>Ga0315912_10005537_pt1 | contig 11581 bp, 8 predicted proteins | sample VfabasoilMG_FD_204469 | JGI IMG/M metagenome (GOLD analysis project Ga0315912, IMG submission 204469) | Garden soil microbial communities collected in Santa Monica, California, United States - V. faba soil | ecosystem: Environmental > Terrestrial > Soil > Garden | place: USA: California...
TGCCTGAGGCCCCTTCGTCCCACACCGGAAGACCTGCGAGGCTCGCCACGCCGTGAACCTGCCGAACCCGATCGACAAGCTGTTGCTGCTCCTGACCCGCCCCCACCTCCAGCGGCTGCACGCCGGCCTCCTGTGCCTGCTCGCCGCGGCCTGCGGTCAGGCAGCCGGCGCCGCGCCCCCCGGGCTGCTGTGGGCAGACGCCGGGACCGTCGCCGCGGCGCCCGTCGCCGGAGCCGGCGTGCAGACCTCGCCGATGGCCGGCGACGCGCGCGGGCCGACGCCCGCCGCAGGGCCGGAGGAAGCCGGCCCGCCTTTGCCCGAGACGCCTGCCGCCCTGCAGGCCGCCCTGCTCGAGCTGGCCTTCGACGCGGTCTCGGCCATGCCGGTCATGCCGCACCTCAAGAACCGCTCGCGCGCCCAGGAGGCCGTCGTCCAGGCCTGCATCGAGGCCGGGCAGTTCGACCGCGCGCGCGACTTCCTCGAGCGCATCGAGAACTGGCGGCGCGGCACCGCGGCCGCCGACCTGGCGCAGGCGCGTGCCGAGCGCGGGGAACTGGAGGCCGCCGAGGCGCTGCTCACCCTGGCCGAGCAGGTCGCTGCGACGACCGAGGACGAGAGCGACGAGGAGCAGGCGGCGCAGGGTTGGCGGCGGGAGCGCATCCGCGCCGGGATCGCGCAGGTGCAGCTGACCCTCGGCCGCGAGGAGCAGGCCGCGCAGCTCGAGGCCGGTCTGTCCGACGCCGAGCGCGGCGCGCTCGAGGCCTGGCGCGCCGGACGCCTCGCCGAGGACGCCATCGACGCCCAGCTGGACACTTTCGACGCGCTGGTGGGCAAGGCCAGCTTCGAACAGCTGCAGAACTCACTCCACGCCGCGGCCGCTCTCTACGACCGCTGCTACGACGACACCGAGCGCCGGGAGCGGCTGGTCGGCCAGATGGAGGCGCTCTGGGCCAGGCTGCCGACCCTCGTGCGCGTCGAGGTGCTCATGCAGCTCGCCGACGCGGCGCTCGCCCACGACGACGCCGCGCAGGCGCTGGTGCTGCTGGAACGCGCGCGCCAGGTGGTGCTCGACTCGCACTGGGAGCCGCGCGACCAGATCCCCATGGCGGCTCGGCTGGCCGTGCTCGTGCACCGGGCCGGGGACGACGTGCGGGCGCGCGCCCAGCTCGACGCGGCGCGTGCCGCCTACGACGCCGCCCGCGAGTCGATGGTGGACATCGACCGCGCCGGAGCCCTGCTGCCCGTCGCCGCCGGCTACCAGCAGCTGGGCGACGCCGAGCAGGCGCTGGCCCTCTACGCACGCGCCGTCGAGGAGGGCGTCCAGAACCCCAATGCGCGCCCGCGCGCCGAGGACCTTTCGGCCGCCTGCTGTTCGTTGGCGGTGCACGGCGTGCAGCCCGACCAGCCCCTCTGGAAGCGCCTGCACGAGATCCGCAAGGCCCTGCGCGCGCCCTGGTGACGGAGCGCGCCCCCCTGCGGGCGCGCACGGCTGTTAGGGTGTGAGGTCTGCCGGCAGCCGCCGGCCGCCACGACCACCACCCCGCACCCCGCGCCTCGGAGGGATGAGCATGCCGACCGCCTCGAGCGTCCCGACGCCCCACACCCACCATCCTCGCAGCACGCGCCGCACGCCCCGCACGCCCCGCACGCACGCCACCCCCTGGCTCTGCTTGGCCGTGCTCCTCGCGTGCGCGGCGAGCACCCCGGCCCAGACGACGCACATCGTCACGGTGAGCGGGCTCAACTTCAGCCCCAAGAACCTCACGATCACGGCCGGCGACAGCGTGCAGTGGACCAACCTGCAGTCCGGCGGCCACAGCGTGACGCAGACGAACTGCCCGGCCACCAGCACCTCGCTCTGGAACGGCGGCTTCCGCTCCGGCAACGGCGGCGCCGTGAACACCTTCACGGTGCTGTTCCCGGTGCCCGAGAGCGTCTGCTACATCTGCGAGCCGCACGTGGTCTTTGGCATGAACGGCACGGTGACGGTGCTGCCGAACCCCAACCCCTGGATCGACCTCGGCGGCGGACTGGCTGGCATCGCCGGCCTGCCGACGCTCGACGCGACGGGCCCGCTCACCCCCGGCTCGAACCTCAGCATCGACCTGGTCCAGGCGCCGCCGAACGCGTTCATCCTGTTCTGGATGTCGTTCACCTCGGTGCCCTTCGGGTTCTGGGGCGGCACCGTGCACGCCACGCCGCCGAACCTGCAGGTGCTCACCATGAGCAACGGAGCCGGCAGCTTCAGCCAGTCGGTCGTCTGGCCGGCCGGCGTGCCCGTCGGCACCGACATCTACATCCAGTTCCTGGTGCAGGACCTCTCGACGCTGCACGAGATCACCCTGAGCAACGCGCTGCACGCCACGACGCCGTGAGGGGGAGGGGTCGGCCGGCATTCCGCCACGGATTCCCGTCGGAATTCGGTGCATCCGCGCCGTGAGGCGTCGGTTCCACGCGCAGCGCGCGAGGAGGGGAGGGGGACCGCCATGAACGATGCCGTCGGACAGGCCAGCGGGACGGCGCCTACCCGGGCGCCAGCGGTTCTCAGCGACGTGGAGCCCGTCGGCTGGGTCCGGCCAGGGCTGGCGCTCGTCGGCGTCTTGCTCCCAGCCGCGACGATCGCCATCGAGTGGTCGACGCACATGTGCGCCCAGCACTTCTTCGATCCGATCCCCGATGGCTTGCACCTGTTCCTGCTCGTCCTGGTCCCGCTGGCCAACCTGCTGGTCCTGCTCGTGCGCAGGCCGCATCCCGGACGCTGGCTCTGGTGGCTCGGCGTGCTCAACGCCGTCGCTCTGTGCGTCTCGCTGTTCTACTCGCTCGTCTTCCTGCCGATGCTCCCGGTGAGCCTGGTCGCGCTGGCCGTGATGGGCATGGGGATCCTGCCGCTGACTCCCTTCCTGGCGCTGGCGGCGACCATCGCCTGTCGCCGGCGGCTGCGGGAGATGGTCGGCAGGGCGGCCGTCGGCACGCCGGCGGGTCTGTATCCACCGCGCGCGCCGGGCTTGCTGGTCGGCGGCCTGTCGTGGCTGCTGCTGAGCACCGCCTTCGGCCTGCCCGACGTCCTGACGGACCTCGGGCTGCAGCGGGCGACTTCGGAGGATGTCGCCGTGCGCGAGGACGGCATCGACCTCCTGCGCAGCTGGGGCGACGACGGCGCGCTCCTGCGTCGGTGCTACGCACGACCCGTGGCCCCCCTCAGCCCGCTGAGCCTGTACTTCAGGGTCGCGCGGCCCGTCGCCCCGCTGCTGGTCCGCCCGATCTACTACCGCGTCACCGGGCAGCCCTTCGAGAGCGTCGAGCCACCGGACGCCGAGATGCGCGCGAGCTGGCTCACGCAGCCGGAATTCGGCTGGTCCGACGACTTCGGCAGCCGCGACCTCGACCCCGGTGGCACGCGCGTCGGCGGCCGGCAGCACGAGCTGTCCCTCATCAGCTCGGTGCTCGACGGTCGCATCGACCCCGGGGCCGGCCACGCCTACGTCGAGTGGACGCAGCTCTTCGAGAACGCGGGCAGCCTGGCCGCCGAAGCGCGCGCCACGCTGCTCCTGCCGCCGGGCGGCGTCGTCTCGCGCGCCACGCTGTGGGTGGACGGCGAGGAGCGCGATGCGGCCTTCGGCGGGCGCAAGGAGACCCGCGCGGCCTATGAACAGGTGGTGAGACAACGCCGTGATCCCCTGCTCGTCACCACCTCCGGTGCGGACACGGTGCTCGTGCAGTGCTTCCCGGTGCCGGTCGACGGGGGACAGATGAAGATCCGGCTCGGCATCACGGCGCCGCTCCAACCGCTCACGGAGGACACGGCCTGCCTGGTGCTGCCGACCTTCGCCGAACGCAATTTCGGCGTGGAGACGGAGCATTCGGTCTGGCTGGAATCGCCGCAGCCCTTCGCCGCGACGTGCCTCGAGCGGCAAGTCGGGAAGGCCGGGCGTTCGGCCGCCACCGGCAAGTTGAGCAGCAGCCAGCTGGCCGGCTCCGACGGCTGCGTGCTCATCGCGCTCGACCCAGCTTCGACGCGAGCGTGGTGCGAGCTGCCGGGCGCGACGGACGACGCCCTCATCCTGTCGCGGCTCGGCCCGGCCTTGCCTGCCCCGTCGGCACCCCCCGTCACCGACCTGGTCGTCGTGGTCGATGCCTCGGTATCGATGCGCGACGCCCTGCCGGCCCTGGCCGATGCGCTCGACCGCCTGCCGCCCGAAATGGAGTTGCGGGTCCTGCTCGCTGCCGACGAGGTCGAACTGCTCGAGGACGGGGTCGTGCCGCCGGCCGACGCCGTGCGCGCCGTCCAGCCGCAGGGAGGCTGCGACAATCTGCCGGCGCTCGAGCGTGCCTTCGAGCTGGACGACGCGGGCCCAGGCACGGCCATCGTGTGGGTACACGGGCCGCAACCCGTGCTCCTCACCCCCGTCGAACCCCTGCTGCTGCGGTGTCGACGGCAGGTCGACATCCCGCGGCTCTACAGCGTCCGCGCCGCGGCCGGGTCCAACGTCCTGGAGGACCAGCTCGCCGAGTTGGCCCAGGCGGAGCGCTGGTCGCGCCTGGGCCCATTGGGGGCCGACCTCGACCGCCTGTTCGGTGTGCTCACGGGCAACTCCCGGCCGCTGACCTTCGTGCGTGAGCGCAGCACGCGCGCCGAGTGGCAGGCGGCCGGTGCGGTCGGCAGCGAGGCCTCCACGGACCTGGCCCGCCTCTGGGCGTACGAACAGGTCGGGCGCCTGCTCGCTGAGGACACCGGGAGCAGCCGCTCGAGCGCCACGGCCCTCGCGCTCGAGCACCGGCTCGTGACTCCCGTCAGCGGGGCCGTCGTGCTCGAGACGAATGCGCAGTACGCGGCCGCAAGGCTGCAGCCGGGCGACGCGGCGACCGTGCCCACCGTGCCCGAGCCCGGCCTGCTGGCGCTCGTCGGCCTCGCTCTCGCCGTGCTCCTGCTCGCCTGGCGCCGCCACGCGGTGCGCCCGGTGTGAGCGCACTCGTCGTGCTCCTCGCGCAGGGCCTGGCCTTCTGGCCCGTCGCGCACTGGATCGCCGTGCGCTTGCGCTACGACACCGAGGACCGCTGGGAGGTCGTCGCGCTCGGCGTCGCTGGCCTGTTCGTGCTGGACGGGCTGCGGCGTGCGGCGCGCGCCGGTCGATCCCACGTCTCAGCCCGCGCGCTCGTGCCGCCGTGCCTGCTGCTCGGCATCTACGCCGCGAGCTACACGCAACTGCCCGAGATGCTGCGGGCGGTGCTCGCCATCTCGATCGTGGTCATCACGGCGGCCCAGCTCGTCCTGGGCCTGCGTTCGCTGTGCGCGCTCTGGGGCCTCTCGCTCCTCGGCCTGCCCGTCGTGCCGATGCTGCAGTTCCAGCTGGGCTATCCGCTGCGCGTGCTCACGGCGGAGATCGCGGCGCCGATCCTGCGCTGCGGTGGCGTCGACGTCCTTCCCATGGGCACCTGCCTGGAGTGGGCCGGACGCCTCGTCTGGGTGGACGCTCCCTGCGGCGGAGTGCGCATGCTCTGGTCGGGGCTGTTCGTGGCCTGCGCGCTGGCCTGCGGTCTGCGCCTCGGCAATGCGCGCTCGCTGCTGCTGGTGGGCCTGGCCGGTGTCGGGCTCGTCGGCGCGAACGCGCTCCGCGCGGCAGCCCTGTTCCTGCTGGAGAACGGGCTCGTCACGCTGCCCGCGGCCGACCACGAGTGCGTCGGCCTGCTCGTCCACGCCCTGCTGCTCGTCGGCATCGCACGGCTCGCGTCGCGCCTGCGCCCCGCACCGCCGCCGCTGCCCCCGACCCCCGAGGAGGCCGCGTGCGCTGCTGCATCCTCTACCTGATCACCTGCCTGGTGAGCGCCCTCGTGCCGTTCCTCGGCCACACGCCCGCCGCGCGGCCCGCGCCCGCTGCGGAGTCGGCGCCCTTCCCGGGCTGGCCGGCCTGCTTCGACGGCCGTCCGCTGCGCCCCTTGCCCGTGGCCGCACGCGAGGCCGTGATGCTGGAGCGCTTCCCCGGACAGGTGGGCTGCTTCACCGACGGCGAGCGGCAACTCGTGCTGCGCTGGGTCTCCGCCGCGACGCACGACCTGCATCCGGCGAGCACCTGCTTCCGCGGCCGGGGTTTCAGCATCACGCCGCAGCACGCGCGCCTCGACGCGGACGGACAGCTGTGGGGACGCTTCCTGGCCGAGCGCGACGACGCGGCCTGGCTCGTCTCCGAGCGGATCTTCGCGACCGACGGCCGCACGTGGCCGGACGTCTCGGCCTGGTACTGGAGCGTGCTGCTGGCCGGCGAGACCGGGCCGTGGTGGTCGATCGTGATCGTGGAGCAGGCTGACACGCGCGGCGGCTGAGCCCTCGCTCCGCCCCACCGGGCAGGCCTACAATCGCCGCCTCGTCGCGCGCCTCGAGGCTCCATGCTCGCCAGCATCCTGCAGTCGCTCGGTTCGGCCACCTTCTTCGCCTCGCGGGCGTTCGTGCCGGCCTTCATCACGGCCCTGCTGCTGCGCATCGGGCCGAGCCTGCCGTGGCTCGAGGACCAGGACCTCATCGCGGCGCTGCCCGAGGCTCCGCACTGGTTCACCTCCTGGGCCTGCATCGTCCTGCTCGGCCTGCTCTCGGCCGTGGAGATGCTGTCGGACAAGAACAGCGACGCACGCCACGCGCTCGACGAGTTCGGGCGCTTCGTGAAGCCCGTCATGGCCGTGCTCACGGCGCTCGGCCTGGCGGGCGCGCTCGACGGCGACTTCGCCAAGCAGGTGCTCGAGGGCGGCGTGGCGCCCAAGCAGGGCGACCTCGGCGCCGGCCTGCTGGCCACGCTGACGGGCGTCGCCACCTTCCTGCTGGTGGGCCTGCGCGCCCTCGTGTTCGAGCTGTTCCGCGAGGGTGACGAGGACGACGACGCCGGCGTGCAGGGCCTGATGAGCTGGGCCGAGGACGTCTGGGCCGCCTTCGGCCCGCTGCTGCTCGTGCTCTTCCCCATCGCCATGGCGGTGCTGGTCGGGCTCGTGACGCTGCTGCTGTACCTGATGCGCAAGCGGGCGGAGCGCCGCGAGGACGACTCGCGCGCGCCCTGCCCCGGCTGCCAGCAGCCCACCTACCGCTGCGCCGTGCGCTGCGGGCAGTGCGCGCGCCCCGTCGAGTCGCCGCTCGACGTGGGCTTCTTCGGCACGACCATCGACCGCCCGGTGAAGGACAGAGCGCGCCACCCCTACCGCCTGGCCGAGAAGAAGCGCTGCCCGGTGTGCGCGACGCGGCTCGCCGAACGCATCCCGCGCCAGCACTGTCCGGCCTGCCGGCACGAGACCTTCGCCGACCCGGCCTTCGTCGAGCGCTATCTCGGCGACGTGGCCGCGCGCCTGCCGCTCACGCTGGTCTTCTGCGCGCTCTTCAGCCTGGTGCCGATCGCGGGCCTCATGCCGGGCGTCATCTACTACCGCGTGGCGCTCGTGGCGCCCTTCCGGCGCTACATCCCGCGCGGGCGCGGCATGGCGGTGAAGTGGGGCATCCGCATCCTGTTCCTGGTGCTCGTCTCGGTGCAGTGGATCCCGGCCGTGGGCGGCATCGTCGTGCCGACCATGGCGCTCGTGAACTACCTCGTGTGGCGCGCCACCTTCCTGGCCGTGGCGCGCGAGCCCGAGCTGGCGCCGGCCGCGGCCTGAGCCCGCCCGGGAGACGCCATGCCCACCCTGTTCAGCTCGCACCCGGCCCTGGCCGCCTTCGTGTTCTGCTGCCGGCTGACCGACGTGTCGCTCGGCACGCTGCGCACGATCCTCGTCGTGCGCGGGCACCGCAGCTGGGCCGCCACCCTGGGCTTCTTCGAGGTGCTCATCTGGCTCGGCGCCGCCAGCACCGTGCTGCAGCACCTGGACACCTGGTACCTCGCGGTCGCCTACGCTGCCGGCTTCGCCAGCGGCAACGTGGTGGGCATCTGGATCGAGCAGCGCCTGGCCATCGGTCACCTGCTCGTGCGCGCCCTCTCGACGGCCGGCCCGCACCTGGCCACGGCGCTGCGCGAGGCCGGCTACCACGTCGTCGAGCTGAGCGGGAGGAGCGGCCAGGACGAGCCGGCCGAGGTGCTCTTCCTGGTCGAGCGACGGCGGCGCGTGCCCGAGCTGCTGAGGCGCATCGAGACGATCGACCCGGACGCCGTCTGCACCGTGGCCGACGTGAAGGAACACCGCACCGGCGCCGTGCCCGGACGCAGCGGCTGGCGCTGGCTGGCGGGCAGCAAGCGCAAGTAGCGCGCGGCGGCGGCCGGGGCGCTGACCCGACACCCGCGCCGAATCCGGCCTATACTGATTCGCTCGGGGGGATTGGGCCAGGACCTCGGGCTGCCGGGGCTCCGACGGCCCTCGGCGACAGGGGCGCCCAGGCCCGGAGATCGCAGGCTCGGATGTTGGACTCGGACGACCGCCACCGGCGCCCCTCGGCCGGCGACCCGCTCGGGGGGCCGCGCGTCGGGCCCCAGTCGCCCGGTGTGAGCGACGACGCGCGCGTGCGCAAGCTGCTCGCCGAACTCATCGAGCGCCAGCAGCGCCGCCTCGAGCAGCTCACGCGCGAGGCGGCCGAGGCCGCGGCCCTCGCCACCACCGCCGTCGAGGCGCAGCGCCAGGCCGAGGCCGAGGCCGCGCGCCTGCGCCGCACCTTCGACGAGCTCACGGCGCGCCTCGAGGAGTCCGAGCGCGAACTCGCGCGCGCGCGCCGGCACGTCGAGGCCACGCACGACGCCCGCCGCCAGGACCTCGCCACGCGCGACGAGCGCATCACCGCCCTGGAGCGCGAGCTGAGCCAGCGCTGCGCGGAACTCTCGCACGAGCTGCAGCAGACGGAGTCCGAACGCGGGCGGCTGGCCGCCGAGGTCGACCGCCTGACCGGCGCGGTGCAGCAGCAGGAGCTGCGCGCCAGCCAGGCCGAGGCCGCCCGCGAGCGCGCCCAGCAGGGCAGCGCCTCCTTCCAGAAGCTGGTCGAGAGCTCGCGCGGCGCCGCGCTGGCCGCCGAGCGGCGCGCCGTCGCCGCCGAGGCGGCGCTGGAACGGGCCGAGCGCATCGCCGCCGAGTGCACGCACCGCGCCGAGCAGGGCGAGGCGCACGCCGCGCTGGCCGAGCACGAACTCATCGCGCTGCGCGAGGCCGACGGCGCCGCGCTCGCCGCGCAGCAGCAGACGATCGCCACCCAGCAGGCGCGGCTCACGGAGCTGGAGGCGCTGACCGCGGACGGGCGCGCCGCCACGCAGCAGCAGCTCGATGCGCTGCGTGCCGAGCACCAGCAGCAGCTCGCCACGGCGCACGCCGAGCACACGCGCCTGCTGGCCGCCGCGCGCGCCGAGGCCGCGGCCGAGCTGGCCGCGACGCAGGCGGCCGCCGCCGCGGAACTCGAGCGCACCCGCAACGAGGCCGCGGCCGAGCTGGATGCCGTGCGCCAGGGGGCCGCCGACGAGCTGGGCCAGGTGCGCCGCACGCTCGAGACGCAAGTCGCCGAGCGGCGCGCGGCCTGCGCCGCGGCCGAGACGCTCGCCGCCGCCGCGACGGCCGGGCGCGAGCGCCTGCTGCAACTCGCCGATCGCCAGCGCCTCGCAGCTCTCGAGCAGGAGGCCGAACGCCTCTGGCCCTGTCATCCGGACCGCGTGCCCGCGCTCGAAGCCTGGCTGGCGGAGGCCGAGGGGCTGCTGCTCACGCTCGACGAGCACCGGCAGCTGCACGACCGGCTCGTGGCGATCGAACGCACACTCGCCCCGCTGGCCGGCGACGAGGGCTTCCTGCTGCCGTGGGGCGAAGCGGGCGCGAGCGCGTCACCGCCGGGCAAGGCGCCGGCCGCGACGGCGGAGCTTCCCGGCGCGGGCGCGCCGTCCTCCGGAGCAGGTGACCCGCGACGCTGGACCCTGCCCGAGTTGCTGTGGTGGAAGCAGGGCCTGGGCGAGATCGTGGCCGGCATCGAACGCCTCGCCCGGCCGCAGCAGGGCCTGCTGGCCGACGTGCAGCGCCGGCTGGCGGTGTCCAAGGAGCTGCACCGGCGCACGCTCGGCGGCAAGACCGCCCAGGCCGCGTGGGCCACGGCGCGCGCCTCCATCGCCGACCGCAAGGCCTGCCCGGCCTACGACGGCCTGCTCATCGAGCCGCAGCTCGGGCTGCTGCCGATCGGGCGCGACCAGGACTCGGGGCTGTGGGAGTTCTGCCTGCCGCACACCGGCAAGACTCCGCTGCGCACCTCGGCCGGGCGCCTGCTGCTCGAGGAGGAGAGCGCGCTCGTGCTCGTGCTGCTGCCGGGCGGCCGCTCGCGCCTCGGCGCCCAGGCCGGCGCGCCGGGCGAGCCGCACCACGACCCTGCCGCGCGGCGCGACGAGGGGCCGGTGCACGAACTCGGCCTGCGGCCGTTCTTCATCGCCAAGCACGCCATGACGCAAGGCCAGTGGGAGCGCTTCACGGGCAGCAACCCGAGCCGCTACCCGCCCGGCACGCGACTCGCCGACCAGACGCACGACCTGCGCCACCCGGTCGAGAACGTGAGCTGGAACGAGTGCGCCCAGGTACTCGCGCGCCTCGGCCTCGCCCTGCCCACCGAGGCCCAGTGGGAATACGCCGCCCGCGCCGGCACGCGCACCCCGTGGTGGACCGGCCAGGAGCGCGACAGCCTGCTCGGCGCCGTGAACCTTGCCGACCAGGCGGCCGCGCGCGGGGGCGCGAGCTGGGCGGCGATCCAGGACTGGCCGGCGCTCGACGACGGCTACACCGCCCACGCCCCCGTCGACCACGGCCGCGCCAACCCCTTCGGCCTGCACGGCATCCACGGCAACGTCTGGGAGTGGTGCGCCGATGCGCGCGCCGACTACGGCACACCCGCCCGCGCCGACGACGGCCTGCGCCAGGCCGGCGACCCCGCCGCACGCATCTTCCGCGGCGGCGGCTTCCGCAGCACCGCCAGCCAGGCCCGCAGCGCCAGCCGACAGGCCGACAGCCCCGAGAAGCGCTCCTCCGACCTGGGGGTACGCCCCGCGCGACCCGTCGACGGCGACGTGCGGCGCGGCGGCTGAACTCGCGCCCGCCCGACGCCCGGAGGGGCGCCTCGCTCGTGCGACTGCCCGGAGTGAGCGCCGTATGGATCTCACGCGGCTGAGCCGGGCCCTCTGGCGGCATGGCGAGGGGTCTCGTCTGGCTCCGCGGCGGCCCGCCCGACGCGCCGGAGGTACCCAGGGACGCCCACTGTGCGGGCCCCAAAGTCGCTGCGACGAGACCCCTCGTCATGGCGCCGACGGGCCCTCCATCAGCCCGTGCGGGACGGTCGTCGCGGACGGCTGGCGTCCGCCCGGTCAAGCCGTCGCCGAGGCTCGCTGCGCATCGCCCCGGGACGAGAGAGCGCCGAGCGGTCGTGGTGGCGATCAGCTGCTCGAGTCCTGCGATGCCGTGACGGGGGAACGTGTGAACCGCCGGTGCCGCGACGCAAGCGAGAGACCCAGGTCGTCCGGTCGTCGTCTCGTCGTGCCGTGGGCGCGTCGTTCCGCCCGTCTCGTCGAGTCGTCGTTCCGCCCGTGTCGCCGTCCCACCCCACCACTGTCGTCACCCTACGTCTCAGGGCGATGCGCAGCGAGCCTCGGCGACGTCTCGCCCGTGCGCCCGCCCG
>Ga0315912_10005538_pt1 | contig 11578 bp, 10 predicted proteins | sample VfabasoilMG_FD_204469 | JGI IMG/M metagenome (GOLD analysis project Ga0315912, IMG submission 204469) | Garden soil microbial communities collected in Santa Monica, California, United States - V. faba soil | ecosystem: Environmental > Terrestrial > Soil > Garden | place: USA: California...
GTGCTTTCTCTGGCTCATCAGCAACGATCTGCCCCGCATGATCGCGGCGCACATGCTGCTGACCCTGTTGGTGGCCTGCTACATGGGACCGTTCTTCGCCGCTGTCGCTGAATTGTTCCCCACGCCGCTACGCTATACCGGCCTCTCGCTCGGCTACAACATCGGGGCGGCTTTGTTCGGCGGCACCACCCCGCTGATGGCCACACTCTTCATCGAATGGAGCGGCAACATCTTGGCTCCCGCCTTCTACTTGAGCCTGTGCGCGACCGTCTCCTTCGCAGTCACCCTCACACTTCGTAGATGACTCCCGAAACCGCCGATCGGGCCCGGACGCATCATCGCCGCGCACCGGCGCCTTTCCGCCCGTGCGAATCCCGAATATCTTGTGCCTATGTTATTCTGTGCGCAATCGGCCTTATCCAGGAGGGAAACCACGATGCGGATCAGACTGAAGTCAGCAGGATTCATCGGAGTGCTCGGGTTGATCAGTGCGACAGCGCTCTCGCCGCTTGCCCCATCGGTCCAGGCCTCGCCGTCCGGCCATGCCCCTCACGGGACGGTGACCATCGACGGCGTCACTGTACCGGACATCGGGCCGCTGCCGACATCGACCCCGACGCCGGCCACAAACCTGAATTACGCAGCCAAGATTGAACTGGGCAAGCAGCTCTACTTCGATGGCCGTCTCTCCAAGAACGGCGCGATCTCCTGCGCCTTCTGCCACAATCCCGGAACCGGATTCGCCGACCCGCGGCAGACCTCCATCGGGATCGGCGGCGGTGTGGGTGGACGCCAGTCGCCGACGGTCTACAACACCGCCTTCAATCACCTCCAGTTCTGGGATGGACGAGCCCGCTCACTGGAAGAGCAGGCCATTGGTCCGATACATAATCCGATCGAGATGGGCGAGACGCACGAGAACGTCGTGCGTAAACTCGGCAAGGTCAAAGGATATCAACAGCAGTTCCGGACGGTCTTTGGCTCGGAGGTGAACCTTCAGGATCTTGCCAACGCCATCGCGGCCTATGAACGGACGGTCATTTCGACGAACTCCGCCTTCGACAAATACGTCCTGGGGGACCAGAAGGCCATGGATGAGGCTGCGGTCAGAGGGATGGCCTTGTTCAAGAGCAAGGCGCGCTGCATCCTCTGCCATAACGGGTCGAACTTCACGGACAACCAGTTCCACAACCTGGGCGTGCCGCAAGTGGGGCCGGAGAAAGAAGATCCGGGACGGTACAACGTGACACGGGCAGAGAAGGACAAGGGCGCCTTCAAAACCCCGACGTTGCGCAGCATTATAGAGACGGCGCCGTACATGCACGACGGCGCCTTCAAGACGCTCGAAGAAGTTGTGGACTTTCTGAACGAGGGAGGCGGGGCCAACCAGAACCTCAGCCCTCTCATAAAGCCGCTTAGCCTGACGCCTGAGGAAAAGACCGAACTCGTGGCCTTTCTCAAGGCGCTCACGGGAGAGCCGATCAAGTTCCAGATGCCCAAGCTGCCGAAGTAGCTTAGCCCTTGACTACCCCGAAGTGACGCGCTGTCTCTCGCCCCGCGTCACTTCCCGAGGGTTCGCACGTAGGCCAGCACATCCCGACTCTGACTCTCTGAAAGATTTCCCTTCCAGGCCGGCATGTTCGGTTTACCGTTATGGATCGTCTTGAGCAACTCGGCATCCGATTTCTTCCTGGTCGACGGCGCGGTGAGATTCGCCGGATCCTGGCCTAAAAGCCGATACCCATCCCCTCCGCCCTCGGGCCCGTGACAACCGGCGCAATTCCTGACAAACAGTGTCTTGCCGCGCGCCGCATCGCCGGGCTTGGCCTCGGGTTCTGCTTGCCCCTTCACCGGCGTCCCAAACAACAAGCCGCTCACACATCCAGCCATTGCAATCCCGAGCAACCAGCTCTTGCCCATCACCGTTCCTCCCTCCGATACGCCATACCGACTGCGTGCAATCCAAGCCCTGTCTTGGCTATTGTGGATCAGGCCCCCGGCAACTAGTCCTGTTGACGATCGATCCCCGCTTTCACCGCGAGGAACCGCCGGACCCCGACCACTAGAAACACCACCCCCGTGACCAGCGACACCATTCCCAATGTGCGAATGACCAACCCTTCCAGCCACCAGACAGCCGGAATCCCAACTGCCAGAAATCCCAGCGCGGTTCGGACGTACGAAAGCAACGTCCGCTCGTTGGCTAACTCCGTCCGTTGGCGGGCTAACCGATCCCGCAACACTGTGTCGGTCGATGCAGGCATGCGCGATCTCCGAGGGTCCCGTGAACGATAGCCTATCGACCCGTTGAAGCTCAACAGAGGGGATTGAGCCGAGGCTCAACTCCGTGATGGCTGCGCGTAAGTCTGTTAGAAGGGAATGCGGAGTCCCAGCTGAAACTCATTCGGCGAGAGCCCCTGTCCTAACGGACTGCGCAGCCCGACGTCAGATTGCACGGGCGGAGGACCGGTCAATGAACGATTCAACTCCGACGTATACCCGCCGCCGAATCCCGCCCCGAGATAGGGCATGATGGTGCGTCCGCCCACTGAATAGCGACCGCTGATCGACGGAATATCCCGAACAATCGACGCTGACTGAGAGGACAGCGGCAGCGCCGCCGGCTCGTAGAACGGAACCTCAGACGCAACGCCTCCCCGGGAAAACTGCTGATTCAGCGACTGCAAGGCGGGAGACTCTGGCACCGGCTCACCCTGAGCCGAGGCGCCTCGCGCAGAGGCCGAAAAGACGGCGCACAACAGCAGCGGAACAATGGCATAACGAAGTGTCATGCTCAGATCATACAAACGAAATTGCATTCACACAAGCCCGCCCCCGATGGCAGGAGAACATTCTGATCACAAGCCTGTCACGCTCGATCCACCACGATCCTGAAGCTGCACAGGCCGTCGTTCACGCTACCCCTGCCACGCGGCACAATCACCCCCGGTGCATTGACTACGCTGCTTCATTACCGCCATATCAGCGCACTTACCAATAGGCGGTGAGCGGCCCCACGAATCCCAACTCCATCGGCCCGGGCGACATGAGCGCCTGCCGTTCGCTAATTGAACCCATGGCAAGCCACGTCACGCGATCGTTAAACATCTCGGAAGTAACCCAAGCCGCCGTCACACTATACGCAAGGACGAGGCAAATCTGATCAGGCCAGAGTTGTTTCCGAAGCCGCTCAACTTGTCTATTGAGATGATAAAGACGGGCAGCGTCCCCTGCCTCAAGAACACCGGTGCTCAAAACACAACGCGCTGACTCTTCCAGCATCCGACCGGATCCACGGCCATGCGCCTCCTACACGTGCCGCTTTCCTAGTGAGGATGGATCACACTAGAATGAGGAATGCAATTCCGCTGGCTTAAGAAGTTGGCTCAGCAGACCGCCGAGAAATGGTGGGACGACAACGCGTTGCGCTTGAGCGCGGCCTTGTCCTACTACACGCTCTTCTCGCTCGCCCCGCTGTTGACCATTGCTGTTGCCGTCGCCGGGTTGGTCGTGGATGAGAAACTGGTGCAGGACGAGGTCCTCGGCCGGTTCCAGGGCTTGATTGGAGAATCCGGGGCCGGCGCCGTTGCAAGCATGCTGGAGAGCGCCGGTCAGCCGGTGCAAGGCACCATCGCCGCAGTCGTCAGTCTGATCACCCTGATCATCGTGTCGACGGGAATGTTCAGCGAACTTCAGGATGCATTGAATCTCATTTGGCGGCTCCAACCGAAGAAGAGTGCCGCACTGCGGGACGCGATCAAAGGTCGGCTTGTCTCTTTCATCCTCGTGATCGGCACTGGCTTTCTTCTGCTGGTCTCGCTCATTATGAGCGCCTTTCTGGCAGCCTTGGGCAAAGTTGTTCTTCTAGCGGTGCCCGGGCCTCAAGTCATCATGATTTTCGTGGACCTGGCCGTCTCCCTGCCGGGGATCACGTTGCTCTTTGCCCTGATGTTCAAGGTACTCCCGGACGGCTATATCGCCTGGCGGGACGTCTGGCTCGGCGCTGTCGTAAGCGGAACGCTCTTCACTGCAGGCAAATGGGCCTTCGGCCTCTATCTCGGCTCAACTGCGATGGCCTCTATGTACGGTGCGGCCTCCTCGCTCATGGCGATTTTAGCCTGGGTGTACTACTCAGCCATGATTTTCTTTTTAGGAGCCGAACTCACGTGTGTGTATGCCGAGCACTATGGCTCGCGTGCGGTCCCGATTGAAGGTTCTCTCTCAATCTCGTGAGGATCAACAAGGCTTGGCCTGTTACAGTCAACCACCGGTCCCACAGGGGGCGTTCTCCATAGAGATTCCCCTCCACGCTTGAACGCCCTGCCCGTAGCATCATTTCACCATCTTGCATCCCATGTTCATCCGGTCTATCTTCTGCCGGTCGGGCGCCCGGCTGGAGGAGCGCCGACCACCGGCTTCGACCGCCGGTGCAATCTATTCATAGGAACCCGGCAAACGATATGGGCATAGCTTCGGTTCTCGGCCTGATCACCATCGGATTGCTGGCGTATCTCGGCACCATCCGTAAAAAACCTGCCGGGGTTGAATTCTATGCGGGATGCCTCTCCACAATCCTGCTCGTACTCCTGCTGGAGCTCACCACACAAGGGTTGATATCGCACGTGCCCCGGTGGGCACAGCCATGGTTGGCCTTCATCGCGTACCTGGCAGTGGCCTTCGTCATCCTGAAGACCCTGGACCTGCTGTTCATCGAAGACTACCTCGTCGAGAAGCGGGGGAAATACATCCCCCGGATGCTGCGCCTGATCTTCCTGCTAGTCGGGATCACGCTGGCGGGCCTCGTGCTGCTCCGGGCGGTCCTCGAAATGGATCCGCTGACCTTGATCGCGCTCCCGACCATCGCCACGGCCGTGGTAGGGTTCGCCCTCAAGGACGTCATCGCGCGCCTGGCCTCGGGCATCCAACTCGGCCGCATGATCCACGTCGGCGACTGGGTCACCTTGATGGACAAAGAGGGCGTCGTCACCGACATCGCCTTTGATTACATCACGATCAGAACGCGCGCCTACGATTACATCATGCTTCCCAACGATGCCGTCTCTCAATCCGCCATCACCAACCATAGCCGTCCGGAAACCCTATGCGCCCGAGCCATCCATGTTGAAGCAAACTATGCCCATCCCCCGATGCAGGTGAAACAGATTCTTGTGCAATCCGCCTTGGCGGTTCCCGGCGTCGTTGCCGCTCCGGCGCCGATCAGTTTCGTCGAGGAATTCAAAGAGTCCGGCATCTCCTACAAGCTCAAGTTCTTTTTCCATGACTACGGGAGCCGTGAGCGCCTTGAGGGCGAGGTGATGGCCTACGTCTGGTATGCCTTCCTGCGGAATGGTATTGAGATCCCCTATCCTCAACGTGTCGTGCACATGACCCAGGCCCCTGACCTGACGGCGTTGCGGGCCATCGAACTCGCCGGCATCGAGGAGCAGTTTCGCGCCATCGATTTCTTAGCCATACTCGATGCGGAGGCGCTGCACTCGCTGGCCGAGCACGCGCAGAAACGCGTCTACCTGCCCGGCGAGCAGGTCGTGCGGGAAGGCGAACCGGGAGAGGAACTCTTCGTGGTCATGGAGGGCGAAGCAGACGTCGTGATCAAGACGGGCGACCAAACCACGCCGGTCGCCGCGCTCAAGAAAGGGCAGTTCTTCGGCGAAATGTCTCTGCTCACCGGAGCCCCCCGTTCCGCCACGGTCCAGGCTAAATCGCAACTGACCGTCACGGTCATCGGCAAGAACGCCATGAGCCAGGTTATCTCCCGTACCCCCGGCCTGGCAGAAAAATTCGGCACAATCCTCACGACCCGGCAATCGGCACTGGCGGCCACGCGCGAAACCGCCGATCGCGCGTCAAGACTGAGGTCAGTCGAAGAGGATGGAAAGTCGCTCACCGCGAAGATCCTCCAATTCTTCCGTCGGTCCGGGAACTGATCCCGGACCGGCTCCTGTCATCGACGGTGGAGCCGTAAGATGCAAGCCGCCACGCGATACAACAAGATAATCTCTGGAACGCTGGTGGGAGGGACGGTGTGGCTCCTCGCCCTGGCCCTGCACTGGTCAGGATGGCTCACCGTCACAGAACTCAAGACACTCGACCATCGGTTTCATCGGTACGCGGATTCCACAAAAGCCGGGAATGACATCGTACTGGTTGCCGTGGATGAGGCCAGCCTGGAATCCTACGGCCAGTGGCCCTGGTCCCGGGACCGGCACGGGTATGTCGTCCACTACCTGAAACAGGCCGGCGCCAAAGCCGTGGTCTTCGATCTCCTGTTTCTCGAACCGGACCGGTCAGGGGAGGAGTTTGATGCGGTATTCGCCGAAGAGATGCGGGCCGCCGGAAACGTCTACCTGCCGTTTCTGATGCTGGACGAGCAAAAGCCCTCCGGCGGCTCGACCGATTCCCCCGCCGGTGCGCAAGAGTACCCGCTCGAGATCTTAAAGAAAGCGACGATCACGCTCGACGATCAGAGCGCTCTGCCAAACGGAACAGTCCCGACCTATACCGGCGCCAAATTGCCCATGCCACTGTTCGCGCAGGCCGCCCGAGGTCTCGGATATATCAATCTGACCCCGGACATCGATGGAACCACCCGCCGCCTCCCCCCATTGGCGTACGCTCAGCAGCAGGCATTCCTGCACATCAGCACAACCGTGGTGCGCGACCTTCTGCCAGCGGATCGAGCCTCCCTGCATCCTCGGGAGCTTCGCCTTGGACCGGTGACGATTCCTTTGACCGCTGAACAGGACATGGTCATCGACTGGCACGGATCGCTGGAGAATCGGGTCTACCCTGCCTATTCCATCGGAGCCGTCCTCCGCTCATACATCGACATACAGGGCGGGAAGCCGCCCCTGCTGGACCCTGCGCTGTTTCGCGACAAAATCGTGTTCATCGCCACCACCGCCGCCGGGACGTACGATCTTCGCGTAACACCGCTCTCCCCCTTCGCACCCGGCGTCCTCATCCACATGTCGGCGCTCGATAACATGCTGAGACAGCGCCATCTCCAGCCGGCGTCGTGGGCGGTCTTCGCAGCCTCCACACTCGTCCTGACGCTCGCCACCGCATGGGCCTTCATGCTGATGCAATCCCAGTGGATCAAGGCGGCGAGCATCGCCGGCCTGGCCACCGCCTACTACGGACTCGCCGTCCACGGCTTTACCTCGCACGGGCTCTGGCTCGATCTCGCCATTCCCGAAGGCGCGCTGGCCGTCTCGTTCGCAACAACCGCGACCGTCGAGTACCTCACGGAAGGGAAGCAGCGCCGGCAACTGCGGACGGTCTTCGACAAATACATGGCGGCTGAGGTGGTCGATGAGATCATGCGGAATCCGGAAGCCATCCGGCTCGGAGGCGAGAAAAAAGAACTCTCCGTGATCTTTTCTGACATCGCCGGATTTACTTCCATCTCGGAGCAGATGGATCCGGAGAGACTTGTCGAGCTCCTGAATCAGTATCTCTCGGCGATGACGGAGATCATTCTCCGCCACCGGGGCAATGTGAATAAGTACCTGGGGGACGGCATCATGGCGATCTTCGGGGCGCCGCGCGGAGAGCCCAACCATGCTAGCCTCGCCTGCTTTGCCGCCCTGGATTCACAGAGTGAGCTTGCCAGGCTGCGCGAGCGGTGGAAAGCCGAGGGACAGCCGGAGATCCGCGCGCGCATCGGCATCAATTCCGGCCGGCTCGTCGTCGGCAATATGGGGTCGCAGGCCCGGATGGAATACACGGTGATGGGCGATGCCGTGAATCTGGCTTCCCGCCTGGAGGGCGCCAACAAGTATTACGATACGCTGATCCTGTTGGGTCCCCGCACCTACGAACTCTCCGCCGCGGACATCGAAGCGCGGGAGGTCGACCGCATGCGGGTCAAAGGCAAACAGGAGCCCGTGGTAGTTTTCGAATTGCTCTCTCGCAAAGGAGACCTGTCTGACGAACGACGCCGCGTCATCGAGACCTATCGAACCGGGCTCGAGGCCTACAAGCGGCGAGATTTCAAAACAGCGGCCACGCAATTTGAGGCCGCCCTGGCGCTCGATCCAAGGGATGGCCCTTCGCGGGTTTACTTGGAAAGAGCCAAAGAGTACCTTATATCCCCGCCTTCCGAAGAGTGGGATGGCGTGTATGAGCTCACGTCGAAATAAGCGAGGCTCCCGTGAATCACCGTCATACCTTCCTTGCCATCATGGTCTTCATGGTAACCGCCATGACCGATGCCGCCTTCGGCGAAACTCTGTACGTCACAGCCAAGAGCGCGCAATTACGTTCGGGAAAAACCTCGCTGGACCCCGTCGTGGCCAGTCCGAAGATCGGAGAAGCCTTGGAGGTGGTGAAGCGGGACGACCGCTGGGTGCAGGTCAAGACCGCCAAGGGTGTCACAGGCTGGATCTACTCCGGCAATGTGTCCGAATCGAAACCGGCGGGAGGGGACAATGAGCTGGCCTCCCTGGGGAAGGGATTCAGACAAACCGAGGCTTCGGACGTCACCGCCTCGGCCGGCGCCCGCGGACTTGATAAAGCATCGGAAAGTTATGCCAATCGTGTGGGGATTACCCAGCAGCATCGCGCTGCAGTGGATCAGATGACCGCCAACAAGATTCCTGACCAAGATATCCAGGCGTTCCTCAAAGCCGGGAGGCTCGGCGAATATGCAGAATAGGTCATCACGCGAACTCTTCGCTGTCGGTCTGGTGCTGCTCGCAACCACCGGGCTGTCCGGTTGCGCCGAAATCCAACAGATCGCCGAAGGCGCCGCTCGAAGCTCGGGGAACGAACGGCTGGCGAAGACGATCCATGGCGGCGGAACGCTCATCGGCGGGCTGTTACCCATCGGATACGAAGAAGAACAAACTATCGGACAAGCGATTGCCTTGCAGGTAGTGGCCCGCTATGGCGGGGTCTACGACCAACCTGACCTGACGCGATATGTGAACCTGGTCGGCAGAAGCGTGTCCTTGACTTGTGATCGCGCCGATATCGACTATCGCTTTGCCGTCCTCAATCATGACTCGATCAACGCCTTCGCCGCGCCCGCCGGCTATATCTTTGTCACCCGCGGGCTCCTGAAGACGATCAAGAACGAAGCCGAACTCGCCGGCGTGTTGGGCCATGAGATCGGTCACGTCACCCAAAAACATATCCTCGACGTCATTCAGCGGTCCAAACAGATCGCCGGCGTGACGGAAGCCGGTCTGGCCTACGCCAATAAGAACCCCGACGCGTTCAAGCACGTGATCGACGGAGCGGTCAAGAAGCTGTTGGACGAGGGACTGGACCAGGGCAAGGAACTGGAGTCCGACCGATTGGGAGTCATCTTCGCATCGCGCGTGGGATACGATCCAACCGCCTACGAGACATTTCTGGACCGGTTACGGACCCTCAAAGGCGACGACCGGGCCTTCTTCAAAACGCATCCGGATTTTTCCAATCGGCTCTCGGCCGTCCGGTCCACCATCAGTGAGCAGAAGCTGAAACCCACGGGCATTCTCCTCGCCGAGCGCTTTAACAGACCATCCGACGGCAAACTGTAACGCATCACCCCGTCAGTACGCGCACGTGATCGAACCCAAGGGAAGTCCGCCGCCTGCTGCGCGAAGCCTGATTACGAGGCAAAACGTTTGATGATGTTCCGGGTAATTTGAGCCACGAGCGGATCGTCGAGATGCCGAGCCCATTCGGTGCATCCAACCGTCGCGACAGTTCCCCCATCGGCCCACAGCCCCAACACAGCAGCTCCCTGGCGCAAATCTCTTCCCCAAGGGGTGAACCCATCAGCGCGACCAAAAAGCGCGTTCGAGTGTGCGGTGGCTTCATAATCCGGCATCCGACCTGGAGCGAGACCCAGGATCTGAAAGCTCGCAGGGGTACCGTCCCGGTGGCTCGCCACAGGAACCCCACCTGTCCACTCGATATCACAGCCGTCGCACTCATAGCCGATACAGCCCACTAGCGGAAACTGTCCAGGCCTGCGACCTCCTGGCCAGAGGCCTTCAAACACCCAATGCTCGGGATGATAAATCGTATAGGGAGCCGGATCGGGTCGCAGCGCTCCGTAACAGAAACTGACACCGGTCAACCGATTTTCCGGCTGGTTTGGCCCCTCACGATGACTCCATAAGGCGTCTCCGTCCATCTCGCCTTCCAGGACGAGACGCGAGTCCGCCGGATCGAACCGGACGCTCCGGTAGCATACGTTTCCGCTGAAAAATGCTGCGTTGCCTCCAGCCCGGATATGTCGATCGAGAGCCGCGCGCATACCCCGGGACCAATACTCGTCATGTCCGACACTCAGCACCAGACGATACGGGGACAGGAGGCCGGGATCCCGCTCCAAATCTTCATTCGCGGCGTAGTCGAGCGCGATCCTGTTTCGCTCGGCCCACTGCACAAAAGGCCATTCCCACTTATCCCACCCGGCATACGGGCTCTGACGGCTTGGAGATTCCCCCGGGCGGCAGTGGTAGGCAGAGAGAAATCCTGCCGGCAAGGGACGATGGAAAGACACGGCGCGCGCCCGATCATAGAAGCCGCCGCGGGTTGTGCCGATCCCGGCTGCGGCCGCGGCCCCGTAATTATTGTACGCACAGTAAGTGTTGGTCGAGACCAGAAGGAGCGTTCCGGCTCGTCGATCCGGGTCCGGAGCGCGCACAACAAAAAACGCTTCTCCGTCGCGTGCCGGTCCGCCTGGGGACGATGCGCTCATCGTGATTCGATAAAACCCCGATGACCAACCGGACGGCACTTCAAAAGACACCCGGCTACTCTCTCCATCGTCCCATCCGCACCCGTGCTCGGATGCATCGGGGGGGATGCCCCTCGGTAACACCCACACGGGCGCCGACCAGACCGGCGTTGCTTCCGCTCCGAGCCGGTGGATCGTCACAGTGGCTCTGGTCCGTTGCGCCGCCGACATAAAAAGGGTCACGTAATCTCCCGGCACATAACTCCGCCGGTCGGGATACCCTTCGACGGCCGGCCGCCCTCCATCGAGCCAAAGAACCGGAGCACAGTTGGGATCGTGAGTCGAAGAACGGCTGCAGGCGCCGGTGGAAGAAGGGCGACAGAACGAAAGTCCTGCCATCGCCAAGACGGAGGAGAGAAACTGCCGTCGGCTACACCCCGGAAGTGGTCGGTAGATCTCCCCGGATTCATTCATGATCGATCCTTCATGCCGGGCTCCTGAACAAGCGCGGAAAAGAATCCCCATTCATTCAGACGGGAAAGAACCTGGATGACCGAGAATGCGACAGATATAATCTACTCCTCACGGTCTTGCCAAGCCCTTACGACCGAAGCCGTAGCGCCCCATCAGGCAGAACAAATTGCCGATCTGATTAGAGAGACGGAAACTGAGGCTGAGCCGTACGGCCGGGAGGAATCGCAGCGCGGCTGTCGCCGCTCCAGCCGAACGGCCACTCTCCCGCATTGACCCTCTGCCTATTGCTTTCTATACTGCAAAGAGATCGGAGATGCTCTTGTGAAAATCGTCGTCAGCCTGGCTATCGGATTCGTGCTCCTCCTCGGCGCGATCCTCGCCCTGCCGTTTCTCATCGAGCTAAAC
>Ga0315912_10005539_pt1 | contig 11577 bp, 9 predicted proteins | sample VfabasoilMG_FD_204469 | JGI IMG/M metagenome (GOLD analysis project Ga0315912, IMG submission 204469) | Garden soil microbial communities collected in Santa Monica, California, United States - V. faba soil | ecosystem: Environmental > Terrestrial > Soil > Garden | place: USA: California...
AGGACTACCTCGACGTGGCCCCCCACTGGGCGCTCTTCCCGGGCATGGCGATCTTCCTCACCGTGCTCTCGATCAACTACATCGGCGACGGGCTCCGGGACGCGCTCGATCCGCGGAGAGTCATGTGACGGGGACGGGTCTCGACGTGAAGCCGGATGAGACCTGTCCCCCCAACCGCCTCCTCGAAGTCCGCGGGCTCAAGACCCACTTTTCGACGGACGACGGCATGGTGCACGCGGTGGACGGCGTGGACCTGCACATCGACGCGGGCGAGACGCTCGGCGTCGTCGGCGAGTCGGGCTGCGGCAAGAGCGTGACCGCCTTCACCATCATGCGGCTCATCCCGATCCCGCCCGGGCGGATCGTCGCGGGCGAAGTCATGTGGCGCGGGCGCGACCTCATCAAGCTTTCCGACGACGACATGCGCGCGATGCGCGCGAAAGAGATCGCGATGGTGTTCCAGGAGCCGATGACCTCGCTCAACCCCGTCTACACGGTGGGCGAGCAGATCGCGGAGGTCGTCCGGCTGCACGAGGGGCTTTCCCGCCGGGCCGCGATGACGCGTGCCGCGGAAATGCTGAAGCTCGTCCACATCCCGCACCCGGAGCGCCGCGTGCGCGACTACCCGCACCAGTTCTCGGGCGGAATGCGCCAGCGGGTGATGATCGCGATGGCCCTCTCGTGCAATCCGAAGCTCCTCATCGCGGACGAGCCCACGACCGCGCTCGACGTGACGATCCAGGCGCAGATCCTCGAGCTCATCAACGACCTCAAGGACCGGCTCGGCATGGCGGTCATGCTGATCACCCATGCGATGGGCGTCGTCGCGGAGACGTGCCAACGCGTCGTCGTCATGTACGCCGGAAAGGTGATCGAGGAGGCCCCTGCCGAGGAGATCTTCCGCTCGCCGCGCCATCCCTACACGCAGGGATTGATCCGCTCGATTCCGCGCATCGACGCGGAGGATGCCGGCACCCGGCGGCTGGATGCGATTCCGGGCGTCGTGCCGAGCCTGCTCGAGCCCCGGCCCGGTTGCCGATTCGCCGCGCGCTGCCCGCACGCCCGGGACGAATGCCGGGCCGACACGCCGCCCCTTCGCGAAATCTACCCCGGCCATAAAGTGGCGTGCGTCCTCGCATGACCGAGCTCCTCAAGGTCAAGAACCTGGTAAAGCAGTTTCCCGTGAAGGGCGGCTTGCTCAAGCGCGAGGTCGAGCGCGTCCACGCGGTCGATGGCGTGAGCTTCGACCTGGCGACGGGCGAGACGCTCGGCCTCGTGGGCGAATCGGGCTGCGGCAAGTCCACCACGGGCCGTTGCATCCTTCGCCTCATCGAGCCGACGTCGGGCGAAGTGTGGTTCGGAGGCAAGGACGTCACGGCACTCGACCGCCACGAGCTGCGGCGGCTTCGCCGGGACATGCAGATCATCTTCCAGGACCCGTTCGCCTCGCTGAACCCGCGGATGACCGTGGGCTCGATCATCGGCGAGGCGCTCATCGTCCACAAGCTCGCCAGGACGCCGGCGGAATACCGCGACCGCGTCGCCCAGCTGCTCGAGGCCGTGGGCCTCAATCCGGACTACATGCGCCGCTATCCGCACGAATTCTCCGGCGGACAACGGCAGCGGATCGGGATCGCGCGGGCGCTCGCCGTGTCGCCGAAGCTCATCGTGTGCGACGAGCCGGTGTCGGCGCTCGACGTGTCGATCCAGGCGCAGGTGATCAACCTCCTCGACGATCTCCAGAGGAAGTTCAGCCTCACCTACCTCTTCATCGCCCACGACCTCTCGGTCGTGAAGCACATCAGCGATCGCGTCGCGGTGATGTACCTCGGACGCATCGTGGAGATCGCGCCTTCGAAGGAGCTCTACGCCAATCCGCTGCACCCGTATACCGAGGCGCTGCTCTCCGCCGTGCCGATCCCGGACCCCACGAAGAAGCATGCCCGGGTCGTGCTCCAGGGGGATGTCCCGAATCCCATCCATCCGCCTTCCGGGTGCCATTTCCATACGCGCTGCCCCATCCGGCAGTTCCCGCTGTGCAAGGAAACGGTGCCCCCGCTCGAGCCCTCCAGCGAGGGCCATTGGGTCGCCTGCCACCTGCGCGGAAAGTAGGCGGCTCCGGGTGGTCGCCGGCGACGGCTGGCGCTAAGCTGTGGGTCGCTACGGTCGTCAACAGAGGCAAGAACATGACATTGGGAGCGCGCAAGGGCCGTCGGCTGGCGCTGGTGCTTTTCTGCGCCGCCTTCGCAACGCCACTTTTCGCGAGTGAAGCCGAGGTCGTCACCATCGTCGGCAAGGGGGAAGCCCGCGAAGCCGGATCGTCGGCCTGGCGACCGGCGGTCCTCAAGGAAAAGCTGAAGGGCGGCGCCTTCGTCCGCACCGGGGACCTCAGCAACATGGCGCTGCTGATGCAGGACCGGACGCAGCTTCGCCTGAGCCAGAACAGCCTCCTGCAGATCAAGGAGTCCACCCCGGTCTCCGCCACGCGCCTCGACCTCCAGGCGGGACGCGCCTGGGCCAACGCAAAAGGCCGGGCGACCGACGTGACCATCGAGACGCGCGGCGCCACGGCGGGAATCCGCGGAACCGAATGGGAGCTGGAAGTCGATCCCGCCACGGGTCGCACGCTGCTGGCCGTCTTCTCCGGCACGGTCGAGTTCTCGAACCCGCAGGGCCGCGTGACCGTGGGGAACAACGAAGCGGCGATCGCGGAGGTCGGCAAGGCCCCGGTGAAGATCGCACTCACCAACCCGCGCGACCGCGTGCAATGGGTCAACAGCTTCGCCGTGGAGCCGCGCCGCTATGCGGATGCCGCGAAAGCGGCGCCCGTGGTCCGCGACGCCGTGGCGGCCATTTCAAGCGGCGACCTCGCCCGCGCGAGGACGATGCTTGAAGCCGAGAAGGCGCGGGGCACGCGCGACACGGCTGTCCACAGGCTGCTTGCGGAGCTCGCCCTCGTCGCGGGCGAGAACAGCCGCGCGATCGGCCTCCTGCGTGAAGGGCTCGCCATCGCGCCCGGGAACCCCGAGCTCCTGGGCGCGCTTGCCGGCGCCCAGCTCATGGCGGACCAGGCGGACGAAGCTCGACGGACCGTGGCCCTGCCGCGCGACGCGGAGACCGCGGGCATCCTCGTGGCGCAGGGGGAGGTCGCTCGCCGTGACGGCGACGTCGCCGGATCCCTCTCCGCTTTCACGCGAGCCACGACGGTCGCGCCCTCGGACGATCGCGGCTGGTTCGCGCTCGGACGCGCGCAGAACGAGCGCGAGGACACGACGCGGGCGCGCCGGAATCTCGCGAAGGCGCTCGAGCTCAATCCCGCCGGCGCGGGCTACCAGGGTGAGCTCGGCACGCTGGAGACCTTCGCGAACCGCTTCGGCGACGCGCAGGCCGCCTTCGACAAGGCGCTCGAGCGCAATCCCTCCGATTACGTGGCCCTCACGGGCCTGGGGCTCCTGCGCCTCAAGCGCGGCGACGCGCAGGGAGCGCTGGATGCGTTCCTGCGCGCAGGCGTCCTCGAGCCGCGTTTCTCGAGGGCCCGCACGTACACCGCCGTCGCCTACTACCAGCTCGGCCAGCACGCCGCGGCGATCTCGACGTTCCGCGAAGCCGCGGCGCTCGATGAAAAGGATCCGCTACCCTATCTCTTCCTCACGCAGATCTATACCGACCTCTTCCGCGCGGGGGAGGCGGTGGACGCTTCGCGCCAGGCCCTGAAGCGCCTGCCCTACCTGAAGTCGTTGAACCAGGTCGCCAACGACCAGCAAGGCTCGGCGAACATGGGCTACTCGCTCGCCTTTTTCGGCCTCGAGGCCTGGGCGCTCGAGGTGGCGCAGCAGTCGTACAGCCCGTATCTCGCCGTGAGCCACCTCTTCCTCGCGGACCGCTACTCCGGGCTCTACAACAAGAACTCCGAGCTGATCCAGGGATTTCTCACCGACCCCACGGCCTTCGGCGGCAGCAACCGCTTCGCAACGCTCACGCCCCGCATCGATTCCTACGGCACGCTGGGGTACTCGTACAGCTACGGCGACAATCGGCTTTCCAACCCCTACCTGCGCTTGAACGGGCTCACCGAGTTCATGGGGCCCGGGGCGTACTTCCTCGATGCCGAGAGTGGTGCCGGGACCGCGATGATCGACACGACCGCTCCGAACGGCACGACGACGCGCGTAAAGGGCGATCGCCGCGCGGAGCTCTATGCGCTCGGCCTGGGGCTGCAGCCCAGCGAGAACCTGGGAATCTTCGGCTTCGCGACCCGCTTCCGCGACAACGTGGTCCTGCGCGACGCCAGCGGAACCTTCGGGACTTTCGACAAGGACCGCGGCGACGTGGGCCTCCGTTACCGGTTCTCGCCGACGTCAATGACGTGGCTGAAGCTGGGGGCGACGAAGGAGGAGCGGGGTTACGACAACTACACCGTGTTCAGTCCCGACTTCAGCTCGGGATTCTCCTCGGATGCCTCCTTCACGGCACGGCCCGAGGACGTGCAGGGGCGCCATTCCATCGATCTCACGCCGCGCGACCATGTTTCCTTCGGTTACGAGCAGGCACGAGACAAGCGAACGGGCTACCACACGCAGGTCGGCGTGGTGCTCACGGACACCGGCTTCCTCGGATATGGCTTGTCCCTGTACCAGGAGGCACGGCTCGACTCCCGCCAGGCGTATGTCTCGTACGTGCGCGATATCGCCCCCAGGCTCACGGCGCAGGCCGACCTCTTCTGGCAGCGGTCGCACCAGGAGATCGACGCGCTTCGCTTGCAGCTCTTCACCTCCGGTGACGAGTCGCAGGATTTCTTCGAAGAATTCTCCGGCTCGGCGACGAGCACGAAGTGGAATCCGCGCATCGGCCTCGCGTGGACGCCGGGCCCGTACGGCGTGCGCGCTGCCTGGCAGCGCTGGCTGCAGCCGGTGTCGACGAGCACTCTCGCGCCGGTCGCCACCGCGGGCATTCCCATCGACGACCGCCTGGTCGCCGCGGGCGGAAAGGCTGAGCGAACCGCCGTGCAGGGCTACTACGACCTCAACGGCCGCGCGCACCTCTCGATCGGCTACGACAACAAGAAGGTGCGCAACCTCGGCCAGCTCGGATTCAGGATTCCCGTGCCGCAGATCCAGTTCGTCGACCTGCTGCGCAATCAGCAGGTCGTCAACGTCAACAACTCGGATCTGCTCGAGGACACGCCCGATTTCGACGAAGGACGCGTGGAGACTTTCGCCGCGTCGGGCAACTTCATCCTGACGCCCCAGTGGTCGATCGCGGCGCGGTACGCCTACTCGAAAAACCGGGCCACGATCTTCGAGCGCGACGGCGCGGGGAACATCGTGAGCGCGAACGACGACGCGAAGGTGCCCTTCATCCCCCGCGATCTCGCGACCCTCGGCTTCACGTGGGTGTCGCCCTGGCGCATCTACCTCAGCGCGATGGCGGTGCACCGCTCCGAGCGCTTCGCCGACCGCGACAACACGGTGCGGCTGCAGCGAGACACCACGACCACGGCCGCCGTGTTCTGGGAGAGCGAGAACAAGCGCTTCATCATCGGCGCCGGGGCGGGCAACATCGGCAGCAAGGTCAACAAGGAGGCCTATGTCATCGACGCGCGCTACCGGTTCTAGACCGCCTCCCAGCGCTCGGCCTCCTGGAAACCGAGCTACAGGAAGACCAGCCGGTGCGCCCACGTCGCGACGACGAAGAGCAGCACGAAGATCGCGATGGAGGCGCCGAAACGGCGAAAGCGCTTTGACCGGGATGGCGCGGCGTCCGGCTCGCCCATGACGTGCGCGACCATCTCGATGAAGAACCAGATCGCTCCCACGCCGAGGAGCGCCACGGCGTATTGCCACAACTCGAGGTGCACGGGCTAGACCACGGTCGGCGTCGCGCCGCCGTCGCTGTTCACCAGGACGTCGATTTGGCCGAGGCGCTTCTCGACCTCCGCAGCCATCTTCGAAGCCTCTTCGGCGACTCGGAGATCGACTGCGACCGCAAGGACTTCGACGCCTTGCCTCGAGAGGACCTCTGACGCGCGCTCGAGGTTTTCCGCGCTTCGCGAAGCGATCGCGACACCGGCGCCCTCGCCTGCGAGTGCCTGCGCGCAGGCAAGCCCGATGCCCTTGCCGCCGCCGGTAACGAGGACGATCTTTCCTTCGAGGCCGAGGTTCATTTCTTCGCCATCGATGCGCGGATCTCCCGGACCGCCGCTTCCACCTTCATGTCGAGTCCCTTCTTCCCGTACTCCACCGTGGCGCGCTCGGGATGGCCGCTGACGCCCGTCGCCTTCCAATCGCCGCCGGGCGCGCGCTTTTCCATGCGAACGAGCCTAGGGTCGATGGCCATGAGCTGCGCCGTATCGGGGATGCCGGCATGGGACCCGATCGTCTCCTTCGTCTCCCCCTGCCCCTGCAGCCACTTCGAAAAACTGCCGTCGACGTCGTAGCCCACCGTGTAGTAGCCCGGACTGTAGTGGATGCGAACACCGCGTCCGCTCCACTCCTTGTTGAGGTGGTCGGCGACCGCCTTCAAGCCCTTCTGGTTGGGTCCGCTGTCGCCGATGAAAACGATGTCCTTGAACCCGTTGGCCTTGAAGCTCCGCGCCGCCCACTCCACGACCTTCATGAAATGTTCGTCGGGCAGCGTGATGGTCCCCGGAAACGCCATGTGTCCCGACGGCGGATCGATCGGGCCCTCGGGGACGTAAGCCATGACGGGCGCGACAAGCGCATTCCCGAGTGTGCGAGCGATGCGCTCGGAAGCGTGACGAACGATCACATTGTGCTTGCCCAGCGCCATGTGTGGACCGTTCTGCTCAGTTCCGCCCGTGGGCAGGATGATCGTGGTCTTGCCGGCCTTCAGGGCGTCGCGGACTTCCGTCCACGTGAGCTCCTCGAGGAACACCGTGTCGGGCGTCGCCGCCTGGGCGCAGGCGAGGCCGAGCACCGCCGCGACGGCGGCGACCGCGCGCATCACGACTCGGCGCGCTCGATCCACTTTTGCACGACGGGCGCCTCGTAGACCCCCATGCGCTCGAGGAGCGCAGCCGGCGTTTCCGCGACGAGCATCATGGCGGCGTGCTGCGGGCGGATGAAGCCCTCGGCGGTCGCGTGCTCGACGTAGCGGAGCAGCCGGTCGTAGTAGCCGTGGACATTCAGCAACCCTGCCGGCTTGCGATGCAGCCCGAGCTGGGCCCACGTGAGGATCTCGAAGAGCTCGTCGAGCGTGCCCCAGCCGCCGGGCATGGCGATGAAGCCGTCGGCGAGGTCAGCCATCATCGCCTTGCGCTCGTGCATCGAATCCACCACGCGAAGCTCCGTGAGACCGTGGTGCGCGACTTCCTTGTCGATGAGCGCCTGCGGAATCACGCCGATCACGCGGCCGCCCGCCGAAAGCGCCGCGTCCGCGAGCACGCCCATGAGTCCCACTCGCGCGCCGCCGTACACGAGGTCGATCCCCCGCTCGGCGAGGAGCAGGCCGAGCGAGCGCGCGGCAGCGGGGTACTCGCTCCTCACGCCGCCGGCCGAGCCGGTGAAAACGCAGACTCGCTTCATGGTTCCTGCATTGTCGCTCAGAACTTCGCGGGATCGGGAGCGCGCTTCTCCATGAACGCCGAGAGGCACTCCTTGGCGGCGGCAGAGTTCAGCAGCGCGCCGAACTCCTTCGCTTCGACGGACATCGCTTCGAGCGCCGCCGGAACCAGGGTTCGCCGCAGGAGGCGCTTCGCCATCCGCAGCGCCTCCGGGGGTTTCACGGCGAGCGCCCGTGCGCGTGCCTCGACGATCTCGACCAGCTTGTCGTTGGGAACGAGCGCGTTCACGAGGCCCCAGTCGAACATCGCCGCGGCGGAGACGCGGTCGCCAAAAAGCAGCATTTCCGACGCGCGCTTGTGGCCGATGGCGAGCGGCAGCATGAGGCTGGAGCCCGCTTCGGGGCAAAGGCCGAGGTTCACGAACGGCGTGGAGAACTGCGCGTCCTCGGAAGCGACGACGTAGTCGCAATGCAGGAGCATCGTCGTGCCGATGCCCACCGCCATGCCCGCGACGCCCGCGACGATCGGCTTCCCGAACGGGATGATCGTGCGAAGGAATCGCAGGACCGGGGCGTCCTCGTCGCGAATCGGGTGCGCGAGGAAGCTCGCGATGTCGTTGCCGCTGCAAAAGACGCCGGGCGCGCCGATCAACAACACCACGCGCACCGAGTCGTCCGCCGACGCCTTGTCGAAGGCTTCCTTGAGGGCGACGTACATCTCCTGCGTGAGCGCGTTCTTCTTCTCCGCGCGGCGGATCTCGATCCGCTGGATGTGGTTGGCCGTTTCGGTATGGATCACTTTCCGCGTCCCTCGTACATGGCTTCGACCTGCGCCTTGAAGCGCTCCAGGATCGGCGCGCGCTTGAGCTTCATCGTCGGCGTGAGGAGGCCGTTTTCGACCGTCCACGCCTCGTCGACCACCGCCACCCGGCGCACCTGCGCATAGCCCGGAAAACCCTTGAGCTGCGCGGCGATGCGGGCGGCGAGCATCTTGTCGTTGAGGGCGCCGGCCTTTTCCGCCTCTTTCTTGTCGAGCACAACCAGCGCCGTCAGGTAGGGCCGCGCTTCGCCGATGATCATCGCCTGCCCGAAGAGCGGGTCGAGCATGATCGCGAGCTCCATGTCCACCGGCGGCACCTTCTCGCCGTTGCCGAGCACGATGATGTCCTTGATGCGGCCGGTGATGTAGAGGAAGCCGTTCTCCATGCGCGCCTGGTCGCCGGTGTTGAGCCAGCCCGTCGGGCTCAAGACGTTCGCGGTCGCCTCGTCGTTCTTCCAATAGCCGAGCATCACGTTGGGCCCCTTCACGAGGAGCGCGTTGTTCTCGCCGAAAGCCACTTCGACGCGCGGGAGCGCGAGCCCGATGCTCGCGGGGTCGTTGCGGTCGAGGTGATTGACGCTCACCACCGGGGAGGTTTCCGTGAGCCCATAGCCCTGGCAGATCGGGAGGCCCAGGCCGATGAAGGTATGCGCGATCTGGGGATTCAGCGCCGCGCCTCCGCTGATGCAGAGACGCAGCCGCCCGCCGAGGCGCTCGAGGAGCTTGTTCGCGATGAGCGCCTTCAGCAACGGCCATGCGAGAAACGACATGCGCCACGGGCCGCGTCCCTGCTTCCACTCGAAGAGGCTCCACCCGACATGGTGCGCGATCTCGAACAGGCGTCGGCGCGACGCGGGCGCTTCGGCCAACGCCGCCTGGATCTGTCCGTGCAGGCGCTCGAAGACGCGCGGCACCGAGACGATCACCGTCGGCTTCACCGCCTTGAAGTCCTCGCCCAGCTGCTGGATGGAGCGCGCGAACGCCACCGTCGCGCCCGCGGCCATGGTGAGGTGATATCCGGCCGTGCGCTCGAGCATGTGCGACAGGGGAAGGAACGAGAGAAAGAGGTCGTCGGCGTAGACCTCGTAGACCTCGAGCGACGACTTCACGTTCTGCACCATGTTCTGGTGCGAGAGCATCACGCCCTTGGGCTTTCCGGTCGTGCCCGAGGTGTAGACGATCGTCGCCAGTGCATGGCCGTCCACCTTCGCGCGCGGCCGCTCGCTGTCCGCCGAACCGGCCCAGGCATCGAGGGCCACGACGCGCCCGTCGTCCGTGGCGCACGCCTTCACGCAGACGATTCGCTGGACCGTCGGCATCCGATCGCGGATCTCGGCGAGCTTCTTGAGGTGCTCCTCGCCTTCCACCAGGAGCACGCGGCAACCGGAGTTCTCGAGGCAGTACGCGACGTTATCCGGGCGGTCGTCCACGTATAGCGGAACAACGACCAGGCCCTCGGCGTGCGCGGCCTGGTCGAAGTAGATCCACTCGGGGCCGTTCCGCAGCATCACCGCGACGCGATCGCCCACCTGCAGGTTCTCGCGCGCAAGGCCCATCCGCACGCGGGCCACGGCCGCGGCGGCTTCCCGCCAGGTGATGTCGACCCACGTTTCGCTCGCGGCTTCGTACCGGCGGTAGGCGATGGCGCCCGGCGTCGATTCGACGCGGCGCGCGAAGCAATCGGCGATCGTATCCGCCGGCTCGATGGCGATGGGCTGGACCTGCCCGGGCATGGCTCCCCTCCAATTCGGAGGATGCCACGTTTCAGCGCGCGGCTTCTTCGGCTGCCTTGGTCCGCTCGTGCCTCGCGCTAGATCGCGCTCCAACCGGAGTCCGGCTCGAAGCGCGGGCCGTGCTTCTCCTTGAGCTGCGCCATGATCCGCAGCAGCTCTTCCTTGCCGCGCGCCCGGATCACGTTGATGGGGCCGCCGCGATGGGGCGCGAAGCCCGTCGCGAAGACCATGCCCGCGTCGCAGAGGTCGTTGTCGGCCACGATGCGCTCGCGCATGCACGCGACCGCTTCGTTGAGCGAGGGCAGCACCATCCGGTCCGCGAGCGCCTTCAGGTCCGCCCCCGGCGTCGGTGAGCCCTTCACCGCCTTCCCCTTCACCCACGTGTAGAAGCCCTTCCCGGTCTTCATGCCGTAGTTCTTCGCCTCGATGAGCTCCATGAGCTTCTTCGGGATCGGCGTGCCCGGCTTCGCGAGCTCGCGTCCCACCGCGCCCGCGATGTCGAGGCCCACGAAGTCGGCGAGCTCGATCGGCCCCGTCGGCATGCCGAAGTCCTTCGCCGCCGCATCGATGGTCTCTCCGGAAATCCCCTCGTCGAGCATCAGCATCGCCTCGAGCAGGTACGGGGACAGGATGCGGTTCACGAGGAAGCCGGGCGCCGACTTGCACGGCAGCGGCAGCTTGTCGATCTGCTTCGTGAACGCGAGGGCCGCCCTCATGACCTCGGGCGAGGTCTGCGGGCCCTGCACGATCTCGACCAGGAGCATTTGCGCGACGGGGTTGAAGAAGTGGATCCCCACGAGGCGCTCCGGGCGTTCGAGCACCGTGGCGAGATCCTGCAGCGGGATGCTCGACGTGTTGCTCGCGAGGATCGCGCCCGGCTTCATGCGCGGCTCGAGCGAGGCGTAGAGCTTCCTCTTCACGTCGGCGTTTTCGACGATCGCCTCGATGATCAGGTCGGCTTTCGCGACCCCGTGGCCGGCGACGTCGGGGATCAACCGGTCCATGGCATCCCGCGCGAGGTGCGGTTCCTTGAGGCGCCGCCCATAGAGTTTCGCCGCGCGCTGGATCGCCGGCGCGATGCGCTCGGGCGCCAGGTCCTGGAGCGTGACCGTGAGGCCCTTGAAGGCGGCCCATGCGGCGATGTCGCCGCCCATGGCGCCAGCGCCAATCACGTGCAGGTGGCGGATGGGCTCGACGCCCTCCTCCTTGCCAAGACCCTTGAGCCGCTCCTGCAGCGTGAAGAGACGGATGAGGTTGCGCGCCGTCGGATGCTCGAAGATCTTGCGCATCGACGCGGGATGATCGTCCGGCACCTTGCGAACGTCGCCGCCGAAGTCCTTCCAGAGGTCGATCACCGCGTAGGGCGCCGGATAGTGATCGCGGCTCACCTTCTCCGCGACCGTCTTCGCCGCCTTGCTCGCGACGATCGAGCGGATGCCCGGCCAATCTCCGACGGCGGCGGCGAGTGCGGGACGATGCGGAGGGGGCGGCTTCTGCAGGAAC
>Ga0315912_10005540_pt1 | contig 11575 bp, 12 predicted proteins | sample VfabasoilMG_FD_204469 | JGI IMG/M metagenome (GOLD analysis project Ga0315912, IMG submission 204469) | Garden soil microbial communities collected in Santa Monica, California, United States - V. faba soil | ecosystem: Environmental > Terrestrial > Soil > Garden | place: USA: California...
TTTGCACATTGAACTTCGGGACGATCAGGTCTGGATAGGAAGCCGCAACGTGACGGGACCCATCCGCGAGGAGAACGTCAGCCTGGGGGCATCCCGGGTCGCGGCCCTGCCGAGGCTGCGCTCGGTGCTGCTCGACAGGCAGCGCGCATTCCGGCGGGCGCCTGGCCTGGTCGCCGAAGGACGCGATATGGGAACGGTCGTTTTCCCCGATGCGGCGCTCAAGGTCTACCTGACGGCAAGCCCGGAAGAACGCGCGCGGCGGAGATATAAACAGTTGATCGAAAAAGGTTTGGGTGCTAACATGGCGGCCCTTTTGCAGGATATACGCGCCCGTGACGCCCGCGACAGTGGTCGCCCCGTCGCACCCCTGCGGAAGAGCGGCGACGCGATCGAAATCGACACCACCAGCATGACGGTGGACGAGGCCACGGCACAGATCGTTTCCCGCTTCCAACGAGCGCCATGAGTCCACCCGGCTCATGGTTTTTTTAACTGACCCCGTCGCCATGGCGGGATTACTAACACATTGAATCCGAATGATGAATACTTCCTCACCCGCGTCCGGGACTGTCGAAAATACCGTCGAAAATTTCGCTGCGCTGTTTGAAGAAAGCCTGTCCGTCAAGGAGATGCGGATTGGTGAGGTGATCACCGCCGAGATCATGCGGGTGGACGATAACTTCGTTGTGGTCAACGCCGGTCTCAAGTCCGAGAGCTACATACCGGTCGACGAGTTCAGGAACGAACGGGGCGAGGTCGAGGCCAAACCCGGCGACTTCATCAGCGTCGCGATCGAATCGCTGGAAAACGGCTTCGGCGAGACGCGCCTGTCGCGCGACAAGGCGAAGCGCCTGGCGGCGTGGCACGCGCTGGAAGACGCGCTCGAGCAGAAGACGGTCGTCAAGGGCATCATCAACGGCAAGGTGAAGGGCGGGCTCACCGTGATGATCGACGGCATACGCGCGTTTCTCCCCGGCTCGCTGGTGGACATTCGCCCGGTGAAGGACACCGCGCCGTACGAAAACAAGGAGATGGAGTTCAAGGTCATCAAGCTGGACCGCAAGCGCAACAACGTCGTGGTGTCGCGCCGCGCGGTGCTGGAAGAGACCCAAGGCGAGGAGCGGCAAAAGCTGCTGGAAAACCTGCGCGAGGGCGCGGTGGTGAAGGGAATCGTCAAGAACATCACCGACTACGGTGCGTTCGTCGATCTCGGTGGCATCGATGGCCTGCTGCACATTACCGATCTTGCGTGGCGGCGCGTGAAGCATCCGTCGGAGGTGCTCTCGGTCGGAGACGAGTTGGAGGCGAAGGTGCTGCGCTTCGACCAGGAAAAGAATCGCGTGTCGCTGGGCCTGAAGCAGCTGGGCGAGGATCCGTGGACCGGGCTCACGCGGCGCTATCCGCAGGGCACGCGGCTCTTCGGCAAGGTGAGCAATCTCACCGATTACGGGGCGTTCGTCGAAATCGAGCCCGGCATCGAGGGCCTGGTGCATGTCTCGGAGATGGACTGGACCAACAAGAACGTGCATCCGTCCAAGGTCGTGCAGCTCGGCGACGAAGTCGAAGTGATGGTGCTGGAGATCGACGAGGAGCGCCGCCGCATTTCGCTCGGGATGAAGCAGTGCCTGCCGAATCCGTGGGAAGAGTTCTCGATGAATTACAAGAAGGCCGATCGCGTCAAGGGCCAGATCAAGTCCATCACCGATTTCGGCATTTTCATCGGCCTGCCGGGCGGCATCGACGGCCTGGTGCACCTGTCGGACCTGTCCTGGTCCCAACCCGGCGAAGAAGCCGTCCGCAACTACAAGAAGGGCGACGAGATCGAGGCGATCGTGCTGTCGATCGATGTCGAGCGCGAGCGCATCTCGCTCGGCGTGAAGCATCTGGAGGGGGACCCCTTCACCAGCTTCATCACCGCGCACGAGAAGAATTCGATCGTGACCGGCACCGTCAAGTCGATCGATGCGAAGGGCGCCGTCGTCCAGCTCGCGGGCGACATCGAGGGTTATCTGCGGGCCTCCGAGGTCGCGCGCGACCGCGTGGAGGACATCCGTACGCGGCTGAGCGAAGGCGCGACGGTGACGGCCATGATCATCAACATCGACCGCAAGAACCGCACCATCAATTTGTCGATCAAGGCGAAGGATACGGCCGAGGAAGCCGAGGCCATGCAGCGGCTCTCCGCGGACAAGCCGTCGAACGCCGGAACGACCAACCTTGGGGCGCTGCTCAAGGCCAAGCTGGACGTCGCCAATACTCAGCAATAAAGGGGCGCCATGACGAAGTCGGAGTTGATCGCGAAACTGGCGGCCCGCTATCCCCAGTTGGTGGCGAAAGATGCCGAACTGGCGGTGAAGATGATACTCGATTCGATGGCGACCAGCCTCTCGCAGGGCCAGCGCATCGAGATCCGGGGCTTCGGCAGTTTTGGCCTGAATTACCGGCCACCGCGCGTCGGGCGCAATCCGAAGTCCGGCGACAAGGTGCAGGTTCCGGCGAAGCACGTGCCGCATTTCAAGGCGGGCAAGGAGCTTCGGGAACGGGTCGATATCAAGAAATAACAACGATAAGATACTTAGGCATCATCTGTTTGCGGACGGCATTGTCGAGAGGCAGTGCCGTTTTTTTTGGGGGGGCGCGTCACGCCGCCCGAGGCTGACACGCCCGCCGGCATCGGTTAAAGTTCTCCCATGCGTTTCCTGCTGTGGACGCTCAAGCTCGCGCTGTTCCTCCTGGTGCTGAGCTTTGCGGTCAAAAATACCGATATCGTCGCCGTGCGCTATTACCTCGGCTACCAGTGGCAGGCGCCGCTGGTGCTGGTGCTGCTTGCGTTCTTCTGCCTGGGCGTGCTGGTCGGCATCGCGGCGAGCCTGGCGCACATGCTGCGGCAGCGGCGCGATATCGTGGCGCTGCGGCGCGAGTTGAGCGCGCGTGGCCGGACGGAGCCGGTGCCGCCGTCCGACGCGACCGGGGTGGCTTAGACGCGGGCCGCAGATGGAGATCGAATTCTGGTGGCTGCTGGCGTTGCCGCTGTTCTTCGCGCTGGGCTGGCTCGCCGCGCGCGTCGACATCAAGCAGCTTCTGTCGGAATCCCGCACGCTCCCGGTATCGTATTTCAAGGGCCTCAATTTCCTTCTGAACGAGCAGCCGGACAAGGCCATCGATGCGTTCATCGAGGTGGTGAAGGTCGATCCGCAGACCATCGAGCTGCACTTCGCGCTGGGGAGCCTCTTCCGCCGGCGCGGCGAAGTCGAACGCGCGATCCGCATGCACCAGAACCTGGTCGAGCGTCCCGATCTCGCGCAGGAGCAGAAGCTCTCGGCGCTGTTCGAGCTGGCCCAGGATTACCTGAAGGCGGGATTGCTCGATCGCGGCGAGGAGCTCTTTCTCAAGCTGGAAGACACCCCGCACGCCGAGGCGGCGCTGCGTTTTCTGCTCGAAATCTACCAGCGCGAGAAGGACTGGCAGAAGGCGATCGGCATCGCGGAGAAGCTGGAGGCGGTAACCGGGCGCTCGCACCAGAAGGAGATCGCCAACTTCAGCTGCGAGCTCGCGGTGAACGAGAGCATGCACACCCGTCCCGAGCCGGCGCGTGCGTACCTGGCGCAGGCGCTTTCCCAGCACCGGCTGTGCGTGCGGGCCAATATCCTGCTCGGTGACCTGGAGATGCAAGCCGGCAATCAGGCGGCGGCGATCGAAGCGTGGAAGCGCATCGAGTCCCAGAATCCGACCTATCTGGCGCTGGTCGCTGACCGGCTGCTCGCCGCGTTCCGCCAGTCGGGCCGGATCGATGAAGGCCTGAATCTGCTACGCGGCTATCTCGCCAAGTATTCCTCGCTGGACCTGGTGAATACGGTGTTCCAGGGCACGCTGGAAGTCAGTGGCGCCGAGACTGCGTACCGCCTCGTGCGCGATGAACTGCAGCGCAATCCGACGCTGCTCGGCCTGGACAAGCTGCTGGAAGCACAATTGCTGGAAGCCCCGGCCGAGCGCCGCCACGACCTGGAACTGATCAAGCAGCTGGTGCACCAGCATACGCGGGGCCTTGCGATGTACAAGTGCGACAACTGCGGATTCCGCGCGCGTCAGTTCTACTGGCACTGCCCGGCGTGCGCGGCCTGGGAGACGTATTCGCCGCGGCGCACCGAAGAGAAGGCGTTGCCGGCATGACGCGCGGGCCGCGGGTGATCGTTGCGCTCGATTACGCCGATGCGGCCGCCGCGCTGGCGCTCGCCGGCCGGCTCGATCCGGCGCAGTGCCGCGTCAAGATCGGCAAGGAGCTTTTCACCGCAGCGGGCCCCGCGCTGGTGGAAGCCCTGGTGGCGCGGGGGTTCGGCGTCTTTCTCGATCTCAAGTATCACGATATTCCGAACACCGTTGCAAGCGCCTGCCGCGCCGCGGCCGGCCTCGGCGTCTGGATGCTCAACGTGCATGCGCTCGGCGGCGCGCAGATGATGCAGGCGGCGCGCGAGGCCATCGCGCCGCACGGAACGCGCCCGCATCTCATAGCCGTGACCCTGCTGACCAGCATGGGTGAACGCGATCTTCTGCAGCTGGGAATCGCTGGCCGCACGCCCGAAGTCGTGCTGCGGCTCGCGAAGCTCGCTGCCGCGTGCGGACTCGACGGCGCGGTGGCGTCAGCGCAGGAGGCAGCGCTGCTCCGGCAGGCATGCGGGGCCGGATTTTGCCTGGTGACGCCGGGCATACGGCCGGCGACGGTGGATGGGGACGACCAGCAGCGCATCGCTACACCGCGCGCCGCGATCGCCAATGGCGCCGACTACCTCGTCATCGGCCGCCCGATCACGCGCGCGCCGGACCCGCTGGCGGCACTCCAGACGATTATCCGCGAGATCGATGGCGTTGAAACATGAGGGCGAAAGGCGGCAGACGGAAGGGTGAAGGGGCAAGGATGAAGCCGGCAGGCGGTAGGATGAAAGGGGAGCGCGGCAGGCGAGCGCCCGGGAGCATTCGAGGCAACGCGGCTGTCACTTCATCCCTGAAACGAGCTCGCGTTCTGGTCGTCGGCGATGTCATGCTCGACCGCTACTGGTTCGGCGAGGTGGGCCGGGTGTCGCCGGAGGCGCCGGTGCCCATCGTCCGCATCGACCGCACCGAGGAGCGTCCGGGCGGCGCCGCCAACGTGGCGCGCGGCGCGGCCGCGCTCGGCGCACGCGTGAGCCTGCTCTCGGTGGTCGGGACGGACGAGGCGGGACGCAAGCTGCAGGCCCTGCTGCGGCGCGAGCGGATCTCGACGCAGCTTCATCGCGATCGCGGCATTACGACCACGATCAAGCTGCGGGTGATCGGCCGCAATCAGCAACTGCTGCGGGTCGATTTCGAGACCGCGCCCAGCCATGAAGTGCTCGCGTCCAAGCTGCGTGATTTCAGGCGCATGCTGCGGGGCTGCGACGTTCTGATTCTCTCGGACTACGGCAAAGGCGGGCTTGCCCACATTGCGCGCATGATCCAGCTCGCGCGCCGCGCCGGGAAACCCGTGCTGGTGGACCCGAAAGGCGAGGACTATTCGCGCTATCATGGCGCGACGCTGATTACGCCCAATCGCGCGGAACTGCGCGAGGTAGTCGGAGGCTGGACGACCGAGGGCGAAATGACGGCTAAGGCGAGGCGGTTGCGCCGCCGGCTGGGCGCGGCGGGATTGCTGGTCACGCGCAGCGAGGAAGGCATGACCTTGTTTCAGGCGGGACGGACCATCCACGTTCCGGCGCAGGCACGCGAGGTGTTCGACGTGAGCGGAGCCGGCGACACCGTGATCGCGACGGTCGGCGCCATGCTGGCCGCCGGCGCGAGTCTGGAGCAGGCGGTGCGCGTCGCCAACCGCGCCGCGGGCATCGTGGTCGGGAAGTTCGGCACCGCGGTCGTCACGCCCGAAGAGCTCTTTGCGGGTGACGGAACTGTGTAATGAGTAATTGGTGAAACCGGGAACACCGTTTCGAGTGGACGGTTACCCATTACCCTGAGCGGAGCGAAGCTTGTATTACGTAGTCACCGGCGCCGCCGGTTTCATCGGTTCCAACCTGGTCAAGGCGCTCAACGGCCGCGGCATCCGGGACGTCATCGCGGTTGACAATCTCGCGCACGGCGACAAGTTCGCGAACCTCGTCGATTGCGAGATCGCGGACTACATCGATCAGGGCGAGTTTCTCGGCGCCTTTACCGCGGGGCGCTACGTCGGACGGGTCGCGGCCGTGCTGCATCAGGGGGCGTGCTCGGATACCACTGAAAGCGACGGCCGCTACATGATGGAGAACAACTATCGCTATTCCTGCGCGCTGCTCGAGCGGTGCGCGACGGACCAGGTGCCGTTTCTCTATGCGTCATCGGCGGCGGTGTATGGCAGCGGCACGGCATTCAGGGAGCACCCGGATTGCGAACGGCCGCTCAACGTGTATGGCTACTCCAAATTCCTGTTCGACCAGTGGGTGCGCCGCCGCGCGCATGCGCTGCCGGCGCAGGTCGTGGGCCTGCGCTATTTCAACGTTTACGGCGAGCGCGAACAGCACAAGGGACGCATGGCGTCCGTCGCCCATCACTTCTTCAACCAGTACCGGGCGGGCGCGGGCGTGAGGTTGTTCGAGGCCAGCGGCGGCTATGGCGACGGCGAACAGCGCCGGGATTTCGTTTCGGTGGAGGATGCCGTCAAGCTCAACCTGTTCTTTCTCGATCATCCGGAGAAATCGGGCATCTTCAACTGCGGGACGGGGGCGGCGCAGAGCTTCAACGACGTAGCCGTGGCGGTGGTGAACGCCTGCCGCAGCGCGCGGCAGGAGCGGGCACTGACCCTTGGGGAGATGCGGCAGCAGGGCGTCATACGCTATATAACCTTCCCCGACGAACTCAAGGGCAAATATCAGAGCTACACGCAGGCCGATCTCTCCGCTTTGCGCGCGGCGGACTATTGCGAGCCGTTTCTCACCGTGGAGCAGGGGGTGGCGCGCTATTGCGCCGCCATGCTGCGGGTTGCTACCGCGACGCATGGGTGACGCTTCGTGTCCGGGCCGCGCCGTTCGGCTATCATAGTCGCGGCCCATCGACCGCGATATTGATGATGCACAAGACGCTCGAAGACTTCGTCGGAAACACGCCGCTGGTGCGCTTGAAACGCCTGCCCGGGACCACTTCCAACACTTTGCTGGCAAAACTGGAGGGCAACAATCCGGCGGGATCGGTCAAGGACCGGCCGGCGCTGTCGATGATCGTGCGGGCGCAGGAGCGGGGCACGATCAAGCCGGGCGACACGTTGATCGAGCCTACCAGCGGCAATACCGGCATCGCGCTCGCGATGTGCGCGGCGATGATGGGTTATCGCATGGTGCTGGTCATGCCCGAGCACCTGTCGGTGGAGCGCCGGCAGAGTATGGCCGCCTTCGGCGCCGAGATCGTGCTGACGGCGAAGGCCGGCGGCATGGAGCTTGCGCGCGACGTGGCGGAGAAGATGCGCGACGAGGGCAAAGGCGTGATACTCGACCAGTTCGCCAATCCCGATAACCCGCTTGCCCACTACGAGGGCACCGGCCCCGAGATCTGGCGCGACACGGGCGGCAGGATCACGCATTTCGTGAGCAGCATGGGCACCACCGGCACCATCATGGGAGTGTCGCGCTTTCTCAAGGAGAAGAACCCCGCGGTGCAGATTGTAGGCTGCCAGCCCACCGAGGGATCGCAGATTCCCGGCATCCGGAAATGGCCGCCTGCGTACCTGCCGAAAATCTGCGACTGGAACCAGGTCGATCGCGTGATCGAGGTCACGCAGGGCGACGCCGAGGACCTGGCGCGGCGCCTGGCGCGCGAGGAGGGCGTCTTCGCCGGCATCTCCTCCGGCGGCGCGCTATGGGCCGCATTGCAGGTCTCGGCGGAAGTGCGGGACGCGGTGATCGTATTCATCGTGTGCGATCGCGGCGACCGCTATCTGTCCACGGGAGTCTTTCCCGCCTGATGCGTGCGCCGCGCGGGGGAACCTGGGTGCAGTGGTGACGCCGGTACTCGCGTTCGATATCGAGACGGTGCCGGACATCGCGGGCCTGCGTATCCTGCACGAACTGGATGCGCAGTTGCCCGACGGCGAAGTCGCGCAGATGGCGTTTCAACTGCGGCGCCAGGCGACCGGCAGCGACTTCCTGCCGCTCCATCTTCATCGCGTCGTCGCGATTGCCTGCGCGCTCCGCGAGCGCGACTCGTTCCGGGTGTGGTCGTTGGGCGAGGCGGGCGAAAGCGAGGGCGAACTCATTCAGCGCTTTTTCGACGGCATCGAGAAGTACACGCCGCAGATCGTGTCATGGAACGGCGGGGGCTTCGATTTCCCGGTACTGCACTACCGGGGGCTGATGCACGGCGTGACCGCGGCCCGCTACTGGGATCTCGGGGACGGTGATTATCGCGACAGCCGCGATTTCAAGTGGAATAATTACATCAGCCGCTACCATACGCGGCACCTGGACCTGATGGACGTGCTGGCGCTCTACCAGCCGCGCGCGAACGCGCCACTCGACGCGCTTGCGCAACTCATGGGGCTGCCGGGGAAACTGGGCCTGAGCGGCGCGCAGGTGTGGGAGGCCTTCCAGGGGGGGCGGCTCGACGATATCCGCAGCTACTGCGAAGCGGATGTGGCGAATACTTATCTCATCTACCTGCGGTTCCAGCACATGCGCGGGGCGCTCGACGCCGCTGCCCATCGCTCCGAATGCGATCTCGTGCGCCGTACTCTGGGCAAGTTGCCGCAGCCGCACTGGCGGGAATTTCTCGCGCGCTGGAAGGCTTGAGAGAGTCTTGATGTCAGGCAGGTCCGGACTGCCGCATGCCTGGCATATGGCTTCGCCGCCGCACTGAATCATGCCATCGCTGTTCATCGAGTCTCTGGATCAGGAAGGGCGCGGCATCGCGCGCCACGAAGGCAAGGTCATCTTCGTCGAGGGCGCGCTGCCGGGCGAACGGGTGGAGGCCTCCTCGTACCGCCGGAAGGCGAGCTACGAGATTGCCACCGTGACCCAGGTCCACCGGGAGAGCGCGCAACGCGTGCCCCCGCGTTGCCCGTTCTTCGCCCGCTGCGGCGGCTGCAGCCTGCAGCACCTGGACGCGCGCGCGCAGGTTGCGGCCAAGCAACGGGTGCTCGAGGACGACCTGCGGCATATCGCAAAGGTCCATCCCGAGGCGATCCTCCCGGCGATCCATGGGCCGGCATGGGGCTACCGCCATCGGGCGCGGCTATCGGCGCGTTACGTGGAGAAAAAGGGCGGCATGCTCGTCGGATTCCGCGAGAAGCACAGCAGCTATGTCACGGACATGACGAGTTGCGAAGTGCTGCCCCCGCACGTGTCGGCGTTGCTCGTGCCTTTGCGCCTGTTGCTGGGCAGCCTCGCGATCCGCCAGCGTATTCCCCAGGTCGAACTGGCGGTCGGCGAGGACTCGACCGTACTGGTGCTGCGCGTGCTGCAGGACCCGGGCCCGCAAGACCGGGAGGCGCTCGCAACGTTTGCGCGCCGGCACGCGGTGGTGTTCTATCTTCAGCCGCGCGGCCCCGAGACCGCGCGCCCGCTTGCGCCGGAGACGGGGGGCGATCCCAGCTACATCCTGCCGGAGTTCGATCTCAGGATGCGCTTCAGCCCTACGGAATTCACGCAGGTGAATCCGTCGGTGAATCGCGTCCTGGTGCGCCGGGCGGTGGCGCTGCTCGATCCGCAGCCCGGGGAGCGTATCGCCGATCTTTTTTGCGGCCTGGGAAACTTTACCCTGGCCATCGCGCGGCGCGGCGCCGCGGTCGTGGGCCTCGAGGGCAGTGCCGCGCTCGTTGTGCGTGCGGCAGCCAACGCGAGGGAAAACGGACTGGAACACGCAGCCAGATTCCGCACCGAGAATCTGTTCGAACTGTCGCCCGGTGCCGCCGGCTGGCTGCGGGGGCTGGACCGGGTGCTGATCGATCCGCCGCGGGACGGCGCCATCGAGGTGGTCAAGGCGCTCGGCGACGATGCGCCCCGGCGCATCGTGTATGTGTCATGCAACCCGGCGACGCTTGCGCGCGACGCGGCGGTGCTGGTGCACGCGCAGGGCTACCGGCTTAGCGGCGCCGGGGTCGTGAACATGTTCCCGCATACGTCGCACGTCGAGTCGATCGCGGTCTTCGATAGGCCCTGAATCACGATCCTGAAACGAAAACGGCGCCCGCAGGCGCCGTTTGCTCCACGCAGCTCGCGGCTTCAGTCGCGATCGCCGCCGACGATGCCCAGAATTTGCAGCAGGCTGGTGAAAAGGTTGTATACGGCAACGTATAGCGTCAGCGTCGCCGAGATGTAGTTCGTCTCACCGCCGCGCACGATGGCATTGATCTGGTAGAGGATCACCGCGGACGAGAACAGGATGAAGAGCGCGCACAGCGTCAGATGCAGCGCCGGGCTCGCGAGAAAGATGTTGGCGAGCACCGCCAGCATGATGACCACGAACCCGACCAGCAGGAATTTTCCGAGGAAGCTGAAGTCCCGCTTGGTGGTCGCCGCGATCCCGGCCAGGACGAAGAACACCGCACCCGTGCCGCCGGCCGCCATCATCACCAGCTGCACGCCATTCTTGAAGCCCAGCACCACCTGGAATAGCGGCCCCAGGATGATACCCATGAACAACGTGAAGCCCAGCAGCAATCCGAGGCCCACGACGCTGTCCTTGTTGCGCTCGATCATGAAGATCCAGCCGTAGAAGATCGCGAGCAAGGCAATCGAGGACAGAATGGGGCTTGCACGCATGAAACTGAAGTTGACGAGGCTCGTGCCGATGGCCGCGCCGATCACCGTCGGGATCATCGTCAGCGCGAGCAGCAGGTACGTGTTGCGCAATACCTTCTGCTGTTCAAGGCCGATGGTCTGTGTTACGGCAGTCGGATAACCCGTTGGCTGGGTTTGCAGTTCCGGTTGCATATCACCGCGCTCCTGTAAGTAGTTGAGTATTTTGCTCAGGCATAAGACTACAGCAAGTGCATGAAAGTTTCAATCGCGACGCTCCACGAGGGCCGGCAGGATGAACCACGCAAGCATTTGATAGTGAGTGATATTATACCGGGCCATGCGGCCAGGAGGCCGGCCATGGAGAGTTGGCAGAGCGGTCGAATGCACCGGTCTTGAAAACCGGCAGGGTCGCAAGGCCCTCGTGAGTTCGAATCTCACACTCTCCGCCATTTCGCCCGGCGCGCCGCCCCGCTCCATGTCCGCTGGGTGCGCAGAACGACCTATCGGCTGGACGCTGCTTTTCTCGCCTTGGCGTAGAGTTGGGGGTTGGTCCTGCGCAGGTAGGCGCCGACCGTCAGATCATCACCCTTAGCCTTGGCCAACACGATGCCCTCGACATGCACCAGACGCAGCAATTCCCGAACCGGCCTCGGCATCCGCCGGCCGGTTTCGTAGCGTGATCCTCCGCTTTGCGTGACGCCCACTTTCGACCAGAACTCGCTTTGGTTGAGGCGCAGCTTGCGGCGCAGGTCACGGGGGTTGGTGATCGTGTCAAAGGGTTTCATCTTTTGTTCTCCTCGGCCATCGGTTTGAATCAAATCGCAATTTTATCGCGAGACGGGTGG
>Ga0315912_10005541_pt1 | contig 11574 bp, 8 predicted proteins | sample VfabasoilMG_FD_204469 | JGI IMG/M metagenome (GOLD analysis project Ga0315912, IMG submission 204469) | Garden soil microbial communities collected in Santa Monica, California, United States - V. faba soil | ecosystem: Environmental > Terrestrial > Soil > Garden | place: USA: California...
AATGGCGGCAAGTTGGAATTTTCCTGCTGGGGCGGTTTGCTGGCACTCTCGGCCAAGCTCAAAGGCGTGAGCGGTGTGGTGATCGACGGCGCCTCGCGCGACATCGACGAAGCGCGCGAGGTGGAGTTCCCGGTTTATGCCCGCGGCGTGGTGCCGATGACGGCGCGCAATCGGGTGGTGCAGGAATCCTACAATCTAGAAATTCAGTTCGCCGGCGTGCAGTGTCGTCCAGGCGATTTGGTCCTCGCCGATGGCAGCGGCATCATCATTATTCCCAAGGAGAAAGAGGAAGAGGTGGTTAGCGCCGCCGAGGGGATTTACGCCAAGGAACAAGAAATGGCGGCCGGCATACGTAAGGGCTATTCCGGTTTGGAAATGTTGGAGAAGCTCGGTTACGAGCAGATGCTCAACAAGAAGTAAGCGCGAAAATTTAATAAATGGAATTTGATACGGCTCGAAGATGCATGATCGAAGATTGAAGATTGACAAAATTCACGCACGTTGTGACGATCGAATATGTTGACCCATGAAGAAAATACCCTGTTGACGCAAGTTGGCCGGGGCACGCCCGGTGGTGAATTGTTGCGGCGCTATTGGCACCCAGTGGCGGCAGCCGCTGAGTTGACCGATGAAAGGCCGATTCGCGCCGTCAAGATTCTCGGCGAGGAGTTGGTGGTTTACCGTGACAAGAAGGGTAACTACGGTTTGGTCGGCGAACATTGCCCGCATCGTTTGGCTTCGCTCGCCTACGGCCGGGTCGATGGAGCCGGCATTCGCTGCCCTTATCATGGCTGGAAGTTCGACGGCGCAGGCAATTGTCTTGAGCAACCGGCGGAACCTGCCGACAGTACTTTCAAAGATCGCATCAAGCATGTCGCCTATCCGGTCCAATATTTGGGCGGCTTGATTTACGCCTACCTCGGTCCCGTCCCCGCGCCTCTGCTGCCGCGTTGGGACGTTTTGGTTTGGGAACATGGCCGGCGCTGGATCGTCAAAGAGTCGGTGATCGAATGCAATTGGCTCCAGCCGATGGAGAATTCCGTCGACCCGTCGCATTTGTTCTGGCTCCACGGCGATACGGCGCACCTGGCGCCGCGAGTAAAAAAATATTCCGAACGGCACGAGTTCATCCGATTCGAATATGGAATCAAGAAGCGCCGCACGACGTTAGCGCTCGCCACCGGCAGCAAGCCGGAAGTCGACGAGCATCCGTTGTTATTTCCCTCGGTGCTGCGTCATGTCGCGCCCGCCGACGAGGGCAAGTCCGTGCGGCACAATTTGCAGATTCGCGTGCCGGTCGACGACCATCATACGCAAGTATTTCGTGTTAACTTTGTCCCGTCGGAAAGCGAGCGCTCGCCGGCCGAGGCGCCGGTACCGTTTCGATTCACGCCGCTCAAAACCGCGCGGCGCGAGTACCGCATGGACATGGTATCGGCGCAGGATTCGATGGCGTGGGAAACACAGGGTCCGCTAACCGACCGTGCGACCGAGCATTTGGGCGTCGGTGATGAGGGGATTATCGAGCTCCGTAAACTCCTCAAAGAGCAGATCGAACGGGTTCAGCAGGGGTTCGATCCGATCGGCGTGATCCGCGACCCGGCGAAAAACCAGGTAATCGATCTTGGCGTGATCAATGAACGCATCGGGCTCCACCCTCTATCATTCACTCAAGCCCCGCCCCCGCAAGTGGCATCCGAATAACATCTCGGATTCGCTCAATCTCTTCTGCCAGCTTACCCCAGTTTGGTCGCTTACCCACGTTAGTTTTATTCATCTCTTAGGTTAGATGGGCGCCCTCCACGCCACCCAATCGTTAACACCTAAAAATTCCATACTTAATCTAACATATTGATTTTGCAGGATTATTTTAAAAATAGTCTTGCGCAGTGGGGGGCTTGTTGGTTAATATTCGGTCCTATGTTGGGACGGCGGACGCAGTGTGTGACATGGGCTACAGCAAGACTTGCGCTGGTGGTGTTAAAGATCGACGAAGACGCGGGAATCAAAGCCGGCAAAAACAATATCGCATCGTAGCACAGGAGTAAGGTCATGCTAACGAGAGAAGAAAACGAATCGTTGACTCGGGTGGGACCGGGGACTCCGGCTGGAGAGTTGTTGCGGCGTTATTGGCTGCCCGTGGGCGTGGCTAGCGAGCTGACTGCTGAGAACCCAACCCAGGTGGTGCGTATACTAGGCGAGACCTTGGTATTGTTTCGCGATAAGAGCGGCAACGTCGGTTTGCTCGAAGAGCGTTGTCCCCATCGCGGCGTGTCGCTGTCCTATGGCCGTGTAGAAGCGCGCGGCATCGCGTGTGCCTATCATGGATGGCTTTTCAACACTAAGGGTAATTGTCTGGAAACCCCGGCTGAGCCGTGCGGAAGCAAATTCCATCTCACCGTCAAACAACGATCCTATCCGGTGCAAAAACTCGTCGGCCTCTACTGGGCTTATCTCGGCCCACTGCCCGCGCCGCTGATCGCCAACTTCGACGTATGGTTCAGAAAGGATGGCCGCCGGAAAATATTCATCCAGCCGCAACTCGACGCCAACTGGTTTCAGCCCATGGAAAATTCCATGGATCCGGCGCATTTGCAGATTCTTCACCAGGAAACCGCGGGGCGCGGCCGCGAAATCAAAGACAGCACTCGCGGGCTCACCGACGACGTGGCGGAATTCGACTTTTATGAGGTTCCTTACGGCTTGATGAAGCGGCGCACCTATAAAAACGGCATGATCGACGAACATCCGGTCATCTTTCCCAACATTTTGCGCCAGGGTAACGTCGGCCAGATCCGCGTGCCGATTGACGATACCCATACCAAAATTTATTTCGTGCGTTTTTATCCCAGCGAGAACGGCGAGATTGTCGAGGACGACGAGCCGCCGGTGGAATACATCAAGTCTTACAAGAATCCCCCCGACGCCATGCATCCCTTCACCCGATTCCGCATGGACGCGGTACAGGCGCAGGATCACATGGCGTGGGAAACCCAGGGGCCGATCTACGATCGCACCAACGAGCGGCTCACCACTTCAGACCGCGGCGTGATCCTGCTGCGCGCGGTGATGTTTCGCGAAATGAAAAAAGTAAAGCAAGGTCTAGATCCGATGGGGGTGGTGCGTGACCCGGCGAACAATCCGTTCATCGATACTCACTTGCTGGAATCGATAAGACTGGGCGACTACGACCGCTCACCGCTCGCAGTTAACCAATAGCAGCGGGCTTCGCCCGGCGCGCCCCTCTGTTGCCTCCGGAGGGGCGCGTTTTCTTTCTGCCTTTAACTCACTTCTACCCGGTCTAGATCATCTATTCGCTTGCCTTAGTCGGTGCGCGAGAATATGATTCTGGCGCTTTCCCGATAATTCATTGCCGAACATCGAGTGAGGAAATTCATATGGCCGACCTATCGAAACTTCGCGAGCTGGTGGCGCAATCCTGCCGGATGCTGGGAAAACTTAACTTAACCAAGGAACCGAGCGGCCATGTCAGCGCACGGGTGCCCGGCGAAGACAAAGTGCTGATTAAAGCGCGCGGGCCCGAAGAATCGGGACTGCGCTTTGTCAGACCGCGCGATATCATCACCGTCGATTTCAACGGCAAGAAAGTCGCGGGTGACGACGGCCTCGACGTGCCCCAGGAAGTTTTCATTCACACCTGGCTTTACAAGACTCGCCCCGATGTCGAATGCGTCGTTCATGTGCATCCGCTGACTGTCGTGTTATTTACCATCTGCGATAAACCGATTCAGCCGATTTACGGCGCGTATGATCCCTCGGGTTTGCGTTTGATCGTCGAAGGTTTGGCGACCTATCCGCGCAGTATTACGGTTTCCAACGAGAAGCTTGGTGAAGAGTTCGCCAAGGCGATGGGTGACAAACCGGCTTGCCTCATGCGCGGCCACGGTATTACCAGCGCCGGTCCCAACGTGCAGGAGGCGACGTTGACAGCGATCAAGTTAAACGACGCGGCGACGGTCAACTATCAGGCTAGTCTGCTCGGCACGCCACGGCCGATTCCCCAGGAAGACATCGACATCATGGTCGGAAAATCGCGCGGCGCCGGTAACAAATCCGTGCATGCCAACTCCAACTGGCGCTACTACTGCAAGTTGCTGGACGAGGAGTTTTAGATCCGGTCGTTCAATACGTTCAAATAGTTCAAGCCGTTCAAATCGTTTTGGATCGCCTAATGTCGATTCTTGCGCTTCATTAGTTTTGCATTTTCGCAGATGAGCGCTCTTGTCCTTGAATTTCGCGATGTGGTCAAACGCTTCGGCGCGGTCAATGCCGTCGACGGCGTGAGTTTTACCATCGAACGGGGCGAGATTTTCACACTGCTTGGGCCGTCGGGCTGTGGCAAGACGACCACGTTGCGATTGGTTGCTGGACTAGAAGAGCCCGACAATGGTGAAATCTTCATCTCCGGCAAGCCGGTCGCGGTCGCCGCGCGTGGAATCTTTTTACCACCGGAAAAGCGCCAATTGGGCATGGTGTTTCAGTCCTATGCGATCTGGCCGCATCTGTCGGTTTTCGAGAATGTGGCGTTTCCCTTGCGCGTGCGACGGGAGTCGAATCAAACCGTCCGCGAGCGGGTCGCGCATGCGCTTGAAATCGTCGGTCTAGGCGGTTTCGCCGAGCGCGGTGCGACTCAGCTCTCCGGCGGCCAGCAGCAGCGAGTTGCGCTAGCGCGGGCGCTGGTCTACGAGCCGGAGATTCTTTTGCTCGACGAGCCGCTGTCCAATCTTGACGCCAAATTGCGCGAGCAGATGCGCGTTGAGATTCGCGCGTTGCAAAAGAAGCTTGGACTAACCGTTCTCTACGTCACCCATGATCAGGCTGAAGCGATGACTCTATCGGACCGCATCGCGCTGGTGCATCGCGGCCGATTCGAGCAAGTGGGTACGCCGGAGGAAGTTTACGAGAAGCCGCTGACTGAATTTGCTGCTGGGTTTTTGGGACGGATGGTCAGTTTCGCGGGAAAAATTTCAAAGAGTCATTCGCGTTGCTGGTTTGAGCTTGATGGCCATAGCACTCAAACTTCAGTGCCGGCTGCATTAGTGGCGGCGTTTAGTGACGGTGCGTCAATTCATTTGCAGACTCGTCCGGAGGACCTCGAGATTTTACCTAACGGAGAGCTGCTACCCTATCAAATGATTGCGACGGTCGATCAGGTCGCCTACCTCGGCGAGAGTTTCGAATATCATGTGCGAGCAAGCGGAGTTCCCTTCGTTCTAACCGCTGGGAAAAAACACCGATATCAGGCCGGCGATACGATTCGCCTGGCGCTCGACCCATCCCGAATCAATTTTCGCGCAGCGTGAGCGACGATGTCACGCGCAGCTACCACAGCCATGCCTCGCTCGCGCCGATTTCATCTGCGGCCGATTCGCTTGGCCGAATTCTCATTTTTGGTCTTCCTCGCTGTTGTCATGGGGCTGCCGTTGCTGTTCTTGCTTACCGGCAGTTTCAACTTGAGCGCGCCGGGAAAGCCTGCTGTTTACGGCGTCGATAATTGGCTTCGTGCCTTTACCGACAGCGGCACCCTGAGCGCTTTGTCGATGAGCTTCACGCTCTCGGTGGTCCGGCTGATTCCCGCGATGATTCTTTCGGTGTCGTTCGCATGGTTGATCGCCCGCACCGATATGCCTGGCGGCAAGTTTATCGAATCGGTCTGTTGGATCGCCTACTTCGTGCCGGATTTTCCCCTGGTGCTGGCATGGATACTACTGCTCGACCCCACCTTCGGTTTTCTCAACAGCCTCGCCAAGAGTTTGCCCGGAGTCGAGGGCAGCATATTCAATCCCTACGGCTTCTGGGGCATCGTTTGGGTGCACACTTCCACCGGGGGGATTTGGTTCAAGGTGATGTTGCTGGTGCCGGTGTTTCGCCGGTTAGGCGCGACTCTCGAAGAGGCGGCGCGAGTGGCCGGCGCCAACACTGCGACGATGCTCTGGCGCATCACGCTGCCGGTTTTGGCGCCGATGATTGTGGCCGTGTCGGTGCTGAGTTTTATCCGCGGCCTGCAATCTTTCAACACCGAACTGTTGCTCGGCACGCCGGCGGGGATCTACGTCTACTCGACGAAAATCTACGACTTCCTCCAGCGTGAACCGCGGGCTTACGGCGAAGCGACGGCGTTGGGATCGGTGTTTTTGCTCGTGCTGGCGGTGCTGTTGTTTTTCTACTGGAAGTTTTTGAGCGGCGGCAAAAAATTCACCGTGGTCACCGGCCAGGGTTTTTCGACCCTGCGGGTGAAGTTGGGAAAGTGGCGCTACGTCGCGTTTGCCGGCTGCCTGCTCTACGTCGCCGTGACCATGCTTTTGCCGCTGACGTTTCTCGTGATCGGCTCGTTCATGCGCCGTTACGGCTTTTTCAATATCACATCGCCGTTTACCTTGAATCATTGGCACAGCATGCTCAGCGATCCGATCTTTTTGGTCGCGCTCAAGAATAGTTTGATCATCGCCAGCACGACGGCCATCGGCGGTGTCTTGCTCTATTCTGCGTTGGCCTATTTACTGGTTTCGCGGCGCACGATTACGGCGCCATTGTTGGAGAGTTTCTGTTGGATCCCCCATGTGTTGCCGGGGATTCTCTTGAGTCTCGGCGTGCTCTGGCTGTTTCTGGCGACCCCGCTGCGATTTTTTCTTTACGGCAGCGTTTGGGGAATCGCGGCGGCGCTGATTTTGGCGGACAGTCCAGTGACGACTCAGGCGTTCAAGGCCGGTCTGCTGCAACTGGGCGCGGAGCTAGAAGAGTCAGCGCGGGTGAGCGGCGCCTCGTGGCGCTATACTTACCGGCGCGTGCTCTTACCGTTGTTAGCTCCAATCGCGGCGGCGGTCGGTCTGATGAATTTCGGCAGCGCCTTGACCAGCATCAGTACACCTGTGCTACTTTACAGCCACGAGTCGCGGCCGTTGGCGATCCTGCTGCTTGAATATAGCTTCACCGGCGAACTGGAGCGGGCTGCGGCACTGGGCTTGCTGATCACGGCGATCATCGGAACGATGATGCTGGTGGGGCGGAAATTGGGCTTGCACTTAGCGGGGAGCGAGTGATGCGATTAATTGCTGGATGGAAAAGAGTTTGGCTGATCGGCGCATTCGTGCTCGCGTTCGTGTGCGTCGCGGCCACTGAGTTGCGGGCGCAGACCAAGGCCAGCGATAAAGAATGGGTCGCCGTCGTCGAGGCGGCAAAGAAGGAAGGCAAAGTCGTGGTTGCCGGCTCGCCCGATCCGGTGATGCGCAATGACATCATTCCAAAATTCACCGCCCGCTTCGGCATCCCCGTGGAGTTTGTCGCCGGCCGATCGAGCCAGATTGTCTCGCGAGTCGAGACCGAGCGTGCAGCCGGAATTTATAGCATTGACGTCTTTCTCGCCGGTCCGGACACCTCGGCCAACGAGCTTTACAACGACAAGATGATCGACCCGCTCAAACCGTTGCTGGTGATGCCGGAAGTCGCCGACGGCTCGAAGTGGAAGAGCGGAAAAGTTTGGTTCGTCGACCCGCAGGAGCAGTTCATCGTCCGGGCATTCAGCAGTGTCGCGACTCTGCTGTTCATCAACACTGAACATGTCAAACCCGATGAGTTGCGCCAGATGAAGGATCTGCTCAATCCCAAATGGCGCGGCAAGATTTCCACCGAAGATCCCACGACCACCGGTGCCGGCGCCAACAAGGCGGCTCGGTTTTATGTGCAAATCGGCGAGGAGTTCGTGAAAAATCTTTACATCGATCAGAAGAGCGTGCGCACCCGCGAGCGGCGGCAGATGACCGACTGGTTGGCGCGCGGCACACAGCCGATCTGTCTAGACTGCCGGGAAGACGATGTTCGGCCGCTACTCAAAGACGGTTTCAAGATACTTGAAATATTCGAGATCGCCGGTGCCGGGCCGACGATCAACGGTTCGCCGTGGATGCTCTCGTTGGCCAACAAGGCGCCGCACCCGAAGGCGGCACAGGTGTTTGCCAATTGGATTCTCGCCAAGGAAGGTTTGGAAACCTATGCCAGGGGCTATGGATCGGCGACGCTGCGCACCGATGTCGACGAATCATTCCTCAACCCCGGCAATGTGCCCAAGAAGGGCGTGAAGTATTTCGACGACACCGATTGGAAGTGGATCGTTGGCGGCAGGCATGAGAATCGCGACAAGGTTTGGAAGCTTTTGAAGGCGCGTTAGGCGCGCCGTTCCAATCGTTCCAGGGATTCCAAACGTTTCAGGAGTCAAAAATAATTTAATGGGTTTAAATCGGTTTAACGAAGAAAGGTAGACCTTTCATGGCTAAGAAAATCAGAATCTTTTACCGCGCGCCGAGTCACGTGCCGTTGTGGAAGGTGATGGAAGAGTGCGGCTTTTTGAACAAACATGGACTTGAAATGGAGATGGGGTCCCTCGAAGGCCAGCGCAAACGTGCCGCCGAAGGTTTGAAGGCTGGAGATCTCGACGTGGTCTCGGGCAATCACCACAATCTGTACGCGCGCAAAGCGCTCTACGGCGATCCTTATGTTCACATCGCCCAGAGTAATAATTCCTGGCGCGAAAACTTCTTGGTCTGCGGCAAAGGCGTCAACGGCCTGCAAGATCTCAAAGGAAAAAAAGTGGTGATGGACGACTTCGACGGCCACACCGGTCTCAATGTCTGGCTCTACCTGCGCCAGCATGGTTTGGAAGAAGGACGAGATGTCGAACTGGTGGAGAATGGCAAGAAGGGTACCGAGCGGGCGCGAGAAGTCATGGAAGGAAAATACGACGCCAGCTTCATCCGCGCCGTGGATCGACTGCGCGCGCTAAAGTTCGGCGCCAAGATCATCGAGCTGCCGTCGATGGCGATGATCGAAGGCGTGACGCTGACGACGACCACCACCTACGTGCAGAGTCATGAGGAGGAATGCCGAGCGTTGATCATGGCTTTGGTCGACGGCATCCACTTCTACAAGACCAACAAAGCCGACACTTTGAAGATCGTGCAACAACACTGCTCGGAGCTGCTCAAGATGCACGGCGACGAGGAGTGGAATTGCTTTTACGAGAACCAAGCCGAGTCGTTGGAAAGCGCGCCCTACCCATCCATCGAAGCGATTCAAAACGTTTTCGCCTTGGGCGTAAAACGCAATCCTGAGATCAAAGAGTTCAATCCGCTGGTACTGTGGGATCTCCACTACGTCAAGGAGATCGACGATAGCGGCTATATCCGCAAGCTTTATAGCTAGCTTCATTAATTCCATTCCGTTAGATTAGGCAACGACGGGTAGCCGGGAATCGTTACCGGCTACCCGTCGTGATTTATCTGTGCAGTGCACGCGATGCATATTTTGCCCTATTACGTCGACCACTGAAAATTTCCGCCCGTCAGTATGCGATTGTAATTCCAGTTGTGCTGCGCCATCGCGGTTGCGGCCCGGTGCGGGCTGAGGCGACTGCCAGACTGTTAGCTAAAATTGCTGGGCCGAATTTTACTGCGGGAGATAACGCTTCCGGTCGTCGAACCGACGTAGGGGCAGGTAGCGGCAAAGAATTTGGCTTCCTGAGTTTTATCTGCAAACCTGATCAGTGTGATCCCCTTGCCGGCGTCAACCGGCTGGGCAAGAAACTTGTTTGGGAATTGACTCTCGACCCAAGCGCGAAATAGATCGGGATATTTCCCGGTCGCTTGATTAAAACAATTGGCACAGCTCAGGAAATAGAAAACCGAAACCTCGCGCAGAGCCGGCTCCACCGCTCTGGACATATACTCTAAATTTCCCGGGATGAGCCAAGAATAGGTTAATGGTATCATGTTCGAAGTGTTGGACAGCGCCCCCGTGCCATAGAGAGGAGCGAGCACAACACTCGGCGGTACTCCCCCCTTGGTCCGAAGATCTTCTTCGACAAACCCGGAACGAAATAGAATCGCCGGGTTGCTGTCCCGGCGGGCAAGTATATCTAAACAAGCCGATGCTTGGCGCCAATTTTGAAACCCGGTAGTGCTAAAAGTTTCATAGGCCCGAAAATTCATCGCAAAAGCCATACCGGTAAAAAGCAGCCAATACGATAGAGGTATGACCACTATCCTTCGTGGCGTCCACTCAAAGGCGATTGCTGCAATTATGACCGCCGGGACTGACAATGGTATCATATAGCGCCGCTCGAGGAGATTTACGCCTAAGCCACCGAGTATCTCTAAAAGCGCGATCGGTACGATCAACGAGATCCAGAAAAGCCGCAGGGTGTGCTGTTGCAATCCCGATATCGGGGCAATTCGCGCGGTGACGGTATAGACCAGTCCCGCGATGATAAAGGGACCGGCGAGTTCAAAAAAAGCCAGGTAATTCGGATCCCCAAGCCACGACAGTTCCGCGCGGCGCGACCAGAGCTGAGCCAACTGGGGCAGCGCCCACGCCACTAAAAGCAATTGGACTCCGATGTCTGTTACAAATTGGCGTGGCGCGTAGCGAGCTCGCAATGGCGGCAAACAGAAATAGGCTATTGCCACTCCGAGAGCGGCCAGCGCGAGCAAATAGTGCGTGCTGAAGAGCCCGGCCCCACCGGCAATAAACAACCATCGTCCCCTGTGGTCGGCGAATTGGGTCGAACGGATGAAGCCATAAAAAAGAGTTGCGGTCATGAACAGAGCTAACGCATAGGGCCTGGCATCCGCATTCACTTTGGCCATGGTTGGCGAGAGCCAAAGTAAGCTAGCCGCAGTTATCCCTATGCGCCGGTTGCCAACTAGTGTCCCGAGTAAATAGACTTCACAGACAGTGGCGAAACCGAAGAACAAAGAGGGCAGCCGCAGTGTAATTTCCGAAACTCCAAACACTTGTTTAAACGCCCATACGATCAGGTAATAAAATGGGCTCTGTCCTTGGAATGAAAAGGCGCGCTGGATCACCTGACGCAGGTCGCCGTCGATCGTCCATAGGGTGCCAAACTCATCCAACCAGAGACTGCGGTCAAATCCATAAATGCTGAAAACAAGGCCGAGCACGCCGCTCGCTGCGGCGAAGATGAGAAGCGGAAGAGATATTGTCGCAGAGCTCGGGCGTTCGGGATTCTGAGATTGTTTTTTGAATCTCGGGCGACTGGCGATCCAAAGCGCCAAAAGAATTGCGACAACGCCGAGGACCATGAAAGGTATGATCAGAAATGCCATCATCTGGTTGTTCACCGATTCGCGGCCCTGACGGGGTGTGCGTCAAATAGTCTAACATCGTCCACCGAGAACGGGAAGAAAGTTTTTCGCAGCTGAAGGATCGCATTTTTGAGCAGGGACCGCGCATGCGGGCTCCGGAATGGTGGTCTAAAGGTTGCCAGATGATTTCCGCTATCTGTCCTTCCAGTGTATAGTTAGCGATAAGATTTTAACCAACTATCAGCAGACTGACCGACCATTGATATTGATCCGCCATTGTCCGTCTCCCAGCCGGCTACGTCATGCACACTCCAAGGCCGACTCTTGGGTGGTGATTCGTGTTGGTGTCGCGATGGTTTTAGTTTTTCTCATCCTTGTAGATTTGCTTTGGGCCCATCCGGCTAGCCCGGTTCTAGTCGGCGCCGGCGATATCGCTAGCTGCGATATCGATCGAGCG
>Ga0315912_10005542_pt1 | contig 11573 bp, 7 predicted proteins | sample VfabasoilMG_FD_204469 | JGI IMG/M metagenome (GOLD analysis project Ga0315912, IMG submission 204469) | Garden soil microbial communities collected in Santa Monica, California, United States - V. faba soil | ecosystem: Environmental > Terrestrial > Soil > Garden | place: USA: California...
TATCGCGCGATCGGACGACTGCGCCCCGGCGTGACCCTGGCCCAGGCTCAGGCCGACCTGGAGGCGATCGCGGTGCGGCTCGAGGCCGCGTATCCGGCCACGAACCGCGAGATCGGGGTCGAGGTCGCGGGCATGCTGGAGGACGAGACGCGCGCCGTGCGCCCGGCGCTCTTCGCGTTGTTCGGGGCCGCCGTGTGCCTGGTGCTCGTGGCGTGCCTCAACCTCGCGAACCTGCTGGGCGCGCGAGGCGCGGCCCGGCAGCGGGAGTTCGCCTTGCGGCTCGCCCTGGGCGCCTCGCGGGGCCGCCTCATCGTGCAGGCCGTGGCGGAGACGGTTCCGCTGCTCGTCCTCGGGGGTGCATCGGGCGTGGTCCTGGCGGCGGGGGCACTGCGGGCCTTCCGCGCGGCTGCTCCCACCGGCCTCCCTCGGGTGGAAAGCATCGCGCTCGACGGGGTGGCGCTGGCCTTCACGGGACTGGTCCTCGCCGCGACCGGCCTCCTCGCCTCGCTGCTGCCCGCCGCACAGGCCTGGTCGACCGACCTGCGAGCGGCGACGCGCGCGGATGCGCGAACCGCCGGATCGCGCACGAGCACCCGCCTGCGGCGCGTCCTCGTCGCCGCGGAGATAGCGCTCACCATGCCGCTCCTGGTGGGGGCCAACCTGCTGCTGCGGAGCTTCGCGTCGCTCAGCGAGGTCGACCCGGGGTTCCAGACCGCGAACGTGGCGAGCTTCAACCTGGCGATCCCACGATCGAAGTACGACGACGACGCGAAGGTCGCCGCGTTCTGCTCCCGCGTGATCGAGGAAGCCGCGGCCGTTCCCGGCGTGCTCTCCGTGGGAATGGTGAACCGCCTGCCCCTCGGGGGCGTGGGCCAGATCGGCACCCTCGAGGTCGAAAAGCCCGAAGCGGGCGACGGACGCGTGCCGAGCGTCGACTGGCGCTCGGTGACCCCTTCGTACTTCGCCACGCTCCGCATTCCGCTGCTCGAGGGGCGCGACTTCACGGACCACGACGACCTCGGGACGACCCCGGTGGGCATCGTGGACGAGCAGCTGGCCCGCGCGCTGTGGCCTTCGGGAAGCGCCATCGGCAGACGTTTCCGGATCCCGAGCGGAGACCTTCCCTGGGTGGAGATCGTGGGGGTCGTCGGGCATCTCCGCCACGAAGGCCTCGACGTGGACGTCCGGCCCCAGGTCTACTGGCCCCATCGCCAGCGGGCGCAGGACCGTATGGGGCTCGTGGCGCGGACGACCGGAGACCCGGGTGCGGCCACCCGGGAGATCGTGGCCGCGGTACGCCGTGTCGACCCCGAACAGGCGGTCTACGACGTCCGGCCGATGACCGAAGTGGTCGAACGCTCGATGGCGCCCCGCCGGCTCAGCGTGATGCTGCTGTCCGCCTTCGCCGTCATCGCCCTCGTCCTGGCGAGCGTCGGCCTGTACGGCGTCGTCGCGTTCGGCGCGGCCCGGCGGGTGCGGGAGTTCGGCGTCCGCATGGCGATGGGCGCCTCGCGGTCCGACGTCGGACGACTCGTGGTCTTCGAGGGGCTCGGCACCGCGTCCCTCGGAGCCCTCGCGGGGCTGCTCATCGCCCTCGCGTTCGGAGGCCTCGTCGAAGGCCTTCTCTTCGGCGTGACCCCCCGCGACATCGGCAGCCTGGCCGGCGCCATCGCGGTTCTCCTGGCGGTCGTGCTCCTCGCCAGCTACCTGCCCGCCCGTCGCGCGTCCGCTCTCGATCCTTCCGCCGCCCTGCGCTGCGACTGAGCGTACGCGCGGGATAACATCCGCGTTGCGCGTCTTGGAAAGGATCAGCCCATGCGAACTGCCGTTGCCGTAGTCGGCGTCCCGGGGCTTCTGCTGTCGGTGAGCGGGATATTCGCAGCCACGCCCGACCTCGAGCGCCTCACCGCCCTGACCGCGCGCTTCGCCCCGGTCGAGATCCGGGCCGACGTGTCGAAGCTGCCGGAGAACGAGCAAAAGGCCCTCGCGCAGATCCTGGAGAGCGCGCGCCTCATGGACCCGCTGTTCCTGCGGCAATCGTCGGCGGAGAACGAGTCGCTGCTCCTCACGCTCCTCGGCGACACGTCGCCCCTGGGCCGGGCTCGCCTCCACTACTTCCTCGTCAACAAGGGCCCGTGGTCGCGCCTCGACCACGACGAGGCGTTCCTCCCGGGCGTCTCGAAGAAGTCTCCGGGGGCCAACTTCTATCCCGCGGGGGCGAGCCGGGAGGAGGTCGACCGCTGGACCAACGGGCTGTCCGCTGCCGATCGGGAAGCGGCCACGGGGTTCTTCACCACGATAAGACGGGGCCCGGGCGGCGTCCTGGTGGCGGTCCCGTACAGCCTGGAATACCAGGGCGAGCTTGCGGCGGCGGCGGAGCGCCTCCGCCGGGCCGCCGCGCTCACGCAGCAGCCCACGCTCAGGGCCTTCCTGGAGAAGCGTGCCTCCGCCTTCGTGAGCAACGACTACTACGAGAGCGACGTGGCCTGGATGGAGCTCGATGCTTCCATCGAGCCCACGATCGGCCCCTACGAGACCTACGAGGACGAGTGGTTCAACTACAAGGCGGCCTTCGAGGCCTTCATCGCCCTGCGGGACGAGGCGGAGACGGCGAAGCTCGCGACGTTCGGGTCGCACCTCCAGGAGCTCGAGGACCATCTGCCGATCGACCCTCGCTTCCGCCGGCCCAAGCTCGGTGGGCTCGCCCCCATCCGGGTGGTCAACCTGGTCTTCGCCTCGGGGGACGGGAACCGGGGCGTGCAGACCGCGGCCTTCAACCTGCCGAACGACGAGCGCGTGGTCGCGAAGATGGGCTCGAAGCGGGTGATGCTCAAGAACGTGCAGGAGGCGAAGTTCGCAATGGCGCTCGTGCCCATCTCGCGCGTGGCCCTGCCCGCCTCCGAGCAGGCCGCGGTGTCGTTCGACGCCTTCTTTACCCACATCCTGATGCACGAGCTGATGCACGGTCTCGGGCCGCAGACCATCCGGGTGGGAGGGCGCGACACCACCGTGCGCCAGGAGCTCAAGGAGACGAACGGGCCACTCGAGGAGGCGAAGGCCGACATCGCGGGGCTTTGGGCATTGCAGTACCTCATGGACAGGGGGATCGTCGACAAGGCCAAGGAGCGCGGGACGTACGCGACCTACGTGGCCTCGATCTTCCGGTCCCTGCGCTTTGGCTTGAATGAGGCGCACGCCAAGGGGACCGCGATCCAGGTGAACTACCTGCTCGACAAGGGCGGCCTGCGCGTGGCCCGGGACGGCACGTTCGGTTTCGATCTGCCCGCGATGAAGGCGGGGGTGGCTGGCCTCACGCGCGAGATCATGACCCTCCAGGCCACGGGCGACTACGCGAACGCGAAGGCGCTCCTCGAGAAGTCGGCGGTGATCCGGCCGGAGGTGGCGCGCGTCATCGAGCGCCTACAGGGTGTTCCCGTCGACATCGAACCGCGTTTCGTGACCGCGGAGGACTTGCTGGCTCGCTTCGTGCAGTAGTCCGGGCCCGGGGCGCGCCGGTTGCCCCGGGAGGTGTCGCGTGCTCGGGGACTTCGCGCGCTCTGGCGCGGCCGGATCAGGGAAGCTTGTCGACGAGGGCGCGGAGCGCGTCCGGGTCGACGGGCTTTCTCAGGTGGAGGTCGAACCCGGCATCGTCTTGCTGGAGGTCTTCGTAGCCCGTGAGGGCGACGAGGCGCAGGCCGCTCCCCCCGGGAAGGGCGCGGAGACGGCGCGCGGTCTCGTAGCCGTCCATCTGCGGCATCCCGATGTCGAGGAGGACCAGGTCGGGAGCAAAGGTGCGCGCGGTCTCGATCGCGGTCGCGCCATCCCCGGCCGTCTTCACCTCGTGCCCGCTCGCGCCGAGGACGAGGGCCATGCTCTCCAGGGAGTCGGCGTTGTCGTCGACGACGAGCAGGCGTCGCGGTGGCACCGGTGAATGATACCCGCAGTCGGCGGGGCCGGGCGGTGGCCGCAGCGGGGATGGTCGTGGCGGCGGCCGCGATATGCGCGATGTGCGTCCGTCACATCGAGGGCCCCCCCGCGGAGCAGCTCGTGCTGGAGCGCCAGGTCGAGAAGCTCCGGACCCTGGTGGCGTCGGCGGAGAGCGGATCGCTCCTCGAGTTCGGCCAGCTCCTGGTCGTGGTGGACGAGCGCCTCGTCCAGTCGCTCCTCGCGAGCGCCGTCCCCTTCGAGGGAGACGTGGGCGGAGGGTTCCGGGTGCGGATCGATTCCGCGAGCGCGTCCTTCGCGGACGGGGTCGCCCTCATCCGCCTCCGCGGGGAGGCGACGCTCGTGGACCGCCCGATCTCCGCGCGCGCCGACGTGTACGGTGGGCTCGAGGTGGTGGAGCTGCACCCGGAGTCCAGGGTGCTCCGGGCTCGCGCGAAGGTCTATGCCGTCGACATCCAGGGCGCCGACACGCTCGGGATCGAGCAGCCCGCCCGGAGGCTGACGCGCGCCCTCGCCGAAGGCGGCCTCGAGAGGCTGCTCGGCCCCATCGAAGTCCCGGTGAAGGTGGAGGACCGGCTCGAGCTGCCCGCGGTCGAGACGCGCCGGATCCAAATCCCGGCCATGGACGTACCCGTGGCCGCACGCGTCACCTCCGTTCGGGTCTTCGGGGGCAAGCTCTGGGTCGGCATCGCCGCGCAGCTTCCCGGTGCTTCGGGCTCGCCCTGCCAGAAGCGTCGGGGGGCGCGGTCGTGAGGCATTCCATGCGTTCGGCGGCGAGCGCCCTCGGGCTCGTCCTCTTCGCGGCTTGCCACGAGCGCGAGGCCACGCCGCCCGTGCAGGACGTCGAGGTCCTGCGGCGCGAGCGGGACGCCCTGCACGAGAGGCTGGAGAAGGCCCTCGCCGAGGACCCTGTCGTGCGGCGCGTTTTCACGGAAGGCTCCTCGATCACGCTCGCCCTGCGCACGCAGTTCGTCACCGACCTCGTGGCGGAGGTGGCGCACCAGTACCTCGACGACGTCGTGGTGGACCTGTCCTCGCTGCACGCGTCCGCGGACGGCGAGGTCCGCCCGAAGACGTTCCTGGGAAGGATCAAGGTGGGGGAGTGGCGCGTGGACGCCGACGTCGAGAACCTCCGGGGAAGCCTTCGCGCCGGCCATCCCCGCCTCGGCTTCGAGCCGGGGGCCATTCGCGTGGCCCTCCCCGTGAACGTGCGCCAGTCGCCGGGGCGGGTCGCGCTCCGGTTCTCCTGGGACGCCTCCGGCCTCGCGAACGCCGTCTGCGACGACTTCCAGGTGGAGCGGGAGCTCCAGGGTCTGGTGCTCGCCCAGCGCCATCAGCTCGCGGGTACCGTGCGCGTCACGGCGGCGGATGGCCTCCTCCGCGTGACCCCGGTCTTCGAGAACCGCACCGTCGACCTGCGGGTCGACCTCGCCGCGGGCTCGTGGGCGACGCTCGATCTGGAGCTGCGGGCCCAGGACTCCCTCGGGCGGTGCGGACTGCTCCTCGACCCCGCCGCGGTGATGGGCAGCCTGCGCGAGCTGGCCGCGCGGGGCATCCGGGTGAAGCTGCCCGAGGAGGCCTTCCGCAGCTTCGACCTGCCCGCGCGGCTCTCGCACGACGTCACCCTCGGCGAGCGCAAGATCGGGGTCTTCGTGCGGCGCGCGACGTTCGACGTGGGTTCCGACCTCCTGTGGTCGGGGGCGGAGGTCGCGGCGGATGTCCCCGCATCGACGGTCGAGGGAGGGACCGAGGGAGGATCAGAAGGGAAAGGCGTGCCACCCGGCCGACAGCCGCGGCGAGGAGCCGTCCATGGGCATGCCCACGTCGATGCGAAGGGCGGAACGCCGGCCGGGCAGGCGAATCCGTAGGCCGGCCCCGACGTCGAGGTAGAGCCCGCCGCGCCCGGGGCCTCCGGCCGCGCGCGCCACACTCGCGGCGTCCACGAAGGTCGCGATCGCGAGGCGTACCGGGCCGATAGCGCGAGCGCTCGTCTCGACCTCGAGCGATGCGGAGGTCAGGGCGCGGCCGAAGGCGTTTCCGTCGACGACCCCATGGCTCGTGAGGGGATGGCCGCGCAGGAGGAGCGCGCGTCCGGCGCCCGTGCCCGCCCCCGGCCACAGCGCGAGGGGTGCGTTGGCGCTCACCTCTTCGCGGGCGACGTCGAGTCGGGCCACCGTGGGCCCGTCCGGCGTCCGCGCGCGCACGCGAAGAGCGCCCTGGTAGAAGGGCCGCTCGCGAGACCACCAACCGGAGAGGCGGCCCTCGACCGCGACATGATCGCGCGCGAGGCGCTGCTCCACGCGCCCGGCGAGGGCGACCGAGCCGGCCTTCTCGCTCCAGGAGTCCGCGGCGAGGTCGATCCCGCCGCGCAGGGTCGCGGAGAGCCAGTTGTCGAGGCCGAGAGACGCCCGCCGTCGCCGCTCGCGATGCAGGGCGCCGGCCTCCGAGGGCACGTCGTAGGCCTGGCCATCGAAGAGCAGGCTCACCGTCGCGACCGCGGGCAGCCCCAGGGGGCGGAGTGCGGACGCCGAGGCCGCGATCCGCCCGCCTTCGGGCTGCCACTGGCCGAGCAGCCGAAGGGTCTCGCCTCCGGAAGCCACGAGGGTTCCCTCGAGGCCGAGCGCGCGCTCGCCGATCGCGCGCACGGCGGCGTCTGTGGCGAGGGCCAGGAGCCCGGGCCGGGGCTTGCGCTCGAGCACCGCGACGTCGACGCGCGCCCGTCCGCCCGATGCGGGCTCGAAGGCGATCCGTCCCGACGCGATCGTGGGAACGAGGGAGAGCCGGCGCTCCGCCCGACGGAGTCGTCCCGGGGTGAGCAGCCGTCCGGCTTCGAGCCCGAGGAAGCCCTCGAGGTCCCGTGGCTTCAGGCGGACGAGGCCGTCGGCGCGAATGAGGTCCACGGTGGGCTCGCCGAGCGCGTTCCAGGCCTCGAGCGATTCCAGCGAGCGCCCTTGCAGGAAGCGGCTGGTGGCGAGGAGGCGACGGGCCGAGGCGTCGTGCGGATCGACGCGCGTGGCCTCCTGCGCGAGGTCCGCGGCCTCGGCCCACCGGCCGTGCCGAAACTCCTCGCTGGCGCGAACGAGCGCGGACAATGCAACCGGCTCGCCTTCCGTACGCGGGGCATCACCCGCCTCGGGGGCGGATCCCTCCCGAGCCTCGTTCGCGTCGCCGCCCGCCGGGAGCAGCAGGAGCGCCCAGTGCCCGGCCGCTTCGCGCCGCCGATCGAATGCCGCCTCGGACGAGACGCGGAAGGGCCCGCGGGCGGGATCGTGGAAGACGATCCGTCCGTCACGTGAGCCGAGCACGACGACGTAGTGGAAGCCCCCGCCCTCGCGGACGAGGACGACGAGCGGCCGGCCGTGCGCGATCTGGCGGCGCGTCTCGGCGAGGTCGGCCGTGAACGGGTGAGCGGACATCCCGAGGCGCTTCGCCCGTTCCGCAAGGTCGCCCGTCGCCAACCCCCGCCCGTCGTCGCCCAGGAGGTCCGCGAAGTCCGAGACGGCGACGGAGGAAAGGCCCCAGTAGCGCGCGACCATGGCCGCGGCCGCGGCCCCGCAAAGGGCCTTCGGCTGGGAGACGAACGGAACGTCCAGGAGCGGCACCGGCGGCGCGGCCAGCGCGGCCGCGGCCACGACCGGCGCCAGGAGGGCAGCGGCCCCCATGGCGGCCTCAGTCCACGAGCAGGATCACGATGATGATGATCAGGAGCAGGGCGATGAGGCTGATGCGCAGGTACTGGTCGCCGCCTTCGAGGTTCGCGTCGACGACCGCGGCCTGGGCGGCGAGCGTCTGCAGCTCGGAATCGTCGAGCGTCCCCAGGGCGTCCTCGGCGCGGCGCAGATCGATCCCGTGCTCGCTGGCGAGGGCGCGCACGTCGTCGCGCTGGAGCAGGCGCGCGACGCGCTCGCGGTCGGCAGCGCGGGCTTCGAGGTGGCGAGCGACGGCGGCGTCGAGCTCGGCCTGCGTGACGGCCGCGGGCCGCACGTCGTCGGCGTTCGTATGGACGGAGGAGAGGAGGACGACAGCGGCGACGAAGACGGTCGTGAGCGACTTCAGGCAACGCGGCATGTGTGGCCTCCCGCGCGGCGATCGGTGCAACGCATGTGCCACGGCCGTCGCGTCGCCGGAGGGCCCGTGCCTCAGCGAGTTCCGCGCGAAGGTGGGGCCGCGCGCGGGTTCGCGGTCCTGGTAGAAGCTACAACGCCGGCGGAAAAAACTACGCGCGCGGGCGGGGTGTGTCGTCGCGGTTCCGCGCGACCGGGGGCGACGGAATCAGCGCAGGGATGGGCAGGCGCAGCCGGAAGCAGGCGCCTCGTCCCAGGCCCTCGCTCGCGGCCTCGACGCCGCCGCCGTGAAGGACGGCGAGATGGCGGACGAGGGCGAGGCCGACGCCGAGCTTGCCCGGCGCGGGACGCTTCTGGTCCGAGACCGTCGGTCCGTCGAAGGCGCTGGCCAGGGCCTCGGGTCCGAGCCCGGGGCCGTTGTCGTGGACCGCGACGACCCAGCTCTCGGCGTCGCGGTGCAGGCCCACCTTCACGGCGCCTCCGGCCGGAGTGCAGGACACCGCGTTGTTCAGGAGGTGGTGGGCCATCTGGCGCAGGCGCTGCGGGTCGCCCATCACGGGGAGGCTGTTCACTTCGCGCTCCACCCCCAGGGCGATGCCCTTCTCGTCGGCCACCGAGCGCAGATCGTCGACGGCGGTGTCGACGATGTGGCTGAGGTCGACGAGGCCGGTGCGCAGGGCGAGACGGCCTCGGCGGAGGAGTGCGATGTCGGTGAGCTCGTCGAGGATGTGGGTACCCGACTTGAGCGCCCGCTGTATCGCCGCGAGTCCCTGCTGGAGCAGGGCTGCGTCACGCGCCCCGTTGGTCAGGAGGTGGACCCAGTTCGCGATGGCGCCGAGCGAGCCGCGAAGCTCGTGGGCAGCCCGCACCGCGAGGTCGTTCTGCTCGCCCGGGGCTTCGACGGGAGGGTCGACGAGGAAGAGGATGGCGGCGCCGGTCGCGGGCAAAGGGGAGGCGAGCGGCCGCGCGTGGACCTTCACGGGCCCGGCCAGCTCGCCGCCCGCCTTGACATCGACGACGGCGGTTCCGCTCTCGCCCCCGGTGGCTCCAGCGAGGACCTGTCTGACACTCGGGGCGTTCCACACTCCGCCCGACAGCGTGTCGATCGCCTGCTCCCTGGTGTCTTCCTCGCTCGCGCCGAGCATCTTGCGGTAAGCGCGGTTGGTCAGCACGACGCGGCCGTTGGCGTCGAGCAAGAGTGCGCCCTGAGGCAGGGCGTCGAGGATCCACGCGATCGACACCTTCGCCGGATCGGCGGACGTGCCGAGTTCAGTTGGCGTCGTTCGAGACATGGAGACTCAACTGGTATAGCAAACAGCAATATCCGTGCGCAACGACAAAATGTCGAGTTCCGCCTGGGAGTTGCCAACCGTCTTGTAGTTCTTGGACGGATTTGACCGTAGTTTGGAGAATTTACACAACCGGGGGACGACGCGACGCGGCGACCCGCGCTCCTCATCCGGGGCTAACCGCGAGCCGGAGCGCGTGATGCGGGTTTCCGCGGACGGTGTGCGGGTTTGGCACTGTCCCTGCTAACCGGAACGTCAGCACCCCGTCGTCCGAGGCCCGAACCTCGTGGAGGTTGTCAATGGCTGTCGCCCTCGTGCCCACGACTGAAATCGACGCGCGGCAGCTGTTCGCCGCGCTCAGCGCTTTCAAGCGGGGGGATTTCTCCGTTCGCTTGCCCGAAGAGTGGACGGGCGTGGCCGGCAAGGTCGCCGAGGCCTTCAACGACACCGTCGAGATGAACGAGCGGCTGGCCGCCGAGCTGGAGCGGCTGAGCCGCGCCGTGGGCAAGGAGGGGCGGGTCAGCCAGCGCGCCTCGCTGGGCGAGGTGCGGGGGGCCTGGGCCGAGGCGGTGCAGTGCGTCAACGCCCTCGTCACCGACCTCACCCGGCCCACCGCCGAGACCGCGCGCGTCATCGGAGCCGTGGCCAAGGGCGACCTGTCCCAGACGATGTCCCTGGACCTCGGGGGGAGGCCCCTGGCCGGGGAGTTCCTGCGTACGGCTCGGCTCGTCAACACCATGGTGGACCAGCTCGGCTCGTTCGCCTCCGAGGTGACGCGCGTGGCCCGCGAGGTGGGCACCGAGGGCAAGCTCGGCGGCCAGGCGCGGGTCAAGGGCGTCGCCGGCACCTGGAAGGACCTCACCGAGAGCGTGAACCTCATGGCCAGCAACCTCACGGGGCAGGTGCGCAGCATCGCCACCGTGACCACCGCCGTGGCCAAGGGCGACCTCTCGAAGAAGATCACGGTCGACGTGAAGGGCGAGATCCTCGAGCTGAAGGACACGATCAACACGATGGTGGACCAGCTCCGCGGGTTCGCCTCGGAGGTGACGCGCGTGGCCCGCGAGGTCGGCACCGAGGGCAAGCTGGGCGGCCAGGCGCTCGTGCCCGGCGTGGCCGGCACCTGGAAGGACCTGACCGATAACGTGAACTTCATGGCGGGCAACCTCACGAGCCAGGTGCGCAACATCGCGACCGTGACCACCGCCGTGGCCAAGGGCGACCTCTCGAAGAAGATCACCGTCGACGTCCGCGGCGAGATCCTCGAGCTGAAGGACACGATCAACACGATGGTGGACCAGCTCCGCGGGTTCGCCTCGGAGGTGACGCGCGTGGCCGGCGAGGTCGGCACCGAAGGCAAGCTGGGCGGCCAGGCCAACGTGCCCGGCGTGGCCGGCACCTGGAAGGACCTGACCGACAACGTGAACTTCATGGCCAGCAACCTCACGAGCCAGGTGCGCAACATCGCCGACGTCACCAAGGCCGTGGCCAACGGCGACCTCTCGCGCAAGATCACGGTCGACGTGAAGGGCGAGATCCTCGAGCTGAAGGACACCGTCAACACCATGGTCGACCAGCTCCGCTCCTTCGCCGCCGAGGTGACGCGCGTGGCCCGCGAGGTGGGCAGCGACGGCAAGCTCGGCGGCCAGGCCGTGGTGCCGGGCGTGGCCGGCACCTGGAAGGACCTGACCGACAACGTCAACTCCATGGCCAGCAACCTCACGAGCCAGGTGCGCGGCATCGCCGAGGTCGTGACCGCGGTGGCCAACGGCAACCTCCGGCGGCAGCTGACCCTCGAGGCCAAGGGCGAGATCGCCGCCCTCTCCGAGACCATCAACAACATGATCGATACCCTGGCCACGTTCGCGGACCAGGTGACCACGGTGGCGCGCGAGGTGGGCGTGCAGGGCAAGCTGGGCGGGCAGGCCAACGTGCCCGGCGCCGCCGGCACCTGGAAGGACCTGACCGACAACGTGAACCAGCTCGCCGCCAACCTCACCACCCAGGTGCGCGCCATCGCGGAGGTGGCGACGGCCGTGACCCAGGGCGACCTCACGCGCTCGATCCAGGTCCAGGTGGAAGGCGAGCTCCTCGAGCTGAAGAACAACATCAACGAGATGATCCGCAACCTCAAGGAGACGACCCTCAAGAACGCCGAGCAGGACTGGCTGAAGGGCAACCTGGCCCGGTTCACCCAGATGCTCCAGGGCCAGCGGGACATGCTCACGGTCGGCCGCCTCATCCTGTCCGAGCTCGCTCCCCTCGTGGGCGCCAA
>Ga0315912_10005543_pt1 | contig 11571 bp, 10 predicted proteins | sample VfabasoilMG_FD_204469 | JGI IMG/M metagenome (GOLD analysis project Ga0315912, IMG submission 204469) | Garden soil microbial communities collected in Santa Monica, California, United States - V. faba soil | ecosystem: Environmental > Terrestrial > Soil > Garden | place: USA: California...
GTGCGCCTCGCGGCGGCCTGGGTGACGGGCTCGTTCGTCGGGTCGACGGGCTGGCTCGCGCCCGAGTACGCGGTCGCCCTGGGCTTCGCGCTGCTCGTCGCCGCCGCGCTCGGGTGCGTCGCGCGCGCGCGCGGCCTGCTCGTGCTCGCGGCGCTGGCGTTCTCGGCCGCGGCCCGGGCCGGGGCGCAGGCTCCCGCGCTCGCCGCTGCCGATCCGGGCGGCAGCTGGAGCGTGCGCGAACTGCACGAGGGAGCGGAGCGCGCGCGCACGGGCCGCGCGCGCATGCTCGCCGAGCTCGCGTCGGGCGCGGTCGAGGAGGGCGCGCGCGTGGCGCTCGCGCCGCGCGCGCTCGTGCGCTTGCCCGCGCGCGGCCCGGTTCCCGATCCGCGCGCGGGGCCGGGAGCCGACTCGGCGGACGGCGCCGTGCGCGAGCTGCTCCCGGACGAGGTCGTGCGCCTCGAGCCGGGCAGCGGGTTCCTGCATCTCGGCCGTCCGTTGGCGGAGCTGCGCAGCGCCGCGCTCGCGCGCATCGAGCGCCTCGAGGATCCAGGCGCGCGCGGCCTGTGTGCTGCGCTGCTGCTCGGCGATACCTCGCTCTTTGGACCGGGCGAACAGGATCGCTACGTGCGCACGGGAACCTACCACCTGCTGGTCGTCAGCGGGACGCAGGTGGTCTTGCTCTCCTGGCTGGTGTTCGCGCCGCTCGCGCGCGCGCTCGCAGCGCTCTTCGAGCTGCTCACGCGTCGAGCGCTGCGGCCGGAGCTGCTGGCCCTGCCGTTCGTCGCGCTCTACGTGCCGCTCGCCGGCGGCGACGCGCCCGTCTTGCGCGCGGCGCTGGTCTTCGCGCTCGTGCCCTTCGCGCCGCGTTCGGGCGAGCACGCGGTGCCCCGGCGTTGCGACGCGTGGACGCTCTGGTCCGCAGCCCTGTGTTGTGAGTGCGCCTGGAATCCGTGCGCCGCGACGTCGCTCTCCGTACAGCTCTCCTACGCCGCGACGCTCGGCCTCGTGCTCGCGAGCGGCCCCGCGCTCGCCCGCATCCACGCCTGGCTCGGACCGCCGGGCCTGGCCGCGACGGACGCGCTCGGGCGCGCGCGCCCCGAGCTCCTGCGGGTAGCCACGCTGCGAGCTGGGATCGCGCTGCGCACGGCGCTCGTCGCCTCGGTAGTGGCAGTCCTCGCGACGGCGCCGCTCGTGCTCGCGCGCTTCGGTGAGCTGTGTCCGAGCGGCGTGTTGTCGACGGTCCTCTTGCTGCTGCCTTCCGCCGTGCTGCTCGTGCTCGCCGCCCTGCACGCCTTCCTCGGCCTGCCCGTTCCCGAGACCTTGCTCACCGTCTGCGCGAGCTGCGCGGACGCGATCGTGCGCGCCTTCGACGCGCTGCCGCTCTCACCCGCCGCCGTGCCGACGCGGCCGTTCCTCCTCTGGGCCGCGCTCTCGGTCCTGGCCCTCGCGGCGATCCGCTGCGCAGACGGGAAGCGCGCGTTCCGCTGCGCGCGCGCCGCGGCCTGTCTCGCGGGGCTGTGCCTGCTGCCCTGGACAGCCGCCCCTCCGCGGCTCGAGCTCGTCGCGCTCGATGTCGGGCACGGTACGTGCGCCGCGCTGCGCGCGAGCGATGGGACGGCGTGGATCTTCGATGCCGGCTCGCGCGACCGCTCGGGCCTCGCGCGGGGGGCGCTCGGTCCACTGCTCGCCAGCTGGGACCCCTGCGCTGTCCGGTACGCGCTCTCGCACTCCGAGCGCGACCACGACGGGTCCCTGGATTGGGTCCAGGAACGCCACCGACCAGCCCTCTGGGCCGGTGCGGAACCCGCACACCCGGATGAGCGCCCGGCGCACAGCCTCCGGCGCGTCGATCTCGCCCAGAGGGGCGTCCTGGAGCTCACGGGCGGCCACAGCGGCCGGGTTTGGCTGGTCCGAGGTTCGACCGACCCGGGCAACGAGGGCTCCCGGAGCCTTGTCCTGGAGCGCCGGGACGGGCTCTTGTGGCTCTCGGGAGACGCCGTCGAGGAGGGACTGCGATGCCAGCTCGAGGCCTGGCCCGAGCCGCCCGGGCAGGTCCGGGTGCTGCTCCTACCCCACCACGGGGGTGAGTCGACCCGTCTGGGGACCCTGTTGGGCGCCCTCCAGCCCGAGGAGGTCTGGATCAGCTCCAGCGGGGTCCCGGCCGCCCTGGCCGAGGTCCGGCGGCGGGGCCTGAGATGGCGCTGGACGGCGCGCGAGGGCCCGCTCGCGCTCGACGCGCCGGGGCCCTAGATGGCACGCTTCCTGCTCAATCCAGCCTGGGCCCGCATCCATGATCGCCGCGATCGTCCTCGTCCTCGCTTCACCCTTCCCGCCCGTCGGGGGGGTCGCGCAGGGGCCCGGAACGGACGCCGCGCGGACGGAGCGCGCGCTGGCGGCCGAGGAGCGCCGGATCCTCTCGCTCGTCGATGGCCGGAAGCTGCGCGCGGTCAGCCGGCAGCGCGGCGAGACCTGGGAAGTGCGCGACGGGAACGTCTGGCTCGTCCTGCCCGAGGGCCTGGTGAAGGGCGCGCAGAGCGAGCGCGAGCTGCTCGCGCGCCTGCGCGAGCTGTCGGCGCGCATCCGGCCCGACGATTTGGCGGGCAAGTGCGGGTTGGCGGAGTGGTCGCTGCAAGAGGGCCTGCTCGCCGAGGCGCTCGGCACGCTCGACCAGATCCTGGTCGTCGATCCCGAGCACGCGGCTGCGCGGGCGCTGATCGCACGCGGGTCGATTCCGGTCGCGTTCCCGCGCAGCGCCGGTGACGCCGCGGCGCCCGCGCGCGAGCGCATCGACGCGCTGCTGCGCTTCGGCGCGCAGTCGCGCCCGGCCGTGCGCGAACTCGTCGTGGCGAAGTTCGTGTCGCTGCACGAGCCGACGCTGCTGCAGGAGGCCTTGCTGCGCGAGATGCGGAACGGCGTCCTGACGCGCCGGGCCTTCGGCCTCTTCGCGCTGCGGCGCATGTTCCCCGGCAGCTCCATGCACGAGCTGCAAACCTGCGCGGTCTTCGACCCGTCGGCCGACGTACGCGTCGAGGCGGCGCTCGGACTGCGCCTCGTGGAGTCGCCGGCGCGCGTCGTGCCGCTCGTGCACGTGCTCGCGCGCGAGCTGCCGGCCGCGCGCGTCCACGCGATCGAGGCGCTCGGGGCGATCGGCGACCTCCTCGCACTCGAGCCGCTGCTGGTGCACCTCGCGCGCATGACGCCGCAGTCGGGCTCCGGCGGCGCAGCGCCGCGCGCGCACATCTTCGTCGGCAACCAGGTCGGGTACCTGCGCGACTTCGACGTGCAGATCGCGCAGGGCTCCTCGATCGCCGACCCGATCCCGGACATCGTCGGCGAAGGCACGCAGTTCGACGTGCGCGTGGTCGGCATGGGCGTCGAGAGCGTCACGCCGGCGGCCGAGCGCCGCGCGATCTGCCGCGCGCTGGCGCGCCTCTCGGGCGAAAAGCCCAGCGACGACCCCGAGCATTGGCTCGCCTGGTGGAAGCAGCGCAGCGAAGCCGCCGAAAAAGCGGGCGGCACCACGCCGCGCTGATCAGACGGCCGAGCCGGCCGGCGCCTGTCCGAAGCTCGACTCGACCAGGCCTTTGAAGCCCTGCACGGCTACGCGCTGCATGTAGAAGTGCAGGCCGCGCTCGCCGCCGAGCTCCTCGCCGCCGCCGGCGCGACCGGGACCTCCGTGGACCAGCGACGGCAGCACCATGCCGGGCGCGAGCGACTGCTCGGCCGACTTGTCGCTGGCGAACCAGACGCGTCCGTGCCACGGGCCAGCCCCGGCGAGGTAGCGTTCGCACCAGGCGTTGTCGTTGGAGTAGGCACTGGTGACGAGACCGCCGCCGCCGAGCGCGACGATGCGCGCGGCCTCCTCGGGCGCACCGGAGTACGGAAGCAGGCTGGCGCAGGGGCCGAAGACCTCCTCAGCGTGGAACACGGGCTGCGCCGCATCGCGCGCGGCGATCAGCGTCGGCGCGAGGAACCAGCCCTTCGGTCGCGCGGCCTGCGCGCCACCGCAGGCGATCTCGCCGCTGCGGGCGAGGCGCTCGATGCCTGCGCGCACTTCGTCGAACTGGCTCTTCGAGGCCAGCGGCCCCATGCGCGTCGCCTTGTCGGCCGGATCGCCGACCTGGATGCGCGCCAGCTCCGCGACGAGGTCCGCGCGCACCTCGGCCAGGCGCCCGGCGGGCACGAGCACGCGCCGCGTCGCAGTGCACTTCTGGCCCGTCTTCTGCGTCATGTCGAGCACGACGTTGGCCAGGAACAGGTTGTAGGTCTCGCAGCCGGCCTCGACTTCGGGTGCGAGCACTGCGGCGTTGAGCGAGTCGGCCTCGACGTTGAGGCGCAGGTTGTGGCGCACGACGGCCGGGCTCGCGCGCAGCTTCGCGCCCGTCGCCGACGAGCCGGTGAATGCGATGCAGTCCTGCGGGCCGAGCTGCTCGATCGTGTCCCCGAGGCTGCCGGCGATGAACTGGTAGCTGCCCGCGGGCAGCTTGCCGCTCTCGACCAGCACCTGCGCCACGTGCGAGGCGACCAGCGCCGTCGGCGTGCCTGGCTTCTCGATCACCGGCACGCCTGCGACCAGGGCGCAGGCCATCTTCTCGAGCATGCCCCAGGCCGGGAAGTTGAAGGCGTTGATGTGCAGCGCGACGCCCGGGCGCGTGAGCCAGACGTGCTGGCCCCAGAAGCGCGCCGTGCGACCGAGCTGCAGGCCCGGGCCATCGACGAGGAACGGCCGCTCGGGGAGCTTCGAGGCCAGGTCGGCGTAGGCCACCAGCGTGCCGATCGCGCCGTCGATGTCGAACTTGGCGTCGCCGCGCGTCGTGCCGCCGTTCAGGACCGAGACGTCGATCAGCTCCTCGCGCTTTGCGTGCAGCGCCCCGGCCAGGGCCTTGCAGAGCTCGCCGCGCTCGCGAAACGACAGGCGCGCGAGCGCCGGAAGTCCCTCGGAACGGGCGTGCTCGAGCACGGCGCGCGGGTCGAAGCCGCCCGAGCGCAGCTCGGCGACCGGCTCCTCGGTGGTCGGGTTGTGGAGGCTGACGGGGGCGGATGCGCCGGGGGTCCAGCGGCCGAGGACGTAGCTCTGGATGGTCTGCATGGGCATGGGTCGACGGTATGCTAGCGATTCGAGCGCCCGGCGCGAATGCTGCGAGCGCGCACGCGAAGCAGCGCCCCATGAACTCCTCCCACTGGCCCATGTTCGGCTTCGGCTGCCTCGCCTTCGTGCTGGTCTGCACGATCCTCGCGGTCGCGGTCTACTTCGTGTTCAAGAGCGGCGAGAAGGGCACGACCAAGCTCGGCGCGCCGGCTGGCTGCCTGGTCGGCTGCTCGCTGCTGATCGTCGCCCTGCTCGCGGGCTTCGGCGTCGTGCTGGTCCTGTCCGCCAACGCCAAGCAGGAGCTCGTGCGCCACGGGCCGTTCAAGCGCTTCGAGTTCGACCTCGAGCCGCGCAACCCGCCGCCGGGTGCGGCGCCGTCCGCCCCCGGGGAGCGCTCGTCGCGTCACGCGCGGCTCTCGATCGAGCTCACGTCCGACGAGGGCTGGGCCGACCTCTCCGAGGACATCACCACCTGGCTGCGCGAGAACGTCTCGGGCGAAATCGGCGTGCGCATCGAGACGCGCCCGACCGACAAGGGTCCGCACACGCTGCTGATTTTCGAGGTCGACGTGCCCGAGCGCGAGCTCGACGAACTCCGGCGCGATCTGCGCGAGGTGCTGCCGACGCTGCGGCTGCCCGAGCACATCGAGGCCGAACTCAAGGACGACTGAGCGCATGCTCTGGCCGACGCTCGCGCTCGCAGCCCTCCAGGCGCTCGGAGACCCGCTTCCGGTCTCACGCCCGGGCGACCACGCGCCCGCCGGCGTTCCGGACGCGCGCTGCCCGAAGAACGCGCCGTGGATGTTCTCGCTGACCTCGACCTACACGGCCTTCGACGGCCTGCGCGACGGTTCGAAGCGCATCGACACCGACGACGCGCTCGGGTTGGGCTACACGCAGGTGCCCGAATCGATGGAGACGAGCCGGACCACGCTCGGTCTGATGTACTCCGCTACGGACGCGCTCACGCTGTCCGCCTCGGTGCCCTGGACGGCGAACTCGATCACGCTGCGCACGAACCTGGGCGAGCGCTTCAGCATGGACTCCTCGGGCATCGGCGACGTCCAGGTCGGGGCCGACCTCGTGGCCTGGCAGCTCGACGAGCAATCGGTCTCGTGCGGGCTCGCGCTCGGCATCCCCACCGGCTCGATCACGGAGACGGGCGGCATGCCGGGCGCGCCCGCGGCGCGCCTGGAGTACGCGATGCAGCTCGGCTCCGGCACCTACGACCTCATGCCGCGCCTGGACTGGCGCATGAACGCCGATCCCTACAGCTACGGCGTCGGGCTCACGGGCACGGTGCACACGGGCACGAACGACGAGGGCTACGCGCTCGGCGACCGCTTCAGCGCCAGCGCCTGGGGCGCCCAGGAGTGGACGCCGACGCTCTCGGGTTCGGCGCGCGTGACCGCTGCGCGCTGGGGCAACGTGCGCGGCGCGGATCCGAACCTCGATCCCTCGCTGAGTCCGACGCACGACCCCGCGCTGCAGGGCGGACACAGGTTCGATGGCGCGCTGGGCGTCAATTGGCTGCCCTTCAAGGGCCGCTGCGCGGGCAGCGTGATCGGACTCGAACTGGGCATGCCGCTGGCGGAGGACCTCGACGGGCCGCAGAGCTCCGAGGAGTGGTTCGCCGCGCTGCACGTCGGCATCTCGTTCTAGGGCGCGCCGCGCGCTACCTTGCGCGGGTGGAGACGCTGCCCCCCGCCGCGCGCTGGCTGCCCGCGAAGTGCTTCGAGGGAGAGGTCGCCGTCGTCACCGGCGGAGGCACCGGTCTCGGCCTGGAGATCAGCCGCGGCCTGGCGGCGCTCGGCGCGAGCGTCGTGATCGCCTCGCGCACGGCCGCGCACCATGCCGCTCTCCTCGACGAGGCGCGTACCCGCGGCTGGAAGTGCGAGGCGCGCGTGCTCGACGTGCGCGACGCGGCCGCGGTGCGGGCCTGTGCCGACGCGATCGTCGAGGCGCACGGCAAGGTCGGCATCCTGGTCAACAACGCCGCGGGCAACTTCGTCTGCCCCACCGAGCGGCTCTCCGCGAATGCCTGGCGCGCCGTGCTCTCGATCGTGCTCGACGGGACCTTCTACTGCTCGCAGCACTTCGGCCGCGCGATGATCGCGGCCAAACGCGGCCAGATCCTGAACGTCGTGGCGACCTACGCCTGGACCGGCATGGCGGGCGTCGCGCACTCCGCCAGCGCCAAGGCCGGCGTGCTGGCGCTGACGAAGACGCTCGCGGCCGAGTGGGCGCGCCACGGCGTGCGCGCCAACGCGATCGCGCCCGGACCGTTTCATTCCGCGGGCGCCGCGCGCAACCTCTGGCCCAGCGAGGAGGCCGAGCGCGCGATCCGCGAGCAGATCCCGCTGCAGCGCTTCGGCACGGCCGAGGAGGTCGCGGCGCAGTGCCTGCACCTGCTCTCGCCGGCGAGCGCCTACCTGACCGGCGAATGCCTCGTCGTCGACGGCGGTGCGACGCTCGGGATGCCGATGTGGCGCGAACCCGGGAGCGTGCGGTGAGCCGCGAGCACTTCCCCACCGAGCTCGCGAACGAAAAGAGCGCGGAGCTCGACACGCTCGACGCCGGCGCCGCGTTCGACGTGATGAACGCGGAGGACGCGAGCGTCGCGCAGGCCGTGAAGGCGGCGAAGGGCGAGATCGTGCGCGCGATCGAGCTCGTCTCGGAGCGCCTCGGGCGCGGCGGGCGCCTCTTCTACGTCGGCGCCGGCACGAGCGGCCGACTCGGCGTTCTGGACGCAAGCGAATGCCCGCCGACCTTCTGTACGGACCCGTCGATGGTCCAGGGCGTCATCGCGGGTGGCAACCTAGCGCTCACGAGTTCGATCGAAGGCGCCGAGGACGACAGGGCTCTCGGCGGGCGCGAGATCGAGCAGCGCGGCGTTGGCGAGCAGGACGTCGTCTTCGGCATCGCAGCCGGCGGGACCACGCCCTACGTGCACGGCGCACTCGAATCGGCGCAGAAGCGCGGCGCCGCGACGATCTTCTTCGCCTGCGTGCCGAGAGAGCTCGCAGCGGATCGGGCGGACATTTCGATCCGCGTCGTGACCGGCCCCGAGGTCCTCGCCGGCAGCACGCGTCTGAAGGCAGGCACCGCGACCAAGATGGTGCTCAACATGCTGAGCACGCTCTCGATGGCGCGCATCGGCAAGGTCTACGGCAACCTGATGGTCGACGTCGCTGCGCGCGCCAACGCCAAGCTCTGGCAACGCGGCATCGGGCTCGTCGCACGGATCGCCGGATGCGATCGCGGACGCGCCGAGCAGCTCCTCGCGTCCGCCGACGGCAGCGTCAAGGTCGCGGTCCTGATGGGCGCGCGCAAGCTCGACGCGCACGGCGCGCGGCTCTTGCTCGAGCACGAGCGCGGCAACCTACGCCGCGCCCTCGGCGGCTGAGCGCTTCATCCAGGCCCAGTAGTTCGAAACCGGCTTGGGCTCGCTCATCCACGACTGGTCGGGCGGAGGGTCACGCAGTACGTCCTTCACCTGGCGCAGTTTCCGCATGGGTTCGACGGACAGCGTGCCGCGCTTGGTGCGCCACTTGACGAAGCCGGCCCGCTCGATCGCGCTGACGACCTGGTTCGTGAGCGTGCAATCGCCCGCGACGTAGTCGAGCACGAGCTGGTGATTGCCGGCCTGCCACTCGACCGGCGCGCGGTCGGCGCTGAGCAGCTTCTTCTGCGCGATGCTCATGCCTTCGGCGACCGCTGCGAGGCCGATCGGGAAGCCCTTCATGGCCGCGAACTGGAACATTGGGTCGTAGAGCTCGAGCGCGACCTCGGTCGCGAGCGGCAGGTCGCGCGCGACGTGGCCGAGCCAACGCAGATCGAAGGAGAGGCCGTTCCAGGCGCAGACGCGTGCGCCGGAGCGCTGTTCTCCGCGCAAGTACTCGAGCACTTCGCGCGCCAGGGCCGCATCGAGGATCCCCGTCGGCTTCCCGGCCGCATCGCGCGCGTGCCAGTGGCGCACGCTGCCGCCGTGCGCCGCCGCGGCCGCGACCGAGATGTCGAAGGGTGCGTAGCGCTCGAGGTCTTCGCCGGGCGCGAGCGTGAAGACGTTGGCGATCTCGATGTCGAAGCTGATGAGCTCGTTCATGGGGATGGAGGCGCGGAAGGCTCGCGCAGCGCGGCCAGGAAGCCCTCCCAGTCGAAGGCCGGGCCGGGGTCGGTCTTGTTCTTCTGCACGTGGAAGTGGCCGAGGATGCCGTGAAAGTCCCGCCAGGCGTCATCGGAGAGCACGGAGGTCGCGACGCGGCCGTCCGCAGACCGCGGCGCATCGAGTTCGATCCTGGGGAAGACGCGCGCAAGACCCGCGGCGAGTTTCTCGAGCGCCGCGTACTGCTCGAGCGTGAAGTCGTACTGCTCGAGTGTCTCGCCCTGCACCTCCCCCACGACCTTCTGCCAGCGTGCGGGCCGCGCGACGAAACCGGACGTGCGCACACCGCCGTCGCCCAGGCGGGCCGGCGGCACGAGGTACGGCCCGTCGGCGTCCTGCGCGTACCACGAATCGAGGACCGCGCCCTGTCCCGGGGCGTAGGCGCCCATGTTCGCGATCTCGACGCCGATCGAGCGCGTGTTGGACTTGGTCGCGTGCCAGGCACGGTCGGCGAGGTCGAGGCCCTGGTAGAGCGTTCCGTCGACGTCGAGCATGAAGTGCACGGAGAGCTTGCGCTCGAGCAGCACTCGGTAGCAGCTCTGCGAGACGCCGCAGACGTCGTAGTGCAGCACGAACTGGTCGATCTGCTGGCGCAGCGCGTCGAGGTCCTGCGGGCCGGGTGCGAAGCACGGTTCCTTGCCGTAGAACGAGTAGCCGGGGAACTGGTCCCAGGTGACGACGGGCGTCCCGATGTGGAAGCGCTCTCCGCAGACGACGATCTCGTCCGACGGCGGCCGCGGAACGAAGGCTGGCGGTGCCGCCGCGCGGCAGCCCGCGAAGAGCAGCGAGACGCCGATCCAGCTCCTCTGCATGAGCACACTCTAGCGTGGGCTCGCTAAGCTGTGCGCCCCATGTCCCACCCGAAGTACTTCGGCAGCGACAACCAGGCGCCCGCGCACCCCGCGATCCTCGAAGCGCTGAACAAAGCTAACACGGGCGAGACGACCTCGTACGGGGACGACCCGTGGACGGCGCGCGCGCAGGATCTGTTTCGCACTCACTTCGGCCCTGAGGCGCGCGCCTTCCCGGTCTTCAACGGCACGGGCGCCAACGTGCTCGCGCTCTCCGCTCTCCTGCGGCCGCAGGACGCCGTGCTCTGCGCGCGCGACGCGCACGTCGACGTGGACGAGGGCGGTGCGCCCGAGCGCTTCGGCGGCTTCAAGCTCGTCCCGCTCGAGACGCAGCAGGGCAAGATCGCGGCCGGCGCGCTCGCGGCCCAGCTGGGCTCCGTCGGCGACCCGCACCGCGTGCAACCGCGCGCCGTGACGCTCTCGAACGCGACCGAGCTGGGCACCGTCTACGAGCCGGGCGAGCTCGCGCGCATCGCCGAGGCCGCACACGCTCAGGGCATGCTGTTGCACGTCGACGGCGCGCGCATCTGCAACGCAGCGGTCGCGCTGGACCTCCCGCTGGCGGCGATCACGACCCAGGTCGGCGTCGACGTGCTCTCGTTCGGCGGCACGAAGAACGGCCTCGTCGGCGCGGAGGCGGTCGTGTTCCTGCGCGCAGGGCTGGGCGAGGACTTCCTCTACCTGCGCAAGCAGGGCATGCAGCTGGCATCGAAGCAGCGCTTCCTCTCGGCGCAACTGGTGGCGCTGCTCGAAGGCGACCTGTGGCGCGAGAACGCCAGCCATGCGAACCGCATGGCGCAGCGCCTCGCGGCCGCGATCGCGAAGACGCCCGGGCTCGAGATCGCCCAGCCCGTGCAGGCCAACTCGGTCTTCGCGCGCATTCCGAAGGCGGCGATCCTGGCCTTGCAGGAGCGCTACCGCTTCCTGGTCTGGGACGAGCGCCAGGGACTCGTGCGCTGGATGTGCTCCTGGCGCACGCCCGCGGAGGACGTCGACGCCTTCGCGGCCGACGTGCGGCGCGCGCTCACTCCGGGCTCGCGCTGATCGAGACCTCGCCGTCCGGCTCGACGTGCACGCGCAGCAGGACGGGCGAGCAGCACACCGGGCAGTCTTCGACGTACTCCTGGTCCTCACCCGCGCTGGCGTCGACCGGCACGACGACCTCCTCGCCGCACTCGGGGCACGTGTAGCGGCCGGTCTCGTCGAGGTTCATGCGCCGCCTCTCAGGCGAGCGAGCCGCCGCACGACGAGCCCGCGCCCGCGGTACAGCCGAAGCAATGCCGCGCGGTCACGATGCGGCGCGTCGCGAGTCGCGCCGGATCGAAATCGGCGAGGTGCCGCGGCGCGCCGTGGCCGGTCGGGAGGTCGAGCATCTGGTTGAAGTCGCAGTCGTACAGCGCTCCGTCCCAGCCCACGCTGAGCGTCGTGCGGCACATCACGCCGGCGGCCGCGGCGGGGTTGAAGGC
>Ga0315912_10005544_pt1 | contig 11570 bp, 11 predicted proteins | sample VfabasoilMG_FD_204469 | JGI IMG/M metagenome (GOLD analysis project Ga0315912, IMG submission 204469) | Garden soil microbial communities collected in Santa Monica, California, United States - V. faba soil | ecosystem: Environmental > Terrestrial > Soil > Garden | place: USA: California...
CTGCCAAACGTTGTCTGGCTTCTCTGGCTTCAGGGTTGGAACGAAGCTCCTCCCGTGGCTCGAGCGTGCTTGCAGAGCTGGCGCCGGTCGAACCCGGGATGGGACATCCGCGCTCTCGACGGTCCCGGGATCGCGCAGTACCTGGACGCCGACACCTTCGAGCGCATCGCAGCCGTTCCGAAGGAGCCCGAGGCGTTCGCCGATCAGATTCGCATCGAGCTGTTGCATGCGCACGGCGGTGTGTGGGCGGACGCAACCGCGATGTGCGCCGTGCCGCTCGACGACTGGCTTCCGCAGCGCATGCCGACGGGATTCTTTGCGTTCGAGCGCCCGACTCCGGATAGGCTGATTGCGAGCTGGTTTCTCGCGGCGTCAGTGCAGAGCCACATCGTCGCGGAGTGGCGCGCGAGCGTCGCGGGCTATTGGGCCGAGCGCCAGTACCGCGACGAGTACTTCTGGTTCCACAAGCTGTTCGGCGACCTCTACGAAAGAGACAAAGCGTTTCGCCGCGATTGGGACGCGACGCCGGCGCTGCCCGCGCGGCACCGCTTTCACTTTGCCCCCGAGGACGGCCGGCTCACCGCAGCGCCGACGCCGGACGACCTGGCAGCGCTCGCAGCGCCGCCAAGCCCCGTGTTCAAGCTGACACACAAGCTCGCGCAAGCCCCTGGACCGGATTCGCTGCTCGAGCGACTGTGCACGTTCGGCCGCGGCGCCGGTCGCGCCTAGGCGCGCGAGCGCCGAGCTCGGGCCTACCGCTCAGGCGGACGGGAAGTCGAGAAACGTCTGCCGCACGCGCCCCGACAGCGACACATAGCCGATGATCGCGAGCTCAGTCGCAATCAGTGCCTTCGCGAGCAACGAGCTGCCGAGCCAGCGGCGCGGGTCGGTGCCGAGCTGTGCGGCGGCCAAGGCGAGATAGGACAGCGCCGAAGCCGCCATCAGGCCGCGCCCGTGCCGCCAGGCCCAGCGCACGAACGACGGCGCCCCGGGGATTCGGGCGGTCAGGGCGTACAGAACCAGCGCCGCTGGAAGCGCCGCGAGGCAGCCATGCCAGAGCGTGTCGCGATCCATGACGTCGGCGAGCGCCGCGGGCACCCCGCCCGTCACGTTGACCAGCGCGAACAGCAGCACGCCGCGGCACAGGAAGATCAGTGAGGCGATCAGCAGCCGAGGCGGCCGCAAGCACAGGTAGTCGTCATAGCTCGCGAGGCCGTACTTCTCGATCTCGAGGCGCTTGCTCATGGCGAAGCTGCGCGGCTACCGCGCGGCGGCGTCCTGAGGGCGAGGAAACTCCACGTGGAGCAGCAGGAGCAGCGCCAGCGTGGTCGAATGCCACGACGACTCGTCGGGCCTCTCGGGGTTCGGGGTGTCGAGCCTGCCCCACCCGCCGTCCGCTCGCTGGATCGAAACGACGTGCCGAATGAACCGGGGGTCGACGCGGCGCCCCTGCCGTGCCATGCACAGAAACGCGGCCGCCTCGAGCTTCAAATCGTTGACGAGGTGCGGGTCGGTCTCGAGGATCGCGGAGTTGGCCCGGTACAGGTCTTCGACGAACCCGTCGCGCATGCCGAGCTTGCAGCGGTTGTCGTTCAACCAGGTCCACGCGAGCAGCACGTGCGTCGCGTGGTAGCCGCCCGCCTGCACGCCTTTCTCGAGCACGTCCGGGAAAGACGGCGGGAGGCCCAGGCGATCGCAATAGAGGGCCGTAGCGAGGACTCGGTCCGTGTGAATGAGCACATGGTCCCAGTCGTCGGGTTTGAGCTCGTTGTTCGCGTCGTTGAGGCGCCGCAGCACGCGCAGCACGGGCGCTTCCTTCGGCCGCGCCTCGATCTCCTCGTCGTAACGCTTCAACGCGTCGGCGAACTCGGGGACCCCGAAGAGTCTGTGCATCATGCCCATGAACCACAAGCCGTAGGGCTCGCGGGTGCGGTTCAAAAATCGGATGCCGTTCGCAACCGCGGTGCGAACCTGTGACTCGGTCAGCATGAGCACATTCTAACCGGCCGAGCGGCGCGGCTGAATTCCCTGCCTGGAAACGATAGGATGGCCACGCACTTCAAAACGATCGGAGCGGAAATGGCATGGCCGACCGCGAGCTATCCGGCGGGCCGCACAGGGCCGAAGGTGTCAGTGCGCCCAAGCTGACACTGCTGAATCTTTTCCCGACTCCGCTCGTGATCGCCACCCTGCCCGACGCGGAGGCGCTGAACACAGAGTTGAAGCGCATCATTCTCGCGCGCGAAGCCGCCAGCGAGTCCGTGCAGCGCTCGAACCAGGGCGGTTGGCAGTCGAGCTGGGATTTTCACCAGTGGGGCGGCAAGCCGGCCGAAAAGGTGCTCGGCTTCGCTCGCAGCATCGCCGACCAAATGACCGTCGACCGGGCCGGGCAGCATCACGTGCTCTCCTGGCTCGTGAACTCCTGGGCCAACGTGAGCCGGCACGGCCACGGCAACCAGTTCCATACGCATCCCGGCGCGCTGTGGTCCGCGACCTACTACGTCGACGACGGCGGCATCGGCGCGGACCCGTCGCTCGGGGGCGAGTTCGAGGTCCAGGACCCGCGCGGCGTGGCTCCGGTCATGTACGCGCCGTATCTCACGTTCCCGGGCCCCGATGGCGCCGCGCTCGGCGAGGCGCAGAGGCTCTCGCCTCGGGCCGGTGTGTGCGTCGTCTTTCCGAGTTGGCTTTCGCACGGCGTCCGCCCCTATCGCGGCAAGCACGAGCGTATTTCAATCGCGATCAACTTCAGCTTGGGCGGGTAGCGGCTCCGGTGTCCATCGAGCTTTTCTTCTCCGTGCCGCTCCTCGTCGAGGACATCGACCCGGCCGTGCGCGACGCGATCCGCGCGAAGGTCTCGGCCTATCTGCTGTCCGAGCGCGCGAAATTCGACATCACGCCTTCGCCCGAGGAGTCGGTGTCGACGTCGTACTACAAGCCCGAACGGCAGATCCTCGTCGACGCCGAGCTTCACGAGCTCGAGCAGTTCGTGATCGCCTGCGCTACCGCGTTCCTCGAGAACGCTCTACGGCTTGCGCCGCGGCCGCTCGAGATCGAGCGCTCGTGGATCAACGTGTTCAAGCCCGGGGCGCAGGAGGCGCAACACTCGCACGACGGCAGCCTGCTCTCGTGCAGCTACTACGTCGAAGCGCCGAAAGACTGCGGTTGCATCGTGATGCCCGACCCCATCGGCTCCCGGCGAACGCACCGAGAGTTCACGAAAACGAGCGGCAACAGCCTGCTCACACGGCGCGAGATCGCGGTCGAGCCTCAAGCAGGCCGTCTGGTCATGTTCGAATCGTGGTTGCCGCACTACGTGCAGTGCAACAAGAGCGATCAGGTCAGGATCTCGATCGCGATGAATCTGCGCGAGGCTAAGGCGCGGGCCGAGCCTGCCAAAGCCGTCGCCGGCGCGGCCGCAGAGTCGAAGCACGCGGCGGCGAGCGCGCCTGTCACGCGCGCGCCGAACCTCGGCGCAAAGCCGTTCCTGCTGAACGACTTGTTCGACGTTCGCCCGGATCTCAAGGTCAACCTGCAAGCGATTCACAACACGATTCCCACCGTCGTCGTCGACGATTTCCTGAAGCACCCCGACGAAGCAAGGGACGTCGTCGGCAGCGCGCCTGCACCGAACTGGAAGCACGAGAAAGGCGGCAAGAATTTCGTCGACTACTACGATTGCCGGCTCCGTTTTCCAATCCGCCATCCGAACAGCATGATTTCCGCGGCGCAGCAGATCATTCACAAGGTGTATTCGGTCGAGACGCGGCCGTCCGACGCGAGCGTCGACGTCAACTGGTTCATGCAGATTCGCGAGAAGCGCGCCGACTTCGCGGTTCCGCACAACGACATGACGAACGTGCGCCGATCTTTCACCTGCATTCTTTACTTGAACCGGCGCGAGGAGTGCTCGGGCGGCACGGCATTCTTCCGCTTCAAGAAGTCCAACTCGCTCGTCCTCGACGAGGCCTACGTGCAAGCGATCCGCGACGATTCTCGGCTCGCGGAAACCGGGCTCGACTATTGGCCGGCGGAGGCCGATCGGTCTTGGGAACGAGTCGGCACCGTCGACATGGCGCCGGGACGCCTCCTGATCTTTCCGTCGGAGTACTTTCATGCCGCCTATCACCCGCAGAACTCGTTCTTCGAGTTTCCGCGGCTGACGCTGGCATTTTGGATGGTCGCCTGACGACGCACGGCACGTTGGAGACCTCATGAACCCACGGCTCCGGCAAGCGAGCCCGATCGTCGTGATCGGCATGCACCGCTCCGGCACGCGGCTACTCGTCGACGTGCTGGACAAGCTCGGCGTCTTCATGGGTGCGGACCGACAAGGGGACGCCGAGTCGATCACGTTCATGTTGATCAACGAGAGCATCCTGCATCAGTGCGGCGCATTCTGGTCCGAGCCCATGTCGGCTCATTTCATGCTCTCGCAGCCCGCTGCCGCCGAGCAGATCGCGGCACCCGCCGGCGCCGCGCTCGCGCAGCAGCTCGAGCAATACGCCGGCCCGGGCGGCGCGCTGCTCGACGAGCGCGGCGAGGCGTTTCCGCCGTTCGGTTGGAAAGATCCGCGCAACACCTTCACGCTGCCGGTCTGGAAGCACGTGTTCCCGCACCTGCGGGCGATCCACATCGTCCGGCACGGCGTCGACGTCGCGGCTAGCCTCTCGCGCCGGCACGCCGAGGCGCTGCGCGCGGCGACCGGCGAGCAGACTCCTCCGGCACTGACCGTGATCCGCGATCACGCGCTCGGCATCCTATCGTCGCGCCGCGGCTGGACGCTCGCGGAGGCGCTGACGATGTGGGAGCAGTACGTCGAGAAGGCGCGCGAGGAATGCGCAGAGCTCGGCGAGCGCGCGCTCGAGGTCCGCTACGAGGATCTGCTGACGCAGCCCGAGCGTGTCGTTCCGAGCATTGCGAAGTTCTGCGGCGTTGCCGTTCCGCCGCAGCCGCTCGACGGCCTCGAGCCGGGCCGGGCCTTCGCGTTTCGCCGGAACCCCGAGCTCGTCGCGTTCGCGGACTCGGTGCGCGAGATCCTCGGACGACATGGCTATCTGTCGTAATCTGTAGAACGAAGCGCGATTACTTTTGCTTGCGCTACACTTCCGCGGTCGCGTTTAGACCGGCGGATTGCTCGTGCCTCGTTCGTCTCGAATCACGCTCGCCTTGGCGACGACACTCGCGGTGTCGCTGATCGCGAACGCGCAGGCTCAAGAGCCGCCGGCGGGAGCGCCGGCTCCGGCTGAAGGCGCGCCGCCTGCAGGAATCGAAGAAGTCGTCGTCCGTGGCCAGCGCATGAGCGACATCAAAGACGACCTTCGCATCTACATCCGCGACTTCATCGGCGAGGTCGTGGCCAAGCCCCCGGGTCGTGGGTTCGCTCGCTGGCATCGGGACGTATGCGTCGGCGTGCACAATCTCGAAGCGAGCGCCGCTCAATACGTCGTCGACCGAATCTCGAAGCTCGCGGTCGACGTGGGGCTCGAGCCCGGCGAACCCGGGTGCAATCCCCAAGTCAACATCCTGTTCGCGACGAACGCGAAGGAAATGGCTGGGCTCATGGTCGAGGACCAGCCGCGCATCTTCATGCCGCTCGCCGGATACGCCGGCGCGGATCTCGGCCGCGTCGCGCTCGAGGAGTTCGTCGCGAACGACAAGCCCGTCCGGTGGTGGCACGTCAGCATGCCCGTCGACGCACGCACCGGGGCGCCCGCCGTCGAGATCGGCAAAGACTGCGGCGAACCGGACTGCCCACCGACGGTCAACGTCGCGGGCCCTTCGCGTATTCATAACGGCACGCGCGACGACCTGCTCTACGTGATCATCATCGTCGACGCGTCGCAGCTGAAAGGCACGACGTGGCAGCAGATCGGCGACTACCTCGCCGTCCTCTCTCTCGCGCAGATCGATCTGCGAACGAACCCGGCGGCGTTCGACAGTATCTTGAATCTGTTCTCGAACCCGGCCGCCTACTCCGGGCTCACGGATTGGGACCGCTCGTACGTTCGCGCGCTTTACGAGTTCGATCAGGAGCGGCTGCCCAGTTTTCAGGCGAACGAGATCGTCAGCCGGATCGCAGAACGCGAGCTCGAAGGCGACTAGCGCTCGAGAGAGCCCTCGCACCAAGCAACCCACGCACGTCTCAAAGCCGCCTCGAAATCGCGCGCGAACCGCGGCGCGTCCATGACGGCCGAGGTCTCGAGGCGCGCGCGAAGCTCGCGTCGGAGTTCCGCGAGCCCCGCGGTATCGCGAATCAAGTCGGCCGCGAGATCGACGTACTGCTCGCCGCTGCGCGCGACGAGGCGCTCGAGGCCGACGTTCGACAACAACGTCGAGCCCGCTCTCGAGACGGCCGTGCGTCCCGCGAGACTGACGACGGGCACACCCATCCACAGCGCGTCGCAGGTCGTCGTCCCTCCGCCGTAGGGATGCGGATCGAGGGCGACGTCGATCTCGGAGTACGTGACGAGGTAGCTCGCGAGGGACTGGTAGCCCACGAACGCCGCGCGCGACTCCGCCAAACCGGCCTCGCGCAGCGCGCGCCGAACACGGCCGCGATGCGCCTCCGTGCGCGCGTAGACGAGCAGCCGCGCATCCGGCACGCGGCGCAGCAATTGCGCCCAGAGGGCGAGAGTGAAATCCGTGACTTTCGCGAAAGCATTCAGGCAGCCGAACGTCGGCGGCCCGGCACGCCGTTCCGTGGGCGGGCTCCCGAGCGGCGGCGGCGAATAGCACCAATAGCAACCCGGCAACCGGATCGAGGCTTCCGTGTAGTGACCGGTCTCGCCCGGCGGGTCGAGAAAGCCGTCCGTCACTCGATAATCGATCGCGTCGACGCCAGTCGTGCTGCAGTAAGCGAGATACGTGATCTGGACGGGCGCCGGCTTGCGCGCGAACGTGAGCAGCCGGTTGTGCCCAGAGTGCGCGGCGAGGTCGACGAGGACGTCGATGCCGTCGGCCCGAACGGCTTCGGCGAGCTTCTCGTCGTCGAGCGTTGCGACGTCGCGCCACTGATCCACTCGCTTGCGCAAGTAATCCGTGACCGCATCGGGTTTCGTCACGTCGGAGTACGCAAAGAGCTCGAACTGCTGCCGGTCGTGCTCCCGGAGCAGCGGCAGCAAGAAGCGCGCGACCGGGTGCTCGCGCAGATCCGCCGACACATAGCCGATCCGCAGCTTGCGGTCGGGCTCGCGAGCGTTCGCGTGCGGCTGCCGCGTCGGCGCGAGAGGCGCGACGTGACGCGCGGCCCACGCGGCATGCTCGCGCTCGAGATCGGAAGGCGAACAATCGGGGTGATAGTGCAGCGTGAGGAGCAGGTTGCTGTGCAACGCCGAAAGATCGGGCCGCAGCTCGACGGCGCGCCGGTAGCAGGCTATTGCCGCGTCGAGCTCGCCGCAGTCCTTTAGCAGGTTGCCGCGATTCGTGTACGGCTCGGCATAGCTCGGATCGAGCTCGATGGCTTTGGTGTACAGAGCGTCGGCTTCCGCGAGCCGGTCTCGCCGCGCGAGCAGGAAGCCCAAGTTGTTGTGCGCTTCGGCGTAGCGGGTATCGAGCTCGACGGCCGCCTCGTAACACCGTAGGGCTTCGTCGTCGCGGCCGAGACGCTCCAGAATCTGGCCGAGATTGTTGCGGCATGCGGCAGCGTCGGGCCGCAACACCACGGCACGCTCCACGAGAGTCAGCGCGGCGGACAGGTTGCCGGTTTGCAGGGCGATCACACCCAGCAGGTTCAGCGAGTCCGCGTGCGCGGGCTGCGCCCGCAGGATCTCCCGGTAGCCCCGCTCGGCCTCCGCGAGACGGCCGGCCCTGTGCTGCTCGAGCGCAAGCGCGAAGGCTTGGTCAACGCTCTGCTTCGGCATCGATTTGGTTCAACTCTCAAACGTCCGCCCGGCTGCGTAGCGTATCGTATGATCGCCGGCTGGGGGTCGGCCCGATTGGTCTTGAATCTCGCATGAAGACGTTGCTTGTCACGGGCGGCGCCGGGTTCGTGGGCTCCGCGCTCGTCCGTCAGCTCATCGACGAGACGGATTCGACCGTCGTGAACGTCGATGCGCTGACTTACGCCGGCAACCTCGAGTCCGTGGCCGCGGCGGCGAAACACCCTCGCTACGTCTTCGAGCACGTCGACATTCGCGACAGGCCCGAGGTCGACCGGCTGTTCCGCGAGCACCGGCCCGATGCTGTGCACGTGCAACCTGCTCGAGGCCGCTCGTAGCTACTGGACCGCTCTCCCGGCACGTGCGCGAGCGGCATTTCGCTTTCAGCACGTCTCCGCCGACGAGGTGGACGGCGAGCTCGCGCCCGACGAGCCCGCTTTCACCGAAGAGCGCGCCTACGCGCCGAGCTCGCCTTACGCCGCGACGAAAGCGACGGCCGACCATCTCGTGCGCGCTTGGCACCGCACCTATGGTCTCCCCGTGCTGCTCACGCAACGCGCGAACAACTACGGTCCGTACCAGCTTCCCGAAAAGCTGATTCCGCTGATGATCGCGAGGGCGCTCGACGGCAAGCCGCTGCTCGTCTATGGCCCCGGCGAGAATAGCCGCGAGTGGCCGACGGGCCGGCCGAAGTTCAGTACAAATGCAGCGCCTACTATTCGCAGGAGCTCGAGCGGTGCATTCGCTGGAACGACACGGACCTCGCGATCGAGTGGCCGCTCACGGGCGACCCGATACTGTCGGACCGCGATCGACTGCGTGGACAGTCGTTCGCGAGCGCCGATTCGTTTCCGTGACGGTCAGCGCACGCGCTCGACCTGAATGAACCCGCGCAACTGCTCGTTCGTGAGACGGAACGTATTCCAGCGCGAGTAGTAGATACGCACCTCGCTTCCCTGCCGTAGCGCGTAAGGCTGGGGCACGATTTGCCGCCACACTTGGCCGTTGTCGAGCGTGATCATGAACCGGTTCGGTACGATCTCGCGCAAGCTGGCCACGGCGGCGATGACGTCCTCCGGCGGAGCCTCGGGCGCATTCGCGGCGGCGGGCGGCGGCGGATTTCTGCGTGCCTCCTCGACCTCAGACTCGAAGCAGGCGAGGCGCTCGTCCGCCGCCTGAATGGCGGCGCACTTATTCGCGTCGATCGTCACGGCGCCGCCCTGCGCACCGGCGCACCAAGCCGCCGCGACGCTCATGACGACGGCCAAGAGGCCTGCGATCCGTAACCCACGTTTCGTTCTATTCATTGGTGGCACGCGGCCCCCCCGAGCCGTTTTCGCGAGACAAAAGCATAAGCGTAGCGACGCCGCGAATCGACCCGGGCGATTGCTGCCGTTTTCTGTTATATCGGGCTCGAGTCCTCGGGGGAGTGTGGCATGCGGCGCACATTGGTGCTCTTCGGTGCCGGTATTGCGCTCGGCGCGGTCGCGATGTATCTCGCACGCGGCGGCGAGAACGCCCGGAGCGGCGCCGGTACAGGGCCTGCGGTGCACGCGCCCGACACTCCAAGCACGGCCGGCGCGCGGGCACCGCAACCGATCGACTTCCTGGCGCTCGCGACGGGATCCGTCGGCGTCACGGAGCGGGCCGCATTGTTTCGGCTCGCCGCGGAAGCCGATCGCCGCACGCTCGAAACCCTGCTGACCCAAATCGCCGCGCTACCGGATCTGGAAGGGCGCCGCGTCGCGCTCGAGGCGCTATTCACTCGCTATGCGGAGGTCGATGCGCCCGCCGCCGCGGCCTTTGCACGCACGCTCGGCTTGCCGCCCTCCGCGTTGGTGCCGCTTTACACGACGTGGGCTCGCGCCGACGCGCGCGCGGCGCTGCAGGCGCTCGGCGAGCTCGACGCGCGGCCGGCGCTCACGCTCGGCGTCGCCATGCTCGACGTGCTCGGCAACGACGGCTTGGGTGTAGCGCGCGTCCTCGGCGCCGCGCCGCAGATCGACGCCGATCGTTTCCGCATCGAGGCGGCGATCGCGAAATCCGCTGCAGACCCGGCAGGCGCGCTCGAAGACATCCTCGACCTGCCTCCTTCCAAGGTTGGCCCTGCGCTGGAGCGCCTGGCCGTCGTCTGGGTCGAGCACGACGTGCACGGCGCGCTCGCGGCCGCGGAGGACGTTGCGGACGAGGCGCAGCGCAACGAGCTCAAAGCCGCGATCATGCGCACGTGGGCACGCACCGACCCCGATGCCCTGCTCGACTACGTTCTCGACCTCGACCCCGAGCACCGCGACGAGGCGCTGCGTACCGGCGGGCTACAAGCGTTCGCGTTCGTCGACCCGCAGCGCGCGCTGCGAGCCGCCGAGGGCGTGCCGGGCGATCTTGGCGCGATGATGAAACGCGCTGCGTTGATGAGCCTTGCGCGAGACGACCCGCTGGCCGCGATAAGCCTCGCGCAGTCGCTGCCCGCGACGGGCGAACGCGAGCAGATGTTGAGCGTCATCGCCTCGAGCTACGGGCGCACGGATCCCGAAGCGGCGCTCGCGTGGGCGCAGAGCTTGTACCCGCCGTCGCCGAGTGCCGTTGCGAACGTGATTGCGAGCATGGCGCGCGTCGACCCCGACCGCGCGATCGACTTGGTCTTCGAGACCATGGACGCCATGAACCAGCGAGGCGCGGGCCCGTTCATGTCGCTCGTTTCGAACGGCTCACTCGACGCCGAGCACACGGCCAAGCTCGCCGATCGCCTGCTCGCAACGCCGGGCCGCGCGCCCGAGCTGCAAATGCTGACGCAGATGTGGGCAACCCGGCAGCCGCAAGACGCGATGCGCTGGCTGCTCGCGAAAGGCAACACGGCGCCGCGCTCGGCGATCGGACAAGCGGCGGCCCAGCTCGCGCGAATGGATCCGGCGGCGGCAATCGCGTATGTCGACACGGCCCCCCCTTACTTGCGCGCGACGTTGATCAGCTCCGTCGCCGACGGCTATGCGCAGACCGATGCGCGCGCCGCGGCGAGCTGGATCGCGCAGCATCGCGGCGAGCCCGGCTACGACGCGGCCGTCGCCGCGATTGCGCAGCGCACCGCTGCCACCGATCCGTCCGCGGCGGCACGCCTCTTCGGCTCGATCAACGTCGCCGAAGCGCCCGACGCGCCGCAAGTCGCCGGGCGGATCACAGCCGAATGGGCGCGCCGCGATCACCGTGCCGCGGCCGGGTGGGCAGCCGCCCTCGCCGACGAGGACTCGCGCGCGACGGCCGTCGGCACCGCCGCGGCCCAATGGGCTCAGCGCGACGCGCCGGGCGCTCGCGGCTGGACGCTCGGGCTGCCGACGGGTGCGGCACGCGACGCCGCCGTGACGCAACTGCTCGGGGCGGCCACGGCCAGCACGATCGACTATGTGCTCGTCGACGCTTACAGCAACGCGGACGCGAGACAGCGCGGCGTCCGCGACGCCGTGCGCGTGATTGCTGCGCGCGATCCGGGCGCGGCGCGCCAGCTCGCCGACCAATACCTGACCGACCCCGGCGCGCGCCAAGCCGCCGAGCGCTTCATCGAGCAGGGAAGGAACGGAGCGCCGATCTTCGGCCCGCCGCCGCCGAGCTTGCCGCCGGGACGCTGAAGCGCGGCCCCCGCGAACCCGATACCATTCTTCATTCGGCTTCGGGGGAACGTTCATGGCACGCCGCTCG
>Ga0315912_10005545_pt1 | contig 11570 bp, 12 predicted proteins | sample VfabasoilMG_FD_204469 | JGI IMG/M metagenome (GOLD analysis project Ga0315912, IMG submission 204469) | Garden soil microbial communities collected in Santa Monica, California, United States - V. faba soil | ecosystem: Environmental > Terrestrial > Soil > Garden | place: USA: California...
AGCCGGGTTGTCGATTGCATCTGTCGTCTATGGCGCATTGCTTGGGGTGTTTTTACTGGGAGTTCTCACCAAACGTGTTGGAGAAACCGCTGCTATTGCCGGGATGCTTTTCGGATTGGCGGTGATGGGCTATGTGCGATTCTTCACGCCGATTGCCTTCACCTGGTATGTGCTGATCGGTACATCGGCAACGTTTTTGATGGGCATTGCCGTCTCGATGATTGTGAAAGAGGAAAGCCATGGCTAGTACGAAAATTGTTGGACTCAAGAGGGACTTAGGCGTCTGGAGCGCTTCGGCGATCGTGGTGGGCTCTATCATTGGGAGCGGCATCTTCCTGGTGCCAAAGGCGATGATCTTACAGGTGGGCTCGCCCGGAATGGTGTTTGTGGTCTGGATTGTAGGAGCATTGCTTTCCTTAGGCGGTGCGTTGACGTATGCCGAATTGGGTGCGGCTTTTCCGGAAGCTGGCGGGGAGATTGTCTACCTTAAGAAGGCTTATGGATCTCTCGTCAGTTTCCTGTTTGGCTGGACGCAAGTGATTGTGGCGGGATCGGGTTCCATTGCGGCGTTGGCTGCCGGATTCGTGCTGTATCTGGCGAATTTCTATCCAGTGTTGGATACGGTTATGGTTACGGTAGGTCCTGTTGCGATCCGGTATGGGCAGCTGTTCGCGGCTGGTTTGATTGCGGGGCTTTCGATTGTCAACTATTTCGGGGTGAAGTTGGGCGGTGAGATCCAGGTGGCCACCACGGTGGTGAAGGCAGCGGCTATCGGGGCCATTGTTTTGATTGGAGCGACGGCATCGCAGGGGTCGGTGGCAAATCTGACAAGTTCAACACCAGCCGTTGGTGGTGTTTCTGGTTTCTTTGCGGCGTTGGTGGCGGCACTTTGGGCTTATGACGGCTGGAATAATGTGACAAAGGTCTCCGGCGAGGTTAAAAACCCACAACGGAATCTGCCATTGGCGTTGATCCTGGGGACGCTTGGGGTGGTTGCGTTGTATTTGGTAGCCAATTTCGCGTACTTCTACGTTCTATCGAGCCAGGAAGTAGCGTCGAGTGACCGGGTGGCTGCGGAGATGATGCGGCGGCTTTATGGCCCAACGGGCGCGGCGGTGATTAGTGTAGCTGCCATGATTTCAATATTTTCCGCGCTGAATGCCTCTGTTCTTGCCAACGCCAGAGTGCCCTATGCCATGGCAATGGAGGGAATGTTTTTTCGTTCGGTATCGAAAGTTAGCCCTGATCATAGTACTCCATCTGTGGCTTTGTTCGTCAGTGGTCTATGGGCCGTGCTTTTGGTTTTGAGCGGCACCTATGATCAGTTGTTTAATTACGTGATATTTGCAAGCTGGATCTTCTATGGATTGGCAGGTTTTTCGGTGATCGTTTTGCGTCGAACACAACCTGAAATCGAACGTCCTTGCCGAACATTAGGCTATCCGGTGCTCCCAGTGCTGTTTGTGCTGGGGGCGCTTGCGCTGGTGGGTAACACTCTTTATAACGAGCAGTCCAGGACGGAATCCGTGATCGGTTTGCTCGGCATTATTGCGGGGATACCGTTTTATTGGTTTTGGCGAAACCGGTACCATACGGACTAAATCCCTCGCAATTGTTTCGGAGGCCGGGTTTCATTTTTTGTTCTAAATTCCGAACAAAGTACTTGCAAACGCCCACAAATCGGATATAGAATTGATCATGAAGGCTTGGTGCTGTCGTGCATCTTGTTCTGGATTCAGAACGGCGGTAGAGCGAGCCGAAGTTTGCGAATAAGGAAGGAAGTATTATTAAGCCATGGATGTAACAAAAATGCTGAGCGATCTGCGCGATGAGCGCGAGCAGATTGAAGAAGCCATAATGACGTTGGAGCGGCTGGCGCGCGGTCGTGGGAAGCGCCGGGGACGTCCTCCACTCTGGTTACAGGAAGCAAAGAAGAGAACGGACGTGCCGGTGGTTGCGGCGGCCAAGTCTAAGGCCAGCGCCAAAGCTGCCAACTAAAGAGCGGATTCTCTCAATATAATAAGAACTTCTTGCGGCGATCCAGGAAGCTGCTGAGCTCGGCGCTCAGCCTTCCTGTGATCAGCCCGGGGGCTTCCCCGGTCGTAAGACTTTGCAGTACCTGCCGGTCTCCCACCAATTTGCCGTTCAGTTGCAACGTCAACTTGCCCGGGTAGAGTTTCACCTGTGCTGCGGCAATTTCCAACCCAAGTTGTGTGATATCCAGTACTTCGCGATTGGTAATGACAAAGCGGACGCCTTCCACTGTCTTGCCGGTTGGTCCGGAGAAACTAGTCGGATAGAACCGTACTCCATTGATTCCACGCCTGTTAAGATATCCAGCCAGCTCTCGCCCATTGATCCACTCAGCCCCAATCTGCTCAAACGGGCTATCCGTTCCTCGGCCAACCGAGTAGTCTGTAGAATATTCGAACATGGCGATGGCGGGATAGAGGGTTGCGGCGTTGAGGCTCCGAATGTTGGGAGACGGGTTAACCCACTGTAACCCTGTGAAATCAAACCAGTCTCCGCGCTGCCAGCCTTCCATTTTGATAACTTCCAGGCGAGCGTTGAGCCCACGCTCCTCGTTCACCATGCGGGCCAACTCTCCGAGTGTCATTCCGTGACGGATGGGCAGCGAGTGGCAGCCGACGAAGCTTTGCAATTCTTTTTCTATCATTGGCCCTTGCACGTGTGTTCCCGTAATTGGGTTTGGTCTATCGAGCACAATAAACGAAATATTGCGTTTGGATGCTTCCTCCAAAGCGTAGACTAATGTGCAGGAATAGGTGTAGAAACGCGCACCGATATCCTGGATGTCGAAAACCAGAGTGTCGATGCCCCGCAGGTGTTGATCGTTCGGACGGCGGTTATCGCCATCATAAAGGCTGTGTACAGGTATGCCGGTTGCCTGGTCAAGCGAACTGGCGACGCTCTCATCCTTTGCTCCAGCCAAACCGTGTTCGGGAGAGAACAGGGCTGCTACGTTGATTCCGGCTTTGCGCATCTGGTCCACGTTGCGTTGGCCCGCTTTGGTGAGGCCTGTGTGGTTGGTAATCAGGCCGATCGTTTTGCCGCGCAGAAGGGCGAACTCATCGCGCGCGAGAACATCGAGCCCTGTGGATACCTCCGCATTGCGGATCGTCTCGCTGTTGGCGGCGGCGATGGTTGCCACTCGGCTCCGCAGTGAGTTTACCGACTTGCCACGCCTGGGATGAACGGAATTGGTGAGGAGAATGACGTAGGTTTGCGAAGCCGGGTCCATCCACATGGAAGTGCCCGTGAACCCGGTGTGTCCAAATGAAGTCCCGATGGGAAACAATTCGCCGCGATTGCTGGAGTAGGCCGAGTCAATGTCCCAGCCCAGGCCGCGCAGGGTGGGTTGTCCGGCTGGGGTATTTGCTTCCGTAAATTTCTGGAGTGCTGCTTGGGTGAAGAGCTGCTGGTCCCGGAATGCTCCCTTGCGGAGGATCATCTCGGCAAAGATGGCTAGGTCTGATGCAGTAGAAAACACGCCGGCGTGCCCGGCGACTCCGCCCATGAACCGTGTTGTTTCATCATGAACTACGCCGCGGAAGGGGAGTCCAGTGGCTGGGTCTAATTCCGTGGGAGCGATGCGTGGTTGGAGCGATGCGGACGGATTGTACATAGAGTCGCGCATGCCCAGGGGGTCAAACACCAGGGTTTTCACGTATTGGTTGAGCGGTTGCCCGGTGATCTGATGCACCATTTCGCCGAGGAGAATGAAATTGATGTCGCTATAGACGAACTTCTCGCCTGGCTGCGAGGTTGGTTTGTCGGTCAGTGCTTTGGTGATTCCCAATTCGTAGCCGGACCAGGCGGGTTCCAAATCCAGGTCAGGGCGGAGTCCTGAAAAATGGGTCAACAACTGACGCACGGTAATTGCGCTGTTGCCACCCTGAAAGGTGGGGAGATAACGTGTCACCGGATCACTGAGCCGGATCTTCCCGTCCTCAAACAGCTTCATCATTGCCGATGTGGTTGCCACCACTTTGGAGAGAGAGGCAATGTCGAAGATGGTATCGACGGTCATGGCTTCTTTCGTCGGAACCAATGCGCGCGATCCGTAGGCAGCGCGGTGCAGGATACGCCCTGGCTTACCGACAATGCACACGGCTCCTGGGATTTCGCCTGCGTTGACTGCGGCCTGAATTGCCTGATCGATAGCCGCTGAGCCCGCGAAACGTTCCTGGGCCTGACAGGTTAGTACGCATGTGAGCAATAACAGAAGTCTCTTCATTTCAGTTTCTCCGCCAAGCTTTCCAGCAATTGGGCGAGGCTGATGTCTTTGTTGGTGATGCCACCGGCGTCATGCGTTGTGAGATCGATGATGACGCGGTTCCAGACATTGGACCACTCCGGATGATGGTTGCGAGCTTCTATGGCAATTGCTGCAGTGGCCATGAAGCCGAATGCATGAACGAAATCCGGGAATCGATACTCGCGATGGAGTTTTCCGTTCGCGACGGTCCATTCGGGCAGGCCGGTGAGCGCGCTTTTGATCTCAGTATCGGATAGTCTGTCAGCCATAGTTTCTTTCCTAGTTCTATCATGGTTACTCATGGAGCAACCAGTCCTTCCGCGTTTGCGGACCAATCTTGAGTTTATCGCCAGTCCTGTTCCAGACCGGCCTGGGCTTTTGATTCGTGACCCTTATCGCTATTCGGACACGACGTTGATCATCCCTCCTCCGCTGGTACCACTGCTTGGATTCTTCGACGGGATTGGCACATCCGCCGAGCTGCGTGCGGAGCTGGGAGCCCTCAGCGGTGATGTACGCGCTGCGGCATTCGAAAAGCAATTACTGGATTCGCTCAACGATGCGGGCTTTCTGGAGAACGAGATTTACTTCGCACTACGCGATGTTCGTCATCGGGAATTTGCTGCTGAGCCACTTCGCCATCCGGCCCATGCGGGTTCGGCTTATCCGGACGATCCAGCAGAACTTCGTAAGATGATGGGCGGATATTTTGAGTCTGCCATCAAACCGCCGCCCAAGCCAGGGCTGATTGGTTTAGCTGCTCCGCATGCCAGTCCCGATGCAAGCTGGGAGAGTTATCGCGATGCATATCAACTATTGGGTCCTGAACATCAGGACAAGACCTTTATCATTCTTGGTACTTCGCATTACGGAGCACCTGAGCGTTTTGGGCTGACACGAAAAAAATACGTAACTCCGGCCGGTGAATCAAACACGGATACGGCCATTGTGGATCTGCTGGAAAAACGCGCTCCCGATGCGGTCTTGATGGAAGACTACTGCCATTCCACAGAGCACTCCATTGAGTTTCAAGTTGCCTTTTTGCAGCATGTCTGTGGTGCGGCTGTGAAGGTGGTTCCGATCCTGTGTGGTCCTTATGTGGAGAGCCTGCTCCACGGAGGTGCGCCAGAAAAGAACGACAACGTACATCGATTCCTGGATGTGCTGGCAGAGTTGCAGACTAGGGAAGGGAACCGTCTGATGTGGGTTTTGGGTATTGACATGGCGCACATTGGCCGTCGGTATGGGGCCGATTTCACAGCGGAAGCCAACTCCGGAAAAATGCTTGAAGTGGAGGCGCAAGATCATGCGCGGATTCGGGAGGTTGAGCAGGGGAATGCTGAGGGCTTCTGGGGCCTGGTCCAGCAGAACCGTGATGAACTGAACTGGTGTGGCTCAGCACCACTCTACACTTTTCTACGAGCCGTTCCGGAAGCGCGCGGGCGCATGCTACGTTATCAGCAGTGGCAGATTGATCCGCAGAGTGTCGTTAGTTTTGCGGCACTTGAATTTTCGCAGGGAAGGGTTGGCTGAGAAAAGTAAAAGCCGACGGGCACTCGGAGGAAGATACCCGTCGGCCGGTTCACTTACCTGGGCGAGGCAAGTGTACCAATTGCGTGAGCAACTCGGAGGTATCGCTCACGAATCTGTAATACTTTTACCTTACCACAGCTTTCGGTTTTTAAACTCAGCAGATATAACTATCCTTCGATACTCTGGCTCGGTACTATCTGCTAGCATCCATAGACACTTGCTGCGGTTTCTGAAAAGATGGCGCGTTGCTCGTCAGATGATAATTGACTTAAAAATCCAGTTAAAGTGCCGGTCCAGCGCTGATAGGTGCTGGCAACGAGGAGCACTGGCCAATCAGAGCCAAACATAAGTCTTTTAGGGCCAAATGTTTCAAGTGTAAAATTCAAGTAAGTCCTGATGTCTTCACCGTGCCAATATTGCCAGTTTGCTTCGGTGACCATGCCGGAAATCTTGCAGGAAACGTTGCATCGTCGCGCGAGTTCTTTCAGGTTTGCTCGCCAGGGATCGAGTTCCCCAGCGGCAATTCTTGGTTTGGCGATATGGTCCAAAATGATTTGAACGCCAGGATGCCGATCGACAAAACGGATTGCCTGGGGCAAATGGCGTTCATAAATTAACAAGTCGTAATTCAATCCGTAGCGGCGGAGGCGCTCCACGCCTGCGTTAAAAGCAGGGTCGTCCATTAATTCATTGGCAGGTTCATCTTGAAGGATATGCCTGATGCCTTTGAGTTTGGAATGTCCAGCGTAAGGTTCCAACTGGCGATCCAGGTCGGGACTGGCGAGCGGTGCCCAGCCCACGACGGCAAGGATGGATGGCTCGGCATCTGCAAGTTCCAGCATCCATCGTGTTTCCTCCATGGTCTGGCGAACCTGGACGGTGATGGCTCCGGATACACCGGCTTTTTGCATTTCTGCCTTCAGATGGGAGGGCAAAAAGTCCCGCCGCAAGGCTGACATTTGATCTGAAATCCAGCCATACTCTTCTGGTGAGTAGTGCCAGAAATGCTGGTGTGAGTCGATGATCATGACGCTATCTGGTGGTCAGGTCGGCCATGAAAAGGCGTCGAGCTTCGGTATACTCTTCCGGCAGCATGGGACCAAGCTTAGCCATTTGTTCGGCGGACTGTTTCTCTTCCTGGAAGGTTGCCCGAACGGTGTCGAATGCGAGAGACGCGGCCTCCAGCAAGTCTTGCGAATAGTGATCCGATGAATCCAGTACGCGGTTGGCATTTTGCAACAGGTTCTCGGCGGCGATAACGCGAGAGGAGGCATCGGTGATGATACCTGTTCTGATTTCCAAATGAATATGGGGGCCGAATGCCGCAACAAACTGGCTCCAGCGCTCCAGCAGGATCAAAGTGCCGTAGCGAGCTTTGTCCATCTCCATCTCAAAGGCGAACGCGGCACCTTTGGAACGACCTTGGAGTTTCTGAAGGTTCGCAAGCGCAACGCTCATGGTGGACGTTAGCGTGTCCCAAAACGCGCTGGTGGCTCCCAGGAACTGCATGGAGGTAATGGTTGGGAACCGGAGGATCTGCATTTTCTAGGCGACGTGGCTGCCTAACTGCGCCATGAATTGGTCGGGACTGATGGTCTCTCCGTTATTCATGCGCTCCAGAAGGCTGTTGATGACTTCCTTGGCCTCGTCTTTTCCTCGATCCTTAATGAAACCATCGAGGTAATGCTCTCCGGCCATTGCCCGGTTGATTTCGGTTTCTTTGTTGTGATCCTGCAACTCGGTAAAGTACACAACGCGGTACTTCAACGTGTAGGTAGTCTCTTTATAGATCTCGAACATAGTCTTTTCAAACTCAAACGCCATAAACATTGAAGGTAACACACCGCTATAATCACGGATGGCCGCCGGGCGATCCATCCATGCAATTCCATGAAACAAGTGTGAGAGTCAGGTACGCGGAAACTGACCAAATGGGGGTTGTCTATCACGCCAACTACCTAGTCTGGATGGAGGTGGGTCGGGTAGAATACTGTCGTGCCGCAGGCCTGCGCTATCGCGACATGGAGCAGGAGGACTCCATTCGATTGGCTGTAGTGGGAGTCCAAGTCCGCTATCTTTCTCCGGCGCGTTATGACGAGGAAGTAATCATTAAGGTGTGGCTGGCGGAAGCTGGCCCCAGGATGGTGGTGTTTGGCTATGAACTGCGGGGTGCCGAGAATGGGCAAATCCTGGCGACTGGGGAGACCAAGCATATTTTTCTTGGGCAGGGGTTGAAGCCGTGTAAGCTCCCCGCGAAGTACTATGCGGTTTTCGGTATTTCTGTTCCCGATTAGCGCAGTTGTTACACTGGTGTCTTCATGTCAGATTTCCGATACTGCTTCTGCAATGAAGCCTTTCACGAGTGGTTGTTTGCTGACGCGTGTAAGGCGATCCGCGACGCAGGATACGAAGGAATTGAACTTGCTCCGTTTACTCTGAGTGATAGGCCAGCAGAACTCACTGTTGGTGATCGGAACCAACTGAGAAGAGCTATCGAAAACTCTGGACTCCAATTTGTCGGACTCCACTGGTTGATGATGGCTCCCAAGGGACTGCACGTCACGATTTCTGACGAGACAGTGCGGCGGCGGAGTTGGCAGCACGTGAGCGATATGATTGATCTGGCGTCGGACCTGGGCGGCGGCGTGATTGTGTTTGGCTCGCCCAAGCAGCGCTGCACGACGCCTGGGGTGGATCGAGTACAGGCTACTCGTTATTTCCGAGAGGGCTTTGCAGGTTTGGCGCAGCATGCTTTGGAACGCGGGGTTACGTTGCTGCCTGAGGCATTGCCATTGTCGCAGTGCGATGTGATGACGACGCTTGGGGAGGCTGTTGCACTGGTGAACGACATTCACCATCCTGGTGTCCAAACTATGTTTGACGTGCATAATTCGGAAGATGAAACCGAGTCCGCCGCGGTGCTGATTGAGAGATATTTTCCATTGATTCGGCATGTGCATTTGCAGGAGATGGATGGACAGTATCCTGGTGCCGGAAACTACGACTTTGCGGAAGTGATGCGGACGTTGCGACGCTTGGATTACCAGGGCTGGGTTTCGATGGAAGTGATGGAGTTTGGGCCTGGACCTGAGAAGATTGCCGTGGAATCGCTACGTTATATAAGGGGTCTATTGTGAAACGTTGCGTAGTGACGGGTGGAGCTGGATTTATTGGTTCAGCTATTGTTAGGGCGCTGGTGGCCGAGGGCGCTTCGGTTGTCGCCTTCGACAACCTGCTATCTGGCAAGCGCGAGAATCTGGCTGGGGTTGATGCCGAATTGGTGGTGGCTGACATTCGGGATTATGATGCGGTGTTGAAGGTGGTAGCGGGAGCGGATGAGGTTTATCATTTGGCTGCGATTCCTTCTGTGCCTCGGTCGATTCTGGATCCTATTCCTTCGCACGATATCAACATTAACGGTACGTTCACGGTGTTGCGCGCTTGTGCTGATGGGAAGGTCAAGAAGGTTGTCTACGCTGCGTCGTCGTCGGCATACGGTGATACGGAGGTGCTTCCGAAAACGGAGGCTATGTGTCCGTCGCCGATGTCTCCCTATGCGGCGCAGAAGCTGATGGGTGAGCATTATGTGAGTGTGTTTCATTCCTGCTTTGGATTGCATGGCGTGGCTCTGCGGTTTTTCAATGTTTATGGACCCAGGCAGGACCCTTCCAGCCCTTATTCTGGTGTGATCTCGCTCTTCATGCGGGCCATTCTGGATGGTGCAACGCCGACGCTTTTTGGCGATGGTGAACAGTCTCGTGATTTCACTTATGTGGAAGATGTTGCGGGGTTATGTCTGAAGGCTGCTCGCGCTGGGGGCGTTGGCGGGATGGTGATCAATGCGGGCAACGGAAACCGGTATACGCTGAACCAGGTGTGGGGTGCGCTGCAGAAGATTGAGGGTGTCGTGATTCCGGCGGCATACGGTCCGCCAAGGGCTGGCGACGTACGCGACTCTCAGGCGGATACGGCTCAGGCGGTGAGGCTACTGGGGCATGCTCCTCAATTTACGTTGGAAGAGGGTCTGCGCCGAACTCTGGATTGGTACCGAACTTCGGCGGATTGCTAGCTACCGAACTCCCTTACTAGGACGCCGGCTATCCGTTCGGGTGGGAAACTGATTTCCAGAACCCCGCCTCGATCCGTGCGTCCTTCGCGGAGGCCTTCATCGTCTACTTCGATGTCGTAGATCATGTCTGGCTTCAAGCCGATCAGGTAGTAGCGTGCGGGGACGTCGCCGGCTTTGATGGAGAATTTGGAGCTTTTGACGGCTGGGAGAATTGTGGTGTTGCCCATTTCAAGGGCTTCGTTTAGTGCGTCCTGCTTCAGGTTGCGAATCTCGCCTCCTTTGAATAGCTGCATGTTTCCGCCGGACTGATAGAACCACGTTGCTCCGTCTTCCCAGGCGGAACGCACGATGAGTCTGCCTGTGTTGGGGTTGTGATAGACGTTTGGGAGATAGTGGAAGCTTAGTCCTGGCAGATAAGGATTGGCCCATAGAAATTCGTACGGTGCGCCCATGGAGCCTCGCATCATGTAGCGGTCTTGCATGAGCCAGCCTTGGAGGAATTGGTTTTGTTGGGAGTTGACGTCGAGGGCTACCATGCTGAGGGCTGCGGCTCGGGTGCGGACGGCTTCGCGGAGGTCGGGTTCTCCGTGCGTCTGCATGAGCGGCACAAAGAAATCGTTCTCGCTTGCGGGGAACGGTGCGGGGTAGTGCGCCAGAATGTGGAACGATGGCATGTCGGCGAAGAACTTCGGGGCGTCGTCGCGGAGATCGACATCGTAGACATCGCGGAAGGCGTGGATCAGTTCCACCATGGGGAAGTGGTCACCGATTTCGAAGGGGGAGCGGTTTGCGGAGATGGCCCCGAGGATGTTCTGCTTCCACCATTTTTCGACGATTGGTTTGACGTAGGTGTCTTCGATACCCGGAACGTGTCCGCTCATGACGATCCCTGCCAGGGCGCGCGAGCGGACGCTGGTTGGATCGGTGGCGGCTGCGATCTTGGAAAGTTGTGCCTGCATCTTCGAGATCAGGCGCGCATCTTCGTTGCCACGTAGCAACGGCTGGCACCAGTCGTAGACCAGGGCCAGTTGGCGGAGATCGGTTCCTGATTCTCCGAGTGCCCAGTCGACGGCTTGACGGCCGATGGTTTGGTCTTTGCTGACCTGGTAGTAAAGACTGAAAGCAAACCCGGGTTCCAGCATTTCGGCGCGGGTGACCACCAGGATTGCCAACTGATTCCAGCGGGCGGTCTCGCGTTCCTTTTCGCGTTGCAGCAAGCGCATACGCGTGGCGGGAAGAAATAGCCGCGGGTGGTCTTTGTCCACCTTATAATCAATAGGAACGTTGGCAGAGGTTTGGGCCATAACCGGCAGACCAGCCCAGAATGCTAGAAGGATGACCAGAATTTGCATAGCCTATTGGACGATTGTGTCACACCGACACACCACATGATCCAACGCTCCTCGGGGAGCTTGGGTTCTTGCGGGCACTATCTTTTAAAATCAATTACTTACGCCGACCGAGAGATTGGCGTCCAACGTGCTTATTAAAATAACGAATTGATTGGAGTACCTTAAAAACCTGAACCCTCTGCTGCAAGGGGTAGGCGATCAAGAAAGCCTGAATTCGTCAGATGTGCTCACGGGAACGAAGTTTGTATCACCCACGGCACTTGGTCGATTGCCAGTTGCAACAGAGGGGCTTTTTTTAGACGGGTGAAAAAGGTGGCTTACCGCACTCATAATTTCT
>Ga0315912_10005546_pt1 | contig 11568 bp, 8 predicted proteins | sample VfabasoilMG_FD_204469 | JGI IMG/M metagenome (GOLD analysis project Ga0315912, IMG submission 204469) | Garden soil microbial communities collected in Santa Monica, California, United States - V. faba soil | ecosystem: Environmental > Terrestrial > Soil > Garden | place: USA: California...
CCGAGGCGCCCGCCCCGAACACGCCGGTCGCGGTGCTCGCGCTCGGCGGCTACGGCCGCCGTCACCTCTGCCTGCACTCCGACATCGATCTGCTCATCCTCTTCGGCGGCCCGATCGGCCCTGGCGAAGAGGCGTTCCTGCGCGCGTTCCTGCATCCGCTGTGGGACGTCGGTGTCGTCGTCGGCCATCAGGTGCGTGAGCTGCGCGAGTTCGACGAGCTCGAGACCGACAACCCCGAGTTCCTGCTGGCGCTCATCGACGCGCGGCCGCTGGCGGGCGCGCGCCATCTGTTCGACCGGTTCTCCGGGATCTTTCACACCGCCAGCACGCACGCGTTCATCCTGCGGTCGCTGCTCGATCTGATCGATCAGCGCCACGCCGGGTTCAACGACACGCTCTACCAGCTCGAGCCCGACGTGAAAGAGGCGCCCGGCGCGCTGCGGGACCTGTCGGCCACGCGGACGATCGCGCTCCTCACCGATCCACTGCTGCTGCGCAAGGGACCCACCGAGCCGGCGCGGTTCGACGACGCCGAAGACTTCCTGCTGCGCGTGCGGTCGATCCTGCACCTCGAGGCGGGGCGCAACCAGAACGCGCTCGGGCACGACCTGCAGGAGCGCACCGCGGAGCTCATGGGCTATCCAGGCGCCGACGCGCACCAGCGGGTCGAGCGGCTGATGAGCGACTACTTCCGGCACGCGCGCATCGTCAGCCGGTCGCTCGGGTGGGCGCGGCGCACCGCGCCGCTGCCGGTGGGGCCGAACCTCGGGCTGTCGCGCGACGGCATCCGCTTCATGGATCCGATCCAGGCGGCGCGCAATCCCGCGTCCTGGATGGGCGCGTTCCAAGCCGCCGTCGAGCACGGGACCACGGTGTCCGAGGAAGCGCTGTCGTGCATCCAGCAGCACGTGGATCGCTACCGCGCCGACGATTTCTTTCCGGAGGCGGCCGACCGCGCGGCGCTGGTGGCGTTCCTGAAGCCGGTGCGCGGCCTCTACGATCGACTGAGCGAGATGCACGACTGCGGCCTGCTCGGGCGCGTGTTCCCCGAGTTCCAGGCCATCTCGTGGCGCGTCGTGCGCGACTTCTACCACAAGTACACGGTGGACGAGCACACGCTGCTCACCATCCGCAATCTCGAACGGCTCACGGGCGACGTGGAGCCCGCGCGCCAGCGCTACGCCAACGTGCTGGCGGGGCTGCACGCGCCGGAACTGCTCGTGCTGTCGCTGCTGCTGCACGACGTGGGCAAGTGGCGCGACGACGATCACGAGTTCGAGAGCGAGCGCATGGCCGAGGGCGCGCTGGCGCGGCTGCAGATCACCGGCGAGGCGCGCGACACGGTGCTGTTCCTGATCCGACACCACATCAAGATGTCGCTCGTCGCCTTCCGCCGCGACACCGAGGACCCCGACGTCGTGAAGGGGTTCGCGGACCTCATCGGGACCGAGGACCGGCTGAAGATGCTCACGCTGCTCACGCTGGCCGACGTGAGCGCCGTGAGCCCGGACACCCTGACGCCGTGGAAGGAAGAACTGCTGTTCCGGCTCTACGTCGATACGTACAACCACCTCACGCAGCGCTACGGCGACGACCGCATCGTGCGCGACCAGGCGGGGCTGGATCGGCTCACGGCCGACCTGCCCGGCGATGTCACGAAGGCCGAGATCGAGCGGTTCGTCGAGGGGCTGCCGCAGCGCTACCTCCACCTGTTCGCGCCGGCGGCCATCCATCAGCACGTGCGTCTGGCGCGCAACATCCGGCCCGACCAGGTGCACGTGTCGCTCGAGCGCGTGGACGGGGCGGTGTGGTCGCTGGCCGTCGCGACCCTCGACAAGCCGAAGCTCTTCTCCAACATCTGCGGCGTGCTGTCGTCGTTCGGGATGAACATCCTGCGCGGCAACGCGCTCACCAACCCCAACGGCCTGGTGCTCGACGTCTTCCACTTCACCGACGACGAGCACTTCCTCGAGAAGAACGCCGACGCGCCCGACCGGATTTCAGAGGTGCTGGCCGACGTCGTCGCGGGCCGGGTGGACGTGGCCGCGCGGCTGCGCGGCCGCGAGCGGGGCGTGCAGTCCAAGTCGTCGATCCGCTTCCCGCCCGTGGTCCGGGCCAGCAACGAGTCGTCGAGCCGCTACACGATTCTCGATATCGTGGCGCCGAACGCGCTCGGCCTGCTGTACCGCATCAGCCACGTCATCGCCGAGCACCGCTGCGACGTGGATCTGGTGCTGATTGCGACCGAGGGCGGCAAGGCCATCGACGTCTTTCATCTCACGCAACGCGGAGACAAACTGACCGAGGCGGAGCAGCTGGCGCTGACGACCGACCTGCAACGTACGCTGGAGGAGATTCGATGAAACTGATCAAGAGCATTGTGCGCCCGAACAAGGTGGACGAGGTGAAGGACGCGCTGGCCAAGCTGAACATCGCGGGCATGACGGTCACCGAAGTGCGGGGGCACGGCAAGCAGAAGGGCCACACGGCGATCTACCGCGGCAAGGAGTACAACGTCAGCCTGCTGCCGAAGATGGAGATCGAGGTCGTGGTGGCCGACGCGGTCGCCGACGACGTGGTGAAGGCGATCGTGACCGCGGCGCGCACCGGTGAGATCGGCGACGGCCGCGTGTTCGTGCTGCCGGTGCTCGAGAGCTACCGCATCCGCACGGGCGAGCGGGAAGCGTAAAGCAGGGCGGCTGTAGAGGGCGGTCTTGAGACCGCCCTGCGCTCCGGTCGGTCTGAAGACCGACCGCTACGAGTTATTCGTGGCGCAGCGCCTCGATCGGATCGAGGCGTGAGGCGCGGACGGCCGGCACCATCCCGAAGAAGATGCCGACGCCGGCCGAGAAGCCGAGGCCGATCGCGAACGACCACCAGGGCAGCGAGATGGGGAAGCCGGTGGCGAGCGTTACGCCGAGGCCGATGCCGCTGCCGCACAGAATGCCCAGGACCCCGCCGATCGAGGTGAGCACCGCCGCCTCGCTCAGGAACTGGAACAGCACTTCCTGCCGGCGCGCGCCGAGCGCCTTCCGCACGCCGATCTCGCGCGTGCGCTCGGTCACCGAGATCATCATGATCGCCATCACGCCGATGCCGCCGACCATCAGCGCGATCGACGAGATGACGATGAGCGCCAGGAACGTGGCGCGGCTGATCTGATCCCACACCCGCAGGATGGCGTCCTGCGTCGCCAGGTCGAAGTCGTTGGGCTCGTCGAGCTTGAGCCCGTGGCGGATCCGCATGATCTGCTCGACGTCGGCCAGCGCGTCCTCTTTCGAGGCCCACCCGTACGGCACGATCATGATCGTCGCGCTGTTCTGGCCGGGCATCTGCCGGCGCGTGGCGTTGGTGCTGAAGAGGACCTGGTGGGTGGTTTGCGGAATCACCACCATGTCGTCCTGGTCGTTGCCCATGCCGCCGACCGACGGCGCTTTCTCGAGCACGCCCACCACCGTGTATTCCACGGCGCCGATGCGCACCTTCTTGCCGATCGGATCGAGCCCGGCCTTGGCGAACAGCCCCTGATAGGCGGTATCGCCGAGCACCACGACGCGGCGGCGGTGGAGCACTTCGGGCTCGGTGAAGAACCGTCCCAGCTCCACCTTGGCGAAGCGCGCCTCGGCAAACTTCTCGGTGGCGCCGACGATCGACAGCTGCTTGGTGCGCTCGCCGCGGTAGTACATCCGCTCGTTGGTTTGCGACAGGCCTGTTCCGAGCAGGATGTCCACCGTCTGGATGGTGGGGGCGAGCTTCTCGATGGCCTTGGCGTCGTCGACCGTCAGGTTCGGCCGCCGGAGCAGGTCCGAGAACTCCGCACCGCTCCCGATGCTGACGATGCTCAACTTGGTGAGGATGATCGTGCTCGGGCCGAGCGCCTTCACGCTGTCGCGCAACGACTGATCGAAACCGCGGATGAGCGAGGTCATCCCGACGATGGCGGTGATGCCGATCACCACGCCCAGAATCGTGAGGCCCGAGCGCAGCTTGTTGCCGCGCAGGGTGTCGAGCGCCATGCGCACGACTTCGCCGGCCAGGCTCCTATTCACGTCGCAGCGCCTCGATGGGATCCAGCGCCGCGGCGCGCGACGCGGGGTAGAGCCCGAAGAACAGCCCGACGCCGGCCGTGATGCCGATGCCGAGCACCACCGACCACGGCTCGAGCCTGGCTGGCAGCGGCGTCACGGCGGCAATGGTCATGGCGGCGAGGAAGCCGAGCGAGATGCCGACCATGCCGCCGAAGATCGACAGCGTCACCGATTCGGTGAGTACCTGCGACAGGATGTCGGCACGCCGGGCGCCGAGCGCCTTGCGCAGGCCGATTTCGCGGGTGCGCTCGCTCACCACCATCAGCATGATGTTCATGATGACGATGCCGCCGACCACGAGCGACAGCGCCACCACGCCGACGAGCACGGCGAAGATGCCGCTCGTGGCCTGTTTGTAGAGATTGAGGAACGTGTCGGATGTGAAAATGCCGAAGTTGTCGCGCTCGGCAGGTCCGAGCCGGCGGTAGACGCGCAGCGCCACCGTGGCGTCGTCCATCGCCGCCTTCACCTCGTCGGCCGAGCGCGGCTTCACCACGATCTGCAGCGACTGGCGCGTGCCGTAGATCTTCTGGAAGTTGGTGAGCGACATGATGACGAAGGTGTCCTGCGAGTTGCCGAAGAACGACCCCTGCTTCTTGCTGACGCCGACGACGCGGAACGGCATCCCCTCGACCCGGATCACCTTCTCGAGCGGATCGTTGCGGCCGAACAGCCGCTCGGCGGTGTCGTAGCCGATCACGGCCACCGCGGCACCGCGTTTCACTTCGGTCGGGCTCATCAGCCGCCCACGCTCGGCGTTGAAGTTGGAGAAGTTGACGTACTCGTCCGTGACGGCCTGCACGGTGACCTGATTGAGCTCGGTGTCGCGGTACGACACCGTGCCGCCGCGGCCGGTCTGGCCCATCACCGCCGTGACGAGCGGGCTGAACGCGCGGATGGCGTCGGCCTCGGCCATGGTGAGGATCGGGTTGTTGCGCGTCCGCTCCTCGTCTTCCTCGTTGCGGATCGGCGGCTGGCGCTGGATGGTGAACGAGTCGGCACCCACGTCGCTGATGATCGCCGTCGAGACCATGGCGTTCATCCCCTGGATGAGCGTCACCACGGTCACGATGGACGTCACCGCGACGATGTTCCCGAGCACCGTCATGAACGAACGAAGCTTGTTCGCCCAGATGGCGCCGAGCGCGATGTAGACCGACTCGAGGATCTGGTTCATTGCGTCGTCGTAGTCGCTCGCGACGCCCGGCTGTTGTTATTGTTCTGCAGCCGCACGCTTTCGCCGTCCGCCAGCTCGCGCACCGACGCGAACGGGCCTGTGATCACCTGATCGCCGCCCTTCAAGCCTTCGGTCACTTCGAAATACTGCTCGCCGGCGACTCCCGTCTTGAGCGGCGTGAACACCGCCTTGCCGTCCTGGAACAGGAACACGCCCTCGGTTTCCTTGCGGGTGTGCCCTTCAGGCGTCTCCACGCGCGTCGTGCTCTGCTCCTCCGCCGAGCGCTTGCGGCGCGGCGGCGGCTCGCGCACGAGCTGCCCGGCGTTCGTGTAGAGCAGGTCGCGCACGGTGAGCGCCTGGATCGGCACCGAGACCACGTTCTGGCGCGTGGCCGTGGTGATTTCGGCGGTGCACGTGAACCCGGGGCGCACGTCGGGCACCTGATCCTCGATCGTCACCACGACCTTGAACGTGGTGGCCTGCCGCTGGCCGCTGGTGCTCGTGGACGTCTGGATCGGGCTGTTGGCGATCTCCGTCACGCGCCCCTTGAACTCGCGGTTGGGCACCGCGTCGATCTTCACCTTGGCGATCTGGCCAAGCGACACGTTCGGGATGTCGGTCTCGTCCACTTCGATCTCGGCCTCGAGCACAGACATGTCGGCAATCGTCAGCAACACCGTGCCGGCGTTGTTCATCGTGCCGACCACCGCCGTCTCGCCCTCTTCGATGTTGCGGCGCGTCACGAGGCCGTCCATCGGCGCGGAGATGACCACCTGGCTCAGGTTGTATTTCGTGGTGGCGAGGCTGGCGACCTCCTGCTTGATCTGCTGCTCGCGCGTCTTGATCTCCTGCTCGCGCGCGCGAAGATCCGCCTCCCGGGCCTCCACTTCGTTCTGGGCGCGCTCGAGCGCTTCTTTCGTGGTGAGCCCGTCTTTCCACAGATCCTGCTGCCGCTTCAGGTTGGTGCGCGCGAGAGCGAGATTGATGTTGGCCGATTCGACCGCGGTGCGCCCCGACTGCAGCGACGACTGCGCGGCGGCGATGCTGGCCTCGCCCCGTTCGAGCTGGCCGGCGAGCGAGCGCGGATCGATTTCGAGCAGGAACTGGCCCGCCTTGACGCGCTGGCCCTCTTCCACCGCCAGCTTCGTCACCTTGCCCATGGTGTTGGCCGAGATGTTCACCTGCCGCTTGGGTTGAATCTTGCCCGAGGCCGACACGATGGCCTCGAGATCCCGCGACCGGATGGCTTCGGTGGCCACCTGGACGCCGCGGTCGCGCCGGTAGTAGACGTTGGCGGCCACCACGGCGGCGGCGATCAAAAGGACGACCACCGTGATGACGATTTTGGTCCGAGTAGACATAGGCTCCCTAGTGAGGTCTCAGTTCCCCGAGCGGATGATGGCCTGCAGCAGGGCGATGAGCACGTACACCCCGAGGAAGGTCGCCGCGATACCGCCGGTCTTCCGCTTGAACAGCACGCCGACGCCGATGGCGACATTGATGCACCACCAGACGTAGAACAGGTCGATGGCCCCGAGGAACCGCACGAGAAAACTCGTCTCCTCGAGCATCGGCACGAAGACCGACAGGCTGGCACTCGTGATCTCGCGCATGACGTAACTGAGCGGCATCACGAACAGCACGTTCAGCGCCATGATGGAACCGGAGTGAGCCAGGATGGCGTAGACCTGCTTGAAAGTGCCGGTGCCGCCCATGAGCATCCCCCAGACGGCCAGGATGATCCCCGCGAAGATCGCCGCCACGATCGGGATGCCGATGGCCAGCGTGAGCGGCGTCGTGTACGCGGCGCGCGCCACGCCCTGTTCCATCCGGGCATAGGCCTCGTCGTTGATGTTCACGCCGAAGGACTCGATCAGCTTGACCTGCTGGTCCATCAGCACTTCCTGCATCACCGTGGTCCTGAAGAACGCCCCTTCGGTGACCGCCATGATGGCGATCGTGACGGCGAAGGCGCCAAGCGCACGAGGACGCGCCACGATGGCCTGGTAGGTGGCACGCGGCGAGAAGATCACGCCGATGAGGCGCGCGAACAGCCCGGGACCCTTGGACTCGGCGACGGGAACCGCGACCGTTGCTTCAGCCATGGAAACTGCTCCTCATCACGCCGCGCTCGCCATGACGGCGGCGGCAACCAGGGCAAGACCGACGTAGACAGACACAATCCAGACCGCGCACGTGCGGGCGCGACGGCCCGAGAGCACCGCCACGCCGATGCCGAGCACGACCGCCCACCACAGGGTGAACAGGTCGATGGCGCCCAGGAACCTGGCCGCCGGCGACGCCTCGTCGAGCGACGAGAACCAGGCGCCGACCGTCGTGGCGCTCGAGGTGGTCTCCCGCGCGTACACGAGCGGGGCGGCCACCAGCCGGCCGACCGCCAAGACCACGCCCGCATGGACGACCACCGCCAGCACCTGCTTGTAAGACGCGCGCCCCCGTAGCCACACGAACACGAGCAGCGAAACCACAAGTGCCAGGCCCGGCCCCGCCAGCAGGGCATTGCCCGCGGCGACCGCCGGCCCCAGCCGGCTCCAGGCCATCAAGTCCGCATACCGCGAATCGTCCACGGCTTGGCCGAATGCCAGAGCCGTTCGCTCCCATTGGTCCACCAGCGCCAGCTGCCCGACGTCCGTCGCGGACACGGAGGCGCCCGCCGCCGCGGTAACCAGCGTCAGCGTGACTAGCAGCGGTGCCCAGCGTGGATGGGAAGCAACCTCCTGCAGTGTCCGGCGGGGGCTGCGGAGAACCCCAAAGATTCGAGCGCTCACGCTCAACTTGCTCTCCACATACGGGAAGCTGGGCGGTCCGGTTCCGGGTATAGAGGTCACCGGTCGGACCCGAAGGTAGGGCGCAACCTCCGAATATTACCGCGGTACACTGGCATCTCTTTACCGGCGGGGCCAAAGGCCCCGCCCTACTCCCAATGAGAAGACGACTCTTTCCCTGCGTCAGTGTTCCGCTGCTGTGTGCCCTCGCCTGGCCGGTAATGGCCGGCGCCCAGACCATCGAAACCGTGGGGGAGCGCGCCATGGGCATGGGCGGCGCGTTCGTGGCGGTGGCCGACGACAGCTCGGCGACCTGGTGGAATCCCGCCGCATTAGCCACGGGCCCCTTCCTCGACGCCGCCGCCGGCTGGTCCCGGACAGAATTTCGCCAGGACGGCGAAACCACCGGGCGCGTAGAGCCCGTGGCCGTATCTCTTTCCGTACCGCCACTTGGCGTGAGCTATTACCGCTTCCATATCACGAACATACAGCCAGCCGGGCCTACAGTAACGCCTCCCGAGGGCCGAGAAGATCGACGGGTTGGAGTCGTCCAGTCGCTGAGGCTGCACGAGCTTGGGGTGACCCTCCTGAAGACGGTTTTCTCAGGAGTTCACGTCGGCACCACCCTCAAGTTCCTTCGCGGCGACGTCGAACACACGTCGAGTGACGTCGGGCTGACGCCCGAAGGCGAGTTCGACGCGGACCTTGGCGTGCTGGCGGTGGCGGGACCGTGGCGCGTCGGCGGGGTGGTGAAGAACCTCTTCGAGGCCGCGGAGTTCGGCGAAGTGGCAGGCCTGGACGGCGTCACGTTGTCGCGCCAGGCACGGGTCGGAGTGGCCTTCGACGGCGGCGCGCGGCGCGGGTCGAACGCCGCGTGGACGGTGTCGGCGGACGTCGACGTCGCGAGCTACGCGACGAACACGGGCGACCGGCGCGTGATTGCCGCCGGTGCGGAACGGTGGCTGGTCGGCAAACGGATTGGGGTTCGCGGCGGTGCGAGATTCAATCAGGTTGGGCACAAGGAGCGAAGCGCCACGGGTGGCGTCAGTGCCGCGATCCGCCCTGGCCTCTTCGTGGAAGCACACGGCGTCGCCGGCGGGTCGGACGACGAGCGCGGCTGGGGTCTGGCCGCACGGGTCACGTTTTGAGATCGCAGGGCGGCCTGAAGACCGCCCTCTACGTACGTCACCTGAAGGGACGGCTGGACTCTAGATGGCCGTTCGACTTGGCGATCTGCTTCTCAAAGAGAAGCGCATCACACCGGAGCAGCTCCAGGAAGCGCTGAACTTCCAGCGCACGAAGGGGGGCAAGCTCGGATTCGCGCTCGTCTCGCTCGGCTACGCCAAGGAAGCCGAGATCACCGCGCTCCTCAGCAAGCAGTTCGGCGTCCCCTCGATTGCCATCGGCCAGTTCCAGATCGACCCGAGCGTCATCAAGCTCGTGCCGGCCGAGACCGCCCAGAAGTACCAGATCATCCCACTCTCGCGATCCGGCGCCACGCTGACGATCGCGATGACCGACCCGACCAACGTGTTCGCCATGGACGACATCAAGTTCATGACGGGCTACAACGTCGAGCCGGTCGTGGCCTCGGAGACCGAGGTCGACGAGGCGCTGCAGCGCTACTACGGCAAGGCCGCGGTGGCGGCGCAGGTGGCCGCGGACAAGGCGGAGAACGCCGGTCCGAGCGCGCTCGAGATGGCCAGCCAGGCGCTCGAGAACATGCCGACCCTCGATGACCCGGGCGACGTCGAGGTCCTCAACGAGTTCGAAGAGATCAGTGCCGAGGCGCTCGCCAAGCAGGGCGAGGAAGCGCCGGTCATCAAGCTCGTAAACGTCATCCTGATGTCGGCGATTCAGAAGGGCGCGAGCGATATTCACATCGAGCCGTACGAGAAGGAACTGCGGGTCCGCTACCGCATCGACGGTCTGCTCTACAACATCATGGCGCCGCCGATGAAGTTCCGCGATGCGATCACGTCGCGCATCAAGATCATGTCGAAGCTCGACATCGCGGAAAAGCGCCTGCCGCAGGACGGCCGTATCAAGATCCGGTTCCAGGACAACGGCCAGAACCGCGACATCGACTTCCGCGTCTCCTGCCTGCCGACGCTCTTCGGCGAAAAGATCGTCATGCGTCTCCTCGACAAGGAGAAGCTGATGCTCGACATGACGAAGCTCGGCTTCGAGCAGGAGTCGCTCAACAAGTTCGAAACCGCCATCGAAAAGCCGTGGGGCATGGTGCTCGTGACCGGCCCGACCGGGTCCGGTAAGACGAACACGCTCTATTCGTCGATCTCGCGGATCAACACGGTCGAGACCAACATCATGACCGCGGAAGACCCCGTCGAGTTCAACCTCGTCGGCGTCAACCAGGTGCAGGTGCGCGAGAACATCGGTCTCAACTTCGCCGCCGCGCTCCGCAGCTTCCTGCGTCAGGACCCCAACACGATTCTCGTCGGCGAAATCCGCGACTTCGAAACGGCGGAAATCGCCGTCAAGGCCGCGCTCACCGGCCACCTCGTGCTCTCGACGCTGCACACCAACGACGCGCCCAGCACCATCAACCGCTTGATGAACATGGGCATCGAGCCGTTCCTCGTGGCGAGCTCGCTCAACCTCGTGTGCGCCCAGCGTCTCGTGCGCAGGATCTGCAAGAACTGCTCGGAACCGCACCCCACGCCGCCGGAAGCGTTGATGCAAGCCGGTTTCAACGCCGATGACGCAAATACGGTCGTGCCCAACAAGGGGAAGGGGTGCGAGAAGTGCAACAACACGGGCTACAAGGGCCGCGTCGGCTTGTACGAGGTGATGGAAATCACCGAGGAGCTGCGCGAGCTGATTCTCGTGGGCGCATCGGGCCTCGAACTGCGCCGCAAGGCCGTTGAAGAAGGAATGATCACGCTCCGCGGAAGCGGCCTGCTCAAAGTGAAACTGGGTGTGACGACCATCGAAGAAGTCGTCAGGGAGACAGTGAAGTAATGGCGACCTTGCCGGAACTGCTGCAGCAGATGGTGTCGATGTCGGGTTCCGACCTGCACGTCACCACCAACACGCCGCCGACCGTACGCGTCCACGGCAAGTTGACGCGGCTCGATCAGCCAGTGCTCGGCCCCGCCGACACGAAGCAGCTGGCCTACAGCGTGCTCACCGACGCGCAGAAGAAGCGCTTCGAGGAAACGCTGGAGCTCGACTTCTCGTTCGGTCTCAAGGGGCTGGCCCGCTTCCGCTGCAACATGTTCAACCAGCGCGGCTCCGTGGGCGCCGTCTACCGGTTGATTCCCGAAGAGATCAAGGGCTTCCAGGAGCTGAACCTGCCGGCCGTGCTGGCCACGCTGGCCGACCGGCCGCGCGGCCTCGTGCTGGTGACGGGGCCCACCGGATCCGGCAAGTCCACCACGCTCGCCGCGATGCTCGACAAGGTCAATCGCGAGCGCTACGAGCACATCCTCACGATCGAGGACCCGATCGAGTTCGTGCACAAGCACAAGAACTGCCTGGTGAACCAGCGCGAGGT
>Ga0315912_10005547_pt1 | contig 11566 bp, 7 predicted proteins | sample VfabasoilMG_FD_204469 | JGI IMG/M metagenome (GOLD analysis project Ga0315912, IMG submission 204469) | Garden soil microbial communities collected in Santa Monica, California, United States - V. faba soil | ecosystem: Environmental > Terrestrial > Soil > Garden | place: USA: California...
CCGACACGGTGGAACTCAGCATCGACACCGCCCGGCCGGGCGCAAAAATCGAACGACACATCTTCGGCCAATTTGCCGAACACCTGGGCCGCGGACTGTACGAAGGCGTGTGGGTCGGGCCGGACTCGAAGATCCCCAACACCCGCGGCATGCGCAACGATGTCGTCGCAGCACTCAAGGCCATCAAGGTCCCGAACATACGCTGGCCCGGCGGCTGCTTCGCCGACGAATATCACTGGAAGAACGGCATCGGGCCGCGCGACCAGCGCCCCGCGACACTCAACCCCAACTGGGGCGGCGTGATCGAGCCCAACACCTTCGGCACGCACGAGTTCTTCGACCTGCTCGACCAGGTCGGCGCCGAGGCCTATCTATCCATCAACGTCGGTTCCGGCACACCCGCGGAATCCGCCGACTGGCTCGAGTACCTGACCACGCCGCAACCCACCGCCCTGCAGAAGCAGCGCGCCGCGAACGGCCATCCGGCGCCGTACCGCGTGCCCATCCTCGGCATCGGTAACGAGACCTGGGGCTGTGGCGGATCCATGACGCCCGAGTACTACACCGATCAGCTCAAGGTGTATGCGCGTTACGCGCGCAACTACAACCCCGACGTGAAGATGCGCCGCATCGCCGTCGGACCCGACAGCCAGCACACCGAGTACACCGAGGGCGTGATGGCGGCCTGGAAGGACAAGACCTGGGCCTGGGACATCGAAGGCATCTCGCTGCACTACTACACCGTGGTGAAGTGGCCGCCGGCCTACAAGGGCACCGGCTTCGGTGAGCAGGAGTACGCCGAGCTGCTGCAGTCGACGCTGCGCATGGAAGACCTGCTGAAGACCCACATCGGCATCATGGACAAGTACGACCCGGAGAAGAAGGTGCTGCTGTCCGTCGATGAGTGGGGCGTGTGGCTGGCGAAGATCCCCGGCACGCCCGAGGGTTTCCTCGAACAGCAGAACAGCCAGCGCGACGCGGTGATCGCGGCCATCAACATCAATACCTTCGCGCGCCACGCGGATCGCGTGAAGATCGCCAACATCGCGCAGATGGTGAACGTGCTGCAGGCCATGATCTTCACCCGCGACGAGAAGATGGTCCTGACGCCCACCTACCACGTCTTCAAGATGTACGTCCCGTTCCAGGACGCGACCTTCCTGCCGGTGACTTTCGATGCGGGCAAGTACGTCCAGGGAAACATCCAGCTGCCCCGCATCGACGCCGTGGCGGCAAAGGCCGCCGACGGAAAAGTCTACGTGGCGCTGGTGAACCTGGACCCGAAGCAGGCCGTGACCGTCGACCTGGCCGTGCCCGGCACCAAGGCCAAACGCGCGCGCGGCGAGACGCTCACCGCCCCGAAGGTCGACAGCGTGAACACCTTCGAAGCCCCCGGCACGGTGACCTCGAAGCCGGTGACGTTCAAGGCCAGTGGCGGCAAGGTGGCGGCGAAGCTGCCGCCGGCCTCGGTCACCGTCGTCGCACTGGAGTAGACAGGGATCGCTGCGTTACCGCGCGCAGCGATCCTTCCACCAAGCGCCGCGCTTCACGCCCCAACGCGACCTGTGATGCGGCCGATCGCAGGTCTTGAGTGCATACGTGGTCACGGTTCCGCTGATCTCGTTGCTGACGATCAGCAGCGGCTGGTGCGTCGGGCTGTCGTCCTCGGAGACGAACAACAACCCCTCGGGGCCGAGGTCGCCGGCTTCCGCCGGCGGCGGCAGCGAGGGAATGGCCACCGACAGATCGCGGTTGGTCACGTAGTCGACGAACACCGGCGTGTCCGGCGTGGTGATGTCGTACGCGGCGATGCCGCTGTCGCGCTCGAAGCCGATGAATGCGAAGCGGCGCCCGTTGATCACACCCAGCGTCATGCCCTCGGGCTCGGGTCCCTTGTTGTCCGACCGGTCGTCGAAGTTGTTGTTGTCGTTGCTGGCGTTGAAGTGCAGCGGGTCGTTGGCGGCGACGATGCGCTCGAAGTCGGATTCGCTGTCGAACACGCGCGTGCCGTCGATCGACCAGATCGAGAACGAACGGCCGCCGAGCGTGTACAGCTTGTCGAAGTCACCGTCACCGTCGGTGTCGCCGAGCGTGCGCGTGACGTTGAGGCGTCCGAGGGCGGCATTGTTCTTGAGCGCGCTGGCGTTCGGGAACGCGGCCGGGTCGAGTATCACCGCGCTTGCGCCGACGCGCACTTCTTCGGTGAGGCCTGGCCAGTCGCGCGCGTCACCTTCGTTGGCGGTGGCGAAGTAGGTCTTGCCGCGATGCGTGAACACCGAGATCGTATCCGGCTCGTACATGCCGAGCACCGGCCAGTCACGGATGTTGATGGCGCTGTCGCGGTCCGAGGCGTCGAGCCCGGGCACGCTGATGATGCCCACGGTTTCTTTCTCGGGCACATAACCCGCCACGCGCGTGAAAGTGCCGGTGGCGTTGTCGGGCACGATCTGCGCCACGGTGAAGTCATTGTCATTGACCACCACCAGGCGGCCGTCGTCGAGCGTGGTCAGGCCTTCGATCTTCTGCACGCCGGCGAATCCGGCGCTGGCGAGATCCACGTGCAGCTTCTTGGTGATGGCCGTGACGCCGGCCGCGCTCATTTCCGATGCGGTCATCTGGTCGAGCGTCTTGGGCGTGCCGCCCACGTCGTAGACCGTATCGACAGCGGAGATGTCGGTGGCACCGGTAATATCGAAGGCGTAGATCTTCTTGGTGATGTTCTCGACCGGATTGTTGAGCACCGAGTCGTCGTCGCGCTCGAGCACCAGGAAACCGCCACTGGCCAGCGGCGTCATGTCGCCGATCTTGTCGGCGCGGGTGTCGGTGGCGCCCACCGACGCCGGGTTGTCCATGATGTAGATGAACTGGCGCGTGGCCCGGGTGGCCGGATCGAATTCCACCAGCCGCACGTTCTTCATCGCATTCAGGGCGCCGTTGGCCAGCGTCGCGGGATTACGCGCCGGGCTCTGCACGAATGCGTAGATCTTGCCGTTCTTGAGCGCGATGGCTTCCATGCCGCGATTCTGGCGACGCTGCGCGAGCACCGCGGGCAGCACCTCGGTTCCCAGCGCGCCGGCGCTGCCGGGCGCGGGCGGTGCCAGTCCTGCCGCCTGGTGCGTGCCGATCGGAATGAAACGGTCGATGAGGCGGCCGTTTTCGTTGAAGTGATAGATCGCGGGACGATACTCGTCGCACAGCCAGAAGCTGCCGTCCTCATCGACCACGATGCCCTCGTAGTCGCCGCCGCGGGCGTCGAGCGGGATCACCTGGCCGAAGAGATCGATCGGAACCTCATCGTTGTACGGCGTATTGGTGTTGCCACCGGTGATCGCCACGTTGGGCAGTCCGGTCAGGGGCCTGCCATTGGTATCGCGCAGGATGATCTGCTGCATGAGATCGAATTCACCCGTGACCGGATCCAGCGTGAACCGCACCAGGCGCGGGCTGTAGTCCGGGAGCAGGAACGGCCGCTGCGCGGCGGCATTGGGTTCGGCATTCGGACCGCGATCGGTATTGGTGATGAACTTGAGCTTGCCGTTGCCGGTCACGCCTTCGAAGGCGAGACCGGAGAATCCGCCGAGGCGCAACCACTCGTTGCCCGCCTTGCCGATGAACGGCAACTGCTCGGGCTCCCACTCGAAAGTCGCCACCGTGTACGGCTTGACGTTCTGGTCCTTGTAGCCGAGCGGCAGCAGCTGGCTGACCTTGGCGCGCGCGATGTCGATCACCGCCACCGCGTTGTTCTCCTGCAGCGTGACGTAGGCCTTGCGCGAATCCGGCGTCACCGAGATGTACTCGGGTTCGAAATCCATGGCGGCGCTGGCGCCCGGCCCGTAGATGCGAATCCCGCTGGCGCGCAGCTCGGCCTCCTTGCCGTTGAATTCCGCGAAGCTCACGGTGCGCACGTCGGCATCCTTGAGTTTCTTCAGCTGCCCGGGGCCTTTCGGGATCGGGATGATGCTCACCGAACCTTCGGGATCGACCTGGCCCGCGCCGTAGCCGCTGGGTTCACCTTCGTTCGCCACCAGTAGATAGTCACCGTCCGGCGAATACGTCAGCATGTCGGGGAGCGCGCCGACCAGCACCGTCGTGATCAGCTCACCGCTGGTCCTGTAGAAACCGACGCGGCCGGCATCGGTCTTCACCGGCGCCTCGATGGCGATCGCCACGATGCCGTCCTTCACCGCGACGCTGTTGGGCGAGCCGAACGGCGAAGTGTCGATGGTGCCGATGAGCGACAGCGCGCGCGGGTTGCGCGCGTTGAGTATGGTCACCGTCGATGCGGCGGCATTGATGGCGAAGATGCGCTTCGACTGCGGATCGAACGCCGCGATTTCCGCGCCCCCCGTCTTGAAGGTGTCCAGCGGGGTCAGGGTCAGGGGCGTCGGGTCGGGTGCCCCGTTGTCTCGTGACGGGTTGTCGTGGGCCTGCGCGGTGGTGATGGTGAGTGCAAAGGAAACGGTGGCAGCAATGGCGCCGCGTCGGATGGAAGGCATGAGGGACCCCTTGGTGCACATAAGTCAGCGTGATCGCCCGGTTGGCGCGACCGTTCTTGTGGCTGCGCATCAAACCGGATGCATGTTTCAGATATGTGAATGCGCGCCCGGCCGGGCCCGGTGATAATCGATACTCACAACATGAACGACGCCGCCAAAGGCACAACGGGCCCCACAAGACCTGGATACCGCATCGAAGACCTGACCATCGATGTCGGCACCGCGCAGGTGCATCGGCACGGTCAATTGGTTCCGTTGCCGCGACTTTCCTTCGACCTCCTGCTGGCGTTGGTCAGGTCCGCGCCGAACCTGGTGACGGTCGACGAGCTGATGGAGATGGTCTGGGCCGGTGTCGTCGTCAATGCCGAGACCGTGAGCCAGCGGGTCAAGTTGTTGCGCGTCGCACTGGACGATGACGCCCGCCGGCCTCGATACCTGGCCGTGGTACGCGGCCGCGGGTATCGGATCGTCGCGCCGGTGACGGCGATCGACATTGCCGACAGGACGGACGACTCATCGCCCGCGGCCGCACCGCACACCCGGTCCGACCGCCGATCGCCCTGGCGCTGGAGTGTGATCGCCGCCGTCGCACTGGTGGCGGCCTCCACGGTCTTCCTGCTGCGACAGAACTCGCCGCCCGAGACTCCCGCACCGATTCCGGCGCCCGTGCGCTCGGTCGCAGTCCTGCCCTTCGACAATCTCGGGCAGTCACCGCAGGACGCCGCACTCGCCTTTGGCGTCGCCGAGACGCTGCTGCATCGCCTCTCCGCATCGAAGGAACTCACGGTCATCGCGCGCCAGTCGTCGTTCTCGTTCTCACCACGCGGTACCGACGTGCGCGAAATCGGCCGCAGGCTAAATGCCCGCTACCTCATCGAAGGCAGCCTGCAGAGTACGCCGACGCGACTGCGCATCACCGCACAGCTGATCGACACCACCACCGGTGGCCACGTCTGGTCGCTGCAGTTCGATCGCAAACCCGAAGACATCTTCGTCATCCAGGACGAGATCGCCGCCCGGGTGACCGAAGCCCTGCGACTGTCGATGGCGGAATCCCTGCCCGCAAAAGACAGCGGCACGCAGGACTTCGACGCCTACCTCGCGCATGCGCAGGGCCGTGCACGCCTGGCGACCACGCGAATGTCGGACGCGAAGCTGGCCGTCGGGGATTTCGAGCGGGCCATCCAGATCGATCCAAAGTTTGCGCGTGCCTATGCCGGCCTCGCCGAGGCAAGGTACTTCGTCGCGGATGGCGAGATGAGCCGCGAACGTGGCGCCAACCTGAAGAAGGCCGTGGCCGACAGCCTGGAACTCCTGGAGCGAGCCCTCGAGATCGACGAGCGGGATGCGGACACCCATCTTCAGATCGCCAGCATCTTGTGGGGAGGCCCGAGGGCGGAGCAGGAACTGATGCGTGCGCTTGAACTGAACCCGAACAGCGCCGCCGGTTTCCAGACGCTGGCATTCATCCGCATGTTTCGCGATCGCAAACCGGACGAAGCGGTGGCGGCCATCGACAAGGCGCGCCTGCTGAGTCCGCTGCAGGTCCAGTTCGACAATGACAAGGCCCAGATCGTGTTGTGGGGCAAGTCGGACGTGAAACTAGCCGAGCAGCTGCTGCTCTCCGTCCTGGAACGCGACCCGACGTCTTCGCAGGCCCTGTGGCGGCTGGGCGAGCTCTACTGGTGCTGCAGCGGCCAATCCGCGCGCGGCATCAAGTATCTCGAGCAGGCGCTGCAACGAGATCCGGACAATGAATTCGGCCGGCGCATCATGATGAAAGCCTACCTCGACCTGGGTGATGCGGACGAAGCACAGGCGCTCGCCTCCAGCGCCGCGCACCCCGTCGAGGTGCGCCTGGTGCCCCTGCTGGTCTATCACGGCGAGTGGCGATCCGCGGCGGAGGTCATCTACCTGGAGAACAGCCTGGGAACTTCGCAGGCCATCGAGGGGGACCTGCGCGCGCTGGCAATACGAATGAATGCACGCATCACGGGCAACTACGCACCCGCGCGCGAGTATCTGACCGGCTGGTCATACGTGACCTGGGATGAAAAAGGCATTCCCACCGTGCCCACCACGTGGGTCGGCGACTACGCCGTCGGCCTGGCGGACGTGATGATCCAGGCGGGCGAACGCGAACGCGCGCGCCGGCTGCTCGACGCCACGCTGAAGTCGATCGATGACGAGGCCAACTACCGTAAACGGGGCGACCGCTGGTACCTGCGCTCGCTGTCCATGGCATACGCCCTGCTCGAACGCGACGACGAGTCGCTGGGCGCACTGGAGAAGGCGGTCGCCCTGGGACAGTTGCCCGCATTTCGCCTGCACCTCGACAACGAGCCCACGTTCCAGCGACTGCGATCCCAGCCTCGATTCAGGGCAATCGTCGAGCAGATTCGCCGCATCACAGTCACGCAGCGCCAGCAACTCGACCAGATGCGCGCGGCGGGCCTGGTTCCACATCGCTCGAAAAAGTGATCGTGCCGGCGCCGGGGCGCCGGCACGTCACAGTCGTAGCAGTTCGATCAGTGTTTCACACCGCCGTTGCGCGGCTGCAGCGCATGCTTGGCGTCCCATCGCGCGACCGCCCTGCCCAAGGCCGCACCATGATGCACGGAGTTGCGGAAATGCATACCACCCCAAACACGCGCGTCCACGATTTCCGCGACCAGGTCCTCCGGATAGTCATAAGTATGGGTCTGTCCCGTGACGGTGCTGTTGAAGGTGAACTTCAGGCGCTGCGGACCGAAGAATCCTTCCATCGTCTCCGCAACCGCACCGGCGATACAGCCGTGAGCGGCCGGATACTCCGGGTGCGGCGGTGTGTTGAGGAACGGCAGCCAAGCCGGATCCGTCTGTTGGATCGCGGTGGACGGGCGCCAGAAGCTGTAGGCGTATTTCGAATCGAAACAAGCGATAGACGCGTCCGCCTGTGCGAACGCGAACAGCGTCATCAGGCGGGCGCTCTTCGCGGTCCCCAGGTTTCGCGATGCCACGAAGTTGCTGAGATTGCGGCCCCAGAACAGCGTCGGACTCTCCGTATGGAAGCGTGCAATCTCCGACTGCTCTTCGGTGCGCAGCGTGCTCGTCAGCGAACCCCACTGGCGCACTTCCTCGATGTCGCGCGTGAAACGCACGCTCTTGAGTCCGGGCGGGCCGTAGGCGCGGAACTGGCTCGCGCTGTTCAGCACCATCGGCGCGATGTTGGGCAGGAAGGTGTTGACGGGCTGACCGGTCGGCGGGAAAGGCGTGGTCGCCTGGTAGACACCCGGGCCGGTGCCGAAGGTGTACATGGGAACCGGCAATTCGCGCCCATCACCCGTGCGCGCGGTCAGCGTGGCCGTGGCTACGTCTTCACCCAGCAGGATTCCCTTCGACTTGCGCGCGTCATCCGGCAACCCCGCCAGCGAAGCGGCGTACGCGGCGTCCAGAGTGGTAGCTTGTTCGGGGAACAGTCCGATCAGCGCCTTGTGAGCCGCCGCCGCCGCAGCCGATTCGGCCGACGCGCCACGTCCGAGAGCCGGGCGATCGACCAGGTAGGGTGAATAACGACGCTCGACCGAGTTCACTGCGTCGAACATGGCGGCATGCACGATCGCGTATTCGACCGCACCAGCCCGCCCGCCCTTGGTGACGATCGCCTGGGTCGTGATCATCGACCAGTCCGTGACGATATCGGCTGAAGCGATCCCCGGTAACACGATCAGTGCCGCCAGGCACCCTTGCAATGCTTTCTTGTACTTGGACATGACATCTCCGTTGTTGTGGCGGACCGTGGGCCGGTCTGCGCGGGAGAGTCACGCGCGGGGCAAGCCGCTGCGTGAAGAACGCGGAAAGATTTCGGGAAGATTGGCGGAAGCGACGCCGGTGACACCGGCGGGCGGATTTTCAGGCGGTAAACGCGGCAGCGGTCTTCGTGCGCAGCTCTTCCAGCGTCACGCCAGGCGCCAGTTCCAGCAGCTTGAAGAGTGAATGGCGATCCGGCCGTTCGAACACCGCCAGGTCGGTGATCAGCATGTCGACGCAATTCGCACCGGTCAGAGGCAATCCGCAGCGCGGCTTGAACTTCGGCGCGCCGTCTTTGGAGTTGTGCTCCATGACCACGACCACGCGGCGCACGCCCGCTACCAGGTCCATGGCCCCACCCATGCCCTTGACCATCTTGCCCGGCACCATCCAGTTGGCGAGGTCGCCGTTTTCGGCGACTTCCAGCGCTCCCAGCACCGACAGATTGATGTGCCCGCCGCGGATCATGCCGAAGCTGTCCGAGGACGAGAAATACGACGACGTCGGCAGCTCGGTGATGGTCTGCTTGCCGGCGTTGACCAGGTCCGCGTCCTCTTCACCTTCATAGGGGAACGGCCCCATGCCCAGCATGCCGTTCTCGGACTGCAGCACCACGTTCATTCCTGGCGGGATGTAGTTGGCCACCAGCGTCGGAATGCCGATGCCGAGATTCACGTAGAAGCCGTCGCGCAACTCCTTCGCGGCGCGTTTCGCCAGGTCTTCACGGCTCCAGGGCATCAGGCCGCTCCCTTCTTCCGCACCGTGCGCTGCTCGATGCGTTTTTCGTAGTGGCGCCCCTGGATGATCCGCTGCACGAAAATGCCCGGCGTGTGCACCTGGTCCGGATCCAGCTCCCCGGGCTGCACCAGCTGCTCGACTTCCGCCACCGTCACGCGCCCGGCCGTGGCCATCATCGGATTGAAATTGCGCGCGGTCTTGCGATACACGAGGTTGCCCTCGGTGTCCCCTTTCCACGCCTTGACGATGGCGAGGTCCGCGGTGAGCCCGGTCTCGAGCACGAAGGTGTCGCCGTCGACCACGCGCGTCTCCTTGCCCTCGGCGACGATGGTGCCGGCGCCGGTGCGCGTGTAGAAACCGTAGATGCCGGCGCCCCCGGCGCGCACGCGCTCCGCCAGCGTGCCCTGCGGATTGAATTCCAGCTCCAGCTCTTTCGCCAGGTACTGGCGTTCGAACTCCTTGTTCTCGCCGACGTACGACGACACCATCTTGCGGATCTGCCGGCTCTCGAGCAGCAGGCCGAGCCCGAAGCCGTCGACGCCGGCATTGTTGGAGATCACCGTGAGATCGCGGGCGCCCGAGTCGCGCAACGCGAGGATGAGATTCTCCGGGATGCCGCACAGGCCGAAGCCGCCGGACATCACCGTCATGCCGTCGCGCGTGAGGCCGGCGAGCGCGGCCTTCGCGTCAGGAAAAATCTTACTGGGCATCGATCTGCTTCGAGGGATGCGCCGCCGCGAATGCCGGCATGTGGTTGCAGTTTTCCCAGATGAGCGCGAGCCGCGGATATTTCGTGGCCGGCACGCCGAAACGTTCGGCGGCGTACATCTGCGGCACCAGGCAGCAGTCCGCCATGGTGGGCGTGTCGCCGTGGCTGAACTTGCCGGACAAGTGGTCGTGTTCCAGGTGCGCGTTGTAGGCGTCCAGTCCGCGCGTGATCCATTCGCGCAGCCAGGCCGCGATGGCGGCCTCGTCGAGCTTGAGCACTTCCTTCAGGTACTTCGTGGTGCTGGTGTTCTGCATGGGCTGGATGTCGCAGGCGATGATGTGCGACAGCATGCGTACCCGCGCACGCGCTTCCGGATCCTTGGGCAACAGCGCCGGCTGGTGATGCAGCTCGTCGAGGTATTCGATGATGGCCAGCGACTGCGAGATGCGCTCGCCGTCGTGCACCAGCGTCGGCACGCGCGACTGCGGATTCACCTTGCGGTAAGCCGCGCCGAACTGCTCGCCGCCATCCCTGGTGAGATTCACGCCGTGGTAGGCGTACGGCAGGTGTTTGAGGTTGAGTGCGATGCGCACCCGGTACGACGCGGAGCTGCGCCAGAAGCTGTACAACTCGAAGCTCAAATGACACCCCGGCGGATCTGGTCGAGTTCGATGGACTCGAACAATGCCTTGAAATTCCCTTCGCCGAAACCCTGGTTGCCCTTGCGCTGGATGATCTCGAAGAAAATCGGCCCGATCACGTTGGCGGTGAAGATCTGCAGCAGGATGCCTTCCTCCGCCGCGCCGCTGCCGTCGATCAGGATACGGCGCTTTTCCAGCTCCGCGACGATCTCGCCATGCCCGGCGACGCGCTTGTCGATGCCCTCGTAGTAGGTGTCCGGCGTGTCCTGGAAGGCGACGCCACGCGAACGCAATACGTCGACCGTACGATAGATGTCGTCGGTCGACAGCGCGATGTGCTGGATGCCCTCACCACGGTACTCGCGCAGGTATTCCTCGATCTGCGACTTGTCGTCCTGCGATTCGTTGATCGGAATGCGGATCTTGCCGCAGGGACTGGTCAACGCGCGGGAGAACAGGCCGGTCTTCTTGCCTTCGATGTCGAAGTAGCGGATCTCCCGGAAGTTGAACAGCCGCTCGTAGAACTCGCACCACTTGTCCATGTTTCCACGATGAACGTTGTGCGTCAGGTGATCGATCTGCATGAGTCCCGCGCGTTCGAGCGGCTGGATCTCCACCGGTTTGAAATCCACGTCGTAGATGGACTGCCCGCCGTAACGGTCCACGAAATAGATCAGCGAGCCGCCGATGCCGACGATGGCGGGGATGTTCAGCTCCATCGGGCCGACCTGCGATCGATGCGGCTCGGCGCCGAGCTGGATGGCGCGTTCGAAGGCCGCCGCCGCGTCCCGTACGCGGAAGGCCATGGCGCACACCGAGGGCCCGTGGGCCTGCGCGAAGCGCTGACCGAAGGATCCGGATTCGGCGTTGATGACGAAATTGATCCCGCCCTGCGAATGCAGCGTGACGTTCTTGCTGCGGTGCCGGGCGACCACCGGGAAACCCAGCCTTTCGAACAGGTTGCGCAGCAGTTGCGGGTCGGGCGCGGTGTATTCGACGAACTCGAAACCGTCCGTGCCCATGGGGTTCATGGCGGCATCGGGGTCCAAAATGTCAGCCATCACTGGCCTCCGGAGCGAAATTGATTTAGTTTCAATTGTAACCAATGCGCACGCCCGCGAAACTCCACTTGGAGAATTTTCTCCCCTACCGGCTGTCGGTGCTGTCCAACACCGTGAGCAGCGCCATTGCCA
>Ga0315912_10005548_pt1 | contig 11565 bp, 10 predicted proteins | sample VfabasoilMG_FD_204469 | JGI IMG/M metagenome (GOLD analysis project Ga0315912, IMG submission 204469) | Garden soil microbial communities collected in Santa Monica, California, United States - V. faba soil | ecosystem: Environmental > Terrestrial > Soil > Garden | place: USA: California...
TAGAAATCGATGGGGCCATGTCGTACAGCATGGTTTGGGTCAACGGCCAGTTCGTCGGCGGCTGGCCGTACGGCTACGCCTCGTACCGCTTGAATCTGACGCCCTACCTCGAGGTGGGCAACAACGTGATCAGCATTCGCCTCGACAATCCGACGCCCGCGAGCGCGAACTGGGACGACGGCTCCTCGCGTTGGTATCCGGGCGCGGGGCTCTATCGCAACGTTTGGCTCGTGGTCACCGAACCGATCCACGTCGCGCACTGGGGTACGCAAATCACGACGCCCGAAGTGTCGGCGACGTCGGCGACCGTCAAGTTGAACGTGCGCGTCGACAACGATTCCGAGCAAGCGGTGACGACCTCGATCAGCACGGACTTCTTCGAGCTCGACGAAACAGGGGCTCGCAAAGGAGCCGCTGTCGCGTCCATCGCTGCCACCGAGCTCGCGATCGGCGCGCATCAAAGCGCCAGCGCGGCGACCACGGGCACGATCATGAACCCCAAACTCTGGGGCACTCCGCCGCAACAAAAGCCGAATCGCTACCTGGCAGTGACCCAGGTGACCCAACAAGGCAAACTCGTCGACAGCTACGAGACCCGCTTCGGCGTGCGCACGCTCAAGTTCGACGCGAACCAGGGATTTTTCCTGAACGGCGAGCACATCAAGATGAACGGCGTGTGCAACCATCACGATTTGGGCGCGCTGGGCGCGGCGGTCAACGAGCGCGCGCTCGAGCGTCAGTTCCAAATCTTGGCGGAGCTGGGCGCCAATGCCATTCGCACTTCGCACAATCCTCCATCACCCGAGCTGCTCGAGCTCGCCGACCGCTTTGGCTTCCTGATCATGGATGAAGCCTTCGACGTCTGGACGGCCGGCAAAGCCAAGCTCGACCATCACCTGTTCTTTCCGGAATGGCATCAGCAGGATCTGCGGGCATTGCTGCGGCGCGACCGCAACCATCCGTCGGTCGTGATGTGGAGCATCGGCAACGAGATCGTCGAGCAGAACGACAGCACGAAGGGCCCCGCGATGGCCAAGGAACTGACCGATATCTCGCACGAGGAAGACGCGACGCGGCCCACCGTCAGCGGCATGAACTCGGCCAAGCCCGACAATCCCTTCTCCGGTCCCATCGACAGCATCGGCCTGAATTACCAAGGCACGAAGGTGCGGACCAACCCGCCGCAATACCCCACCTATCACACGGCGTTCCCGAACAAGTTCATCGTCGGCACCGAGACCGCGAGCACCTTCAGTAGCCGCGGCATCTACACGTTCCCCGTGGCGGCGGGCGCGGGCACGCCAGCGAACGGCAGCAGTGGCATCGCCGATGGTCAAATCAGCTCCTACGACCTGTATTTTGCGGACTGGTCCTACGCACCCGATCTCGAGTTTCAATCGCAGGAAAAGTGGCCCTACCTGGGCGGTGAGTTCGTGTGGACCGGCTTCGACTATCTCGGTGAACCCACGCCGCTCGACAGTGTGGCGCGCAGCTCGTACTTCGGAATCATCGATCTCGCGGGCTTCAAGAAGGACCGCTTCTATCTGTACCAAGCCCAATGGCGCCCGAACTTTGCGATGGCGCACATCCTGCCCCACTGGACGTGGGCCGAGCGCGAAGGCCAAGTGACGCCCGTTCACGTCTACACCTCCGGCGACGAAGCCGAGCTGTTCTTGAACGGCACCTCACTCGGCCGCAAGAAGAAAGCCCAGTACGAGTATCGCCTGCGCTGGGACGACGTAAAATACGCCGCCGGCGAGCTCTCGGTCATCGCGTACAAAAACGGCACGCAGTGGGCGACCGACAAAGTGACCACCGCCGGCAGCGCCGCCAAACTCACGCTCACCCCCGACCGCACCGCGATCGCGGGCGATGGCAAAGATCTCTCGTTCATCACTCTCACGGTGGAAGATCAAGCCGGAGTGTTGGTGCCGCGAGCGAACCACACCGTGCACTTCGCCGTCAGCGGCCCTGGTGAGATCTTGGCCACGGACAATGGCGATCCCACCGATCGCACCGTGTTTCCCTCGAAGGACCGCGCGGCGTTCAGCGGCAAAGCGCTCGCCATCGTGCGCGCGCTGCCCGGGCAGAAGGGGATGATCACCGTGACGGCCACGACAGCGACCCTGGCAGCAGGCAGCACCGTCGTGGTCGCGCAGTAGGGGATCGGCCCAGCTCCGGGAGACCTCAGTCGAGCTATCTTTCCGCGAGCCCTAGGCCAAAACCACGCGCTCCAAGAGCGCTGGATTGTTGGACAACTCCTTGCTCGACGAACGATGAATGATGCGTCCCCGTTCGAGCACAATCACGTTCCGCGTGAGAGCAAGCGCTAGGCGAGCGTGCTGCTCGACGAGAATCACGGTCATCCCGTCCGCGCTAGTGAGCCCTCGAATGACCCGCTTCAGCCCCTGAACGACAATCGGCGCGAGGCCTTCCAGCGGTTCGTCGAGCAACAAGAGTGCAGGATTTAGCATCAGCGCGCGAGCGATCGCGACCATTTGCTGTTCGCCACCTGAAAGCTGATTGCCGAGGTTCGAGCGGCGCGCGACCAATTGCGGAAAGAGCTGATACACCCTTTCGAGCGTCCATGGCCCTTTGCGAGCGACCGCAGTCAGGTGCTCCTCCACCGTCAGCGATGGAAACATGCCGCGCTCCTGGGGAACCCAACCAACGCCGATGTTGGCGCGCCGATGCGCAGGCATGGCGCCGATGTCCTTGCCGCGGACGCGAATCGTGCCCGCGTGCAGATGGGTCAGGCCCACGATTGTCCGGAGCAACGTGGTCTTGCCCACGCCGTTGCGGCCGAGCACAGCCAGGCTCTCGCCCTCGTTCAACGACAGGCTGGTGTTTTCGAGGATGACGGCAGCGCCGTAGCCCGCACTGACGTTGTTGAGTGACAACAGCTCAGTCATGCTCTCCCTCGCCGAGGTAGACATCTCGCACGCGCGGATCCAGCGCGATGGTTTGGGGCGAGCCCTGCGCCAACACGCTACCGTTGGCGAGCACGGTCACCTGGTCGGCGAAGCGGAACACGAGGTTCATGTCGTGTTCAATCAGCAGAATGCTGACGTCTCGCGGTAGCCCGGCAATCACCTGGAACAGCTCCGAGCTAGCGTGTGCGGGAATGCCAGCTGCAGGCTCGTCGAGCAGCAATACCCGAGGACGCATGGCCAAGGCCAAAGCGATCTCGACCAGCCGCTGCTTACCGTATGCGAGTTCGCGCACCAGCACGCTCCCCTCCTCGTGCAAGTGCAAGATTTCGAGCAGCTCGCGCGCCTCCGCGATCTCTTCGCTTTGCCGCGCGACCACCTTCCACCAAACTTCCGTCAAACCCTTACGGCCGCAAATCGCAAGCACCACGGACTCGAGCACGGTCAGTGCTGGGAACAGCGTGTTGATCTGAAACGTACGCGCGAGCCCTCGTCTCACCCGCTCATGCTGTGACAAGCACGTCACTCGCTCTTCGCCGAGGAATACGTCACCACTGGTTGGCGAAAGCCCTCCGCTGAGCAGGTGGATCAGCGTACTCTTACCGGCACCGTTCGGACCGATCAACGCATGGCGCGCGCCCCGCTCGAGTTTCAGCTCCACGTCCCGGTTGGCTGCAAACCCACCAAAGCTCTTGCACAGCGCTTCCGTGCGCAGAACGACACTCACGTTGGGGCCCGCTGCAAACGGGCCTTCAGCAGGGCCACGCCCCCCATGATGCCTCCGCGCGCCGACAGTACGACCAGTACCAGGAGAAACCCGACCCAAAACTGCCAGTAGACGTGGTTCAAGCCGGAAAGAAGGTCTTGAGCTACCATGTAGACGAGTGCACCGACGAGCGCGCCGTACAGACGCCCCACCCCACCCAACACGACCATGATCACGAGCTCAGCCGAACGAGAGAAGGCGAACACGTCGATACCAACGAATTGCGTCGTCTGTGCGAGCAGACCGCCTGCAACGCCGGCAATCGCTGCCGCCAGCGTGAACACGGTGACTTGCATTCTGCGCACCGAAATTCCTATCGCCGGCAAACGCGCTTCGCCCTCTCGCAAACCGCGCAGCGCGAGCCCAAATGGCGAGCTGACCAGCCTCCGGACCCAAACGAAGACAAGGAACAAGATCGCCAGGCCATACAGATAGCTGGTCCTGCCATCCAGGCCGAACGCGAAGGCGCCGAGCAGCGGACTCACTTTGATTCCATCCAAGCCATCGACTCCGCCCGTGAGATCGGTCCAGCGATTGGCCAGCTCCAGCAAGACCAAGCCGATGGCTAGAGTGACCATCAACCGCGCCATGTCTCGACCACGAACGACCAGGAGACTCACGCATAGACCAATTGCGCCGGCCAGCGTTCCCGCACAAACCAGGCCCGTAATCGGCTCCGAAAGGCCGTGTACGGCCAGCACGCCCGCCGTGTACGCGCCAATGCCGAAAAACGCCGCATGCCCGAGCGAAACGATGCCTCCGTAGCCGAGCAACAAGTCGAGCGAGAGTGCGAATAGCGCCGTGTAGACGATCTGACTGCCCAAGACGAGACGCTCAGGCAAGACGAAGAACACACCCAACAGCGAAAACCAAAAGACGACTTCCAGCGGACGCCAGCGGTCCTGCGCAAGCGAGACGGTCGACGAGGCGACGGCCCGCGCGCCGTTGCTATCGATCCGCATCAGCTGCGCCTTCCGAACAAGCCAGCAGGAAAAACCACCAGCAGGATCAGCGCCAACACGTAGATCACGAACGCGCCGATCTGTGGCACGTAGTACTTCCCAGCATCGTCGAAGACTCCGAGTAGCAGCGCAGTTGCAAGCGGTCCCTTGATTGTACCGGTCCCGCCCACGGTCGCGATCAGCAAGAATGATACGAGGTACTTCAACGGGAAGGTGGGATCCAAACCGAGCAAATCGATCCCCAAGGTTCCCCCTAGCCCAGCGAGCCCCGAACCAAGGCCAAAGGTCAGGCAGAAGACGCGGTCGACGTCGACTCCGACGCCCGCGCAGACGTCTCGATTGTCCACGGCAGCGCGCACCTGAGCACCAAAGCGGGTGCGGCTAAACAAGAACCCTAGCCCGAAGCGAATCACCAGCACGACCGCGATCAAGAGCAGACGATAGACACCGAGGGCGACGCCGACGACGCTGACTTGCCCCTGCAGGAATGCCGGCAGCTGTATCGGCTGCTGTGCTGACCCGAAAACGTACGTCGTTGCGCCAATCGCCATGAAGGTCAGGCCGATCGAGAACAAGACCTGGTCGAGCGGGCCCGATGCGTACAATCGTCGGTAGAGCAGGCGCTCGAGCACGACACCGGCCAGCGCGGTCGCGATGAACGCGAGGGGCAACGTCAGGAGGAACGGCACGCCATGCCGCGTCATAGAGTACACGCACACGTAGCCGCCGAGCATGGCAAAGGCGCCGTGAGCCAGGTTCACGAAATTCATCAGGCCCATGGTGACCGATAGGCCGATGCTGATCAGAAATAGTAGGCAGCCGTAGGCGACGCCGTCGAAGACAACCCCGAGGAAATTGCTCAGCACCGTCGGTCTGCCTCTGGTCAGGCTATTTGCCTGGGTCTTTCACGTTTTCGAAGCGCTCGGACTCGACGTTGAACGGCGCACCGTCGACCTTTTGCACACGTCTCAGGTAGACCGTCTGCACGATGTCGCGAGTGTCCGCGTCGATCGAGATCGGGCCACGCGGACTCAGCAGCTTCATGCCCTTGAAGATAGCCATGGCCTTGTCGCCGTCGACTTGCCCGTTCAGCCGCTGCATCACTTCGGCGATTCCGGCCATGCCGTCGTAGCCACCGGCGGCCATGAAATTCGGGCGGCCAGCACCGCTCACTTCGCCGAACACTTTGACGAATTCCTTATTTTCAGGCGAATCGTGCGCGGCCGAATAGTGGTGGGTCGTAATCACGCCGAGCGTCGAATCACCCATTGCGGCGAGCACGCTATCGTCCGTCAGATCACCCGTAGCAAGCAGCTTGATGCCGGCTTTGACCAGACCGCGCTCGTTGAACGCCTTCATGAACGCGATTCCAGGCTCCCCCGAAGGCAAGAAGATGAACACGGCTTCTGGCTTCGAGTCTTTGATGCGCTGCAAGAAGGGTGAGTAGTCGGCGTTCTTGAGCGGCACGCGCACCGCGTCCACGACCTGCCCCCCGGCCGCGCTGAACGACTTTTTGAAAGCGGTCTCCGCGTCGATCCCCGGAGCGTAGTCAGCGACCAAGCTATAAGCCTTCTTGATGCCGTTCTTCGCCGCCCACTCGGCGAGCGGGGCGGTCACCTGCGGCAGCGTGAACGAAAAACGCGCAATGTACGGTGACTTGGCGGTAACGACCGAGGACGCAGCATTCATCACGATCATCGGCATCTTCGCTTCGCTGGCGAGCGGAGCCACCGCAATCGCATTGGGCGTGAAATCGAAGCCGGCGAGAAACGACACCTTGTCGCGCAGGATCAGCTCCTGCGCCAGTCGCTTGGCCACGTCTGGTGCGGGTCCGGTCGTGTCGCGCAGAATCAGCTCGACTTTCCTGCCTCCGAAGCGGTCTCCGCGCAGCTTGAGGTAGCTGCGCATGCCATTTTCGATGTTTTTTCCGTACTCGGCGAACGGCCCCGAGAATGCGGCAAGCACGCCGATCTTGACTGGTCCAGTCGCGACCTGCGGCGTCGCGGAGGCGCTAGCACTCGGCGCCGCCTCGGTCTTGTTCGACTTGCAGGCAGCGAGCGCCCACACGCACGTGAAAGTGAGCATGAGCTTTGCGAGCATCGCGTAACCAATCGCGTTTGATCGTTTCATTTTTCGGTGACCCCGTTGCTTGCTAAAAGTGACTGTTCAATCGCTCGGGCGCCTTGCCAGCCCAATCACTCGGGAGTCCGACGTAGTTTTCCGCGAGTGACGCGGACGCCGCCCGCGAGCGCACGACGTATTGCAGCTGCGACCGCTGCAGGCGCTGCTGGAATGCGTCGTCGCCGGGCGCTCGGTGTAGCATCGACGTCATCCACCACGAGAAATGTTCGGCTCGCCAGACGCGCTCGAGGCAGGTCTGCGAATAGCGGGCGAGCGCCGCGTGATCGCCCAGCGCGTAGTACGCGGCCATGGCATCGGCCAGCACGCGCACGTCGGCGATCGCCAAGTTCATGCCCTTGGCGCCCGTGGGCGGCACGATGTGCGCCGAGTCTCCGGCCAAGTACAAGCGACCGTATTGCATCGGCTCGACCACGGAGCTGCGCATGCCGGTGATGCTTCGCTCGATGATCGGGCCTTCGTTGAGGCGAAAGTCGTCGTTGCTCGCGAGGCGAACCCGGAGTTCGCTCCAAATCCGCTCGTCCGACCAGCTCTCGAGGCACTCGCCGGGTTCGACTTGGAGGTAGAGGCGCGTGAGTTCCGGCGAGCGCATGCTGAAGAGCGCAAAGCCGCGGTCGTGGTACGCGTACACGAGCTCCTCGTGCAGAGGTGCCGCGCGAGCCAGGATGCCGAGCCAGGCGTATGGATAGGTCCGCTCGAAGACGTTGATGGCGTCGTTCGGAATGGCCTGACGCGAGACGCCGTGCGAGCCGTCACAACCAGCGATGAAGTCGCACTTCAGCTCGCGTTCCGCACCTTCGTGGACGAACGAGATCGTGGCGAGAGGTCCTCCCAGATCACCCACGTTCACTTGCTCGACGGAAAAGTGCAGCGCGCCGCCCGCTCGCAGCCGCGCCTGGATCAGATCCTTGATCACCTCCTGTTGACCGTACACCGTAATCCCACGCCCGGGCGTCGACTCTTCGAAGGCGATTCGGTGAGTCGAACCGTCGAACCTCAGCTGGATCCCGTGATGAATCATGCCCTCACGCCTCAGCCGCTCGCCGAGGCCCGCCTGCTCGAGCAGATCGACGGTTCCCTGCTCGAGAACTCCCGCGCGCACCCGACGCTCGATGTATGCACGCGGGTGCTTCTCCAGGACGACCGACTCGATGCCTCGCAAGTGCAGGAGATGCGAGAGCATGAGCCCTGCTGGGCCAGCACCAATGATTCCCACTTGAGTTCGCATCGCGCGCTAGCCCTCGCTCGCCTCGTCGGCGTCGACCTGGGCAAACGTCGTTGCAGCCAGGCGAAATGCAGCGTTCGCGGCAGGCACGCCGCAGTAGATGGCGGTCTGCAGCAATACTTCTTTGATCTCGTCACGAGTGACGCCGTTGATGAGCGCGGAGCGTACATGCAGACAGAACTCCTCGTCACGGTTCAGCGCCACCATCATCGCCAAACAAAGCACGCTGCGCGTCCAGCGGTCCAAGCCGGGACGGGACCAGACCTCGCCCCAAGCATAACGCGTGAGTAGATCCAGAAATTCCTCGTTGAACGCGGTTCGGCCCGCGATGCTGCGTTCGACGTAGGCGTCGCCATGCACGCCACGCCTCACCTGCATCCCTTGCTTCAATCGTTCGTGTTCATCCATCGTGCCACTCCTCACGCCAGCAAGAATTCGAGTAGCGCGCGGTTGAAAGCGACCGGTACTTCGACGTTGGATAGGTGCGCGGCTTCGAGTTCGACGTAGTGCGCCCCGGTGATCTGCTGCGCGAGCCACTTGCCTTCCGCGGGCGGCGTCGCGCGATCGTGCGAGCCGGCAATCACCAAGCACGGCGCCCGCACCCTTTCGGCGTTCGTTCGTTGATCGGCGTCTCGCACCGCCTCACAGGCGAGCGTGTAGCCTTCCGGTCGGATCGAGCGCAGCATTTGCTGCACGCGTGCCAAGTCGGACGGCTTTCGCTCGCGAAATTCGGGCGTGAACCAACGCTCGAGAACATTCGCGACAATCGCGTCCATCCCGCCGCTCTCGACCGCCCGGATGCGACCATCCCAGGTCGAACGAGCACCGAGCGTCGCGGCCGTGTTGCACAACGCGAGCTTGTGCAGCCGCTCGGACGCGCGCGCGCCGAGCCAGATCCCGACGACTCCCCCCAGAGACAAGCCGCAGAAGTGCACGCGCGCGAGCCCGAGCGCATCGAGCAAGGCCACGGCGTCTCGGCCCAATCGCTCGATATCGAAGTGCGGGACGGCGATCGACGACCCACCGTGTCCGCGCATGTCGTAGCGCAAGACTCGGAAGTGACGCGTCAGCGCGAGCATTTGTGCGTCCCACAAATCGAGTGTCGTCCCGAGGGAATTGGCCAGGAGGATCACCGGCGCACTGACCGGTCCGTCCAACCGATAGTGCATCTCCGCGCCTGCAATCTGGAGCAGCGGCACGCTATCCCTCGCTCCCACGTGCGACCCGAGCGTATTCGGAGAGAGCCCGCTCGCACATTTCTTCGGCCAGCCCCAGGTAGACGCTCGCATCGCACAGCCGGTCGAGCTCAGCCAAAGACAGGTGATGGGTCACCTCTTGCTGCGCCGCCAGCACGTCGAACAAGCTTCTGCCTTCCTCGATGGCAGAGCAACAAGCGCGTTCGACGAGCGAGTGCGCCAATGCCCGCCCCAGCAACGGCGAAAGCGCGAGCGTCACCGCCTCGCCCAGCAGGACGCCGCGCGTACTGGCCAAGTTGGCTCGCATGCGCTGCGGGTCGAGCGACAGCTGCTCGATCACCTCCAGCGCGTGCGAAAGCGCGCCCGACGCCAACAAGCAGACTTCCGGCAGTGATTCCCACTCTGCGTGCCAGCCGCCGAGACCGCGCTCGTGCTCTTGTGGCATGGCATGGAGCAGGGTCGCGACGAGGCCGGGAATGCGCGTCGCCGCAGCCAGAATGGCAGCAGCGCCGACAGGATTGTGCTTGTGCGGCAGCGTCGAGGAGCCCCCGCGACCGGGCGCGCGCGGTTCGAACACTTCGGCGACTTCCCATTGCATCAAAAGTGATATGTCGCGCGCGATCTTACCCAAGCTGCCCACCAAGAGCCCGAGCGTCGTTGCCACTTCCACCACGCGGTCTCGCTGGCTGTGCCAAGCCAGACCCGGCACGCCGAGCTTCAGCTCACGCGCGAGTATGCCGCCGACATCGATGCCGCGCTGGCCGAGCGAGGCGAGCGTGCCAGCCGCGCCCCCGAATTGGATCACCAACACTCTGTGGCGCGCTTCGCGCAGACGTTCGCGACTGCGACCTATTGCGCTCAGCCAGCCAGCGGCTTTCAGACCGAAGGTGATGGGCAGCGCGGGCTGCAGCCAAGTTCGACCGATCAGCAGCGTATGACGGAACTTGCGAACCAGCTCCTCGAGCGCGCCGCCCAAGTGCGCGAGGTCCGCGTCGAACAGGCCGAGCGCGGCCCGCAACTGCAGCACGAGCCCAGTATCCATGGCGTCTTGGCTCGTGGCACCGAAGTGAACGAAACGCGCGGCCTGCTCGTCTTGCCCGGCCACGAGTGCGCTCAGCGCTGCAATCAAGGGAATCGCGGGGTTGCCTGCGCGCACGGTGGCCTCGGCAATTAGCTCGAGCTGAAAGCACTCGGCTCGACAGTACAGAGCGATGCGCGTCGCCGCCGCAGCCGGGATCAGACCGAGCTCCGCTTCGGCTCGAGCGAGCGCGGCCTCGAAGTCGAGCATGCCTTGCACTCGCCCGCGATCGCAAAACACTTCGCGCATCGCGCGCGACGCGAACAAGCCGTCCAGCAGCGTATGGGAGTCGAGGGTCATGGCATCAAGCGTCGAAGAACACGGTCTCGTCGGGCCCTTGCAGCATGACGTTCCACTCGAACACGTCGCGCTGGTCGGCTCGGGGGCGCGCCAACAACGTGTGACGTCGCGACTCCGGCACGCGACCAAGTACGAGATCTTGAAGATTGGCGCGCTCGTCGGCGAAATAGATACGCGAGAGCAGTGGCCGAAGTAGGCCCCGCATGAAGATCTGCACGGAGAGGTGCGGCGCCTGGATGCCGGATTCCGGCGGCGGCACCCGCCCTGGCCTGACCGTCGAAAACTGGAACGCGCCGAGTTCATCGGTTGGGCAGCGCGCGCAGCCTCTGAAATTGCGCGCCGGAAGGACGCGCTGGTCAGCGACTGGCGCCACGTACAGACCGTTCGCGTCGGCTTGCCAGACTTCGAGCACTGCATCCGGTACCGGCGCGCGATCACCGTCCAAAATCCGCCCCTGCACGCTGATATGCTGCCCGGGCGCATCCGCGTCGGCGACGCGAGTGTCGAACAGCCAGGACAGCCCGAGGTGAAAGAACGGCCCGACTGTCTGCGATGGCGTTGGCGTGAGCGGCGACGCTCCGAGCTGATTGCTCATGGCTGATCCCAAGGCGTCGCGGTGCGACCGCGGAGCACGAGGTCGAAGCGGTAGCCGAGTGCCCACTCAGGCTTCGTGGTCTGCCAGTCGAACTCCGCGATCAGCCGCGCGCGCGCGCGTTCGTCCGAAACCGAGTTGAAGATCGGGTCGAAGGGCAAGAGCGGGTCCCCGGGGAAATACATCTGGGTCACGAGTCGCGTCAGGAACGCTGGACCGAACAACGACAAATGAATATGTGATGGCCGCCAGGCGTTGGCTTCGTTCCGCCAAGGATAGGCAGCCGGTCTGATGGTGATGAACTGATAACGCCCCTCGTCGTCGGTGACGACTTGACCCGAGCCGTGGAAATTTGGGTCGAGCGGCGCGTCGTGAGT
>Ga0315912_10005549_pt1 | contig 11563 bp, 9 predicted proteins | sample VfabasoilMG_FD_204469 | JGI IMG/M metagenome (GOLD analysis project Ga0315912, IMG submission 204469) | Garden soil microbial communities collected in Santa Monica, California, United States - V. faba soil | ecosystem: Environmental > Terrestrial > Soil > Garden | place: USA: California...
GCGCGCGCCGGCACAGGTTCACGCCACGATTGATGCGCATCATGAATTCGTACGCGGAAGCACCGAAGCGCGCGAGCCAGCGGCTGCACTTGACGGCCGAGTCGAACTCATCGCCGTGCATGACCAGGAACTCCCTGCCATCGGCGGTGGCGTGTACGTAGCGGCGGCGGATGCTCACGTTGCCGAACAAGGAGCCGCAGAACTCACGGATGTTCTCGTCGTGGTTTCCGGGTACGTAGATGACGCGCGTGCCTTCCTTCGCCATGGCGAGAATCGCGCGCAGCACCTCGTTGTGTGTTTCGGGCCAGTAGAACGAGCGGCGCAGGCTCCAGAAATCCACGATGTCGCCGACCAGGAATAGATAGTCGGCTTCGACGGATTCGAGGAAGGTCAGCAGCTCTTTCGCACGGGAGTCCCGCGAGCCGAGATGGACGTCCGAGACGAAGACCGAGCGAAGGCGTACTTTCTGGATGCGATCCCGATCGTGCATGGAAATGGAGTGTGCCCGCCCTCCATTTCACCTTTATGACTCCGCGACTTACGGGAATCTCTTCGCCAGAAAGCTGAAATGCCGTCTAGAGATCGACCACCGTCCTGAAGCCGCCGAACACCATGCGCTTGCTGTCGAACGGCATGGCCTTGGGATCCATCATGTTGGCGAGCCGAGGGTCCTTCATCGCCTTCGCGTTCACGCGATCGCGATCCTTGCGCGACTTGTAGACGATCCAGGAGAACCATACCTGCTCGCCCTTCTTGAGCTTCACGCCCTGCGGAAAGGAAGTGTGCTTGCCGTACATGACGTCATCGGCCACGCATTCGTGGTAGCCGAGCGCTCCGTGGTCCATCCACACCTTGCCCGCCTGGATCGACATCTTCTTGTACGTTGCGGCGTTCTTCTTCGGGACCGGGATCAGGAATCCATCGACGTAGGCCATGGGTTCTCTCCTTGCTCTCTTTCGCCGAATTGTAGCGCCGCGAGCCGCGCGTACAACGCGTTGTGGCGCAATAGTTCGTCGTGCCGGCCCGTGCCGACGATGCGCCCCCGGTCGATGACCACGATGCGGTCGGAGTTGATGGCGGTCGCCAGCCGATGCGCGATCACGAGCGTCGTGCGATTGCGCATCAGGCCTTCGAGCGCGTCCTGCACCAGCCGTTCGCTCTCCGAATCGAGCGAGCTCGTGGCTTCGTCGAGCAGCAGGATGGGCGGATTCTTCAGGATGGCGCGCGCGATGGCGATGCGCTGCTTCTGTCCGCCCGACAGCCGTGCGCCGCGTTCACCGAGAAAGGTGTCGTACCCGGCAGGGAGCCGGTTGATGAACTCCTCGGCCGCCGCCGCTCGCGCCGCCGCTTCGATCTCGGCATCGGTCGCATTGCGCCGGCCATAGCGGATGTTCTCGCGTGCCGTGTCGCCGAAGATCATCGTCTCCTGCGGCACCAGCCCGATCTGCGAGCGCACCACGACCGGGTCGGCGCGCGCGATGTCGGTACCGTCGATGACGATACGTCCCGACCCCGGGTCATAGAATCGCAGCAGGAGCTGGAATACCGTGCTCTTGCCGGCGCCCGAAGGCCCGACGAACGCCACGGTCTCGCCAGGGGCGATCTCGAGCTCGAATTCGTCGAGCGCGCGGGTGTCCGGCCGCGATGGGTAGTTGAAGCTCAGCTTTTCGAAGGTGATCCGCGCTTGCGGCACCTTGAGCTCGACGGGCTCCGCGGGAATCCTGATCGATGGCCGGGACAGCAGCAGTTCCACGGTTCGCTCCATGGCGCCCGCGGCGCGCTGCATTTCACCCCACATCTCGGACAGCGAGGCGACCGCGGTGGCCATGAAGATGGCGTAGCTCAGGAATTTCGCGAGATCTCCGCCGGTCATCGAGCCCTCGACCACGGAGCGCGCGCCGAGCCACAACACCAGCGTGATCGACGCGAACATCATGATGACGGCGACGGCGATGAGCCAGGTGCGCATGCGCGTACGATCGATCGCCGACCGGAATCCATCCTCGACGGCGTCGTCGAACCGCTTGCCGAGAAGGCCCTCGAGCGTGAATGACTGCACGGTCTGGATGGCGTTGAGCGTTTCGCTGGCAAGGCCCGACGCGTCGGCGACGCGGTCCTGTGATTCGCGCGACAGGCGGCGTACGCGTCGCCCGTACAGCAGGATCGGCAGCAGCAGCGCGGGAATCATGAAGAAGATGATCAGCGCCAGCTTCAGGCTGGTCATCAAGAGCAGGACCAGCGAACCGAGAAAGCTCACGGCGGAACGCAACAGCACGGAGATGCCCATGCCCGACAGCGATTGGACCAGCGTCGTGTCCGTAGTTAGGCGCGACAGCACTTCACCGGTCTTGGTGATCTCGAAAAAGGCGGGATCCATGTGGATGACGCGCTGGTAGACCGCCTTGCGGAGGTCCGCGACCACGCGTTCGCCGATCCATTGCACCAGGTAGAAACGCCATGACATGAAGCCGCCGAACGCCACCGCGGCGAACAGGAGCAGCAGGAAATAGCGGTCGATGGCCTCGGCGTTGGTGGCGCTGAAACCCTGGTCGATGACGTTCTTCAGCGCCTGCGGCAGTGCCAGCAGCGCTGCCGCTGCAAACAGCAACACGACCATTGCCAGGAGAATGTGCCCGCGATACGGCGCGAGAAACGGCAGAAGGGCACGAAGAGGTTTTAAGGAAGTGCCCTTAGGGCGTTCGGTCGTCACGGAACCGGAGTTTGCCCGAGTTCAGTTCCCACCACATGCGAAAATCGCTCGCCAGGCTGTAGAACGGAAAACGAAATGTCGCCGGCTTGTTGTGTTCGAAGCGGAAGTGGCCGATCCAGGCGAAGGAATAGCCTGAAACGAATGCGCCGAGTAGCCAGAGCGGCTCGCCGGTGATGATCAGCGCCGCAAGACAGAGGATGGCGCCCCATGTGCCAACGTAGTGCAGCGCCCGTGACACCGGATGCCGGTGCTCACGCAGATAGAACGCGTAAAACTCCGCGAAGCTGCGAAATCCCGAGTCCTTGGGTGCGGCGGCGTGCGTGTCCATCAGTGGGCGACATCATCCAGTACTCTGCAGGCCTTCGGCAATCCCCGCGGTGCAGGCGAGCAGCGATTCGAACAAATCGCGGTCCTGGCGGTCCGTTTCCCTCCATCGCCTTAATAAATCCACCTGAAGCAGGTTGATCGGGTCCACGTAGGGATTCCGAAGCTCGATGGAGCGCTGCAGGGTCGGGTCCCGGTCGAGGATGGCGTTGGTCTGCTTGATGCTGAGCACCTGCTCGGTCACCTGGCGGAACTCCTCGCGTAGTTTGACGCCGTAGTGCCGGTGCTTCGCATCGCCGAGTTCTTCGTAGGCGGCCGCGATGTCGAGATCCGCGCGCGCCAGCGAAGCTTCGAGGTCGTCGATGAGCGTCGAGAAAAAACTCCATTCGGAGTAGGCAGAGCGCGCGATGTGAATCCCGAGCTCGTCCACGGCGGTTCGCAGGCCGAGGCCGGCGCCAAACCACCCGGGCAGCATGTGCCGCGATTGCGTCCAGGAGAACACCCACGGCACCGCTCGCAACGCCTCGAAACCCTCTTTGCCCGGGCGTACTGCCGGACGCGACCCGATCTGCATGCGCGCGATGACGTCGAAGGGCGTGACGGCCTGGAACCAGGCAAAGAAGTTGGCATCGGCATGAACGAAACGGCGGTAGGCCTGGCGGCTCACCGCGGCGAGTCGTGCCGCGAACTGCACCTGCTCCGAACTCGCCGCGCTGCCGGTGGCAGCACCGCCGATCGACAGCGCGAGCGCGTTGAACGCACGCTCCAGCGTACGCATCGCGATCGGCCGAAGCCCATAACTCTGGTTGATGACCTCGCCCTGCTCCGTGAGGCGGAGGACACCATTGACCGAACCCGCCGGCGCGGTGCGCACCAGCGAATCGATGCGCGAACCGCCGCGCGCGATGCTGCCGCCACGCGCGTGGAAGATGACGTGGCGTTCATTGGCCGCCGCGAGCGCCGTGGAGAGATCGGCCTGCGCGCGATACGCGGCGAAGCGCGCGGCGCAGATGCCGCTTTCCTTGTTGGTGTCCGAGTAGCCGACGAGCGCGCACTGGGTGCGCCCTCGCCCATCGAGATGCCGGCGATACAGGGGATCGCCCATGAGCGTCTTCATGACTTCGCCGCAACGCTCGAGCGCATCGACGGATTCGAACAACGGTGCGATGTCGACGGCCACTTCACCGGTAACGCGGTCGTACGCTTCGGACCAGCGCGCGAGCAGGAGCGGCGCCAGCACGTCATCAGCGTTCTGGGTGCCGCTCACCACGTAGTACCCGACGGCATCTTTTCCGTAGCGGTGGCGCGCCTGGATGATGGCCTCGAAGACGCCGAGCGTGCGCCGGCCGAGCGCATCGAGTTCCATTTTCACGCCCACGTCGCGTTCAATGGCCTGCACCAGGAGGTCGTGGCGTTCGGCGGGCGTGCGCACCATCCAGTTCGGATCGTCGAGGCCGCACGCGATGACGCGGTGGTGGATTTCCGATTGCTGGCGCAGATCGAGCGTCGCCAGGTGAAATCCGAAAGTCTCCACGCGACGGATGAGGCGCTGCACATTGCCCCAGCCCGCGTGGAACCCCTTGTTGGCCTTGAGGCTCGCGGAAATGAGCTTGAGGTCGCGCAGAAATTGCTGGGGGCCTTCGTACCCGTTGGGACGGCCGTCGTACGTGAGGCGCAGCCTTTCGGAAACCTGACCGAGGAAAACGCGATAAGGCATGCGGTCGTGACGCATGGGCGTCATGCCGAGCGCGCCCGGAATCAACGTGGCGTAGAGCTCGATGCGCTGGCTCAGCTCGGGAATGACCGCGCTGCGGCTGGCGCTCTGCGACAGGAGCTGCGCCAGCACGCCGCACTCCTTGAAGTAGGCGTTGATGATGACCTGCTGCTGGCGCGCGAGGGTTTCCCGAATGCTCTTGGCGTGCACGTCCGGATTGCCGTCCATGTCGCCGCCGACCCAGGTGCCGAAGCGGACCATGTCGGGCAGCTCGAGCGAATCGGCAGGCACGCCATAGAGCCTGGAAAGCGCCTCGGCCAGCTCGTCGTAAAACGCCGGCAGGATGCGATAGAGGATCTCCGCGAGATAGAACACCACGTGTTCGCGTTCGTCCGCCACCGTCAGACGTTCGCGCGGATGATCTTCGGTCTGCCACGCGGTGGTGACCTCCGTGCGCACGCGGCTCCAGTTCTGGCGCAGCTCCTGCGGAGTTAGCGTCGGATCCAGCCGGTCCAGCAGCAACTCCGCGATGCGCTGGTTCTTGCGCAACATCGTGCGGCGCGCGCTCTCGGTGGGATGCGCGGTGAAGACGGGCTCGATGCGCACCTTCTTCAGGAGCTCGAGCACCTGGTCGAGCGTGAGACCGCGATCCTTGAGGGCGCCCAGCGCGGCTTCCACGCCGCCCGGCTGCGCGCGATCACTGGCCTCGAGGAAATAGCCGCGGCGCCGGCGGATGCGATGCACCTTCTCGGCGAGATTCACGGCACGGAACCACATGGAGAACGCGCGGGCCAGGTCGCGGGCCACTTGCGGCGCGCGGCCGCGCAACTGTACCGAAAGCTCGGCCGCCGCTTCCTTGTCGCCCGCGCGGCGCCGGATAGATAGGCGGCGGTCCTTCTCGACGAGGTCGAACAGCGTGTCGCCGCCCTGCTCTTTCAGCACGTCGCCCACCAGCGCTCCGAGCACGTGCACGTCGTCGCGCAACGCGGAGTGTTTCGCCGGGAACTGGATGTCGTCGCGCCTCACGGAGCGCGGCATTCTACAGGGTTGTCGATATCATGGGGGCATGGACCAGGAACAGAGACGCCAACGCCTCGGCATGATGTTCGCCGCCGGGTCGGCGATCTTGTTTGCCAGCAAGGGACTTTTCGGGAAGGCCCTTTACCAGCGGGGCGTCGGCGTCGAGCTCCTGGTCACGGTCCGCGCGCTGATCGCGGTGCCGTTGTTCGCCTGGTTCGCGATGCGAGCCAACGCGCCGAGAAGCACGGCAGGGGAAGGCCAGAAGCCTCCGCCGGCCCGCCCGCGCGCCATTCTCGCGGCGGCCGTCGCCGGCATCACCTGCTACTACGTCGGGGCGCTGGTGGACTTCTGGGCACTGACGCTCATCGATGCGTCCATCGAGCGCGTGCTGCTCTTCAGCTACCCGGCGATCGTCGTGCTCATCGGATCCATGCTCACGCGCCGCGCTCCCGAGGCGCGCGTGGTCGCGGCCATGGTCGTCACTTACATCGGCATCTTCTTCGCCATGGGCGGTATCGATCTCGCCGAGCTCCAGGCGAACCTCTTCGGTGCGTCGCTCGTGCTCGTCGCCGCGCTCACCACCGCTATCTACTTCCTGATCGGCGAACGCTACACGAACGAGCTCGGCAGCACGCGCTTCGCCGCCATCGGCATGAGCTCCTCCGCGCTGATGCTGGCGCTGCACTTCGCCGTGTTCCGCTCGTTCGACGAATTTCGCCCATTGCAGGCCTACGACTGGATGCTGCTCGTCATCCTCGGCACGCTGTGCATGTTCATTCCGGGACTGCTGCAGGCTGAAGGCATGCGGCGGGCCGGCGCGGAGCGCGCCGCCATCGCGAGCACCATCGGCCCGCCCACCACCATTCTTCTCGCGGCGCTGTTTCTCGGCGAGCGCCTCAATGCCTGGCAGCTCCTCGGCAGCGCGATGATCGTCGGCAGCGTGCTCGTGCTCAGCTGGCCAAAACGGGTGATAGCCGACGAGCCTTAGACGCTCACGCGGTGACGTGCTTCGTCCGTGGCGCGAATTGCAAGTGAACCGGAGAGACGCTTTGCGGAGCGCAACAGGAACGCGTCTTGTTGGCGAGAGGGTGCTCCGGATCGATGGGACGCAGGTCGCAACCCATGCTCGCGCCGTTGGTCTTGAGCGGCCCCGAAGCAATTTCGATTGGGCGCGTCCCGCCCCCGTTACGCGGGAACAGCCAGTGTTTGCCGCTGACTTCGGTGTGACAGCAATGGACGGGCTGCCCGGCACCACCCTGCGAGATGTGCGCCCATCCCTGGCCGCGCGCGATTGCGGGCACCCCGTCGAACAGCGCCACGACTTCGGGGGAGAGCGATCGCAGGTCGATACCGAGATGATCGAGGAATGGCTTTGCAGCCTTCGGCGCGTCCTTGATCTGATCCTCCACCGAGATGTCGATCGACGAGAAGATCATGTTGAGACCTGCGCCATGCGCGAACTTCACGTAGCCCGACTGTTCGCTCTCGGGCTGCGCGCCGAGCGACAGGATCCTTTCGCGCGGCAGATTCGCGGCGTCCTCGACCTTGATGTGAACGTGCAGCGAATCGGCGGAGCCGAGAATCGCGTGCAACGGATGCTTTGAGTCGAACAACGACAGGGTCTCGCGCACTTCGGACTCGGACACGAGCTTCATGTCCTGGTAGGCAGCCAACAGCCTCGCGAAGTCTTGCCGTTCGAGACGCATGAGCGGTCCTCCTCTGACGCGTGGAAGGCATGTTGTCCGATCCGGCCGCCATATGGCAATCCTCGCCATGCGCCTAACCTCCCGTGCAAGCCTTCACGAGGGATGAAACATGACTCCCGCAAAATCTTCCTCCTGGTTCACGCGGCTGGCCAAGGCAACCGCCCACGTCAGTGGTCAGCCCCTGACTTTCGGACTCGCGGCCCTGGTGGTCGTCGCCTGGGCGATCAGCGGCCCCCTCTTCCACTGGAGCGACACCTGGCAGCTCGTCATCAACACGGGCACCACCATCGTGACCTTCCTCATGGTGTTCCTCATCCAGAGCACGCAGAACCGCGATGCCGAGGCCGTGCAGATCAAGCTCGACGAACTGCTGCGCGTCACCGCCGGTGCGCACAACGTGCTCATGAATCTCGAGGAGCTCGAAGAACACGAGCTCGCACGCATTCGCGCGGTGTACGTGAAGCTCGCCGAAAAGGCGCGGCAGGGAATCGAGGCGGGACGCAGCGACGAGGATGTGCCGGAGATCGGGGAGCTGGTGGAGAAGTCGAAAACGAAACGCTAGAAGCCCAGCGCTTCCCAGTCGCCCGCGTCTATCTTCTCGTTGATCCAGCGCGCGCGGGCTTCGATCTCCGGGAATCCGTTCCCGGAAGCGCGCCGAACCAGGTCGGTCACGGTTTCGTAGGGCTGACAATTCGGATCGAAGCGGCAGAGCTGCCAGACGATTTCCGATCGAGGAGAGCAGTCGAACCCGCGCGTGCAGGCGGCAAGCCACCAGGCCATGTGATCCAGGTCATACTCGTTCGATTCGACCAACTCCTTCACCCCTTCCACCTCGATCACTTCTCGCTTGAAATCAAGGGGAGTACTTCCAATTTCCCAGATGACCTCCGGCTCGCGGGAGCGGATCGCCATCGCGACCAGGCGGCGACGCTCTTCCACTTTCGCCGCGTCGTCAGCCTCACCAACCGCGCGCCATAGCTGCTGAGCCGCGACGACTTGCGCGAGCGGATAACCGCCCTGCGCCGCCAGTCGCAGCCATTCGAGGCGCTCACCGAGTTCCCTGGCGTCCAGTTCCATGAGCCTGTGGCACCGTGCATGAACGCGGCGAACCTCGTCGGTGTCGAAGGGAAATCGCGTTGCCGCGCGCTTCAATGCGTCATCGAGAGTCAGGCGCCCGCGCCTGCTCCAGAAATATCCGCGATACCCATCGTCGCAGTAGTCGAACGCGCGGAAGGTGTAGAACTGCGCCGCATGATCTCCGGTGCTCGCGGCGCCCTGCAACGAACGCACGAAATCGAGGTAGTCCGACGCGGCACGAAGTCTTGCGGCGTAGTCCACGCGCGGAGCTGGTTGTGACGCCACTTGCGGTAGCGCGCTGGATTCCGGTGTCACGGGAGCATCCAGGCGCGTGGCACCTGCTGGCGGTCGTTGAGCCGGCCCATCAGCCTTCCGGAGTTGCGCCTGTTCGAGTCCGTTGCGCCACCACAGCACCGCGCCCACTGCACACAGCACCACCGCCACGACGACTGCCCAGCCGCCGCGTTTCATGTGTCCACCGGATCAGCCTGCGAGCAGCACGGCCTCGGCATGTTCGAGCGCTTCGGGTGTGCCATAGATCACCACGATGTCACCGTCCTGGAATTCCGTGTCGCCGGAGGGCTCGCGGCCGAGAACGCCCTGGCGGCGAATGCCCGTGAAGGCCACTTCGGCGCCCGCCTTGCGTACCTCTTCCACACACTTGCCGATGCACCACGACCCCGGCGGCAACACGACCGACCGCACCTGCTCGGCGAATTCCGCGTCATTCGACGAGCCGTCGCCGCGCGCGATGACCTCGCGCAACATCTCGTATCGATTGCCGCGCAGCTCGGCGACCGAACGCATGATGGTGGCCGGCGGAACCTTGAGCGACATGAGCACGTGCGAGGCGAGCATGAGGCTGGCTTCGAATGCCTCGGGGACCACCTCCGTGGCGCCGGCCGTCTTGAGCTCGAGCAAGCGCGAATCGTCGGGCGTACGCACCAGCACCGGCACGTCGGTTCGCAAACGCCGCAGCGAGCGCAGGATGGCGAGCGAGGTCCGCGTGTCGGAGAACGAGATGACCACGGCATTGGCGTTGGCGAGGCCCACCTCTTCGAGCACCTGCTCGTCGGCGGAGTCGCCGTAGACCACCGGGTGTCCCATCTGCCGCGCGGCACGCACGCGCGCGGCGTCGAGATCGATGGCGATGTATTCGAAACGCTGCGCTTCGAGCACGCGCGCCACGTTCTGTCCGACGCGGCCGAAGCCGCACAGAATCACGTGCTCGCGCTTGGCGACGGCCAGCGTGACGGCATCTTCGCGCTCGATGGCGGTCTTGGGTGGACCGCGTTCACCCAGCACCAGGCGCGCCACGCGCTTGTTGTTGGCGAGGATCACGGGCGCCAGCACCATGCCCAGCACCACCGTGACGATCAGCGGCTGCGCGATCGCGGGGTCGATGGCGTCGTTCTGCATCAGCAGCGTGAGCAGGGCGATGCCGAACTCGCCACCCACGGCGAGGGTGACACCCGTGCGCAGCGCCTTGAAGTTGGAATCCACGAAGAGGCGCGTGGCAAACGTCGCGATGACGGTTTTGAGAACCACCATGGCGACGAGCAGCGCGAGGATGATCCACAGCTCGTTCCACAGGGCGTGGAAGTCGAGCAGCATGCCCACCGTGATGAAGAACAGGCCGAGCAGGATGTCGCGGAACGGGCGGATGACGCTTTCGACCTGGTGGCTGTATTCGGTCTCGGCCAGCATCATTCCCGCGAGGAACCCGCCGAGGGCCATCGAGAGGCCGGCCAGGTGCGAGGCCCAGGCGGACGCCAGCGCCACCAGCAGCACCGCGAGCGTGAACAGCTCGCGCAGCCGGCTGTTCGCGATGACGTAGAGCAGCGGCCGGAGCAACCAGCGACCCGCGGCCAGCACGACGAGCACCGCCAGCGTGCCCGCGCCCACGAGCTTCAGCGCGTGGCCCATGGTGAAATCTTCCGCGCCGGGAGCCAGCGCCGCCGCGAGCGCGAGGAACGGAACTACCGCGATGTCCTGGAACAGCACCACGCTGAACGCGAGCCGGCCGTGCGTGCGATTCAGCTCGGCGCGTTCGGTGAGTCCCTGCACGATGAGGACCGTGGAGCTCATGGCAACGACGCCGCCGAGCACGATGGCCTGGGGCCATGCGATGCCGAACGCGCGGGCAATCACCGCGACCACGGCCGCGGTGCCAAACACCTGCAGCGAACCCAGGCCGAACACCTCGCGCCGCAGCGCCACCATGCGCGGCCACGAGAATTCCAGGCCCAGGGTGAAGAGCAGAAACACCACGCCGAGTTCGGCCAGGAGGTGCGTGGTGTCGGATTCGGGGAATGCGCCGACGGCATGCGGGCCGAGGATCAGGCCGACGGTGACGTAGCCGAGGATGGCCGGCAACCCCAGGCGACGCGCCAGCGTCACGACGAAGACCGACGCGGCTAACAGTACGAGGATGACGGGAAGTGGCGAATCACTCATTCACGTGAGAAGTTAGCACAGCCATGAAGCTGCACCAGACCTTCAGACGATTCCTCCAGTCCGAACAATTCGGGGGCGTCCTGCTCCTGGCGTGCACCATCGTGTCCCTGGCACTCGCCAATTCACCGGTGTCCGACGCCTGGCGGCATCTCTGGCACGTCCGGCTGGGCCCGTTCAGCATCGAACAGTGGATCAACGACGCGTTGATGGCGGTCTTCTTCCTGATGATCGGCCTCGAGCTCGAGCGCGGGGTGTACGTGGGCGCGCTGTCGAAGGTGCGCAACGCTTTGCTCCCCGTGTTCGCGGCCGTCGGCGGCATGGCGGCGCCCGCGCTGATCCATTTCGCGATGAACGGCGGCACGGCCACCGAATCGGGCTTCGGCATTCCCATGGCCACCGACATCGCGTTTGCGCTCGCGATCATCGCGCTCGCGGGGCCGCGCGTGCCGGTGGCGCTGAAGCTGTTCATCGTGGCGTTTGCGATCATCGACGACCTCGGTGCCATCGTGCTGATCGCCACGGTCTACACGGCGGAGATCTCCATGTTCTGGCTCG
>Ga0315912_10005550_pt1 | contig 11562 bp, 9 predicted proteins | sample VfabasoilMG_FD_204469 | JGI IMG/M metagenome (GOLD analysis project Ga0315912, IMG submission 204469) | Garden soil microbial communities collected in Santa Monica, California, United States - V. faba soil | ecosystem: Environmental > Terrestrial > Soil > Garden | place: USA: California...
ATAGATGCAGCGCCAGTTGCAGGCATTGTTCACGTTGAGGTTGATGCCGATCGAAACGCCCCCTGCCCTGCGCGAGACGACGGGGTAGACGTACAGCAGACCGGCGTTGGCCCGGTCGTGATCAACGGTGTTCAGCCGGTTTGGCGATACGGCCATCGGGGAAGTCGGCGGGGCGGGAATCGTTTTCTGAATCATGGCGTTACTTTAATACAGCCGGCGCGGCCCCGGCCGTCTGGCGGAAGGGGTGGGTCAAGATGCGAGCTCTGCGAGCCTCTTCAGGCGCTCGCTAACCGGCGCGAGCCGCGTTAAGCGTGAAGCGCGGCGAGGCGCCAATCGAACCCACGGTCTATGGCGGAGGGTGAGGGATTCGAACCCCCGATACCCTTGCGGGTACGCCTGATTTCAAGTCAGGTGCATTCAACCGCTCTGCCAACCCTCCGCGGCCGTCCTGTCGATGTCATCTCCGACGTCACCTGGAGGTGAGTCTACGCCAGGGCGGGTTGTGCACGCGCCAGGAGCGGCGCATTTGACCGCCCCGCCCTTCCGGCGTAACAGCGCTGGACATCGACGCCGAAGAGCGCATTCTAGTCCTTCGGCATCCGCTCCACTCGTGGAGGATCGATCCCCCGCCGTGTGCGCAGGCGACGGGCACGAAGCGATCAGATGGGGACGAAAATGCCGGAATCAATCCTCGCGGGAGCAGCGGGGCAAATGCCGTTTGCATGGCACATTTTGATACTCGCCAACGTTGAAACTTGGGCCCCGCTTGCGTAGTCTTACGCATCGTAACTCTCTCAGGAGACTGTAACCATATGCAACCCGAAATCCAGTACGGCGCACAGGCAGGCCAGGTAGAGGTCGCGCGCAACAAGGTTCTGCGCAGCACCTACCTGATGCTGGCGCTGACGATGGTCCCGACGGTGATCGGCGCTTTCGTCGGCATGGCGACGAGTGCGATCGTCATGCAGCATCCGATCATCAGCTCGTTCGCGGTGATCGCCGCGCTCTTCGGCTTCCAGTACGGGATCGCCAGGAACCGCAACAGCGGCATGGGCGTCGTCCTCCTGCTGGGGATGACCTTCATGCTCGGCTGGTGGCTCGGCCCGATGCTCAACTATGCCCTGTCCTTCCGGAACGGTCCGCAGCTGATCGGCATCGCGGCAGTGGGCACCGGCGGCATCCTGCTGGCCATGAGCACGATCGCCACGGTCACCAAGCGCGATTTCAGTTTCCTGGGCAAGTTCCTGTTCGTCGGGATGATCGTCGTGTTCCTGGCGGCCATCGCGAACCTGTTCCTCGGGATTCCCGCGCTGGCCCTGACGATCTCCGCCGCTGCCGTCCTCGTGTTCTCGCTGTTCCTGCTCTACGACGTCAGCCGCATCGTGAATGGCGGGGAAACCAACTACATCATGGCGGCAACGGGCGTGTACATCAGCCTGTGGGCCATCTTTGCGCACCTGTTGAACCTGCTCCTGGCACTCGCCGGCAATCGCGACTAGCGCGGCACGGCAGGCAGCAAAAAGGGCGGCTGCGGCCGCCCTTTTCTTTTGCCCGTCGCCGGTCAACGGTCGAACAGCGCGATCGATTCGACGTGCGAGGTGTGGGGGAACATGTTGACGATGCCGGCAGCAGCCAGGCGGTATCCGCCGGCATTGACGAGCACATTGGCGTCTCGCGCCAGGGTGGCCGGGCTGCAGGACACATAGACGATGCGCGCAGGCGGCGCGTCGCAAAGCGATTTGACCAGCTCCATCGCCCCATCCCGCGGCGGATCGATGAGCACGCGGTCGAAGCGCCCGTAGGCGCGCCAGTCTTCCGGCGTGATCGTAAAGAGGTTTCGATCCTCGAACGTGCACGTGGCCGCGAGCCCGTTGAAGGCCGCATTTTCCTTCGCGCGCCGCACCAGGGCTTCGTTGCCTTCGACGCCGGTCACACTTGCCCCGGAACGGGCGATGGCCAGCGAGAAATTTCCGAGCCCGCAGAAAAAATCGCCGATGCGCTCGCCCGGTTGCGGGTCCAGCAGCGTCACCGCGCGCCGCACCAGCACGCGGTTGATGTCATGGTTGACCTGGGTGAAATCGGTCGGCCTGAAGGGAAACGCCAGGTCGTAGTCGGGAATCGTGTACCGCAATGCCGGGGCCTCGACCGGATGGAACGGATAGGCGGTCTCGGGACCCTTGGTCTGCAGGAAGATCTGCACCTTGTGCCGGTCCGCGAACCTGCGCACGTGATCCTCGTCCGCCGCCGTGAGGGGCGCCAGGATGCGCAGCACGAGCACATCGACCGCATCGCCGATCGCCAGCTCGACCTGGGGCATGCGGTCGCGGATCGAAAGCACGGACACCAGGTCCCGCAACGGCAACAGGAGCGCGGAGATGCGCGGCGGCACCACTTCGCATTGGCGCATGTCGGCGACGAAGCTGCTGCGCCGTTCGTGGAATCCCACCAGCATCGCGCCCTTTTTCACGACGTAGCGCGCGGACAGGCGGGCGCGATAGCGATAGCCCCAGCTGGGTCCGCGTATCGGGGCGAGCATGGACTCCGGCTTCACATTGCCGATGCGCGCGAGGTTGTCCTCCAGCACCCGCTGCTTCGCCGCGACCTGGGCGTGCGGCTCGAGGTGCTGCATGCTGCAGCCGCCACACGCGCCGAAGTGCGGGCAGCGGGGCTCCACGCGCGACGACGAGGGTCGCAGGATGCGCGTGGCGTCGGCAAGCTCGAAGCTGGGCTTGCGCCGGTAGGAGGCGAACTCCACGACTTCGCCGGGCAAGGCCCCGTCGATGAAAATCGCCTTGCCGTCGACATGCGCGACGCCGCGCCCCTCCTGGTCGAGGGATTCGACGTGGGCCATCCGGCCCACAGATTCGATTTTCACGTCAGGCCTTCCAGGCCGCGAGGAACTCCCGCCAATGCGCCTCGGGCGACTTCGACAGGACGCCGCGCACAAGGTCGCATTCGCGGCGGTACTGGCCTTCGTCGAGCGCGCCCCTCACCAGCTGGAACCGCTGGAACAGCAGGAAGGTGTTCGCGACGTCGGTTTCGCAATAGTTGCGGATTGCCGCGATCTGGCCGCCCTGGTAAGCATCCCAGACCATCGAGCCGTCCATGCCCAGCTTGCCGGGTAGCCCCGTGAGCTGGGCCATCTGGTCGAGGGGCGCATTGCCGCGACCCTGGTACATCGCCAGCACGTCCATGAGGTCGGTGTGGCGGGCATGGTAGCGGCTGATGTAGTTGTTCCACTTGAATTCGCGGTCGTCCTCGCCCTGGTCCCAGAAGCGCGAAGCGCGCACGCCGTGGATGAGCGCGCGATAGTTCAATACCGGGAGGTCGAAGCCGCTGCCGTTCCAGGAAACCAGCTGGGGCGTGTATTTCTCGACGCCGTCGAAAAAACGCTGCACGAGCACGTCTTCCGGTTCGTCCGGCTCCCCGAGGGACCAGACCCGGAAGCTGTCGCGATCGCGCAAGGCGCATGAGATCGCCACGACCCGGTGCAGGTGCAGCGGCAGGAAGTCGCTGCCGGTGAGTTCGCGCCGCTTGTCGAATGCCGCCTGCGCGATTTCCGCCGCCGTCGCCTGCGGCGCGTGGCCGTTGAGCCGGCGCAGGCCCTCCACGTCGGGAATGGTTTCGATGTCGAAGGCTAGGATGGGGGTCATTGGCTTGGAATCGGCCGGCTATTTCGCGGCAGCCCGTCAGGATACCGGAAAGCCGGCGCTGTCTTCCACAGGCGACAGGAGGCGTGCGGCGCAGCAGCACGGCGCGGCGAATTTCCGGTGCTAAACTGCTGTCAGAAGCTGCAGCATCCCTTCCAGGAGGAGTACGCGTGGCATCTCCGGCGAACCGCATCCCGGCGTTTGAGGATTTCATCCGCTTTCCCGACTACGTCATCCATTCGCGCCTGCGGGCATGGGTGGCGGAAGTCTCCGCCCTGACCCGGCCGGAACGCATCCACTGGTGCGACGGCTCCCGGGAAGAATACGATCGCTTGTGCGCGGAGCTCGTGGCGGCAGGGACTTTCCGCCCACTCGATCCGGCCAGGCGTCCGGGCAGTTTTCTCGCGCTGTCCGATCCCTCCGACGTCGCGCGCGTCGAAGACCGCACGTTCATCTGCACCCGCGAACAGCGCGATGCCGGGCCCACCAACAACTGGATGGAACCTGCGCAGATGAAGCGCACGCTGCTCGGCCTGTTCGACGGCTGCATGCAGGGGCGCACGCTTTACGTCGTCCCCTTCTCCATGGGTCCCATCGGCTCGCCGCTGTCGCTGATCGGCGTGCAGCTCACGGACTCCGCGTACGTTGCCGTAAGCATGCGCATCATGGCGCGCATGGGTCGCGCTGCCGTGGAAGCCCTCGGCAAGGAGGGCAGCTTCGTACCCTGCCTGCATTCCGTCGGCATGCCGCTCGCGCCCGGGGCGGCCGACGTGCCGTGGCCGTGCAACGGCGATCACAAGTACATCGTGCATTTTCCCGAAGAGCAGGCCATCTGGTCGTTCGGCAGCGGCTACGGCGGCAATGCCCTGCTGGGCAAGAAATGCCTGGCATTGCGCATCGCTTCCAGCATGGGGCGCGAGCAGGGCTGGATGGCCGAGCACATGCTGATCCTCGGGGTCGAATCGCCGCGGGGCGAAAAGACCTACGTCGCCGCGGCGTTTCCGAGCGCATGCGGAAAGACGAACTTCGCGATGATGATCCCGCCGCCGGGGTTCGAAGGCTGGAAGGTGACCACGGTGGGCGACGACATCGCATGGATCAAGCCGGCCGCGGATGGCACGCTGCGGGCCATCAATCCCGAGTACGGCTTCTTCGGCGTCGCGCCCGGCACATCGGAAAAATCGAACCCGAATGCGATGGCGACGTTGCGTGCCAATTGCATTTTCACCAATGTCGCGCTGACGCCGGATGGCGACGTGTGGTGGGAAGGCATGACGGACCAGCCGCCGCCCCACCTGACGGACTGGCAGGGCCAGCCCTGGACGCCCGCCAGCGGCCGCAAGGCGGCGCACCCGAACGCGCGCTTCACCGTGCCGGCCGCACAGTGTCCGTCCCTCGATGCAGCGTGGGAAGACCCGGCCGGCGTCCCGATCTCGGCCTTCATCTTCGGAGGCCGGCGCAGCGATACGGTGCCCCTGGTCACGGAAAGCGCGGGCTGGGTGGAAGGGGTCTATGCCGCCGCCACGCTCGGCTCGGAAACCACGGCGGCAGCCACCGCCAAGGTCGGCCAGGTCCGCCGCGATCCGATGGCGATGCTGCCCTTCTGCGGCTACAACGTGGGGGATTACTTCGGCCATTGGCTGAAAATGGGGCGCAGCCTCGGCAAGCCGCCCCGCATCTTCTGCGTGAACTGGTTCCGCAAGGACGCCCAGGGCCGCTTCCTGTGGCCGGGCTACGGCGAGAACATGCGGGTGCTCAAATGGATCGTGGAACGCTGCCAGGGCCGTGCAGAGGCCGTGCAGGGTCCGCTGGGATGGGTGCCGCGGCGCCGCGACCTGGATTGGCAGGGCCTGGACCTGCCGGAGGCGTGCTACGACGAATTGATGCGGCTGGATGGCGGGGAGTGGAGGGCGGAACTCGAATCGCACGCCGAGCTGTTCGCGCGGCTCGAAGGGAGCCTGCCCCAGGAACTGGGCAGCAGGCGACTGGCTCTGGCCGACGCCATGGCCAGCGCTGCGCCGCGCGCCGCCGGCTGACCCTGCGCTACTCGGCCGGGAAGACGCCCGTCGAGAGGTAGCGGTCGCCGCGATCGCAGACGATCGTGACGATGGTGGCGTTCCTGACTTTCGCCGAGACCTGCAGCGCTGCCCACAGCGCGCCGCCCGAAGAGATCCCCGCGAAAATGCCCTCTTCCGTGGCCAGCCTGCGGGCCATTTCCTCGGCATCGGCCTGGGCGACCTCCACGACTTCGTCCACGCGGCTGCGATCGAAGATTCTCGGCAGGTAGGCCTGCGGCCATTTGCGGATGCCCGGGATCTGCGAGCCGTCCGTCGGCTGGCAGCCGACGATGCGGATCGCGGGATTCTTTTCCTTGAAGAAGCGCGAACACCCCATGATGGTGCCGGTGGTGCCCATGCTGCTGACGAAGTGCGTGACCTGGCCGCTGGTATCGCGCCAGATCTCCGGGCCCGTGCCCTCGTAGTGCGCAAGCGGATTGTCCGGGTTGGCGAACTGGTCGAGGATGTGCCCTTCGCCCCGCGACTGCATCGCCTCCGCGATGTCGCGCGCCTTTTCCATGCCGCCTTCCTTCGGCGTCAGCACGAACTTCGCGCCGAACGCGGCCATGCTCTGGCGCCGCTCGATGGACAGGTGCTCGGGCATCACCAGGACCATCCTGTAGCCGCGCATCGCAGCGACCATCGCCAGGGCAATGCCGGTATTCCCGCTGGTCGCCTCGATCAGGGTGTCGCCCGGCTTGATCTGGCCGCGCTCTTCCGCGCGCCGGATCATCGACAGCGCCGGACGATCCTTCACCGAGCCCGCCGGGTTGTTGCCCTCCAGCTTGGCGAGGATGACATTGGTGGTTTCGCCCGGGATGCGCTTGAGGCGCACCAATGGCGTATTGCCCACGAAGTCGTCGAGGGTCCGGGAGGCGTGCACGGGGCTGCGGTCCATCAGGACATCATACCTTCGCGGCGCAAGCGGCGTTCAGTGGCCGGATTCGAGCAACCATTCGACATAACGCGCCACGCCGGTCTGCACGTTGTAGAAAGGCGTGTCGTAGCCGGAGGCGCGCAGGTCGGCGAGGTCGGCTTCGGTGAAGCTCTGGTACCGGCTCCTCAATCCCGCGTGGAAAGGCACGTATTCGATGACGCCCTGCCGCGCCAGGTCCTGGAGAGGCAGCGGATTCTCCCCCGCCTCGGCCCGCAATGCATTGACGGTGGCGACGGCCACGTCGTTGAACGTCTGCGAGGCGCCGGTGCCGCAATTGAAGATGCCCGACTTCTTCGGATTGTCGAGGAAGTACAGGTTCACCTTCACCGCGTCTTCCACCGAGATGAAATCGCGGCGCTGCTCGCCGGCCGCGTAGCCGTCGCTGCCCTCGAACAGCTTGACCTTGCCGGTCTCGCGATACTGGTTGAAGCAGTGGAAGGCCACCGAGGCCATGCGCTCCTTGTGCGCCTCGCGCGCGCCGTAGACGTTGAAGTAGCGCAGGCCGACCACCTGCGCGGTGTTCTCTTCCCAGCGGCGGCGCACCAGCTGGTCGAACAGGAATTTCGAGTAGCCGTAGACGTTCAGCGGCCGCTCGTTCTCCCGGCCCTCCTTGAACGCCGGCCCCGCCCCGTACACGGCGGCGGAGGAGGCGTAGATCAGGGGCACGGACTCGGACTGGCAATAGGCCAGCACGTCCGCCGAGTAGCGGTAGTTGTTCTCCATCATGTAGCGGCCATCCGTGTTCATCGTGTCGGAGCATGCCCCCTGGTGCACGATGGCCGCGATCTCGCCGTCGAACGAGCCGGCGTCGAGCGCGGTGCGGAAATGCTCCTTGTCCAGGTACTCGGCGATGTCGCAATCCGCAAGGTTGCGGAACTTGTCGCCGCGGCTGAGGTTGTCCACCGCGAGGATGTCCGTTTCGCCGCGCGCATTGAGCGCCTTGACGATGTTCGAGCCTATGAAGCCGGCGGCGCCGGTGACGACGATGTACATGTTGGTCCGTTCAGGAAAACAGCTCTTCGGGTTGGACGACGGCGGTGCCCAGCTTGCCGACGACGATGCCCGCCGCCTTGTTGGCGAGCTGCACGGCTTCGGGCAGGCCGGCGCCCGCGGCAAGCATGACGCCCAGGATCGCGATGACCGTGTCCCCCGCGCCGCTGACATCGTACACTTCGCGGGCCAGGGCGGGCACATGCAGGCGGTCGCCCTTGCGGAACAGGGTCATGCCCTCTTCGCTGCGCGTCACCAGCAGGGCCTGCAGGTCCAGCGATTCCCGCAATTTCTGCGCGCGCGCCGTGAGGTCGTCCTCGTCCTTCCAGCGCCCCGCGACTTCGCGGAACTCGGAGCGGTTCGGTGTCAGCAGGGTCGCGCCGCGATACCGTTCGTAGTCGTCCCCCTTCGGATCCACGAGCACCGGTTTTGCGGCCGCGCGCGCGAGCTCGATCATGCGCTGGATGTGCCTGAGCCCGCCCTTGCCGTAGTCGGACAGGATGACGGCATCCGTGGCCGCCAGCCGCGACTCGAAATCGGCCAGCTTGGCGTCGAGGACTTCATGGGTCGGCTCGGTCTCGAAATCCACGCGCAGCAATTGCTGCTGGCGCCCGATGACGCGCAGCTTGATCGTCGTCGCCAGGGCGGGATCGCGATGCAGCTGCCCCTTGATGGCGTCCGCATCCAGCAGGGCCTGGATCGCATCGGCCGCCTCGTCGCGCCCGACCACCGAAAGCAGCGCCGCCTGCGCCCCGATGGCGGAAATGTTGCGCGCCACGTTGGCCGCGCCGCCGAGCCGCTCCTCGGTCCGGCCGACCTTGACCACCGGGACGGGCGCTTCCGGCGAGATGCGGCTGACTTCCCCGAACCAGTAACGGTCGAGCATGACGTCGCCGACCACCAGCACCCGCGCCTTCCCCACGCCCTGGGTTTTCATGGAAGTCCCGTTCTCAGTGCCGGCCGACGGAGAAGTACTCGATGCCGGCCGTGCGCATGTGGTTGGGATCGTACAGGTTGCGGCCGTCGAAAACGACAGGCGACTTCAGGCGCTTCTTCAGGTCTTCGAAGTCCGGGCTGCGGAACTCCTTCCATTCGGTGACGATGATCAGCGCGTCCGCGCCGTCCAGCGTCGCCGTCGTGGAGGCGGCGAATTTCACGGCCGGTTCCTTGGCATAGATCCGGCGCGCCTCTTCCATCGCGACCGGGTCGTAGACGCAGACCTTTGCGCCCCGGGACAACAGGCCGCCGATGACGACGCGGCTCGGCGCTTCCCGCATGTCGTCGGTATTGGGCTTGAAGGACAGGCCCCAGAGCGCGAAGGTTTTTCCGTCCAGGTGTTCGCCGAAGCGCAGGCGCACTTTCTCAAGGATGCGCTGCTTCTGCGTGCGGTTGACCTTCTCCACGGCATCGACGATCGTCAGGTTCATCCCGTATTCGCCCGCAGTATGCTGGAGCGCCTGGATGTCCTTCGGGAAGCAGGATCCCCCGTAACCGACCCCCGCGTAGAGGAAGTGGTAGCCGATGCGCTGGTCCGAACCGATGCCGTGGCGCACCGACTCGATGTTCGCGCCCACTTTCTCGGCCAGGTTGGCGAGCTCGTTCATGAACGAAATGCGCGTGGCGAGCATGGCGTTGGCCGCGTACTTGGTCAGTTCGGCCGATCGCGGATCCATGACCAGGAGCCGGTCGTGATTGCGCAGGATGGGATTGTAGAGCTGGCGCATGGCCTGGGTGGCGAGCTCGTCGGAACTCCCCACCACGACCCGGTCCGGACGCATGAAGTCGGCCACGGCCGCGCCTTCCTTCAGGAACTCGGGATTGGATGCGACGCTGAACGGAATGGAAACGCCGCGGCGTTTCAGTTCTTCGTCGATGACCGCGTGCACGCGTTCCGCGGTGCCGACGGGCACCGTGGACTTGTCGACCACCACGCGATGCTCGGTCATGTAGCGGCCGATATTTCTCGCGGCCGCGAGGACATGCCGCATGTCGGCGGAACCGTCCTGGTCCGGCGGGGTGCCGACCGCAATGAACTGGACGGCGCCATGGGCCACGCTTTCCTCCACGTTCGTGGTAAAGCGCAGGCGTCCGGCCGCTGCATTGTGGCGCACCAGCTGCTCGAGCCCGGGCTCGTAGATCGGGATGCCGCCCGCCTTGAGCGTGGCGACTTTTTTCTCGTCGAGGTCGAGGCAGAGGACGTCGTTGCCGAGATCGGCAAAGCAGGCGCCCGAGACCAATCCCACGTAGCCGGTACCGATGATGGTGATTTTCAAACGTTGTTCTCCAGGGTAGCCAGTTCGGAATTGATTCGCGCAAGGACATCCAGGGGCCGCGCCGCACGGGTGACGGAGCGGCCGATGACGAGATGGCTGGCCCCCGACTGCATCGCCAGCATCGGCGTCATGACACGCTTCTGGTCGCCGGCGGCATCCTCGGGCAGCCGGATGCCGGGCGTGACACGCATGAAGCCTGCGCCGGCGAGGTCGCGGATCGGTCCCGCCTCGTGCGCGGAGCAGACCACGCCGTCGAGGCCGCTTTCGTCCGCGAGGCGGGCCAGGCGCAGGACCTGGTCGAGGGCGCTGGCCTCGATTCCGATCTCGCGTAGGTCGGATTCCGCCATGCTGGTCAGGACGGTCACCGCGATCAGGTGCGGCCGCCGGCTGCCGGACTCGATCGCCTCCCGCGCCGCGTCCAGCATCGCGCGCCCGCCCAGGGCATGCACATTGATCATCCACACGCCCAGCCGCGCGGCCGCCTTGCAGGCCTGCGCGACGGTATTCGGGATGTCATGGAATTTCAGGTCGAGGAAGACATCGAAACCCCGCTGCACCAGGGCTTCGACCAGGGCCGGGCCGGCAGCGGTGAAGAGTTCCTTGCCGACCTTGAGCCGGGCCGCGCCCGGCTGCAACTGGTCCGCGAACGCCAGTGCCCCGGCGGCGTCGGCAAAATCGAGGGCGACCAGCACCCGCGGCCCCTGGAATCGGGTGACGGATCGCACGGCCGCCGGTCTGAGTGCTTCGCTTGTCATCCCGCCATTTCCCGCTCTTCGCTCCGCCGCGGCGGATAGGTCTCCCAGCCGTTGCAGGCGGGACAATGCCAGTAGAACTGCCGCGCCTTGAAGCCGCACTGGTCGCACCGGTACAGGGCGAGGCTGCGGGTATGCTGGTGCACCAGGTTCTTGATCAATTGCAGGTCGTGCCGCCGGTCTGCCGGTGCTTCCACGAGTTGCGCCTCCAGCAGCTTGTCGAGCCCCAGCAGGGTTGGATTGCGGGCCAGTTCGTCCCGCACCAGCCGATAAGCGGAATCGGCGCTGCCGAACTCGAGTTCGCCCTGGAATATGACATTGAGCAGGTCAAGGGACGGATAGTTCGCGAGATAGCCGCGCAGAAGCTGCAAACCTTCTCCCTGCTTGCCGAGATTGCGGTAGGCGCCCAGGATTTTCTCCGCCACCAGCGCCAGGTAGGCCGGGTTCTGGATCTCGATGCGCTTCCAGGCGTCGATGGCCTCCAGGGGCCGGCCCTGCGCCATTTCGATGTCGCCGGCCAGCATGTTGGCCCGCGTGCAGCGCCGGTTCACCACGAGCGCTTCCCGCAGGTAGTCGCGGGCGGCCTCCCAACGGGAATTTCCCATCTCCCCGGAAGCCAGCTCGCAATAGAAGTTGGCAATGTCCGTCGCGCTCGAACGGCCGGTGACCGCATCCATCCTGCGGGAGGTCTCGATGGCCTTGTACCAGTCCTTCTCCTGCTCGTAGATCTCCAGCAGGAACTTCAGGCCTTGTTGTTCGTACTGGGTGCCCTGCAACCGGCCGAAAAGCTCCTCGGCGCGGTCGAGCAGGCCCGCCTTGAGGTAGTCCTGCGCCAGTTCGTACAACGCGACCAGCTTCTGCTCCGGTGCGAGGTCGGCGCGGCCGAGCAGGTTCTCGTGCATG
>Ga0315912_10005551_pt1 | contig 11561 bp, 12 predicted proteins | sample VfabasoilMG_FD_204469 | JGI IMG/M metagenome (GOLD analysis project Ga0315912, IMG submission 204469) | Garden soil microbial communities collected in Santa Monica, California, United States - V. faba soil | ecosystem: Environmental > Terrestrial > Soil > Garden | place: USA: California...
CATTAAAAGGCTTTCAAGGGCTATCCCTGTGCGTTTCTTCTCGACTCACTTGATCAGGCCCAGAGTATCATCTCAACGCAAACGACCGGAGCACTAAACGACCCCCAATGAGTTTCACCATCTTTCTCGGAAATTTGCCGGCTTGGGTGACTGCTGACGACATCAAGAGCTGGCTGACTGCCGAAAACTTGGTGGCCGATCATATCAAGGTCATCCGTAACCCGGAAACACAGGAATCGAAGGGCTTCGCATTCATCGAAGCACCCAACCAGGATGAAATGCAATCCATCATCCGGCGATTCGATCGCGCTCCTTTGGAGGACCGCCTCCTCCGCGCGAACCCGGCGCAGCCCCCGAAGGGCAAGAAGCCCGGAGAGGCACCGCAGCAACAGCAGCAGGTCCGTCCGCAACAGCGCCGAGCCATGGCTCCGCGCCAACAAAGCGCCCCACCTGCGGATGGATCCGCTGCGGCGGCAACTGGAGCCACCGCTCCACCGGCGCAAAAACGTGAGCGTGAACGCGCGCCCAAGGTCGGCGGCAGTAGTGCATTCGCCGAAGAACTCGCCAAAGCTCTCTAAGCTCTGGTGTTATACTCAATGTCCGGGCTTTTCTGAACGGGCATGGTCGACCTTCTCTTAATCCGCGCATTCTTTATCCTTCTGCTAGCTAGCGCGGCCTATTCTCTTCGTCCGTTTCAATTGGATGCCCCCGTTTCCGCCGGGTGTGGGGCGGTGGCCGGATTGGCCATTGTTCTCTGCGAAGTCCGACTCAAGCAGATGAGTCTCAAGCGGCTGATCGGCTCGGCGATAGGTTCTGTCCTCGGAATTTTCGGAGCCTTTCTCATGTCTCTGATCATTGGACAGGCACTGGGTAACGACTCCTCCACTACAGCATTCCTCCAAGTCACCATCATGCTCGTAATGACCTACGTGGGGTTATCGGTTGGTGCCACCAAAGGCGATCTCCTCAACCTTGGCGCATTAGGGGGCCTGTTTGGAGGTGAGAAACCAGCCTCTCAGCCTTTCAAGATCCTCGACACCAGCGTCATCATTGATGGCCGCATTGCCGATATTGCCGAGACCGGATTCCTTGATGGCATCCTGGTGATTCCCCAATTCGTTTTGAGAGAACTTCAACTTGTTGCCGATTCAGCCGATTCGATGAAACGTAACCGTGGCCGCCGCGGGCTGGATGTACTCCAGCGTATTCAGAAAATGTCCACGCTGAATATCCAGATCCTGGAAGACGACTTCCCGAACATTAAGGAAGTGGACCTTAAACTCATTGAACTCGCCAAGACCTGTGACTGCAAGATTGTCACCAACGATTTCAATCTCAACAAGGTCGCGCAACTCCATGGCGTACAAGTGCTCAATATCAACGAACTCGCCAACGCGCTCAAACCAGTAGTTCTTCCGAGCGAAACAATGCGAGTGTTCATTCAAAAGGAAGGCAAAGAGCACAATCAGGGTGTCGCCTATCTTGATGATGGCACGATGGTCGTGGTGGATAATGCGAGGCGTCTCATCAACAAGAACGTCGAGGTCGTAGTGACCAGTGTCCTTCAGACTACGGCGGGAAAGATGATCTTTGGGCGATACGAAGAACGCTCTCACCGCGAACAACCTGCCACCGTTGCAGCCGGTGGACATCCAGACTCTTAGAGAACAATCAAAATGAAAGTAAGCGTAATCATCCCAGCCGCAGGCTTGGGGACCCGGATGGGCCGACCCGCAGCGGAAAAAACCGGCACCAGCCGCAAGCAGTTCATGCAGTTGGCAAATGCCCCTATTCTGATCCACACGATCAGGAAGTTTGCGAGCTCGCCTGTTATCAGCGAGATTATCATCGCCACTAGAGAAGAGGAGATCGACTGGGTTACCGACCTCATTCGCAAAGAAAATCCCGCCAAGTCAGTGCGCGTCGTCAAGGGTGGCAACAGCCGACAGCAGTCGGTCGAGAACGCACTCGCTGCGGTTGCGCCGGGAACGGACTTGGTTGCGGTGCATGATGCGGTGCGGCCCTTCATTGACGTGGCAACGATCGAGAAAGTGATCGCCGAAGCGGCGGCAACCGGAGCGGCCATTGTTGGCATCGTCCCGGTTGACACCGTCAAACAGGTGCGCAAGAACAAGATCCGTCAGACGATTCCAAGAGAACATCTTGTGCTGGCCCAGACTCCGCAGGTGTTTCGTCTGGATCTCCTCCGGCAAGCATTTGACCGTGCTCGCGAAGAGAATTTCACAGGCACCGACGAGGCAAGTCTTGTGGAGCGCTTGGAGGAGGTAGAGGTAAGTGTAGTCGCCGGCAGCGACAGGAACATCAAGATCACCAAACCCGCAGACATGGAACTAGCCCGCCTGTTTCTATCTCAGGAAATTGGTTTGGCATGAGTTTCGATCCGAAGTACCGCACAGGTTTGGGATGGGATGTTCACCGAACGGCCAAAGGGAGGCCTCTCATCATTGGTGGAGTCGCCATCGAATCGTCATTCGGTCTGGAAGGTCACTCCGATGCGGACGTACTTTCCCACGCAATCACCGACGCCTTGCTAGGTTCTGTTGGGCAAGGCGATATTGGCATGCATTTCCCTGACACAGATCCAAAGTGGAAGGGTGCCGACAGCCTGAAGATGCTGGCCCACGCCGTGAGCTTGGTTAAAATTTCAGGATATGAACCCGTCAATATTGACTCGACGGTGATTCTGGAACGTCCGAAGCTCAAGGACTACCGCGGTGTCATTCGCCAAAAACTAGCGGCGACCATGGGTCTTCCGGAAGACCGCGTCTCAGTAAAATTTAAGACCGCCGAGAAAGTAGGACCCGTCGGAGAGGGCCGCTCCGCCGAAGCGCAGGCCATTGCATTAGTCCGAAAACGGAAAACCAACGGCGGCGAATCGGGGAAATAGTTCTACTGCGGAACGACGATCACGCCCCACGGCCGGTCGGCAACCTTGATTTTCTTGAGCACCGTCTTGGTGGCAAGATCAACTACAGACACATCTCCAGATGGCCCATTTGCAGTGAAAAGCAGCTTGCCATCAGGCGAAACCGCAATCCCCCAAGGACGTTGCCCAACTTCGAAATCGCCGGTCACTTTGTTCGTCTTGGTGTCCACGACAAAGACCTTTTTGAAGCTGCCTGTGCTCACGTAAAGAGTTCCACCGTCGGGAGACATGGCCAGACCCATAGGCTTCACAATGCCAGATTCTCCCAGGCGAATGACAGACGAGAACACATGCGTCCTCGCATTCATCACCGCGACAGTACCATCGTTCTCAGCTGTTACATAAGCTCGCGAACTATCAGGCAAGAACGCGACACTGCGCGGACGTTTGCCAACCTTGACGCGCTTAAGGAGTTTCTGTGTCGCGGTATCGATGACGTTGACTTCACCGGAATCCTCAGCTGTTACATAGACGAACTTCCCGTTGGGCGAAGTTGTCACACCTTCTGGCTCTTCACCCACCTTAATTTCTTTTACGATCTTACCGGCAGCGATATCGATGATCGTGGTCTTTGCTGCATCTTCGTTGGAAATGTACAGGAGCTTCCCGTCCTTGCTGAGATCGAATTGTTCAGGGTCGGGACCGGATATCAAGACCTTAGTTACCTTGTTCTGCGCAATGTCGTAAACACCAATCCCGTCGGCGGAGCGATCCGGAGGCGGAAGTTTCGACTCGTCTGTTCCCGGAGGCGCAAATGGTGATCCGCTCAGCGCTACATAGAGGAACTTGCGATCCAAGCTCGCATGAATACCGCGAGGGCGCTTCCCGAGTTTGGCGTTGCCGATAACCTCTTGCTTGATCGGGTCAATGATACTGAGGTCGCCGGATGCTTCGTTGGTTACGTATACCTTGTACGAGGGCTGCTGGGCATGGGTAGAAATCAACCCGACGGCTAAAGCACCGAAAGCGATTGTGGCACCGGTCAGGAAGTGAGAGCGTGTTAAACGTGGCATTGAAAATCTCCAAGAATCTGCACCACTACTGTATCAAATCCGTCATTTCGTGAGATCGGCAAATGCGATGCGAAAGAAGGCTCAGAGAGGCTTGATTTTGATATTACGAAATTCGATCCGCTGTTGCAGCTGACATTGGAGACCGATGACGCCCGCAGCATGAGCGGAATTGTGCGTATCGAGGACGGTCTTACCATTCAACACAATGATGAAATGGTCACCCTTGGCGGTGATGTCATATTTATTCCATTCATCACCGATGACCTTCGGATCGGTTGTGGAGGGCTTGGCATGATTGACCAGACTCCCGGTTAGAAACCCGGCAGGCTGATAATCCCAGATCTGCAATTCATAGCCAGTGACATGTGGTTCACCCTCTTTCTCCGAGCGTAGGAATACGCCGCCATTCACTTTTTGAATCCCGCGAAACTCCAGCGTCAACTGGAAGTCCTTAAACGAAGCGTTCGTGCTAAGCCAGCTAGGCAGAGTGCCGCCGCAAAGCAGAGCACCACCACTCACTCGCCAATCCCCGGTGGAGAAAGGTTCAAAGGTCTGGCGTCCCGTCCAGCCTTTCTTGGTCTTGCCGTCAAAGAGCAATTGCCAGCCGTCCTTCTTCTCCTGTCTGGAGAGAGTATTCGGAGACTGTGCCGAGAGGGTGGCACACATTAGGCCAAGTAGGAATAATATTTTCATAGTCACGCCCGTCACATTATCACAACTGGTATCCTGAATGTTCACCCCTCCAAACAGGCTTATTCATGCGCAAACTAGAGTATCAAACTCCGGGAGGTATCTCGGTTAGCCGGACTATTTCCAAAGTCCCCTATAAGAAGGGACTCCAAGGACTCCTACGGCAATTAGACGAGCACAGGGGGATTTACCTGTCCTCCGGCTATGAGTATCCGGGGCGCTATTCTCGCTGGGACGTCGCCTCGCTTTGTCCGCCGCTGGAAATCGTCGGTGCCGGCCGTGACCTCACCCTGCGTGCGCTCAATGAACGCGGCGTCGCGCTGCTTGCGATGTTTCACAAGATTCTGGAAGACCATCCGCATTGGGAGTCACTCCAAATGGTGGAAGGAGAACTGCGCGGACGTTTAAAGCCCCTCCCTGAGATCTTCCCTGAAGAGGAACGCAGTCGACAGCCTTCAGCTTTCACGATTCTTCGCGCACTCACCAAAGAGTTCCACAATCGGAAAGACAACCTGCTCAACCTGATCGGCGCATTCGGCTACGACTTGCTGTTTCAATTCGACCCGATTGAACTCAAACACCCCAGGGGACACAGCAAAGACCTCCACCTGTTCCTATGCGACGACGTCTACCGTATGGATCGCAAGAAGGAACTAATCGAACGTTGCCAGTACGAATTTACGATGGGCGAGATCACCACCATCGGCAAGCAAGGCGGCGGCCAGACGATTCCGCCGCCGCCCGATACCGGCGAAGCTGAAATCAGGAGCGATCACACGGCGGAAGAATACCAAGCCGCCGTCGAACGTGTCCGCCAGGGCATGAAGCGAGGCGATTACTACGAAGTTGTTCTGCGACAAACCTTCAGCGCGCCATACTGCGGCAGCACTGCGGCCTTATTTGAGCGCATCCAGAAAGCCTCTCCAAGCCCGTACGAATTTCTCCTCCAGTTCGGCGAAGAATCGCTGGTGGGAGCCTCGCCGGAAATGTTTGTGCGCATCGAAGGCAAGCGCATGGAGACCAGCCCTATCTCAGGAACTGCTCGCCGAACGGGCGATCCGCTCAAGGATGCCGACAATATTCGCGAACTTCTCAGCTCGCTCAAAGAAGAGTCCGAACTGACCATGTGTACCGATGTCGACCGTAACGACAAGTCACGCGTTAGCGTCCCTGGCTCGGTAAAAGTGATTGGCCGCCGTCTCATCGAATCCTACGCAGGCGTATTTCACACTGTCGATCATGTCGAGAGTATGCTCGCGCCAGAGTTCGATGCACTCGACGGCTTCCTCACCCACATGTGGTCGGTGACGATGATTGGCGCGCCCAAAAAGGCCGCAGCGCAAGACATCGAAAACATCGAAAAAAGTGCGCGAGGCTGGTATGGCGGAGCCATCGGCATGATTTCTCTTAGCGGTGGCGACATCAACACAGGCATTCTCATTCGCACCGTCCATCTGCGCGACGGCCAGGCGCAATATCCGGTGGGTGCCACGCTCCTCTACGATTCCATCCCGGCGGCGGAAGAACTCGAAACCCGGGCAAAAGCTACCGGCTTTTTCCGAGCGCTACGGCCACCAGTTGTCGAACCCAAAACACGTGTGAAGGCCGCAGCAAAGCCCGGCCAAGGCATCAGGATGCTGCTTGTCGACAACGAGGACTGCTTCATACACACCCTGGCCAACTACGCCCGGCAAACCGGTGCCGACGTTGTGACCTATCGCGCGGGAATCTCGCACAAAATGATCCTCGACGTGAAACCGGATCTGATTCTCATCTCGCCAGGCCCGGGACGTCCGGCGGATTTCGGTGTTCCGGATCTGGTCCGATTCGCCGCGCAACAGGGCATTCCCGTTTTCGGAGTTTGCCTGGGGCTTCAAGGCATCGTCGAAGCCTTCGGGGGCGAACTTGGCATACTCGACTATCCCGTACACGGTAAGCCATCGCAAATCACCCACCAGAACAAAGGGGTCTTCGAAGGCTTGCCTTCTCCTTTCAAAGTGGGCCGCTACCATTCGCTGTTCGCGTTGCGCGACAAGCTACCCTCGGTCCTGGAAATCACAGCCGAGTCCGAGGACGGAATCATCATGGGAGTCCGCCACAAAGATCTGCCTATTGAGGCAGTCCAGTTCCACCCTGAGTCGCTCCTGTCGCTGGAAAACGATTGCGGCCTCAAGCTAATTGAAAACGTGGTGCTTAACGTTCGCGTAAGTACTAGGACTTTGTAAGCTTGTATAAAATGACAACCCCACGGATACTAAAAGCATTATGGAAGATCTGATGTACGCGCTTTTTCTGGCCGTGGTGTCCTGGGTTGTCGTGAAATTATTGACCGACAACGGGGACGGCGGCAAACGTGACCGCATGCCCGTAAGTGCCTAGATGCCGCGCGTCCTGGTAGCCGGGGGAGGACTGGCCGGACTGGCTGCCGCCGCTGCTCTCCACGACGTGGGCTACTCTGTCGAAATCTTTGAAAGCCGTCCTTTCTTGGGCGGCCGCGCTACGTCTTACCCGCTCAACACCGAAAGTTCCACCGAGGTCATTGATAACTGCCAGCACGTGTTGATCGGTGCTTGCGTCAACCTCCTGGATCTCTACAAACGCCTCGGCGTTAGTGACAGTGTCCGGTTCTTTGACGAATTCTACTTCCTGGAACCCGGTGGACGTCTCTCCACCATGCGAGCCGGTGTGCTTCCGGCACCTGCTCACTTCGCACTGTCTTTTTTGAAAATGCCGTTCCTCAACTTCGGTGAGAAGCTAGCCATCGGCCGAGCTATGCTCGCACTGCAACGCGAGCACCGTAAGCGCAAAGACCTGGACAATATCACCATGCTCGACTGGCTGCAAGAGCATCACCAACCGCCGCGAGCCATCGAGCGTTTCTGGCGGCAAGTGCTAGTAAGCGCCATCAACGAAGAGTTAGACCGTATGGCCGCATCTCACGGCTTCCAGGTATTTCAGCTCGGCTTCCTTACCGGAGCCGCCGCCTCACGCATGGGTGTGCCCTCGGTTCCGCTGGGCGAATTATATTCGGCATCGGCACTCAAACACCGCACTAGAGCCACGGTGGATCGCATCGCCATTAAAGACGGAAGAGTGACCGGAGTCATCTCTAACGGGGAGTTTCACCCCGCAGACGCCGTGGTCTGCGCCGTTCCCTACGAGCGTGTGAATGCATTGCTGCCGGAATCACAGTGTGACTTCACGGGATGGGAGCACTCACCCATCACAGGAATCCACTTTTGGTTTGACCGTCCGGTGACAGCACTCCCGCACGCGACGCTGCTAGACCGCACTATCCAATGGTTCTTCAATAAACACGAGGGACGCTACCTGCAACTCGTAGTGAGCGCGTCACGCAGTCTGATGAATTTGAGCAAGCAGGATGTCATTGCATTGGCAAGGAAGGAACTGGAAGAGTTTCTCCCTTCGGTGCGCGGGGCGCAACTGGTCAAGGCTCACGTCGTGAAAGAAGCACGTGCGACGTTTGCCGCGATGCCGGGGCTTGAAGCACGCAGGCCAACTGCAAAAACGAAAATCGGCGGACTCTATCTGGCAGGCGACTACACACGCACTGGCTGGCCTGCAACCATGGAAGGCGCTGTCCGAAGCGGATATCTGGCTGCCGAGGCGATAACCGAAAGCCACTTCGTGATTGAATAGGAGTGGTGACCCACTCATGATTCGCATCGCGAACGGCCAAGGTTTTTGGGGCGACTGGCTCGAAGCACCTGTTCGCCTCGTCGAGCAAGGCCCCCTCAACTACCTCACCCTCGACTACCTCGCCGAAGTGACCATGTCCATCCTGCAAAAGCAAAAGCAGAAGGATCCGTCCAAAGGCTATGCCACCGATTTCCCGACCCTCATCGGTCGCATCAAGGACGCCGTGTTGGCGAAGAACATCCGCGTCATTGCCAACGCCGGAGGCGTTAATCCCGTCGAGTGCGCCCGCGCCGTTCACAAACTGGCACCCGAGCTGAAAGTAGCAGTCATTCACGGCGACAACGTTTTAGACAAACTAGATGAATGGTTGCGTGCAGGCCATGCGATGAAAAACCTGGACACCGGCGAAGAACTCTCCACCATCCGCGAAAACATCCTCAGTGCCAACGCTTACATCGGAGCCTTCCCAGTCGCGGAAGCACTCGCAACCGGAGCACAAGTGATCATCGCCGGACGCTGCACCGACACCGCACTGGCACTAGCTCCCATGCTTTACGAATTCGGCTGGAAGCAGGACGACTGGAATCACCTCGCCGCCGGAACCGTTGCCGGACACATCATCGAATGTGGCGCACAAGCAACGGGCGGAAACTGCCAAGCCGACTGGCAATCCATTCCCGACTTGGCTAACATCGGCTACCCGATCGTCGAAGCCGAGCCCGACGGAACCTTCGTTGTCACAAAGCATGAAGGCACTGGAGGCCGCGTCAATATCGACTCTGTCAAAGAGCAACTCCTCTACGAACTCGGCGATCCCAAAAACTACATCACGCCGGACTGCGTGGCAGACTTCTCCACAATTCAAGTCGCCGCAGACGGACCAAACCGGGTGAAAGTCAGCGGCATCGAAGGCCGTGAGCGAACCCCGTTTATCAAACTATCCATCAGCCATTCCGCTGGCTGGAAGTCTACGGGAACCCTTGTTTACAGCTATCCTGACGCCCTGTCGAAAGCAAAGGCAGCCAACCGCATCATCAGGCAGCGACTCTCTGATCTCGGCCTGCACTTCGACGAGATCCACACCGAGTACTTCGGCGTGAACGCATGCCATGGCATCTCCGCACCTCCGGTGGCCGATCCCGCGGAGGTCATGTTGCGTATCGGAGTGCGCGGCGACAGCCGCACCGCCGTCGACAGATTCACACGCGAGATTGTCCCGCTGGTTCTCAACGGACCACCCACGGCAACAGGCTTCGGAGACGGACGTCCGGCGGTTCACGAAGTAGTCGCCTACTGGCCTGCGCTGGTACCAAGAGAGTTGATAGAAACCCACGTCGAGGTAGTGGAATGAAGATCCCGCTCAGTCAAATCGCGCACGCTCGATCAGGCGATAAGGGCGACACTTCCAACATCGGCATCATCGCGTATGAACCCGAGTTCTACCCGATGCTCGTAAGAGAGGTGACACCGGAGAAAGTAGCAACGTTCTTCGACGGATTCTGCAAAGGCAAAGTAGAACGTTTCGAACTGCCAAATCTCGGAGCACTGAACTTCCTGCTCCACGAAACCCTGGGCGGCGGAGGCACGTTCTCTCTCCGCATCGACGCCCAAGGTAAAACGCTGGGAGCCGCATTATTGCGCATGGAGATCGATGTGGAGGCAAACGAAATTGCTAAAACAAACCATCGACGGTAGACTCCTCCGGCTCACACTAGCAAGGCCGGAGAAACGCAACGCCCTGCATTCCGAACTCGTGCGCGCATTGCTGGCGGCCTTCGAATCCTCCGCAGCCAACCGCAACATCGGCGCGATTTTGTTGGACGCCGAAGGAACAACCTTTTGCGCAGGGATGGACCTGGAAGAAGCCCCGACTGTTGATCCAGCCACGCTTGTACAACTGCAATCCAATCTCTTCGAAATCGGACGCACCCTCACCAAGCCAATCATCGCCGCAGTGCAAGGCTCGGCATACGGAGGCGGCGTAGCATTGGTAGCCAACGCCCACATAGTGCTGGCATCCGACACCGCCCGCTTTGGACTAACAGAACTGCGAGTAGGCATGTGGCCGTTTCTAGCATGGAGCCCCATCGCCGCAGCAATCGGAGACAGAAGGACACGAGAACTAGCTCTCACCACGCGTCTGTTTACCGCAGTCGAGGCACTCCAATGGGGACTGGTGCACTACGTTCTGCCGGAAAGTGATCTAAACAACCGCGCACTGGACATCGCCATAACGTTGTCCGAGTCAAGCGCAGAAACCATGTCACGAGGACTGGAAGCAGCAACACATCCAGAACGCGCACTCGCACTACGAATCGAACAATCAGTAAGCGCAGACTTCCAAGAAGGCGTGGAAGCCTTCCGTACAAAGCGCCCGCCAAAGTGGCCTTCTAATCAATGAAGCCCACCGGGGACATAGCGCCCAAAGGGCAGCAACCCACCACGGCGACGAAAAAGCTGTGTCCCCTTTTACGAGTCGCTCGTCGCTGGGAACACCTTGTGAAAAATCATGCTCAGGTAGGCTTCGAAGCCACCAACAACAAAGACTGTCCCACCGGAAGCCGTAATCCAGTCCTAAACAAAGCGCGCTCCACAGCCAACGGCCGCCCCAACAACCAGTTCAACCACGGCGCAATAGGTGCCGTTCCCGTCGCAGCAGGCTGCCGCATCAGCGGCTCCCACACCCGAAATTTAAACAGCGCCACCGGCATCAACAAGCTGTTCGCATACGTGGCTCGATCCACTCGAAACCCCCGCCTTTGCACCGCCTCACGCAATCGACCCCGCGTGAACCGCTGCTTCTCTTCCGCAAACTCACTATGCTGACTCCGAAGTATATCCAACGCAGAAACGCGCAAAAACAGCAATCCACCCGGCTTCAAAACCCGAAAGAACTCCGACAAAGCCGCCGCCTCCGCTCCGCGCGGGAAATGCACCAGCACGTCCATCGACACCAACGCGTCAAAGCAATCACCAGGAAAAGGCAGCATGGAAGCGTCGGCTTGAGTCAACTCGGTCAGCCCTCGGCCTTGCGCCATATGAATCGCACGGGTGCTCATGTCGAGTCCGGTAACCTTCCAACCAAACTCGCGCTGCATCTCACCGGCCAGATAACCCGTGCCGCATCCGCACTCCAGCACAGATTGAATCTCCCGGCCCGCCACCGCCCGATGCATCAGATCAAAGAGAATTCCCTTTTGGCCCTGGAACCACCAGTGCGTCTCTTCGGAAACAATTAGACTGTCAAACTC
>Ga0315912_10005552_pt1 | contig 11560 bp, 6 predicted proteins | sample VfabasoilMG_FD_204469 | JGI IMG/M metagenome (GOLD analysis project Ga0315912, IMG submission 204469) | Garden soil microbial communities collected in Santa Monica, California, United States - V. faba soil | ecosystem: Environmental > Terrestrial > Soil > Garden | place: USA: California...
TAGAGCGACAGCGCCCAGAAGTGCGGCGGTGTCCACAGGAACACGATGCTCGCCAGCAGCACGGCGGGCAGCTCGATCCGGCCGGTCACCGCCGCCCATGCGATCAGGGGCGCCGAGGCGCCCGCGCCGCCGCCGATGACGATGTTGAGCGGCGTGCGCCGCTTGAGCCACACCGTGTAGAACCACGCGTAGTAGACGATGCTCACCAGCGCGATCACCGCGGAGAGCACGTTCGCCGTGGCCACGAGCACGACCATGGCCAGGATGCCCAGCACCACGCCCAGCCCCACTGCGGCCATGGGCGGCAGCGCGCCCGAGGGCAGCGGCCGTGTGCGCGTGCGCACCATGAGCGCGTCCAGATCGCGGTCGAAGTAGTGATTGAAGCTCGCCGCCGACGCCGCCGAAAGCGCGATGCCCGCGAGCGTGCCCCACAGCAACATCGGCGGCGGCCAACCGAGTGCCGCCAGCTGCATCGCGGGCACACCGGTGAACAGCACCAGCAGCACGATGCGCGGCTTGGTGAGCTCGAGCCATGCGCCGAACGTGCCGGTGCGCGCGCGCGGCACCGGGGCCGGGTTCGCCACGCTCATCGCGCCCTCGCGCCGGCCAGCGAGCGTTCGGCAGCGGGAGCCGCCGCGAGCCGGAACGTGCCCGTGATCGCCAGTGCCAACAGCACTGCCGCGAGCCCCAGGTGGAGTGCGGAGACCCACACCGGGATGGCGAGGAACACATTGGTCACGCCCACGGCCGCCTGCAACAGCACCAGTGCCGCCAGCGAACGCCCGATCCCGCGCAGGACGGGGTCCGCCGAGCGGCGCGAGTGCCGGGCCACGGTGACGAGCAGGGCGATCAACAGGTAGGCGCCATAGCGGTGCGAGACTTGCAGCCCCACGAGCCCGGTCAGCGGAGGGAACCAGGCGCCTTTACACGTCGGCCAATCGGGGCAGGCCAGGCTCGCGTGGTTCGTGCTCACCATGCCCCCCAGCACGGCCTGCGCCCAGATCGCCACCGCGGCCACGGCGTACCAACCGCGCAATCCCGGCGTGCGCGCGGCCTGGGCTCGTTCCGGCGCGCTCTCGTGGCGGGCGACCAGCGCCAGCGTGAGCAGCGCGGCGAAAAGCAGCAACGCCACGGCGAGATGGCCGCTCACCACGCTCGCATCCAGGAGCTTCCACACCGTGAGCGCGCCGAGGAGTGCCTGCGAGAAGTAGAGCGCCAGGCACAGGGCGGCGAGCCCGCCCAGCCGCGCGCGCACGTCGCGGTGCGCGAAGATCCAGCCGCTGGTGGCGAACAGGCCCAGCCCGGTGATGAGCGCCAGGAGCCGATGGAACCACTCCACCAGGATGTTGAACTGGAGCGGCGGGATGAGCCGGCCGTGGCACAGCGGCCAGTCCGGGCAGGCGAGCCCCGAGCCGGTGGTGCGCACGATGGAACCCACCACGATCAGCACCAGCATGAGTCCCGCGGTCGGGATGGCGAGCCGGGTGGTGACGGCGAAGTCGCGAGTGGCGCTCATCGTTCCTCGGAGTGGGCCGCGGTCCGCGCACTCGGAGCGCTCGTGAGGCGATTGGACCGGCCAGCGAAACTAGCATAAGTGTGGAGCCCGCTCGACCGCCGCGGAGGCGGGCGCAGGCCCACCGGAGGAACCCATGAGCGAGCCGCTCTACACGTCCCGGATCACGCTTGACAAGCTCGGCAGCCTGCACCGTCGCGCGCACCTCCCGCTCGGCTCGACCGCCGACATGGGCGTGCACGGCCCGATCGTGCCCTACTTCCGGCTCACGCCGGAGCGGGAGTTGCCGCTGCCGGTGGACTACATCGTCGCCGCCACCGGCGGTTGAATGCTCGGCACACTGAACGGCGCGCTGGAAGCGCGCCAGGTCCGGTTGGCGGAAGACGCCATCCGTTGCGAGGTGGAGGGCGTCAACGAGACGCGCGACGGCCTGCCGGTGCTGACCGAGGTGCGCGTGCACTACCGGCTGCGCATCCCCGCGGGCAGTCGCGAGGTGGTGGACAGGGCGCTGGCGCGCCATCTCGAGAAGTGCCCGACCGCGGCATCGCTCAAGGGCGCGGTGGCCGTGAGCTGGACGGCGGAAGTGACCGAGGAACCGTGACCGCGCCGACGCGCTGGCCGCGTCGCGTGGGCTACGGCTCGATGCGCATGTCCCGCACCGGCGCGGGCCGCTCCGCGTCGATCTGACCGCGTAGCAGGAACAGGCCGTCTCCCGGCGGCACGGTCACGACCGAAGCACTCACGCCGTTGTTCACCGACGGCGCGCGCGTGCCGAGGATGCGGCGATACGCCATCTCGAGCGGCACGTTGAGCGTGTACTCGGACGGGTTCACGAGCACGATCCCGTTCTGGAAGTCGCGCCGCCAGATGCTGGTGAGCCCGGGCTGGAAGTGCACGTCGTCCACCCAGACATCGCCTGCCACGTCGGCGAGCGCGAACGATAGTCCGGCGGTCAGGCTCGTGCTGGGCACCAGCACGGCCTGGTACTCGCGCCACGTGTTGTCCACGTCCACATAGCGCTGGCCTCCCGAGTTGCCGGCGTACACACGGATGCGCCGCGGCGGGTTCGCCTTGGCCCAGAACGTGGCGGAGTAGCTGCTGCCCGCGCTCACGCTCAACTGGCCCGTACTGGTGAGCGCCACGTACCAGTCCACGCTGTTGGGCACGGTCACGCGCACGTGCGCCGATGCCGCACCCGCGGCCGCAGTAGAGGCGTCCTGGGTGAGCGTCGCCTGTGACGGCGTGAAGTGGACGAATGACCAGCCCAGCGAGACGCCGCTCTCGAAGCCATTGTTGGTCACGGCGTCCGGCGCGGTGCTCACCCAGTGATCCAGGTGCGCGGGCCCCTGTGCGTTCCCCAGCCAGCCCGTGTGCTGCAGCTGCGTGCTCGACTGGCCGGTGGCCGGGTCCACGGCGTATTCGTCGTACCACCACTGATGATAGAGCGCGTCGCGCACGGAGCGGCCGCCGGGGCCGAAGCAATGGTAGCCCTCGCCCAGTGCGGCGCTGGCGAGGCCATAGCGCAGACGCCAGGTGTTGTACGAGTTGTATTCGGCTCCGGCGCCAACCTGGGCGACGGTGAGCATCCAGTTGCTCGACGGCTGGCGGTAGTCGCGGTCATCGCGCAGGTAGCCGCGTGAGCTCACGTCGCCGAGCATGTTCGAGTACCAGGTGCCGCCCTGCTGGAACGGGAAGTTCTCGCGCATCCAGCCGTTGTAATACGTGTGCTCGGTGCTGGGGCCGCAGTTGCCCACGAGCAGGAAGCCCGGCCCGCCGTAGCTCCTCAGTCGCGAGGCCAGCGTGTCCGCGGCGGCCGACCAGGCGGCGTCCAGCGCGGCCACGGACGGGTAGCCCGCGCGCGTGTAGTCGATCACCTTGCCGGTCCCCGCCTGGGTCCAGCCGATCGAATGGCAGAACACGTCGGTGAACACACCGTCCCAGAGCCCGGTGGCGATGATGTGGTCTCGGATGATGCCGGCGAGCGCCAGGGCCACGACATAGCGGCCACCGATGTCGCGCTTGGCCAGGTTGATGTTGCCGTCGGGGTACTCCTGACCGGTGTTCCGGTCGTAGAGGAACCCGTTCAGGTTGCGCACGGTGTGGCGGATGAGCGTGGGGACGTGCCGCAACGAATCCGGGTCCTCGACCGGCCAGATGTGCTCGGTGAGGATATAGCCCAGCACTTTGATCTGCGGGTTGCGCGCCTTGATCGCCTGCACGATGTCGGGCCGGTAGGGCGAGATCGGGTAGGCGTCGAGGATGACCTGCTGGAAGCGCGCCACGCGCGCGATCTCCAACGTGTCGAGCGTGAAGTCCGGCCGCACGTACGGGAAGCCGCCGCCCAAGACGTTGCCGTAGATCCCCAGCCGCGGGAACGCCTGCGCCTGGGCCCTCGCCGGAGCGAGGGCGCACGTGAGACAGGCCGCGAGGGCGGCCGCCAGGCAGGCACGGGAGTGGGTCATGGTGGGTCCCAGGGTTATCGGCATCCGCGGCGGTGGCCTGCAGCCGCTCGCCCACTCCGGCGCGAGCGTGGGGCGACCCACCCAGCACGGCTGCACGGCGTGGCAGAACGGCCGAATTGGCGCCGTACCGGCTCGCGCTATAGTGCGCCGCATGCCCGCCGCGGCCACTCCCCCGCTCCCCGCCACGTTCCCCGAAGCTGGTCCCGACGCGGCGCATGCACTCGCCACCGAGCGTGCGTGGTGCCGGGAAGCCCTGCTGCGCGTCTCGCGCACGTTCTCGCTCAACATCCGCTGCCTCTCGGGCCGCATGCTGGAGTCGGTGCGACTCGCCTACCTGCTGTGCCGTGCCGCGGACGCACTCGAGGACTCCTGGCCCGGCCCCGCTGCCGAGATCCGCGCGCGCTTCGATGCGCTGATCGCGGCGTTGGACGGCGATCCGGCGGCAGCCTCCTCGCTCGCCGCGGGCGCGACCGCGCAGGGGCCGCGCGCCGACCTGGCCGTGCTGGGGCGGCTGCCCACGCTGCTCAAGGTGCTGTCGGCGCTCTCGCCGGATGACGCCGCCGACGTGCGGCTGTGCGTGCGGACGATGTCTCTCGGCATGAAGCGCTACGCCGGGCGCGCCGCCGAGCGCGGCGCGCGCGTGCCGTACCTGGACGACGACGCCGAACTGCGCGATTACTGCTACGTCGTGGCCGGGTGCGTGGGCGAGATGCTGACGCGGCTGGTCTCGCGAGGCCTCGCCGACGACACGGTGGCGAGCTACGAACGCCGGCTCGAGTTGGCCCCGGTGGTGGGCGAGGCCCTCCAGCTCACGAACATCCTGCTCGACTGGCCAGTGGACCTGCGCGGGGGCCGCTGCCATGTGCCGCGTTCGTGGCTCGAGCGGGACGGGCTCACGACGCGCGACCTGATCTCGCCCTCCAGTGCGGCGCGCGAGCTGTCGCTGCGCCTGGCGGGGCTCGCGCACACCGCGCTCGACCGCGTGCCGGACTACCTGGAGACGCTGCCCACGAGCGAGCACCGCTACCGGCTGTTCTGCCTGCTGCCCACGCTGTGGGCGCGGCGATCGCTCGACCTGGCGATGATGCGCACGGACTTCCACTCGCGACCGCACCGCCCGCGGCTGTCGCGGCCGAGCATCCTGTGGCAGGCCACCCGCGGCCTGCTCGCGCACGGCAGCCACGGTGCCACCCGGAGCGTGCTCGGCCGGCGCGCGCTCACACCCGCGTAGTCGCCCGCCTACCCTGCAGCCTCGGGGTCGGGCACGGCCACGCGTTCGGCCGCGTCGCGTTCCGCGGCCTCGCGCGCGGCCACCGCACGCAATCGCGCACTCACCCACAGCGCCCCCGCGAGCAGGATGACAGCGCACGCGGTGGTGGCCACCGGGGCGCCGTAATGCTGCGCGAGTGCCCCCGCCATGAGCGCGCCCACCGGCGACGTGCCGACGAAGAACAGCGTGTAGAGGCTCATCACGCGGCCGCGATAGCGGTCGTCCACGGTGAGCTGGATGAGCGTGTTGGTGCTCGACACGTAGAGGATGAGCCCGAAACCGGCCAGTGCCGCGCACGCCACCATGGCGGGCAGCCAGCGCAGCCATGCGAAGCCGATCAAGCCCAGGCCCGCGGCGGTGAGCCCGAACAACAGGTGGCGACGCAGCGCCCAGCGCTCGCGCGCCATGGTCATGCGCAGCGAGGCCACCAGCGCGCCGGCGCCGAACGCCGAGAAGAGCCAGCCATAGACATCCGGGCCCGAGTGCAGGATGTCGCGCGCGTAGACGGGCAGCAGCGTGTTGTACTGGAACCCCAGCCCGGCGCAGACCGCGAGCAGCAGCAACAACTGCCGGATGCTGGGCACCGACCACGCGTAGCGCAGCCCCTCGAACAGCGTCTCGCGCGTGAGTGGTTCGCGCGCCGACGCACGCGTCGCATCCGGCGCGGCCGGGGGCCGCCGGATCGCCATCAGGCTCACGAGCACCGCCACGAACGACAGGGCGTTGATCCAGAAGCAGCCCGCCTCGCCCAGTGTCGCCACCAGCAGGCCCGCGGCGGCGGGGCCGAGGATGCGAGCGCCATTGAACGCGGCCGAGTTGAGCGCGATGCCGTTGGGGAGGTCCTGCTTGCCGGTCAGGTCCACGACGAACGACTGGCGGGCCGGCAGGTCGAATGTGTTGACGACGCCGTAGACCGCGGCGAGCGCCAGCACCATCCATGGCTTCACCACGCCGAGGCTCACCAGGACGGCCAGCAGGAGTGCTTGGACCAGCAGCAGCCCCTGCGTCCACATCAGCATGCGGCGGCGGTCGGTGCGATCGGCGATCACGCCCGCGAACAAGGCGAGCGGCACGACCGGGACGAACTGCGCGAACGACAGCAGGCCGAGCATCATCGCCGAGCCCGTGAGCCGGTGCATCAGCCAGCCCTGCGCCACGGATTGCATCCACGTGCCGACGAGCGAGACGCCCTGCCCGGCGAAGAACAGCCGGAAGTCGCGATGGCGGAGCGCGCGCAGGCCGTCGGGAATGCGCGACGGAGCAGGGGTGGGGCTGGGTGGGGGGGCGTGCTCGGCCATCGAACGCAACGTAGCGCGCTGGCGCCCACGCCCGCCAGCGATGCGGGCGCGATCAAGTGCTCGCTGCGTACGCGCTCGAATGCGCGATCGGGGAACGAGAAGGGCTCGGTCACGTCGAGGTGTATCGCAGCCCGCGTCAGCCGGGGATCCAGGTCGGTGGCGAGCCCGCCCGGCGGCGCGTGGTGCCGCAGCCGATCTGCAGTCCCGCTGGCCGTTGCCCCGCGCGAGGCGGCGCCGGATCCCGCCGCCACGGGCGGCCCGCCGACAGGCACGCTGGCTGCCCTGAACCAGCGCCTGCGCCAACTTGGCGGCGCGGAACAGCGCCGGCTGGCGGCGGATACGCTCGACGAGGGCGGAATTCATGAGGCTGCCGCCTGGCAACCGGGCCAGACGGCAGTGCCGGGCCGAGACGTCAAGTCCGTAACTTTTCGTTGACCTCTCGAGGAGGTAGGCGTTTCCTTCGGGGCTCACGTCCGTTCGCGCAACGCGCGACCCCACCCACCACAAGGAGGCCACCCGCCGCTCACTCGGCCGTCTCGCCGAGCATTCCCAGAGAAGGTGCATGTACAGACTCCAGTCATTGGCACCGTCGACCCGGTGCTCCCCCAGGACCCTGGAGGCAACGCATGTCCCGTCCATCGGCGTTCACACGCATCGCCGCTCTCGCATCGACGCTGATGCTCGCCCTCACGAGCCTCGCGTTCGCAGCGCCAGCACCACGCATCATCCCCGGCGAGCTGATCATCCGTTACAAGCAGGGCCGATCGCTCCCGCAGCGCGCGAACTTCCGCGCCCGGCTCCAAGCGGACCTGGCCCACGAGTTCCAGTCGCTTCGCATGGAGCACGTGAAGCTCCGCGGGATGTCCACCGAAGCCGCCATCGCTCGTTTCTCACGGGACCCCGACGTCGAATACCTCGAGCCCAACTACGAGATCACGCTCGATGCGGTGCCCAACGACCCGCGCTTCCCCGAGCTCTACGCCATGCGCAACACCGGGCAGACCGGCGGCACGCCCGGGGCGGACATCCGGGCCACGAACGCATGGGATGTGTTCACGGGCGACCCGAATCTCAAGGTTGGCATCATCGACACGGGTGTGGACTACAACCACCCGGACCTCGCGGCGAACGTCTGGACGAACCCGGGCGAGATCCCGGGCAACAACATAGACGACGACTCGAACGGTTACGTGGACGACGTGCACGGCTACGACTTCGTCAACAATGACGGCGACCCGTTCGACGACAACGGCCACGGCTCGCATTGCGCCGGCACGATCGCCGGTGTGGGCGACAACAACCTTGGCGTGACCGGCGTGAACTGGAACGCGAAGGTCATCGGCATCAAGTTCCTGAGCGGCGCGGGCTCCGGCTCGACGGCCGGCGCCATCGCGGGCGTGCAGTACGCGATCACGGTGGGCTGCAGGCTCACCAGCAACTCGTGGGGCGGCGGCGGCTTCTCGCAGGCGCTGCTCGACGCGATCAACGCGGCGGGCGCCGCGGGCCAGCTGTTCGTGGCTGCCGCGGGCAACGCCTCGGCCAACACCGACATCAACCCGCAGTACCCGGCTGCCTACGACTCGCCGTACATCATCTCGGTGGCCGCGACCGACCACAACGACAACCTTGCCTCGTTCTCGAACTTCGGCGCGACGACCGTCGATCTGGCCGCGCCGGGCGTGAATATCCTGTCCTGCCAGCCCGGCGGCGGGTACCAGCTGCTGTCCGGCACCTCCATGGCGACACCGCACGTCTCTGGCGTGGTTGCGTTGGCGATGGGCCGTTTCCCGAGTGCCACGAACCTGTTCATCAAGCAGCTGGTCCTCAACGGCGCCGACCACAAACCGCAACTCGCGGGCAAGGTGCTGACGGGAGGCCGGCTCAACGCATTCCTCACCATCGCGGATCCCGACGTCACCAGCCCCGGCGCGATCTCCAACCTGTCGGTGACCGAGACCGGGTCGAGCCACTTGCGGCTCTCTTGGACCGCGACCGGCGACGACGGCAACACCGGGCGCGCATCGTCCTACGACCTGCGCTACTCGACCTTGCCCATCACCGATGCCTCTTCGTTCGCGAACGCCACGCCGGCGCCCGCGCCGGATCCCAAGCCGGCCGGCCAGACCGAGAGCCACGAGATCTCGGGCCTCGTATTCAGCACGCTCTACCACGTCGCCGTCCAGGCACTGGACGAGTTCGGCAACCGCGGTCCGATCTCGAACGTGGCCACCGGCACCACGCTCGGTGCGCCCGACATCTCGGCGTCTCCCGGGACATTCTCCGCGACGCTGCTCACGGGCGCGACCGAGACCCAGTCGCTCGTCGTGAGCAACACCGGTCAGGGCACGCTCGACTTCACGATCCCGACGCCGGAACTGGTGTTCTCGCAGCCGGCGCCGTTCCCCTACCAGCCGCTGGCGAAGAACGAACCCGACACCCGTGTCGGATCGCCGGTGACGAACGGGCAGGGCGGCCCGGACGGGTTCGGCTACCGCTGGGTCGACAGCAACGAAGCGGGCGGGCCCACGTTCGCGTGGGAGGACATCACGTCCACCGGGACGTCGCTGGCGCTCACCGGCGACGACGCCACGTCCGCCGCCGTTCCGATCGGGTTCGCCTTCCCATTCTACGGCGGGTCGTTCAACAGCGTGCGCGTGTGCACGAACGGCTGGCTCTCGTTCACCAGCACCGCCACGGCGTACGACAACCAGTTGCTCCCCAACGCGGGCGCTCCGGAGAACCTGCTCGCCCCGCTGTGGGACGACCTCGACTTCGGGGCGACGCCGCGCGTGTACACGTACGGCGACGCGTCCCACTTCGTGGTGTCGTGGGTCGGAGCACCGCACTACCAGACCGGCGGCCCGTACACGTTCCAGGCCGTGATCTATCCGTCGGGCGAGATCCGCTACCAGTACCTGTCGGTGCCCCCGCCCACGAACAGCGCGACCGTGGGCATCCAGAACGCGAGCCGCACGGTCGGCCTGACCACCTCGTTCAATACGAACTACCTGGCGGACAACCTGGCCGTCCGGATCGTGCCCTTGACCCAGTGGCTCACCGTCACGCCCACGTCCGGCCGCATCCCGGCGGGCGGCAGCCAGACGCTTGGCGTGAACTTCAACGCGCTCGGCGTCGAGGGCGGTATCTTCAACGGCACGATCGCGATCCATAGCAACGATCCCGACGAGAACCCCACCGAGTTGCCCGCGCAGCTGCACGTGCTGGGCGCGCCGGACGTGACGTTATCGCCGGCCATGGTGGACTTCGGCACGTTCTTCGTCGGTGCACACCCGACGCGCACCCTGGCCGTGAACAACCCGGGGACGGACGCGCTGGTCGTCTCGAACATCACGAGCAGTGATCCTGACGTGACGCCGGACATCACGTCGTTCACGCTGAACCCGCACCAGACGCGCAACGTGGTGCTCACGTTCGCGCCGGCCGCGGCCCGCACGCTGGCCGGCACGGTCACGGTGCACAGCAACGACCCGGATTCGCCGGCACTGTCCGTGAACACGATCGGGCAGTCCACGCCGGCGCCGGTGGTGACGGTGACGCCGGAGTCGTTCGAGGTGACGCTGCTCACGAACACGGCGACGAGCCAGTCGCTGACGCTCACGAACACGGGCGGCAGCAACTACACGTTCACGGCTGCACCCGAGATTCTCGGGCAGAGCGGCAGCGTGACGGTGTTCGGGGACGCCGACAACGTGGACCTCTCCAAGGGCCAGCCCGATGTGCAGTTCGGCCCCGCGCCGCTCGCGCAGGGCGGGCCGGACGTGTTCGGCTACACGTTCCAGGACAGCGACGCTCCCGGCGGACCGGTGTTCTCGTGGGTGGACATCAGTGCCACGGGCACCGCGATCCCGCTCAACGCGGACGACCAGAACCTGGGGCCGTTCCCGATGGGATTCTCGTTTCCGCACTACGGCGTGAACAACACACAGTTCCGAGTCACGTCGAACGGCTGGCTCACGCTGAGCAGCACCAACACGCAGACGACGTTCACGAACACCGCGTTGCCCAACTCGGGTTCGACCGTGCCCCCGAGCATGTTCGCGGCGTTCTGGGACGACCTCGACTTCCGGCCTTCGCTCGCCCCGAACGCACGGGCGTACTACCTGTACGATGGAACGCGGACCATCGTGCAGTTCAAGGGCGTGCCGCGCCGGTCCGAGAGCGGTACCACGGCCACGAACGACTTCGAGGTGATCTTCTACCCCACCGGCGAGTTCGTGTACCAGTACCTGACGATGAATGCGGTGGTGAAGAACAGCGCCACCATCGGCATGCAGAACGCCGCGAGGAATGACGGGCTCCAGGTCGTGTTCAACGCGAACTACGTCAAGAACAACCTCGCGATCCGCTTCCGCCCGCCGGCCCGGTTCCTCACCGTCTCGCCCTCCAGCGGCACGCTGGCGCCGGGCGCTTCCACGTCGCTCACGGTGGGCTTCAACGCTGGCGGCTTGTTCGGCGGGACCTATCTGGGCCGCGTGCACCTCGTCGGCAACGACCCCGTGCGTCCGAGCCTGGACGTGCCCGCGACGTTGCACGTCACCGGCGTGCCGGACATCGACACGAATCCGGGCGCGATCTCGTTCGGGAACGTGTTCGTCGGCTATCCGCAGTTGCGCCAGCTGCGCGTGCTGAACACCGGGACCGATGCGCTCATCGTGAGCAACATCCAGTCGAGCGATCCGTCGTTCGGCGTGGACCAGACAGCCTTCAGCGTGCCGCCACTGGGGCAGGCGCTGCTGTTCGTCTCGTTCAGCCCGCCCAGTGCGGGCGCGCATGTCGCTTCGCTCACCATCTCGAGCAACGACCCGGATTCACCCCAGCGGGTCGTGTCCGTGGACGGCGCGGGGCTCGTCGCTCCCGACGTGGACCCGCAGCCGGCTTCCATCGCGCTGACGCTGCCGATCCCCGGCACGTCCACGCAGACCCTCACGCTGCGCAACGTGGGCGGCAGCGAGCTGCCGTTCGTTGCCGGCACGCTGCTTACCGCGTCCTCGATCCC
>Ga0315912_10005553_pt1 | contig 11560 bp, 9 predicted proteins | sample VfabasoilMG_FD_204469 | JGI IMG/M metagenome (GOLD analysis project Ga0315912, IMG submission 204469) | Garden soil microbial communities collected in Santa Monica, California, United States - V. faba soil | ecosystem: Environmental > Terrestrial > Soil > Garden | place: USA: California...
GCTCGACGCTCACCGTATTCCCGATACGACTCGGTCTCGCGCCTTGCCCTCGCGGCGCAGCTCCGCGCCTAACCGGCCACGAACTTCCGGCACCGAGTACTAGGCTTTGAGGGGCCTTTCGCGAAAGGCCCCTCGCTACGGCCGCCAAGCTGCCTTCGCACACCCCAAACGCTCGCCTTTCGGCTCGTTCGGCCTCCATCGCGATCAGGTTACCGCGCAGCATTCGTTCAAAAATTCGCCAAAGATGGCCAGTGCCCGACGGCCCGTCGCCACCATACTGGCCGTCCTCTGTGGGTCTTCCGTGATCACATCTCGGAGCAGGCGTTGGTTGAGTTTCGTATGCGCCACGTCGACCTCGACGTGTTCGCGCAAGAACGAGAGGCCTTCCGCGTCGAGTCCGAGACTTCGTTGACACACCTCGAGAAATGCCTTCCCGGCGGTCAGTGACAACTGTTCAATCTCCAGTTCGATCGCGATCTGGCCGTAGGGTTCCCCGCTCGAGATGACCGATTCGTGAAGTTCGGCATAGCTACGCATCGCGCTGGTCCGGTCGCGAGCGATCCAGGCCTCGGCGTCGATCGTTGTGCCATGCAGATGGTTGTGGCGTCGGGCCAATGCGTGCGCATCCGCGATCAGCATGAGATGGTGCCCAGCCTCCTGCGCCGCATGGCGAACGAGCGATTGCCCGATCTTCGTCATTCCGAGAGCGATGCATCGCTCGCCCGCCCGTCGGATCCAACGCTCGACTGGTTCCGTCATTTTGACCGACCTCGACGTATACTCGACCAACACCAAGGACAGCTCGCGAGGGCTCGACGCACCCGAGATCGCTCGTCGGAAAGCGTCGTGCTCGGCAAATCCGTTGCGGGCCTCAGCCATGTGTCGTTCGTAGTCTGCGATCGTCATCGTCTATCCCCAGAGCAGGTGAATGAAGTTTTCCCAGTGGCGCAACGCAAGGCCGGTCACGACCGCGCATCCCATCGTCTCTTCGAACCGCAGTTCCGCAGCCGGAAGTAGCGCCCCCGGGGGAGCGACGATGAGCGGGCTCGGCAGCGCACGTTCATCGAAGTGTGCGAAAACGCGTCGCATCAAGGCCCGTTGAACGCGGTGTGCCATCGCACGGTCGATCGAAGGCGATGGAAACACGAATGCGGTATTGAAAATGTCGAATGGCGAGGCCGATGGGTCGCCCATTTCGCACAGCGCGACCGCCACGATGCGGCCCTCGACGAATGCGGCGAGCGGTACACGCGATCGTTGGATCCCGGAACTCTCGACCCGCCCAGCACCCCCGAACGCGAGCTGCTCGGGCCGGATGTCCAATGCATCGGCGAGCAACGGTGGAATGAGGCCGCGGATGAGCCCGACGCTGGCCGAAAGCTCGCGGCCTTCGACGGGACGAATGTGAACCCCACCGCCATCGATGACATCAGCGTCGGAACCCGTGGGCTCGTATCGGTCCAACGCCGCGCACACTGCAAATGCATTCTCCTGGGTCCCGACGAAGGATTCGAACAGCGTCCGGTTCCACGACTTTGCCCGGTTGTAATACGCCATGAGCATCCCCTCACTCCCCTCGAAGCACCGCGGGACATTCGCGACGAATAGGCAAAGATCTCGCCAACATTCGCCGTGGCCCCAGCGTGCCGCCAAACCATGGGCGAGCCACGTGCGAGAATAGCTGCGGCTGATCGATACATGTCCAACCGGACCACACTCGCGAGGATGGGCATAGACGACGTCTTCGGTCCAGCGACTCGCGTCGCCGGGTGGAGGCCAACGCGATAGCCGGCGCTGGTTCGTGGTCCGCAGTGCAGTGTAGCCGGTGGATTCGAGCAATTGCCGGAGTTCGGCCCGGCCAAACTCCGTCCGCGGGTGGAGATGCGTGAATCGGTGCTTCAAATACATCCGAGTCAGGCTCGCTCGCGCGGCCGGATCACGAAATTCGATCGTGGCGAGGGTCGTGGGATCCCCGGGATGGGCGGCCTTGAGTTCGGCTTGGGCGAATGTACGGTCGTCGCCGATGGCCAATTCGGCGTCCATGACGATATCTCGGGGTTGGAGCGGAGCATTGAAGAATGCCGATGCACCGTAAGGCGAGTAGTCGACGAGCGTACCCATATGTGTCCTTTCACCGGTGCGAAGTGTGAGCACACCCGAGGTCTCGATACGCCGCACGAGTCGACGTTCGACCTGGAACAGCGAGGGTGAAGCTGATCCGCCAGGGCCTTCGCGCTGCGCGGCCAAGGTCACTCGGCCGCCCGAACACGCAATATCCCAGCGTTCGATCTCACCCGAGTTCGTATGGGGCAACGCGGAGCTCGAACCGGACGCGACGGTGGACCGCGGCGGCTTACGGTTCTGGATTCGACCGAGGACGTGGCGAGGTGCTTGCAATGGCCAGAATCCCTGTTCGACCGCCGTGAGGATTGCTGAATCGTGAGAAGATTCGGGATTTGGCTCGACTTCGACTCGATCCGATATTGCACCGAGGATCGTGTCATTCGAAGCGGACTTACAATAGCTCATCGATGGACCTGAACCGCGGATTTCGCACGAATGCGCGAAATCGACGGTTCAAGTCAAAGTAGTTGGCGAATTCGAATGTATGGAACAGTTTTATGGGCCGGCGAGAATATGCTGAGGCCCCGCCCGGGCCAGATGCGCGCGACGGGCTCAATCTTTCGCTGAAATGCTCTGCTCACCCTAGTAGCCCCCCCGGATTCGGAGCGGGCCCATCCGCGATCCGGTTGAAGCTCGCGCCGACCCTCGGCGGTTCCATTCAGGGACCGACTGGAACCGTCCAGCGCGGACGCATCGAATCGGATACCAGCGTAACGCGAACCGAGCGAACTCAACGTTCCCTTCATCACGAACCGTCCGACCACCGATACGACCCCCACGAACTCGAGATTCGCCGCTCGCAACCGACCTGAGCCACTCTGAAGCCGTTCTGCTTGACCTCACTTCGATGGCAGTGCACTAGTGGGCACATGCGATTGCGCTTCGCTCGATGCGGTTCTTGGATCGTCGCCCTTGCATGCACAGCATGCCGTAGGGGGGATCACCCGTCCGAAGATCGGGGCGCCGTGCAAGGACCCACGACGCCGAGTGTCGTTCCGACCTCGCCCCCTGCTGACCTTCCGATCTCGGCTCCGCTTCCGGCGATCGAAAGCTGGATCGCCGTCTCCCTCGAACTCGAGGGGCGTTCGGTCGTGGAACTCGAGCCCTTCGCCAAGGCGATCGAATCCGAGCTCGCTCGTGTCGACGGCCTCACCACCACACGCACCCGCGTTTCGCCATGGAGCGTCGACATCTGGTTGCGCTTCGCGGACGACCACGATCACCACATCCATGCCGTTCGCGAAGCCGTCAACGCGGCGCAACCATCCTTGCCAGACGCGGCCGTGCCCACGATCCGACGTCATCGCGCGCAAGCTCGCTCTACATGGGTCGTGCTGCGGTCGAGTGATCACGATGCGTTCACGTTCGCTGCGATCGCCGAGCGGGTCCGCGAGAGTCTGCAAGCACGGCCGGGCGTGATCGGCGTGCAAGCGTGCGTGCGGCAGCCCCGGGTCGTGCTTGCAATCGACGAGCAACGCATGCATGCGTACGGGCTCACGGCGGCCGAGATTGCGAACGACATCTCGACGCCCGTCGACGTCGACGCTCTGATGCAAGCTCACTACGGGGCGGCGTTGGGCCTGGACTTCATGACTCGGACCACCGAACTCGGTACGAATCCATGCAGCGCATGGGCGGGTGCGAACGAGCCCGCGGCCGCGCTGCAGATCGAGCACCTCACGGGTGCCGAGCCAGTGATCACACTCACAGCCGCCATCGATGAGGTCCGCGCAGCTCTGCCAGGGGGAGTCACCCTCACCCACGAACCGTGGTCGACCGATCCTCGAGCCGTTCCGCCGCGCATCCACGTGCGCGTTCCCAAGTCCGCATTGGAATCGTCGTGGTCCTCGGAGTTTCTACCGCTGCACGATCTCGTCGGACCAAGCGCTGTCCTCGTAGTCTTCGAACATGACGGCTCGGCCGAGATCATCGGGCTCACCAACGCCGCCGCGTCCGAGCCGATGATCCGCGAGCTCCAACAGTTGCCGAACGTCTCCGCGGTAGCCGAGCTCGCGCCTTGGACGACCCTTGCGCTCGTTGGGCAAGACACCGAGCGACTCGAGCATCACGCATCACGTCTGGCACAGACACTCGCGCGACGTGGTTTGACGCCGTGGCCCGAACTGCCGCCACGCGAACCCTCGCAACGCTTCCACATCGATGAAGCGCGGGCCGAAACCCTCGGCGTGGCCGTGAGTGACATCGAACGGACGCTTGCGATTTATAGCGCTGTGGGTCTCAGTCTCGGCAACACGCGAGCCCCGCTCGATAAGCCTGTGGTGATGCGCATCGACTCGGCCGCCCCTCTGACCGCGCGAGCGTTCGAAGCCCGTGTCCGCGCCAAGGATCGCGAGGTCCCACTCACGGATCTCGTGGTCGTCACGCTCGAGCACCAGCTCCCGCAGCTCGAACGTTGCGACCGACAGCGATGCATCGGCATTGCCCTCGAAGCCTCGCAGGTCGATGGTCTCGCGCTCGAATCGCTCACCGTTGAACTCGAACTCGACCCGGGCATGACTTTGCGCCACCTGCCTCGACCTCTGGACGCTCGACATCTGCCATGAGCCCAGATCCGATCGAACCTCCGGCACGCCACTGATGCACACGGCTCGGCTCAACCTCCTCGCAATGCAAAATCCACCAGTATGCAAGGACCGCCTTCGATCACGTTGGCTCCGGCGTTGCGGGCCCGCGCGATCGCGTCCGCGCTTTCGGCCCCGGGTTGCATCCACAGGTGTTGGATGCCGAGCGCAAGCGCTTCGTCGACCACCCTCTCGGTCACGGCCGGCGGCGTGATGATCGAAACTCCGTGCGGGCGTTCGGGTAGATCCGACAGCTTCGCGTACGCGGTGAGACCCTCGATCGTCGCATGGCCTCGACCATTGACGGCATACACGGTGAAACCCCGATCGGCATAGGCCCGCAACACTCGGTTGCCATACTTGCTCCGGTCGGCCGACGCACCGACTACCGCAAACGAAGAACCCGCCAGGAACTCATCGGTCGATGGCTCGCGCAACATGCTCGCTCGATCATCGCATACACGAGCGCAGCCGTACACCGAACCTCGGCCCCGTGGGCGACGGGCAAGGATCGATCGGTTCGGTCGCGCAACCTCGACACCATGACCCACCCAAGCGACGCTGCCTCGGTCTCGCGTCCCAGGCGCACCTGGTCGTTCGGACGGAGATTCATTCGCCTCGTGCCGCCAAGTCGGATCAATCGATGGCTGAGGATCATCGAACGCATCCCACTCGCGCGACGCTGGCTCACCATCCACGTGGTCCGAGCATTTGCGGAAGCCGCTCCCCCCCGTCCACGTCCATACTCACTGGCCGTAGACGGCTACACCAGCTGGATCACGCTGTCCGACCGCACGTATACGAGCCGGCATCTCCCGGTGTGCTCGGAGGCGTATGTCGACTCCCTGCCAGAGATCGACAAGGTGGTCGATCTCATCCTGGCCAAGACGAATGCGCGCACTCGCCCGGCACCGGACACGAGCTTGCTGTTTCCGTTTTTTGCGCAGTGGTTCACCGATGGCTTCCTGCGTACGGACCCCAGCAATTTCCGTAAGAACCAGTCGAACCACGGTATCGACGTGTGCCAGATCTACGGGCAGACCATAGAGCAGACCAACATGCTCCGTACCCGGCAAGGTGGTCGACTGAAAAGCCAACACATCGACGACCAGGAGTACCCGGCGTTTCTGTTCGAAAAGAACGACCAAGGGCAGTTCGTGATACGTGGGGAATTCGAGGGTCTCTACTCGAAGGAAAACTTCGACCGCGTCTTCGTCAACCGCCCCGTGGCCGACGAGCACCGCGAGCGTGTGTTCGCCGTAGGCTTGGAACACGGTAATTCCACGCTCGGCAACACGTTGATGAACGTCATCTTCCTGCGTGAGCACAATCGCGTCGCCGACCTTCTGGCCGAAGAATACTCTTGGGATGACGAACGCCTGTTCCAGACCGCGCGAAACATCGTCATCGTGATGGTCTTGAAGATCGTAATCCAGGACTACATCAGGCACATCGCCGGCTACGACCTACCGCTCGATACCCTGCCCGGTGCGTTCGAACGCGAGACCTGGTACCGCACCAACTGGATGGCCGTCGAGTTCAACCTGCTGTATCGCTGGCACAGCCTCATCCCTGCGCATTTCAGCCTGGATGATACTGAATACGACGCGGCGAAAATGGTGAATGCGAACAGGCTACTCCTGGACTACGGGCCCGACGAGGTGACCCGCAGCGCCTCGACCCAAAGCGCTGGCCGTATCGGCCTGAAGCATACCCCATCGTTCCTGCGTGACGTCATCACCAAGACCGTCCAGCTCGCTCGCGATGCCAAGCTGCGTCCCTACAACGACTATCGTAAGTATTTCGACTTGGAGCCGCTCGAGAACCTGCAACAGCTCACGCGTGATTCGGAGATTCTCGATGAATTGACCTCGCTTTATTGCAATGTCGATCGCGTCGAGTTCCTGGTAGGGTTACTCGCCGAAGATTATGTGGAGACCGAGATCATGGGCCACCTGCAATTGGTCATGGTCGCACACGACGCATTCACGCATGCATTGACCAATCCGTTGATCGCCAGTGCCGTCTTCAACGAAACTACGTTCTCTGCCGAAGGGTTGAGACAGATCTCCGCGACGAATCGCCTCCGCGACATCGTCATGCGCAATACCGGAATCGACGATCCCGCAGAGGTTTCATTCGAATACCGGCACGAACCGAGACATCGACCGATGCAGCGCGGCGGCCTCCGCCAACGCGGGGCAGACCGCGGACCGTCATGGCTGACAGTGCCCAGAATCGCCGCAATGGTTGGGGTCACGGCCCTGCTGGGTTTGATCTTGTGGACATACCGTCGTTACGTCGCCGACGCCCCCCCACACCACTTCACCAACGCGATCGACCACTTCAAATACGGCTCGGACGGTTCCGAACAATCCGGCTTGCCCTATCCGATTTGGAAGGCGCTTCCGGAGGTTTGCAGTGACCTCCTTCCAGGTGGCTGGACCACCCTCGGACTCTACATGGACCCCGGACAGGACATGCCGATCGGCACGAGCGTACGAAAGTATGGGCTTGCACGCGTAGGCCTCAACTGTGCCGCATGCCATGCTGGCCAGATCGAGGTAGAGGGCTTGGCGCCCCAACTCGTGCTCGGTATGCCGAATTCACGGTTCGACGGGCAAGCCTACAACAACTTCATCATTAGTTGCGTATTGAGCGATCGGTTCACCGCCGCCAACGTTTTCGCCAGCGTCACCAAGGTCGGCCTCGATATGCCGTTCTACGATCGCTGGGTGTATCGGCTGGTGGTGTTCGAGCAGATCCGGAAGCGGGCACGCGATGCGAAAGCTGCGTTCGCGTGGATGGAATCGCGCCCTCCGCAGGGCCCAGGCCGCGCCGATACGGCCAATCTATTCCGCATGGTGCTCGATCAACACCCGGAGGGAGATGACATCGCCGGTCCGGTCGACTTCCCGTCGCTCTGGAACCAAGGGCTGCGCGTTTCCGGAGGGGGAGGCCAGCATTGGGACGGCAACAACGACTCGTTCCGCGAGCGCAGCTATACGTCCGCCCTGGCATCCGGGGCGACCGAACAATCCATCGACATCGCAGCGATCGACCGCGTCGCGGAATGGATCACCGATCTCCCACCGCCCGCGTTTCCCGTGGCCATCGATGCCGCCAAGGCGGAGCTCGGTCGGGCGATCTGGATCCGAGAGCAATGCCACGACTGTCACGATTTCGGAGCTGCGAAGGCCGGTCAGGTCGTCCCGCTTGCCGCCATCGCGACCGACCCCGGCCGGTTCATGGCCTTCACGCCCGCGACAGCCGAAGCGTTCAAGCGAGTCGGGGTGGGCAAGCCTTGGCACATCACGCACTACCGCAAAACCAACGGATACCTGAGCGTTTGGACCGACGGGATATGGTCGCGAGGTCCCTATCTGCACAACGGATCCGTGCCGACCCTCTACGACTTGTTGCTCCCCGTGGAGCAACGCCCTCGCGAATTCCTGCGTGGCTGCAGCGTGCTCGATCCGGTCAAAGTCGGCTGGTCGTGCACGACGGGATTCGCCTATCGCACCGATCAGCTTGGCAACTCCAATGCCGGTCACACCTACGGAACCCAGCTCAGCGACGAGGAACGATGGCAGCTCGTCGAGTACATGAAGACGCTCTAACCTAGCGGGATCCGAGCGCCCGACGAACACCTGGATGGGCGCTATCGTCCCAACGAACCACAGAACCTCATTTCCGGCTCCCGCGTCCGCTGGCACCTACGTTGTCGCGCCCTACATAGGCAGGCAACGAGACAGCTTCTCGCTGCCGTGCGGGACCGTAATGACACACCAGAAACGCGTCGACGACGTATCTCCCAAGCAGCGCTTGGCCTCCAACGTCAAGTCGGTTTCCCATCGACATCGCGCGGCCATGCTATCGGCCGCCGGGATGCGCGGGTTCTCCATCATTGCACGCGTATTACTCATTGCGCAGCTCGCTCGGCTTTTGTCGGTCGAAGACTTCGCGGCGTGGGTGCTGCTGCAAAATTTGGCGGCAGTCGCCTGCATCTTGTCCGTTCTCAGCTTGGACCAAACACTGATCCGCGTCCTCGCCGGAATCTCCTCCGAGCACGGCCTCGACCGCGCGGCGGAGCACGCGACGGTCGGACTCGTCCTCGGTGGCGCAGCGTCGGTGGTCTGCGCCGGTGTGTTCACGTGGGGACTCTCGTGTTTCTCGGTCGATCTCTCGTTCGCATGCACGTTGCTCGCGAGCTCCCTGCTCATTCTCAATGGGCTGCACCAGCTCGTGTCCGGGATCTTCCGAGGTTTGCACAAAGTCGTCCAGGCCGACGCACTCACGGGTCAGTTTGGTGGACCGGTGAGCATGGTCGTGCTGATGGGAGTCGTGTGGTTCCTCGATGGCGGCGCCTCAGTGCACCTATTCGACGTCCTCGTTGCCGCAAACATCATTTTCGTTGCACTGCTTGCCCTCACGGTGCCGGCCGGATTTTGGCGCCTATGCGTCCGCCCTTCGACCCTGAATCGTCAGGACTTCCAAGCCAAAGCCACTGAACTCGGAGCGACGACGGCTTCGCTGATGGCATCGCGTCTGATGGCCGCGGGGGTCAACTATGGCGACGTGTGGGTCGCGGGACTGGTCGCGTCGGATCTCGACTTGGGAACCTATGGGGCCGCGCGCGCCTTGCTCGTCGCCATCATCACGCCGCTCGCGATCACGTCCATTGCCAGCATGGCGTCGGTCGCCGCGCTCTATTCCACGGGCGACAGGTCCCGTTTGGAACATACCTTGCGAACGGCAGCCACTGCGAGTTCGGTGGGCGGACTCGTCGTGGCGGGAGGCCTACTCATGTTTTCCGATGGGCTCGCTGACATCGTGTTCGGCGGGCCATACTCTGGAGTTGCCGCGCTACTGCCCGTGATGATGATCGCCAAACTCGCCCATGCCTGGGGAGGAATGTCTCAGACCGCGCTCAACATGACGCAATACGAGCGTTACAATGTCTGGATCAATGCCGTATGTTTCGCGGTCGTATTGATCGGAGGCGCGATCGCGGCAACCCTGTGCGGTCTGTCTGGATTGGTCTGGGTATGGGCGGGTTGCCTGACCTTGCAAGCGATTGCGGGCGTTGCCTGCACGCGAAAGCTACTCGGCATCTGGGTGTGTCCCTATCACCACCCTCGTCGGGTCTGGAACAGCTTGATCACGATTTTGTTTCGGAGAGGTAAGGCGTGACTCCATCACCCAACTTCCTGCTTATCGGCCCCCAATCAGTGTCCAGGTCAAGGAACCCAGTGTGAAAGGTCCCGGCCCAATAACTTGGAAAGTTTACGAACGTCATCCCGGAAGAAGTCGGATAGCTTCCCTCGGAAATTTTCGGTCAATACTTTTTTGGGAGCCGGTTCACTGTTCCAAAGCAGGAAGTCTTTCTCGTCCATATTTTTCGCGATATCTAGTTTCAATTGCATGAACTTAACAGATAGGTAGAAAAACCTTAGGTAAGGTTGGAGCCAAATCCGTTTGATGGCCTTGCTTTCGTTGATCCTGGGGAATTCCGTCCTTCCGTCGGGAGGTAGCCCCAAAAAGGTGAGAGTTTCCCGGTAGACCGCAGCCGTGTCCCTGGAGAAGTCGTCGAGAATGATCACCTTGATCCTTTCCCTCGGCGTCACGGAGAATAGAGCCTCCATTTGATCCCCCAGGAGTCCCCATTCTGAATACATGAGGGCTCGGGGATTGGAACTCAGGAACGGCAGCTTTCTCCCTCTTTTTCTCTCGCCTTGCGCGTTCCAGGCTTCCTCGAAGTCTGGGAGTGTTTCCTTCCCCTCGTAGAGGCGGTGGGCATGGAGGGCGTGCGCGAGATCGATCGGGTTCCGGAGCATCACGATGAATTTGGCTTCGGGATTGAACTCAAGGATCCGTGGGACCACTGTCCGCTCCATCAAGTAGCCCGTGGAACCTTCTCCCACCACCTCATGGACCGAAGGGTGGGCGTCTCGAAAAAGGGCTAGGTAAGAGTCCAGGCTCATTTTCAAAATCTTTGGGCGGTCGGGGCTGAAAAAGTGCGGTTCTTTCGGATTACTCATGAATACGTTGGGGTGGCCCCCTAAGTACTGAGTGAGGGCCGACGTGCCGCATTTGGGCGCGCCGATGATGAAGACATTGGGTTTCATGATCTGCGCGCCTTTCCAAAAGGATCGTTCGTAGCGAGCTCTTCCGTCGTCAGCTCGGAATGGCGATACGTGTCTTTGAGGATGGTCGTGCTGGGCACTTGGAACTTGATAGAACCATTTTCTGCCGAGGCGGAACTTACGAGTACGGCTTGGATGGACGAGATGAAACGGTAGGACATGTGGCGTCTCGGTCGCCATGGCGTCGGCCCTGCCATCGAGCTGTACCCACATACGGTGTCGAATTTCCGTGGCGGCGTTCACAGTCGTTCCAGCCTTTCTCAAACCCAACACCGTTCTCCATGGGACTCTTTTGGTACCACGAGATTCGATGGGGACGTGGGTGCCCCCAAACCGAGGGAGCCCCGCGACGTTCGCACACGAGACGCCTCCCCGTTCGTATCAAGGGATGAACGTCGGAACGCGAGGGAGCGCATATTCGCACATGTTCGATGGTCGCCACCCGCGGTCGATCCTGTGACGGACCCACACCACATTGTAAGGCCCCGTCCCGAGCCAGGTCTGGTGACCCACCTTCGCAATCATTACGAGAAAGGTCGTCCAGTCGCTCGAGAGATACCCCCATGAAGTTCGCATTCGTCCATGAGTGGTTGGTTGCCTATGCCGGGTCCGAAAAGGTCGTCGAAGGTGCGCTCGAGCTGTGGCCTGGGCATACGGTTCATACTCTCGTGCATGATCCTGCCCCCTTCGTGGACACTCTGTTCGCGC
>Ga0315912_10005554_pt1 | contig 11560 bp, 8 predicted proteins | sample VfabasoilMG_FD_204469 | JGI IMG/M metagenome (GOLD analysis project Ga0315912, IMG submission 204469) | Garden soil microbial communities collected in Santa Monica, California, United States - V. faba soil | ecosystem: Environmental > Terrestrial > Soil > Garden | place: USA: California...
CCAGACGTCGACCTCGCGCGCGGCGCTGTAGAGGCCGTCGGCCGTCTCCTCGCCGCTCCCGTAGCCGATCCGCACCGCCACCGCCCGCTCCGGGGTGAGCTCGTGAACATGGGGGTCGGCGGCGCTGACCGCCTGAGCGTGCAGGGCGCGATTGAGCAGCGCGATCCCATCGCTGACCAGCACGTCGGCGGTGTCCTCGGCCTCGGTCGCCCCCTCGAGCCAGCGGGTTGCCTCCTCGGTCGAGGCGAAGGGCGCGAAGGCGCGGATCGCGGTGGCGCGGCAGAGCGGCAGCGGCGACGCCTCGGCGTTGGGGTCAGCATCGCGGGCACGCCGCCGGCGCCGACCCGGCGCTCGGGGGACGCCCACGGTGCCGATGACCAGCACGCTCTCCGCCCCGTTGACCCGCGAATCGCGGGCGAGGTAGCGACCGTCGGCCAGCGGCAGTGGGCCGGCGAAATCGAACTGCGCGAATCCAAATAGTTTGGCCAGGGCCGGGATTCTCCCGGTTAGCCGGTCAGTCGCCGGAGCTCGTGCCGCCGCCGCCCGCGTCGGGCTCGTCGTCGGGCAGCGAGAAGGCCGAGGGCTTGATCGGCACCTCGGGGTTTTCGATCTGCCCGAGGCGGCTGATCAAGCGCTGCCACTGCTCGGGTTTCAGCAGCGGGGAGAATCGCGATTCGAGTGGGTTGTCGCCGACCGTGTAGTAGCCAACGTGAACGTGATCGGCATGGTCGGAGAGCGGGAAGCTGGTCGGCCCGGGCAGGTCCTCGAGCGAGATCACCTGGTGCGGGTGCATCGTCCCCTGCAGGCGCAGGATCTCACGGATCAAATCGTCGGTGAGCGTTCCCGGCCCCTGGTTGCCGAGCACCGGAACGCCGTTGATCGCAGCGATGTCGACCGCGTCGCCGAACGAGTGCTCGGAGACGTTGCCGGAGGTGGTCAGGAAGCCGTGGCCGCATTTGAGCGAGGTGATGGTCAGTTCGAAGCCCTTCGCGCGCAGGTACTCGAGCATCGCCAGAACGCGGCGGTCGATCTGGCCACCGGCGATGTCTTCGCGGCCGCAGTCGTAGATCGAGAGGCCGTCGTCGGCCAGCACGCGCTTGACCAGCGCCTCCTTGGAGAGCAGCAGGACACCGGCGCCGCTGAGCCGCGCGGTAAATGGATTCTTGCCCTTGGCGCGGTAGATCGCGGTCGCCTCGAGCAGCTTCCAGCCGTCGAGGATCGGTTTCGGATCGATCCGCGGCGCGCCCTTGCCGGCCGGTCGGATCGAGAAGTTGATGTGTGGGTCGATGCCGTCGTCGGAGGCGGCAACATGGGAGAGGACGGTGCCGGCGATCACCTTCGAGCCGACCTTGAGGCGGCCGCTGCTCTTGCGGACCTCCTCGCTTGCCGCCTCTTCGGCTTCGGCCTGCTGCTGCTCGGCCGGCTTCGCGTCGCCGCCGCTCGAGATCTTCTCGTCGGGGGCGAGGCGGCCGTCGCCCTTCCACTCCCCGTCGCTCTCGACCCGGCCCGGCAGCGCGTGCAGTCGCGGTCGCAGGTCCTCGCTTTCGACCGGCAGGCGCTTCTCCTTGCCGCTCGGCATCACCACGAGTCGTTCGTCGCGGACCAGCTCGCCGAGTGCCGCGTAGGTGTAGCGGTTGCCGTAGGTGTCTTCGAGCAGGACGAAGTTGCCGAGCTTCTCCGAGTGGCCCATCTTGCGGATCACGCCGTCGTTGACTGCGACGACCGGCGCGTCCGCGGCGGCAAAGATGTTGATCCCGCGCGGGGTGGGGGAGGAGGAGATCACTTCGGCGGCGTTGCCGTAGGACTCGTACTCACCCGGCTCGGCGCTCTTCAGCGTGGTCTGCGCAGAGATGTCGTCGGCGTAGCGCGCGTCGGCGGCGATCGGGAAGTGCGCCCCCTCGGTCAGCCCGGTCAGCGAGCCGACCAGGTCGGAAGGCAGGCGACCGTAGGCCCGCGCGTAGAGCAGCACCTCCTGCACGTACCAGTCGGCGTGGTTGTAAGCGAAGATCGCGTCGTAGAGGTTCTTGTTGCCGCCGGCCAGCTTCAGGTAGCTGGCGGCGGCGCAGATCGCGTCGACCGGGTTGTAGGGATCTTTGCGTCCGTCGCCGTTGGCGTCGACGCCGAAGGCCTCCCAGCTGGAGGGCAGGAACTGCATCCAGCCGACCGCGCCGGCGGTGGAGACGTTGAGGTTGGTGCCGAACCCGGTCTCGATTTTGTTGATCGAAGCCAGCACCTCCCAGGGGATCCCGTATTCGGTGCCGCAGGCCTGGTAGATCGGCAGCAGGAAGGGTGGAATCTCGAAGGAGTCGATGACGAAGTTGGGGACGCCGATCGGGGCCGGGCCGAAGGGCGCGATCGTCGTCGTTGGGTTGCCTAGGGTCGGAGCGCCGCCGTCCGAGAACGGAGCGCCGCCGTCACCGTCGTCGTCGAGCGGCTGGTCGCCACCGCCGGTCGCCCCCGGGGCGCGGACGCCGCCGTCCGAACCGCCGCCGCCGCTGGCGTCGCCGAGGTTCTCGTTGTGGTGAACGCCGCCGCGCACGTCCGGCGCGTCGCCGGCGTCGAGCGCGGTGCCCTGCTCGACCTTGCCCGAGTCTTTCTTCCCCTCGTCGCTCGGCGCTGGCACGGCAGGGGGCGCGGGCGTGCCCGGATCGGCCGCGCCGGGTTCCGGCGCCTCGTCGGTGTCGGCGGGCGAGACGCAGTCGGTGTCGGCGAGGTCGACCAAGCCGTCTTCGTCGTCGTCGGCCCCGTTTGCGCAGGCCGGCGTAGTGAGCGCGGGAAGCACCGGGCCGGTGGCGGGGCCGAGCGGGGTGCTTTCGGTCAGCGAGTCGGCGCCGGCGATAGCGGCTCCCAGGGCCGACACCGCCAGCAAGCTGGCAAGCGCGACGATCGTTGCGATCTTGGTTCTCATCCCAGTGCGCCTCGCTAACCGTGGCCGCCATCGCGGAACAGCATCGACCTCGCCGCGACGGTCCCCTCCCCAAGCAACAGGCAAGGCCACGCTACCCCCTTGCCCAGGGTCCCGCAACGGCTGTAGCCGCCCCCCAACATGCCCTTAATCAGCAACCGCGTCATGCCTGCACGAGCAGCGTTTCAGCCCTGCCGGATGGGCTCGTTAAGCTGCCGTGAATGAGATGCAAATGGGGGAGGCGAGGGGTCCATGTCTGAGTTTCACGATCAGGATAGTCAAGAAAGCGAGCAGGATGGATTGCGAGCCCGTTCCGAGCAGGCGATCGGCGAGCTCGCCCAGGCCCTGATCGACAACCCGACGCTGCACAACGCGATCACCGCCGCCCTGGGGGCGCGCGAGAAGGCGATCGAGGCTCAGCAAGCCGCGATGAGCGCACTCAACCTCTCCTCGGCTACCGATCTCGAACGGCTGGAGCGGCGTTTGCGGTCGTTCTCGCAGCGGCTCGAGGATGTCGAGGAGCAGATCGACGACCTCAGTCGCGAGATCGGCGCGATCCGCCGTCAGGTCAGCAAGCCGGCGGCAAAAGAGACCAAAAAAGAGCCGAAGAAGGTCAAAGACTAACTCTCAAGTTGAAGGTTAGAGAGCGCCTGCGGCGGCGTGTCCGGCGCGTTTGGCGCACGCTTCCAACGCCGCGTCGTCGAGCCGCTCGCCCGCGCTCGTCTCGCTGACCACCAGGACCGCTGCGACGGCGACGTCCAGCGACTTGCCGCGAGCCAGCAAGGCTGCCGTCTGCATGTCGGCGACGTCGGTGCCGAGCGCCGAGCTCGCCATCGGATCGAGCTCGGCGTGCAGGGTGTCGAGGCTGGCCACCGATCCCGGCCGCGCTTCGACCCCGAGTCGCCGCGCCAGCGCCTCGGTGAGCTCGGCGTCGGGCAGGACGGCCCCACCCTCCGGCCGGCCTGGCCCCGTCCAGGGGTGCGCCTCGCTGACCGTGACCAGTTGGCCCGGTGGGAGCTCTGGGTCCAGCCCCGTCGCGCTGCCGATCCGCACCGCCCGGCGCACGCCCAGCTCGGCCAGGTCGGCGAGCACGATCGCCGCGCTCGGCCCGCCCATCCCGGTTGCCTGAACCGTCAGCTCCCGGCCCGCCGGCGTCTTGCCCCAGTAGCCCCAGAGGCCGCGCGCGTGGTTGCTCATCTTCGGCGCCTCGAGCAGCTCCTGCGCCAGCATCAACGAACGGCCGGGGTCGCCGACCAGGATCGCCTCAGCGGCGACCGAGGCTACTGGGCGAAGTCGGGCTGGCATCGTCGGCCGACCCTATCCCGGCGTGGCCGTTGGAGCCGTTCCCGTTGCCGTTGGCGCCGACACCCACCGGCTCGGGCTCGGAGCCCAGGTCCACGGGCTCCGCGAGCGAGGCCTCGTGGGCGGCGATTGCCTTGCGCAGTTCGCGCTTGCGCATCCACTCGGCGGCGAAGTAGCTGCCGATCACGAAGACGAAGGCGAGCACCTGCGCGCCGAGCGTCTCGACGGTCGGGTAGACACCGAGCCAGGTGCCCATCCAGAGGGGAAATTCGATGTCGATCGGGGTGATCGAGAGCCAGCCGACGCCTTGCATAGTCCGCGCCGTGTTGCCGACCAGGACGACCAAGACCAGTGCGATCAGCACGCCGGTCGCGATCAGCATCTTCTTGTAGGGAAGCTTGCGCTCGAGCGCGAAGGTGATCGCACCGACGATCCCGGTCAGGACGAGGCCCAGTGACACGCCGGCTAGGACCACACCGGTGCCGGAGCTGAGCTGCAGCGCCTGCAGAAAGAGCACGGTCTCGAAACCCTCGCGGAACACGCTGGTGAAGCCGAGCGTGTAGAGGCCAGCGACGGTCGCCGCCCCCGCCGCCCCGGCCATCGCCGCGCCGGTCAGGACCTTGCCGCGGTCGCGGTGGCCCTTGATCCACTCGGTCCAGTAGACCTTGTGGAAGAACCAGTTCATCACCAGCAACAGCACTCCGATGGCGACCACGCCGACCACGGCCTCGAGCTTCTCGCCGTATTTGGAGAGCGAGTCGAGCAGCAGGATCGCCAGCAGGAACATCAGGAAGCTGGCTGGGATCGCGAGCAGCGCACCGCGCCGGATCGGCTGGCGCAGCGGCGCCCGCGGACCGACCATGCTGGCGGTGATCGCGGCAAGGATCAGGATCGCCTCGAGCCCCTCCCGGAAGACGATCAGCGCCGAGTTGGTAATCGCCGTGATCGCGCTGGCGCCGTCGCCGGTGATCGCCCGCGCGTCGTCGAGCTTTTCGTCGAGGTCGAGTCTGGTTTCTTCGATCTCGCGGAGCGAGGCGTTGTCGGCGATCAGGTTGGCGAGCCCCTTGTCGCCGGCGGCTCCGTACCAGATCAATCCCTCGATTTCGAGCGCCAGCTGGGTGTCGAAGGCGCGCAGCTTCAGCTCCGGACCGAACTCGAAGAAGCCGTAGGCGGCCAGCCGCGCCTGCTCGGCCTCCTGGTAGCGGCCGGCGCCGACCGCCGCTTCGAGCTGGTCCAGCGAAATGTCGACGAGTTCGTAGTCGGCTTCGTCGCCGCCTTCGCTCCACTCCTTGGGGGAGATCCGTTCCACTTCCGCACTGGCCCGTTCCTGGACGGCCTCGAGGTCCTCCTGCGCGGCCACCGATTTGCCCTGCTGGGCGTTGTCGACGTCGGCCCTCATCTCCGCGTGAGCGGCCTTGATCCGGTCGACCGCGGCGGGATCGATCGCGAGCAGGAACGGCTCGAGGTCGGAGAAGGCGGCTTCGACGCCGTCCATGAAGGCGACCGCCTCCTGAACCTCGAAGGGGATCGTCACCTTGCCGTCGCTGGTGCCCTTGTCGAACTCTTTCGGGACCAGCTCTTCAAAGCGTTCCAGCTGGCTCGCTCTGTTGATCTGCTCTTCGGGCGTCAGCGGCGCCGCGGTGAAGCCCTCGAGGTCGGCTTCGACCCGTTCGCGGGCGGCTTCGAAGGCCGCCTCGTTGGCGCTGGCGCCGGCGGCGGCGAGGCCTTCAAAGTCGCGCTGGGTTGCCGCCTGCTCGGCAGCGCCGCGCTGCTCGCCGTACTCGGGCGCGATCGCCTTCCAGTAGCCGTAGACGATCGCCGCGGTTTCCGCAAAGCGCCCGTCGAAGTCGCGTTCGGCTGCCTGCTGGGCTTCGTCGAGGTTGGTCAGCAGTCGCGCCTGGAAGGTGTCGAGCAAGTCCTTTTTGACCTGCAGCACCGCTTCGTGCGGGGTGATTTCGCCGGCCGACAGTTCCTGGAGCGCGACGGTCCCGTCGACGCCGGGGCGGGTGAAGCGGGTCGTCTTGCGGAAGTCGCGGATCTGCATCCAGGCGCGGGCTTCGGTGGGGTCGTCGGCGCGAGCGGCGTCGGCGGCGACGTACAGCGCGCCACGCCGCAGCGCTGAGAGGACCTGTCCGCGCGCCGCCGCCAGCCCGACTTCGTCGTCTTCCGCGGCGGCCCGCTTGGCGGCGTCGAGGCCGACTTCGACTTCCCTCAGCTCGGTTGGGGCGCTCGCGGCGAGACCCGCGCGCAGCGGGCCCGCGAGCCGAAGTCCGGCCTGCTCGACCGCGTTACCAGCGCCTTCCTCGAGGATGACTTTGGTCTGGGCCGCGGAGAGCCCAGCGTCGATTTCGCGGGCCGCCTGCCAGGGCGGCGCCGCCGCTGTCGCTGCGGCGGCGAAGCAAAGGAAGGCCACCGCCGCGAAGAAGATCGCGGCGGTGGCCCGAGTGCCGGTGGAGCGGTTCAGTCGTGCCGCCGTCTGGACCGCCCCCTCTCAGCCTTCCTGCAGTTCGACGTCGAGTTCTTTTGCCGCCTGCGTCACCTGGCCGGCAATCGCCTCCGCCTGGGACTGGGCCTGGGCGCCGAGCGCGTCGGCCTGCTTGGCGGTGAACTGCTCGCCGTCGACCTCGCGGTCGCGGAGGTCCGAAGCGAAGGCGACGAGGCTTTCCAGCTCTTTCTTGGTCTGGGTCGCCTGCTGTTCGTTCGCCGTCGCGATCTCCGGCTCCATCCCGTTGTAGGTGACGAGGATGCCGCCGAGGATGTCGGCGATATCGGAGAGCCGCGAGGTCGCCACGAAGCCGAGTTCGGAGGCGCCTTCGCCGGCGATGAAGCGCGAGTTTTTCCACGCTTCGAAGTACTCGCTCATCGTCGGGGTCATGATCACGATCGAGGTCAGCGCGTCGGACGGCGTCGGTTCGAATTCCTGCGCGTCTTCGTTCAGTTCCTTTGCCTGCTTGTCGAATTCGTCGAGCGTCGCTTTGTAGATGTCGGCGTCCGGCAGGCCCTCGCCGAACTCGACCTCGCCGCTGCCGTCGACGTCGCCTTCAACGCCTTTCGCCAGCAGGTCGGGGTTGGTCCCGTAGAGCGCGGTCTCGGTCAAGAAGAAGAGGTTGCCCGGCTGTTTCAGTTCCTTGCCACTTGGGGTGGTCAGCGTGAAGGAGACGGCGTCTTCCGGGGTCGAGGCGTCGGAGCCGGCGTCGATGTCCACGTCGTAGTGGGCCAGTCGCGGCACGCCGGCGACGATTCCCTCCATCTGCTCGTAGGCGGGGTTGGCGACGACGAAGATGTCCTTCGAGTCGGCAAGGATTTCGGCGACTTCGTCACCGTGCTCTTCGAGCAGCTTGTCGTAGTCGAAGTTCACCGACTCGGCCAGTTCGTAGTACTCGTCGGCCTTGGCCTTGAGCAGTCCGACCTGCTCTTCGAGGTCGGCCGAGTGGTCGGTGAGATAGGTCTTGACCGGGGTCAAATCGGCCGCCCCCGCCTCGGCGGTGGTCGAGTCGCCGCTGCTGCTGTCGTCGCTGTCGCCGCAGCCGGCGACCAGCGCCGCACACAGCGCCAGGGCGAGTACCGCCAAGTTTGCCTTCAGCTTCATCGAGTCGGTTGCCTCCTAAGTTAGGGGAGCCTACTGAGGGCTCCCTAATTGCCTTGGGTTAGGCAACCCTAAAGCAATCCGATCATCCGGGTCGGATATGCGCCGATCGGCCGCGTCCCGCTTTGCCCGGCGTGCCCCGGCGCCTGCGATTCCACTCGGGACAACCGCCCTCGCGGGATTTCCTCCAGGCGTCTAAATACATCGCCTCCGGCCGAACCTACGGTCCTCGGTGGAATCGCCAAACCCGCGACCGCCGCAGCCTGGACTCCGGCGGGCAAGGAGGAAATCAATGAAAAAGAGGCTCTTGATCGCAGGCCCGGCGGCCGTGATCGCCTCGCTGGTGCTGCCGGGGCTTGCCCTCGGCGCCGAAGCAGAACCGATATTGGATACGCCGGAGGCCAGCATCAACGCGATGTGGGTCATCGTCGCGGCCTGCCTCGTGATGTTCATGCAGGCGGGCTTCCTGCTCTTGGAGGTCGGTTTCTCCAGGGCCAAGAACGCCGGCGCGGGGGTCGCCAAGATCCTGGTCAACTTCTCGATCGCCTCGCTCTGTTACTGGGCGGTCGGGTTCGCCTTCGCCTTCGGCGGCACCGGCGAGCTGATCGGTGACCACGGGTTCTTCCTGAACATCGGCTCCTCGATCGAACAGGCGGGCGAAAGCATCCCGTTCGTCGCCACGTACAACATCAGCCCGGCCGCGTTCATGTTCTTCCAGTTCGTGTTCTGCGCGGTCTCGCTGGCGATCGTCTGGGGCGCGACCCTAGAGCGGATCAAGTTCAGCGCCTACATCATCTACGCGATCATCTTCAGCGCCGTGCTGTATCCGGTCCTCTCGCACTGGATCTTCGGCGGTGGCTGGCTGCAGGTGAACATCGGCATGCAGGACTTCGCCGGCTCGACGGTGGTCCACCTGATCGGCGCGACCGGCGCCTTCGCTGCGCTGCTGCTGCTCGGCCCGCGGATCGGCAAGTACACGAAGGACGGCAAGCCGCGGGCGATCCCGGGGCACTCGATGCCGTTGGTCGGACTCGGCGTGCTGATCCTCTGGCTTGGCTGGTTCGGGTTCAACCCGGGTTCGACGCTGGGCGCGATCGGCGGTCGCTTCGCCGAAGTCGTCGTCGTCACCAACCTCGCCGCCGCGGCCGGCGTGATCGCCGCCGTCTCGGTGATGTGGCTGCTCTCGAAAACGATCGACATCGGCATGGCCGGCAACGGCGCGATCGCGGGCCTCGTGGCGATCACCGCTCCGTCGGGCTACGTCGAGTACTGGGCGGCACCGATCATCGGCGCTGTCGCCGGCGTGATCGTCGTGCTCGGCGTGATCGCGATCGAGAAGATCATCGACGACCCGGTCGGTGCGACCTCGGCCCACGGCCTCGCTGGTATCTGGGGCACCCTGGCATGCGGGATCTTCACCTCCCCCCGCCTGGCGGAATTCAACGAAGTCGGCGATCCGGGCCTCTGGTACAGCGGCTCGCTCCACCAGCTCGGCGCCCAGGCGCTGGGGGTCGGAGTCGCGTTCGGATGCGTGTTCGCGGTTTCCTTCGCGATCTTCTTCATCCTCAAGCACACGATCGGCATACGTGTGACCGCAGAGGAGGAGGACGCCGGCCTCGACATCTCCGAGCACGGGATGTATGGATACCCGGAGCAGTTCATCCCGCAGCCCGAGTACTCGACCGGGTTGCAGTTCGGTAGCGGACTGCCGCCCGCGCCGGCTCCGGCGCCCGCGACTGTCAGCCCGATGTCCACGACGACCGAGTCCTAGGAGGGCTGGACGCATGAAAAAGATAGAGGCGTTCATTCGCCACGAGGCGTTCGAGCCGATCCGGGCCGAGTTGCTCGACAAGGGGTTCCCGTCCCTGTCGATCCTCGAGGCCAAGGGCTCGGGGCGCCAGAAAGGCATCGTCGAGCGCTACCGCGGCTCGACCCTGACCGTCAACGTCCGGCCCAAGATCAAGCTGGAGGTTGTGGTCGAGGACAAAGACAAGGGCGTGGTCGTCGAAACGATCCTCAAACACGCCCGCACGGGTGAGGTCGGCGACGGCAAGATCTTCGTGCTGCCGGTGGAGGAGGCGATTCGCATCCGCACCGGCGAGGACGGCATGGAAGTCCTGCAGCTGCACGAGGAGTCCGAGATTCCCTCCTAAGCTAGTCCAGAAGCGAGCGGTGCGAGCGGGGCGGCCCTAGGTCGCCCCGCTCACTATTTATCCACTGCTGTGACTAGCCTCGTCCGGATGGCGGACGAGCGGATCTCCCTTAGCGAGGCGGCGCGGCGGTCGGGTGTGCCGGCCTCGACGCTCAAACGCTGGGCGCAGGAGCGGATCGTCCCGGTGCGGCGCGGGCGCTGGACCGCCACGGCGGCTGCCCAGGCGCGAGTGGTGGCGCGGATGCGCGATCGCGGCTACTCGCTCGAGGACTTAAAGAGCGCCGGGCAGGAGGGGCGGCTCGCCTTCGCCTTCGCCGAGGAGCTCTTCTCCGCAGGGGAGGGGGAGGTTTCGGTGGCGACGATCGCCGAGGAGACCGGTCTCGAGGCCGAGCTGATCGAACGCATCCTCGCGATCCTCGGCACCCCGAAGGGCCGTGAGAACCAGCTCACCGCCGAGGACGCGGTCGCGATGCGCCACTGCGCGCGGGTGCTCGCCGCCGGCTTGCCGCTGGTCGCCTTCCTGCAGCTGGTCCGCGTCTACGCCCAGTCGATGCGGCGGATCGCCGACGCCGAGGTGCGCCTCTTCCACCTCTACGTGCACGAACCGCTGATCCGCGACGGCGTCCCCGAGCTCGAGATGGCGGCGGAGATGGGGGATTTGGCCGCCGACATCCTGCCGCTCGCGGCGCCGCTCACCGAGTACCTCCACAACCGTTACCTACGTTTCTTCATCGAGCAGGACGTGGTCGGCCACATGGAGTCTGAACCCGGCCCCGACACGGCGGAAATCGCGCTCGGCCAGGTCAACGTGACCCTCTGCTTCATCGACCTCACCGGGTTCACCCGCTACACCGAGGAGGAGGGCGATATCGAGGCGCTCGACGTGGTTGAGAACTTCGTCGAGCAGATCGAGGCGACCCTGCCGGGCGAGGCGACGATCGTGAAGACGATCGGCGACGAGGCGATGGTCGTCTCCCCCGACGCGGCCTCGCTGACCGAGTGGGCGGTTGACTTCCTCGGTCGCTTCTCGCGCCGCCCGCAGCCGCGGGTGGGGATTCACTGCGGTGACGCGGTCTACCGCGACGGCGACTACTTCGGCAGTCAGGTCAACCTTGCCCACCGGGTCGTCAATCGAGCGCTGGCCGGCGAGGTCCTGGTCACCGACCGGGTCGGGGAGGCGATCGCCAACCGCGAGGGTCTGGAGCTCGAGCCGATCGGCCACGTCTCGTTGAAGGGCTTCCCGGTGCCGACCGAGCTCTTCGTCGTCCGCGCCGCGAGCTGAACGCGCTCCTAGACTCAGGTTGTGAGCGCGGATCAACTGCTCGAGCGGGTCGTTGCCGGCGGGTTGATCGCGCCGCCGACACCGGTCGTCGCGATGCTCTCGGGGGGGCGGGACTCGGTCTGCATGGTCGACCTCGCGGTGCGGGCGCGGGGCGCTGAGCTCGTGACCGTGCTGCACGTCAACTACGGACTGCGCGAGGCCGCCGGCGAGGACGAGCTCTTCTGCGCCGAGTTCTGCGAGCGGCTCGGGGTCGCGCTCGAGGTCGAGCGCCCGCACCGCCCGGAGGGCCCCGGCAACCTGCAGGCCTGGGCCCGTGATGCCCGCTATGCGGCC
>Ga0315912_10005555_pt1 | contig 11559 bp, 11 predicted proteins | sample VfabasoilMG_FD_204469 | JGI IMG/M metagenome (GOLD analysis project Ga0315912, IMG submission 204469) | Garden soil microbial communities collected in Santa Monica, California, United States - V. faba soil | ecosystem: Environmental > Terrestrial > Soil > Garden | place: USA: California...
GCGCACCCAATTACTGTTGCCCCCCCCCCCCTGCACCGGGGGGTTGGGGGCCGGGCGCCCCGCACCCCGGTTTTTTGTACCCGTACCTGTCGTACCTGTCGTACCCGTCGTACCCGTCGTACCCACCGTTACCTGTGGTACAACTTCCCGAGGCATTTATGTCCGCACGATCCCGCTTGATCATCCTCGGATTAGCCCTGCTTGGGTTCGGCTTCGCATCGTATTCGGCGTGGGTGCACTACAAGTTGATGACCGACGCGGCCTTCCAGAGTCCGTGCGACATCAATTCGACCTTCAACTGCTCCCAGGTCTACCTGAGCCGGTACGGGGCGGTGGCGGGTGTGCCCGTCGCGCTCGCGGGCGTGTTCTGGTTCGCGCTCGTCGGGCTGGTGGCATGGTTGTCCACGCCACGGGCCGCATCGTCATCGTCGACATCGTCGATATCGGGGGCTCCAGGCGGCGCGTACGTATTCGCGCTCTCGACGATCGGCCTGGCGGTCATTCTTTACCTGGGTTACACATCCTGGTTTGTCCTGAAGACCGCCTGCGTGTTGTGCCTCGGCACGTACGTGGCCGTCATCGGGATCTTCATCGTGTCAGGCGCGACGGCGCCGGGTTCGGTGACTCAGCTGCCCGGCCGACTCGTGGGCGACCTGACCAAGGCATTCCGCGATCCGTTCGTGCTGGTGCTGACCCTGTTGCTGTTTGGCGGCAGCGCGTACGCCTTGTCTGTGTTTCCAAAAGAAGGCACGCGCCCCGCGTCGCCGGTCTCCGCGGCGAGCGCGCAGTCGGACCTTGATTTCAAGACGGCCTGGTTCCGGCAACCGCGCGTCGATTTGGGGATCCCCGCCGACGGCGCCAAGGTCGTGGTCGTGAAGTTCAATGATTTCCAGTGCCCGCCGTGCGGCCAGACCTACGAATGGTACAAACCCGTGCTCGAGAAGTTCGCGCAAACCGATCCTGGCGCCGTCAAGATGGTGCTGAAGGACTGGCCGTGGAACAGCAAGTGCAACTTCACGCTGAGCGGAGGTGGCGGCCCCAACCATCCGGGAGCTTGCGAGGCCGCCGCGGCGTTTCGCATGGCACGCGATTTCGGGCCCGCCAAGACACTCGAGATGGAAGAATGGCTGTACAGCAATCAGCTGACCCTGGCCCCTGACACCGTCAAATCCGCGGCGCAGCGCATTCTCGGCTTCACGGATTTCGATCAGCGATACGTGGCGAAATTGCCGGACATCAAGAAGGACGTGGCCGACGGCGCGGCCCTTCGGATTAATGGGACGCCGACGCTGTTCATCAACGGCGTCCGCGTCGTCAGTCAGGGACTCATGCCGGCCTCGTACTTCGAACAGGCGATTCAGTTCGAGCTGAACAAAGCGGCCGGCAAGTAGGCCCTGGTCTACTTATGGCGAATGCGGTCAGCACGGATCGCCTCACCAAGGACTTCACCGCAGGTTTCTGGCGTCCGCGGCCGCATCGCGGCCTGGATGCCCTGACGTTCGACATTCCGCTCGGCGGCGTGTTCGGCCTGCTCGGGCCCAACGGAGCGGGGAAGAGCACCACGCTGAAGCTCCTGCTCAATCTGCTCAGGCCGACGTCGGGCCGCGCCGAGGTCTTCGGACTGCCGCCCGGTGATGTGCGGGCCCATCAGCGCCTGGGGTTTCTGCCTGAAAATCCCACCTTCTATGACCATTTGAGTGCCCACGAGCTGGTCGCGTATTTTGCCGGCTTGTTCGGCTACCCCTCGGCGGACTGCCGCGCCCGCGCCACGCGCGTGCTGGATCAAGTGGGCCTCGGAGCCGATCGTGAACGTCCTCTGCGCCAGTACTCGAAGGGGATGGTCCAGCGCGTCGGGATCGCCCAGGCGCTCGTCAACGATCCCGAACTAATCATTTTCGACGAACCGATGTCGGGACTGGATCCAGTCGGCCGTCGCGAAGTACGCGAGCTCATCCTGAAGCTCCGTGACGAAGGGCGAACCGTGCTGTTCAGTTCGCACATCCTGTCCGACGCAGAATTGCTGTGCAGCCGAGTCGGCATTCTGGCCAAGGGCAAGCTCGTCGCGTCCGGTTCTTTGACGGAGCTGACAGCCGGTGCGTCGCGAGGTTGGGAAGTCGTGGCCGAAGGCGTGACCGATGTCCTCGCCCAACGGCTGCGCGCGCGAGCCACCAGAGTCACGGCGATTAGCGACAAACGGTACAGCTTCGATCTGGGCGGCGCCGATCGCCCCGAGCCGTTCATCGCCGAACTGGCGGCTGCCGGCGCCGTGCTCGTGTCTGCTGCGCCCCTCAGAACAACCCTCGAGGACGTGTTCATGGAGCGAGTGCAGTGACCGGCCGCCGTGTGGGCCTCGTGGCCTGGCACGTCTTCAAGGAAAGTGTGCGCGACCGCGTGCTCTATGCGATCGCCGCATTTGCCGGCCTCCTGGTGCTCGGTTCCGTGCTCATCGGCCAGATCACGGCGGGCCAGGATCTCAAGATCATCAAGGACCTCGGCCTGGCGACGATTGAAATTGCCGGCGCCCTGATGACGATCTTCATCGGCGTGGGACTCGTGTCGCGCGAAATCGACCGCCGCAGCATTTTTGCGCTGCTGGCCAAACCGCTCCCTCGCTGGGAGTTCATCGTCGGCAAATACCTCGGCCTGGTGCTGACGATCACGGTGAATCTCTGGGCGATGGCGGCGGCGCTCTACCTCGTCCTTGCCTGGCAAAACATGGCGGCGACCGAGAGCGCACGACTTTCCTGGCCGGCGCCGGCTCTCGACCCGCGCCTTCTCTGGGCCATGGTGATGATCACGGCCGAGATGGCATTGCTGACCGCTGTCGCGTTGTTCTTTTCGAGCTTCTCGTCCAGTGCCTTGCTGTCCGTGGCGTTCACGGTGGGCATCTTTGTGGCGGGCCTTGCCAGCACGGATTTGCGTCATTTCAACGACATCGTCCAGGTGCATCCAGCGGTCGGTAGGTTTGTCGGCGCGATCGGCTGGGCGCTACCGGCATTCTCGGAATTCGACATCAAGAGTCAGGTTGTTCACGGACTGCCGGTTGCGCCGGGCTTGATTGCCGCGATGGTTGCCTATGCCGCGATCTACGCGGCGGCGGCCATCGCGCTGTCCGTGGTGGTGTTTTCGCGGCGAGAGTTCAAGTGACCATCCGAGCTCGTGCGTTCATCGTCGTGCTGGCCCTTGCCGGTGTCAGCGCCGCTGCTGGTGTCCTGCATGCCAGGGAAGTGGCCTATCCGCCCGCGCCGGTGTCCCAACGGCTTCTGTATCTGCGCTCAGGTAAGACGGCAGCCCGGATCATGCTCGATTTCGACGCGCTGGCCGCGGATGTCTACTGGATCCGGTCCATTCAAAGTTATGGCCGCGACCTGAAGAACCGCAACCAGCCCGATCGGTTTGCGCTCGTGGGCCCCTTGCTCGATTTGACGACGACCCTCGATCCGCATTTCCTGATCGCGTATCGATTCGGTTCCGTGTTCCTGGCGTTCGAGCCACCGAACGGACCGGGACGCGCTGATCTCGCCATTCAACTGCTGGAGAAAGGCCTGGCGGCGGATCCGACGCGGTGGCAATTGGCCCACGACCTCGGGTTCGTGCACTACTTTCACACCCGTGACTATGCTGCGGCCGCCGAGTGGTTCGAGCGCGCCGCGGCGCTTCCCAATGCGCCGTCCTGGATCGGCCCGCTCGCGGCCGTCGCCAAAGCCCAGGGTGGAGACCGGCAGGGTTCCAGGCAAATTCTCCGCGGACTCGCCGTGTCCGAGGAGGCTTACATCCGGCGCGCCGCCGAACGCTCCCTGCAACAGCTCGACGCGCTGGACGCCATCGACCAGCTCGAAGCGCTCGTGCAGCGTTTCAATGAGATTCACGGCCGCTATCCGTCAGGCTGGCAGGATCTCATCGCCGATCGCGCGCTCACCGGACCTCCGGCCGATCGACAGAACGCGCCCTTCGTCTATGACCCAGCAACCCATCGCGTCTCGCTCTCACCGGAGTCGCCGCTCATGCCGCTTCCCGAGATGCTGAGGCGCTGACCTGATGGCTAGCTTCTACGTGTTGCTCGGCATCTTCGGGTTGATGATTGGCAGCTTCCTGAACGTGTGCATCTCGCGGATCCCGGCAGGGGAGTCGGTGGTCAGTCCCGGTTCGCGATGCCCGCGGTGCAAGACCGCCATCGCTTGGTACGACAACATCCCCGTTTTCAGCTATCTCGCGCTGGGCGGAAAATGCCGGCGCTGCGGCCTCGGCATCAGCGCGCTCTATCCGGCCGTGGAGGTCGTCACCGCGCTGGCATTTCTGGGGCAGGGGCTGGTCATCGGCGACAACTGGGGGCTCCTGGCATCGCGGTTGGCATTCACCGCCATGCTGATCGTGCTCTTCGGGACGGACCTGCAGACGATGCGCCTGCCGAACGTCATCACGCTGCCCGGTATCGCGCTGGGTCTGATTTCCAGTCTTCTGCTGCCGCCTCCCCCTGGCATGACCGCCAGTGTCATCGGCGCCGCACTGGGCGCGGCGCTGCCCTGGGCCATTCGCTGGGTCTGGTTCCAGGTCAAACACGTGGAGGCCATGGGGCTCGGCGACGTCAAGATGCTCGCCATGATCGGCGCGTTCCTGGGATGGCAGCAGGTGTGGGTGGTCCTCTTTTTTGCCAGTCTGAGCGGCGCGATCGTCGGCGTCTCGATGATTGCCATCGGCCGGCGGTCGTTCGTCAGTCGTCTGCCATTCGGGACGTTCCTGGCGGTGTCGGCGTACGCGGCGTCGCTGATCGGCGTGCCGCTGGTCGATTGGTACCTCGGCCTCTACCGCTAGCGGGTCGATCGTTCGTCGAAATTCTTTCAACTCGCCTCCACGCAAGTACGCACAACCTGCAGCAGACACCGCACCGCTGCGCGATCTGATCGCGGTCCAGAATTGGCGCGTCTGTTGCACTACCCGGGTTCATGATTTCCAACACACGTTCGTTGAGCGAAGACGACGGGTTTACGCTCGCGGAAATCTGTGTCGCGATGATGTTGGTGGCGATCGCGGCGACTGGCATCGCGGGTTTGTGCACGCTGGCCATCGTGGTGTGCGACGCCGCGCGGGTCCAGACGTCAGCGGCGATTCTCGCGAGCCAGAAGATTGAACAACTGCGGGCGCTCGCGTGGACGACCGACGCGTCAGGTATCGCCGTGAGCGATTCGACGAGCGACCTGTCACGTGAGCCGGCGGCGATTGGTGGTGCTGGGCTGGGTCCATCGCCGGCAGACAGTCTCGATGCGAACGTCGCCGGCTACGTCGACTTTCTGGGCGCCGCTGGAGACTGGGTCGGCACCGGCGCGTTGCCGCCGCCTTCCGCCCGGTACATCAGGCGATGGCGGGTCAAACCGCTGGCTGGGACTCCGGACGCCCTCGTGCTGCAAGTGCTCGTGACCACCACGCGGCAGGATCGTCTCGCGCCGCGCCCGCGAAGCCGCCTTGCCGGCGACGCGTTGGTTACGACCGTGCTCGTGAGGAAAGCGCCATGAGGAGCTCACCCCAGACGGACAGGGGCTTCTCGCTGGTCGAGTTGTGTATTTCTCTCGGCTTGATGCTCACGCTCGTCGCGGCCGTCGCCTCGCTCGCCGTCACGAACAGCAGCCTCAGCCGGACCACGCCGGAAAACGCAGATCTGCAGCAGCGCGCTCGCGCAGCGACCGAGGCGATCTCGAGCGACCTCCGTATGGCGGGTGCCGGCGTCTATCTTGGCCCAGCAACGGGCCCGCTGCGCGCCAGTTTTGCGCCCGTCGTGCCGCGCCGCATGGGGCTTCGCGATGCCGATGATCCAACCACCGCGAGATCTGACGCCATCACCATCTTGTTCGTGCCTCAAACGATGTCGCAGTCGACACTGCTCGCTCCGCTGCCGTCCGGAGCCACCGACGTGCGCGTAAACACGATGCCGAATTGCCCGACAGCCAGCGCTCTCTGTGGTTTTGCCGCCGGCGATTCACTCGTCGTGTTCGATCAGGAGGGGCACTTCGATTTCTTCACCGTCCTGCTGACGCAGCCTGATGCATTGCGCGTGCGCAGTTGGCAATCCGCGCATCCGAGCTTTGGATATGGCGTGGGCGCTGTGGTGGCGGCTGCCGAATGGCACACGTATTACTTCGATCGGCCCAATCGCCAGCTCCGACACTTTGACGGCTATTTGACCGATACACCGGTTGTGGACGACGTGGTTGGGATCACATTTCAGTATTTCGGGGATCCGCAGGGCCCCGTAATGCCGAAGCCCCCTCTGGGAACCCCCAATTGCCTCTACGACGCGGCTGGCGGCCGAATTGGGGGAGAAGCGCCCCCGCTGGCCGGCGCCCCTCTGGCGCCCCTACCGCTTGGCCTGTTTACCGACGGGCCATGGTGCGGGGACGGCGATAACAAATTTGATGCTGACTTGATTCGTATCCGGAACGTGCGCGTCACGCTCCGTTTGCAGGTGGCGAATGACATGCTACGCGGGACTTCGCCGAGTTTCGCCGTCGCCGGCCGGAGTCTGAGCGCGGCTCGCAGGCTGCCCGACTACACCGTTCGTTTCGACGTCACACCGCGCAATCTGATCGGGAGCCAGCAATGGTGATCGCGGTCTTGATGCTCACGGTTGTCCTCAGCGGTCTGGGCCTCGGCTTGGTGACGCTCACCAATACCGAGACGGCCATCGCCGCCAATTACCGCGAGGCGAGCGACGTACTCCACGCGGCGGATGCCGCCGCGGAATGCGCCCTCGCCGACATCCGTCGCGCGGGTTCGATGACCAGCATCCTTTCCGGGACGAGCACTCCGTCGTTCCGCGATGCGGGCCTGACGCCGACGACTTCGTCCGGCGTTCGCCTGGATCTCACAGCTCTGACCGCAGCGCTCCAGGCGGAGTCGGACGCCGCGACAAATCTCGGCGCCAACAATCCTCGATGGCGTCTTGTCGTCAATCGCTCGATGGCTGCGATGGTTGCGAGTCCCGCGGCGACAACGTACGCGGTGGCGTGGGTGGCGGACGACCCGGCCGACGGCGACAACGACCCGCTCAGGGATACCAACGGTGTCGTCACTGTTCGTGCGATGGCGTTCGGGCAATTCGGCACACGGAAATCGATCGAAGTCACGATCACAAACGCGCGCGGAACCCGCGCGCTCTCTTGGAGGGAACTCCGGTGAATCCACTCTGGCAATCGACCATCGTCATCACGGCCGTTCTGTCGTGGCTTGCGGTTCCACCCAAAAGTCTGGCCGAAGCGTCTGCGCGCGAAGCCTTTCGACGTTCCACTGCGCCCAAGACCAAAGTCGTGCTGACGAATGCCGGTCTGCCGCAGTCAGCCCTGGTTTCTGGTGCGGCGGCGGTCACGCCGCCTCCAGCCGAGACGACAGATGCGTCCGCGCCCGCCAAACCCGCGGGGGCCGTGCCGGAAAAGCACGATGAGACGTGGTGGCGCAAGCGGATGTCGAGCGCGCGGGAGCAACTCAAGAACGACCAGCAAGCGGCGGAAGATCTCCAGACGCGCATCAACGCGCTTCAGCGTGACTCCGTGAATCGCGATAATCCACAGCAGGCGGCGAAGCTTCGCGAGGAACTGCAGAAGGCGATCACCACGCTCGACGCCACCAAGGCGAGGATCGAGATCGATCAAAAGGCGATTGTTGGGATTCAGGACGAGGCGCGCCGGGCTGACGTGCCCGCCGGTTGGGTTAGATAGGCAACCGGGACTCGCGCCCGTACCTGTCTCAGGGGCCCACACCAATCGACGCCAACGCCGCGGTGAGTTCCGCCGGTGTCACATCGGACGCTATGCGCGTTGTGCCGAAACCCGCGGTCAGCACAAAATGCAGACGGCCGCTGGCGACCTTCTTATCGCGGCTGACCGCGTCGAGTGCGGCGGTCGGGCTGAGATCGCCCACCGGCGGCAGCGGACCCATGCGCCGAATCAGTTCCTGCAACCGCTCCAGGTCCGCCGCCGGCATCAATCGCCGCCCGACAGAGATGCGCGCGGCCGCCAGCATGCCGTAGGCGATGGCTTCGCCGTGGCGAAATCGGCGGAAGTCGGTGATGGCTTCGAGCGCGTGCCCAATCGTGTGACCGAAATTCAGCACGCGGCGCGGGCCCGCCTCGCGTTCGTCCTGCCCGACCACCTCAGCCTTGATTCGGCAGGATTCGGTGATGATGGCCGCGAGCGATTCGTGGTCGTGCGCAAAGAGATTGTCGAGATCGTGTGAGACGCGGTCGAAGAGTGAAGGGGACGCGATTACGCCGTACTTCACGACCTCATACAGCCCGGCACGAAACTCCCGGCGGGGCAGCGTGGTCAACAGATCCGAATCGCACAGCACGAACGCCGGCGGATGAAACGCGCCGGCGAGATTCTTACCGGCGGGGAGGTTGACGCCAACTTTGCCGCCGACCGCGCTGTCCACCTGGGCGAGGAGCGTCGTCGGCACCTGCACCAGCGGCAGGCCGCGCAGATACGTCGCGGCGGCGAAGCCGGCTACGTCGCCCACGACGCCGCCGCCAACTGCGACCAGCGTCGTGGTGCGAGAGACGAGACGCTTGGCGAAGGCGTCGTAGAGTCGAGACACGGTAGCCAGGGTCTTCGCGCGCTCTCCGTCCGCCATCAGGATGGGCCCCGCCTCACCCGTGAGGCTGGCGAGTTGATCGCCGTGATGCCGCCAGACGGGCGCCGCGGTCACGATCACCGGATCACCCAGGCCCGCATCGGCCAGAAACTGGGGCAGTTTCGCCGCGAGACCCCGGCCGATGAACACGGGATAGTTTCGGGCCGCGCTCTTTACATCAACTCGCACGGGATCCATGGTTTCAGGTTGAGCCGCCAAGCTTGTTAGGATAGCAGGCCACCGTGAACGCTCGTTTCTTGGCCGACTACCTCATCATCGGCAGCGGCATCGCGGGACTGCGCGCGGCGGTGACGCTCCAGGCGCGGGGCCGCGTCCTCCTCTTGACCAAGTCGGATCCCGGCGCGGGCAGTACTGGATATGCCCAGGGCGGCATTGCCGCGGCCGTGGGACCGGACGACTCGCCGGACCTGCATTTCGCGGACACGGTCGCCGCCGGTGACGGCCTGTGCGACGAGTCGGCCGTGCGTGTGCTGGTCGAGCAGGGTCCGCGCTACGTGCGCGAGTTGGAGGAATGGGGCGCCGCCTTCGACCGCCGGCCGGATGGACTGCTGGATCTCGCTCGCGAGGGCGCACATAGCGTGCGGCGCGTGCTCCACGCGCGTGACGCGACCGGCCGCGAGATCAGCCGTGTGCTCGCGGCCCGTCTGATGGGCGCGCCGCAGGTGACGGTGGTCGATCACGCGCTGGCCGTCCAGGTTATTTGTGAGGACGGCCGCGTGGCGGGCGTCCGCTTTCTGGACGCGGCGGGTCAACTGCGCGAGGCGCGTGCCCGCGCGACATTGATCGCGACCGGCGGCGCCGGCCAGGTGTTTCGCGAGTCGACCAATCCGCCGGTGGCGACCGGCGATGGCGTGGCCCTGGCCTATTTTTCAGGCGCGCGGATTGCGGACATGGAGTTCGTGCAATTCCATCCCACCGCGCTGTCCGTGCCCGGCGCGCCCCGGTATCTGTTGTCAGAAGCGCTCCGCGGCGAGGGCGCGCGACTGGTCAACGCCCAGGGCGAACCGTTCATGTCTCGCGCAGATCCCGCGGGCGATCTGGCGCCGCGCGATCGCGTCGCGCGTGCCATGGTGCGCGAATCGGAGCGGACCGGCGCGCCGGTGTATTTGTCGCTCGCGCATCTGCCCGCCGCTGCGATGCGCGAACGGTTCCCGCTGATTGCGGAGTTGTGCCGCCGCGCTGGCCTCGATCTGTCGACCGATCGATTGCCGGTCAGTCCCGCGGCTCACTACGTGATGGGCGGTGTCGCTACCGACTTGAGCGGCCGCGCGTCGATACCGGGTCTCTACGCCGCCGGCGAGGTCGCCTGCACCGGCGTGCATGGCGCGAACCGGCTGGCCAGTAACTCCTTGCTCGAGGGACTCGTGTTCGGCGGCCGTGCAGCCGACGCCATGGAAGCCGATACCGCCGCCGAACAATGGAGGGGTGGACCGCCGGCCGTCGATCCGCCCCCGACGGGCCCGTCCGCGCCGACCTTGCTGTCGACCGTCGAAACGGCGGATTTGATGTGGCGGCATGTCGGCGTGTTTCGCGACGGGGACAGCTTGCGGTCCGCGTTGGACGTTCTCGATCCGGCCTGGGCAGGCGTCGAAGCAGCCGCACGGGCCGGCGCTGGGGCGGATGCCGGCACCTGGCGGGCGCGCAGCGTGATTGCCGTCGCGCGTCTCATCACCCGCGCCGCGCTTCGTCGCGAGGAAAGCCGGGGTGCCCATTGGCGCCGCGATTTCCCGGAAAAAGACGATCTACACTGGAAGCGCCACGAGAGCGAACAACGATATGTCTGATCAGAAGAAAGATTCCTTCGTCACCGAGATTACGCCCCGTTCGGCGGACTTTTCCCGCTGGTACCTCGACGTCGTCCGCCGGGCCGAGATGGCCGACTACTCGCCGGTCAAAGGCTGCATGGTCATCCGGCCGTACGGCTACGCGATCTGGGAGCATATTCAGCGGCTGCTCGACGCGCGATTCAAGGCCACCGGGCACGTCAACGCCTACTTCCCCCTCTTCATCCCCGAGTCGTTGTTGATGAAGGAGAAGGAGCACGTTGAGGGATTTGCCCCGCAAGTCGCCTGGGTGACGCGCGGTGGCGACGAGGATCTCGAGGAACGCCTGATCGTCCGTCCGACGTCGGAAGTTCTGGTCGGCACGATGTACGCGAAGTGGATCAAGTCGTGGCGGGATCTGCCCGTGCTCATCAATCAGTGGGCCAACGTCGTCCGCTGGGAAAAAGTCACGCGGCCGTTTCTGCGCACGACGGAATTCCTGTGGCAGGAAGGCCACACCGCGCATGAGACCGCGGATGAGGCGGAGGAGGAGACGCTCAAAATTCTCGCGCTGTACAAGGAGTTCGCCGAGAACGAACTGGCGATCCCTGTGATCGACGGCATCAAGAGCGACAGCGAGAAGTTCGCCGGCGCCGCACGCACGTATTCGATCGAGGCGCTGATGGGGGACGGCCGTGCCCTTCAGGCGGGCACGTCTCACAACCTCGGTCAGAATTTTGCCAAGGCCTTCGAGATCCAGTTTCAGGGACGCGACAAGGCGCTTCAGCACGCCTGGACGACGTCGTGGGGCGTGTCGACCCGCCTGATCGGCGCGTTGATCATGACCCATGGCGACGACAGCGGCCTCGTGTTGCCGCCCAACGTCGCGCCGTATCAGGTTGTGATCGTGCCGATTCCGCGCGGGAACTGGAAGGAAACCGTGTTGCCCAGGGCGGAAGCGATTCGCGACGAACTGACCGCGCGCGGCGTGCGCGTCAAGCTCGACGCAACCGAAGAGAATTCGCCCGGTTGGAAGTACGCCGAATGGGAACTACGCGGCGTGCCGCTACGCCTCGAAATCGGGCCCAAGGATCTGGAAAAGGCCCAGGTGTTTTCCGCCCGGCGCGATACGCGCGAGAAGGCCGCGATTCCGTTT
>Ga0315912_10005556_pt1 | contig 11558 bp, 8 predicted proteins | sample VfabasoilMG_FD_204469 | JGI IMG/M metagenome (GOLD analysis project Ga0315912, IMG submission 204469) | Garden soil microbial communities collected in Santa Monica, California, United States - V. faba soil | ecosystem: Environmental > Terrestrial > Soil > Garden | place: USA: California...
GCTCCCTGATCCGCTCCCCGATCCCCGCGACGACCGGCTGCGCGGCGCGCTCGCTCAAGGCAGCGTGATGAGCGCGTGCCCCGTGGGGCGGGCCAGCCGCAGGCGCACGCGGCCGTAGCCCGTGCTGCCGTCGGCGCCCGCGATGGTCAGCGTGTAGGTGCCGGTCTGCTCGAGCGTGAGCGGCGCCAGCACGAGCTGGTGGCCCGACGGACCGAGGGTCACGAGGCCCGTGAGGTCGAGCGGCAGCTCGTCGGGACCGACGAGGCTGGCCACGAGCGGGTGCAGGTCGGCGAGCTGCCCGCCCACGTCGGGCGGCGCGCCCGGCGGCGGACCGACGCGCCGCACCTTCAGCGACTTCAGCAGCGTGCCCGCGACCACCTCGAAGGCCATGCTCTCCTCGCCCGCCTCGCCCCCCACCGTGACGCGCTGCGAGAGCTTGCGCGGCGCCTTCAGCGCGGTGCGCAGCACGTAGGACCCGCCGTCCGCAGTGAGGCCGAGCGCCTCGACGCGGTGGCGGCCCGACTGCGTGATCGGCAGCCCGACGACGGCCGCCGACTTGCTGCCCTGCACGCTGTCCTGCGCCGCGACGAGCACCACGCCATCGGGGCCGACGACGCGCACGCCCGGCTGCAGGCCGCCGGCGAGGCGTTTCAGCTTCACGTTCAGGCGCGCCCCCGCCGGGGCCTCCAGCTCCAGGCTGTGGATCGCATCCGGCGCGAGTTCGCCCTGCACCCTGTCACCGGCGACGAGCGTGGCGGCCGGCGGCGCCAGGTACGAGACGAGCCCGTCGAGCTCCTGGCGCGTCCATGCGATGGCCTCGTCGAGCTGCGCGGCCACGCCGTCGAAGAGCGGCAGCGCCTCGACACCGTGCGCCTGCAGATAGGCCGTCGGGTCGGTGATGACGAGCTGCGTCGAGCCCGGGTGCAGCGTCTTCCAGGTGTATCCGCTCCAGGCCGGATGCACGCCCGGCTGGCCCGGGCCGCCCTCCTGGCCCTGGCCGTCGAAGCAGAAGGGATAGGGGTCGCAGGCCGGCCCGCTGTTCGGCGTGTAGTCCTCGGAGGCCGACCACTCGTGATAGGTGAGGTGCAGCGGCACGGCCTCGACGAAGGCGGGGTCGCCGTACCCCAGGGGCGAGAGGCCGAGGATGTCGAGCGGGTCGGCCTCGGCCATGGTCGGCGCGCCGATCTGCGAGTGGCCCGCGAGGCCGAAGTGCGGCTCGGGCGGCGCGAGCGTCGGGTCGAGCATGGCGTGGAAGATGTCCGGCCGGTCGAGCAGCGCCAGGTGCGGGCGCGCGCTCTCGGCGTACTGGCCGCCGAGGCCGACGAAGGGCAGCTGCTGCGAGCGCTCGGGGCCGACGATCGCCCAGAGCAGCGCACTGGCGCCCGAACTCGAGCCGTGCACCGCGATGCGCCGGTGGTCGAGCAGCGCCATGCTCTGCGCCTGCACGTCGGGCAGGGGCGCGGTCTGGCGCGCGAGGTGCCGCACGTGCTGGATGACCATGACCGCGTCCTTCTCGCGGTTGTGGTAGTCGGGGTGGTCGTAGGGCGCGATGCCCTCGGCCAGCAGGTCGGGCGCCACGCGTCCCGGCGGGTGGAAGAGGCCGTTGCCGGGGAAGTCGACCGCGCCGCACTGGCTGGTCCAGAGCGCGTCGTCGGTCGGCAGCGAGAGCGTCGCCCGCGCCGCGATGACGGCCACGCCCCGCGCCAGCGCCAGGCCGAGCAGCGAGTTGGCCGGGACCTCGGTGATGCCGTCCAGCTTGGAGTCGTCGAAGTGCAGCAGCACGGGCCAGCCGTCGGCCGGCATGCTGAGGTCGGGCGGCGGCAGGAACAGCCGGTAGCTCTGCAGACAGTGGCCCTGCAGCGGCGGCGCCACGTAGCTCCAGGGCTGGCTGTCGACCGGCTGGATCGGGAAGCCCTGCCCGCGCGCCGCGCCGGCCGACACGCACAGCGCTGCGAGGGCGCGGCCGAGACGAGCCGGCCAGGCCGGTCGCCGGTCGGGCGTGCCGTCGTCGTACGTGGAGGAGCCGCGTGGCATCGGGTCTGCGTCGGTGGGCACCGCGGGGAACTTGACCTGCGAGCAGGACAGCGCGGATCGAAGGCCGCCCGCACGCTCCTAGAATGCCCGCATGCCTGCCGCCGGCACCACCGCCGCTGCCCTCGCCCCGCTCCCGCCCGGCCCGCGGGCACCCGCCGCCTGGCAGCTCCTGCGCTACACGCGCACGCCGCTCACCTTTCTCGAGGCGTGCGCGCGGCGCTTCGGCGACCCGTTCACGATGCGCCTCGCCGGCTACGGACCCTTCGTCCTGCTGGCCGACCCGGAGGCCGTGCGCGACGTCTTCCGCGGCGACGGCCGGGCTCTGCACTCGGGCGAGGGCAACGAGTGGCTGGCCACCACCGTCGGCCGGAGTTCGGTGCTGGTGCTCGACGAGCAGCCGCACGCGCGCCAGCGCCGGGTGTTGCTGCCGCCGCTGAAGGGCGAGCGCATGCGCGCCTGGTTCGATGCCATGCAGGCCGCCACGCTCGACGAGCTGTCCGCCCTGCCGCAGGGACGGCCGGTGCCGATGCTCGAGCCGATGCGGTGCATCACGGCGCGCGTCATCCTGCAGTCGGTCGTCGGTCTGCCGTCCGGGCCGCGGCTGCAGGCCTTCGAGCGCCTGGTGCACGCCTTCCTCGACCACGGGCGCAGCGCCTGGTCGCTCATCCTCACCAAGACCCTGCCGCTCGGGCTCATGCGTCGCATCCCGGGCATGCCCTACTTCCGCGAGATGGCCGCGGTGGACCGGGCGCTCTTCGAGCTGCTCGCCGAGCGCCGCCGCCAGCCGGCCGACGCGCGCGGCAGCGACGTGGTGGCCGAACTGCTGGCCGCCACCTACGAGGACGGCCAGCCGGTGAGCGACGGAGAGATCCGCGACGCGCTCTTCACCCTCATCCTGGCCGGACACGAGACGACCTCGCTCGCGCTGGCCTGGACGCTCGAGCGCACGGTGAGCCACCCGGCCGTCGTCGAACGCATCGAGGCCGAGCTGCAGTCCGTCACGGGCGGTGCGCCGCCGCGCGCCGACCAGCTGGGCGCGCTCGAATACCTCGACGCCGTCATCCGCGAGGGCCTGCGCGTGCGCACGATCCTGCCCTTCGTCGTGCGCCTCACGCAGCAGCCCTTCGTGGCGGGCGGGCGTGAGTACCCGGCGGGCGTGCTGCTGGCGCCCTGCAACCACCTCGTGCACCTGCGGCCGGACCTCTATCCCCAGCCGCAGGTCTTCCGTCCCGAGCGCTTCCTCGAGCGCAGTTTCGGCGCGCACGAGTGGTTCCCCTTCGGCGGCGGCAACCGCAGCTGCCTCGGCATGGCCTTCGCGCTCTACGAGATGAAGGTGGTGCTGGCCACGCTCTTCGCCACGCGCCGGCTTTCGAGGCCGAAAGACGCGTCATCGCACCCGGTGCGGCGCGGGATCACCCTGGCCCCGCACGACGGCGCGCTCATGGCGGTGGCGGCACGCTGAACACGGCCCGGACAAGGCCCATTCACACGCCAAGCTTCGGTCGCGATCGATGAGTCAGCGCGTCGCCCGAGGCCCCTGGCCGAGCGCGCCTCGGCTCGAATGACTACACTGCGCGCCCTTTCCGGGAAAGGGAGGGCTGCGCTCCGGGCCGTGGGGTCCGGACGAGCGCCCGTCGCCTCGCGGTCTTCGACCCCCGGAGAAGCCCTACCGCCCCTCCATGGATGGAGTCATCCGATGATGCAGCAGTTATTGCCCGCACGCACCACGCGCACCCTTGCCGCGCTGCTCGCCATGGCCATGCCCGCCCTGGCCGACACGCTGAAGGTCCCGCAGGATTTCGAGAGCATCCAGGCGGCGATCGACGCCGCCTCGGCCAATGACACCGTGAGCATCAGCCCCGGCACCTACACCGAGAACCTGACGGTGCCGTCCGGCAAGGACGGCCTCGTGATCAGCGGCAAGGGCACGGTCTTCATCGATGCCCAGACCGACGGCGACGGCATCTCGGTGCAGTCCAGCCAGGTGACCCTGCGCAAGCTCACGATCCGTCACGCCAACGGCGTCGGCGTCCGCGCCGGCATCCCGCTCGAGGGCCTGCCCTCGCTCACGCAGATCACGCTCGACGGCCTCACGATCATCAACGCCGACTCGGCCGGGGTGGCGCTCATCGTGGACGGCGCCAACGTGAACAAGTGCACCCTGCAGGGGTGCAACGGCGGCGTGCAGATCATCGGGGCTGCTGCGAACCTGTCCAAGGTCGAGGTGCTCAACGACGGCTCGACCGGCATCGCCATCGAGGGCAACGGCGCCCAGGTGGTGAGCTGCACCGTGGACACGGTCGGCGGCTCGGGCGTGCTCGTCACTGGCAATACGGCGCTGGTGGACAAGTCGAAGTTCGCGAACGTCGGCGCGCCGATGATCGGCGTCGAGGGCAACAACGCCCAGGTCTCGAAGAACCAGGGCCATGATGGTCCCTTCACGGGAATCAGCGTGGTCGGAGACGGCGCCGTCGTGGACAACAACACCCTGAGCAGCTTCGGCGGCGCTTCGATCATCGTGAGCGGCAGCACCGCGACCGTGACGTCCAACAAACTCTCGGACGTCGCAGGAGGCATCCTGGTGGAGGGCAATTCGCTGCTCGTCTCCAAGAACCAGGTGTCCGACGTGGGCGCCAACGGCATCGAGTGCAACGGTGAGGGTGGCACGGTGGAGAAGAACAAGGTCTCCCACACCGGCAGCAGCGGCTACCAGCTGATCCTGGAGTCGTCCACGATCTCCAAGAACCAGGGCAGTGAGTTCGGCAGTGGTTCCGGCGCCGGCCTGCTGCTCGTCGGCAGCGACAACACCGTGGACGGCAACACGTTCCGCAACGGCGTGAGCAACGGCATGGTGGTGCGCGGCAGCAGCAACTCGATCACGAAGAACAAGCTGCTCGACAACACCATCAACGGCATCCTGATCGACTCCGATCCGATCAAGCCGCCGGAGGGCGGCGGCGTCATCTCGCTGTCGAACGACCTCGAGAACAACACCTGCTCGGGCAACCACGGCCAGGGCCTGCTCAACGAGGGCGTCAGCACGCTCATCGAGAAGAACCGCTTCACCGGCAACCTGCTCGACCTGTCGAACGCCACGCTGGCGGGCGCCAGCCTGTCCGATCAGGGCGGCAACGTGTTCGACACGGGCGGCCTGCAGACGGAGCCCGTCATCCTCGACTGAGACGGGACGAGGACGCGCCCGTCCGTCGCGCAGCGGTCCTGCGACGGAGGGCGACTCGCGGCCCCGCCGGATGGCAACGTCCGGCGGGGCCGCCGTCGTTCACGGGCCGCCGTCGTTCACGGGCCGCCGTCGTTCACGGGCCGCCGTCGTTCACGGGCCGGCCGTCGCGTCGGGCGGCGTCTCGGCGCGCGCCGGCGGCAGGTCGGCCGGCAGCCCGACCGGCGCGGCGGCCTGGCTCCTCGCGCTCGCTGTCGGCAGATCCCCCGGCGCCACCGCCTGCGCGCCCGTACCCGGCTTCGGCAGGTCGCGCAGTGCCGGCGCGCCGCGCGACGGCCGGCCGCCGTCCTTGCCGGCCAGCAGGCGCTGCGCGGGATAGATGCTGCGGTGCCCGGTGAGCAGGTAGGCCACCACCGCCACGATGACCACGTGCGGCAGGGCGTGCACGCCGAGCAGCTCGACGGCCATGATCGAGAGCGCGAGCGGCGTGTTCGAGGCCGCCGCGAAGGTGGCCGCCATGCCGACGCCGGCGCCGAGCGCGAGCGGCAGGCCGAGCAGTTGCGCCAGCAGGTTGCCGAGCGTGGCGCCGACGAAGAAGAGCGGCGTCACCTCGCCGCCCAGGAAGCCCGCGCCGAGCGTCACGGCGGTGAACAGCAGCTTGGCCAGGAAGGCGTGCGCCGGCAGCGACGGGTCCTCGAAGGCGGCCACGATGGTCGGCAGGCCGAGGCCGAGGTAGTCGCTCGTCCCGAACAGCAGCCAGAGCAGCACCACCGCCAGGCCGCCGGCGCCCATGCGCAGCGGCAGGCTCGGCAGCCAGCGCTCGCCGAGCCGGCGCACCGCGTGCGTCAGCTCGATGAACACCGCCGTGACGAGCGCCACGGCCGCGGCGAAGAGCAGCCACTTGCCGAGCACCAGCGGGTCGAGCGCCAGGAGCGGCGCCTGCGGGTACGCCACGTGCCCGATGCCGAGCGCGCGCGTGGTGAGGTCGCCGACCAGCGCGGCGACGAGCGCCGGCAGCAGCGCGGCGTACTCCAGCCGTCCGAGCGCGATGAACTCCAGCCCGAAGACCGCGCCCGCGATGGGCGTGCCGAAGACCGAGCCGAAGCCGCCGGCCACGCCCGCCGCGAGGATCTGCCGCCGCAGCGGCGCGCCGAGCCGCAGGCGATGCGAGAGCCAGTCGCTGAGGCTCGCGCCCACCTGCACCGCCGTGCCCTCGCGCCCCGCGCTGCCGCCGAACAGGTGCGTGGCCACCGTGCCGAGCAGCACCATCGGCGCCATGCGCAGCGGGATCTCCGGACCCTCGTCGTGGATCGTGTCGATCACCAGGTTGTTGCCGGCCATGACCGACTGCCCGAAGCGCTCGTACAGCCAGCCGATGGCCAGGCCGGCGAGCGGCAGCGCGTAGACGATCGCCTCGTGGCCCGTGCGGAAGCCCGTCGCGCGTTCGAGCAGCCACAGGAAGAGCGCCGAGCCCGCGCCGCACAGCAGGCCGACCGCTGCGCCGAGGCCGAGCCACTGGGCCAGCGCGGCGAGGCGTTGCTGGCGCGTCATGCGCGGCAGTCTAACGGGCAACCGCGCCCGCACGCCCCGACGTTATCCTCGGGCTCGGCACGCCGCCGAATCCAGGCGCAGGGCCGGAGCCGGTGCTCGCCGCCCGGGCCTGCACCCGGCGCGCCATGCGAGGGAGCCCCATGCCGCGACGTCCCGTGCTGGTCGTGCTGTTCGGAGTCGCCGTCCTGTGCGTCGCGCTGCTCTCCACGCTGCAGATCGTGGCCCGGCCGCTGCCGCCGCCGGACCCGACGCTGCCGATCCATCTCCCCGACGGGAGTCAGAGGCCGCTCGGCGAGCTGCTCGCCGCGCTCGCGGCCGGCGAGGAGCTGCCGCGCGGGCCGCTGCCGACGTCGGCGGATGCCGCGAGCGACGCCATCGCGCCCAGCAGCAGTGCGCCGCCGTCCGAAAGCGCGCCGCCCGACGCATCGAGCGCGGCCGGCGACGCCCCGCCGCCCCCGCTGACGATTGTGCAGCACGACCCCGACGGCTCGACCGAGCTGCGCTTCGAGTTCCCCCCCGACTGGCAGGAGCGCGTGCGTGCCGGCTGGCGCGCGCTCGGCCCGCTCTACGAACTGGGCATGCTCGCCGAGAGCGAAGGCCGCACCGACGAGGCCATCGCCCTGCTGCTCTCCATCCCCGAAGGCGACCGGGCCTACGCGCGCGCGTGCCGCTACGTCGGCTGGAACCTGCTCACCCAGCAGCAGCAACGCCCCGAACAGGCCATCGGCCTCGTGCAGCAGTCGCTCGCCAGCAACCCCTTCGACGGGAACGCCTGGCAGGACGCGGGACGCGTCTACCTCCAGGCGCTCGGCATCGATGCGGACTGAGGGGCACGGGACGAACGCGCGCGGCGGCTCGCGGGCCGGACGAGGCGCTGCTTGCCGGCCGCCCGCTCCCCTCGCTCCCCTCGCTCCCCTCGCTCCCCTCGCTCACCTCGCTCACCTCGCTCACCTCGCTCACCTCGCTCACCTCGCTCACCACCCCGCCGGCGCCTCGCGCTGCGGCGCCAGCAGCGCGAGCAGCGCCATGGCCGTCGAGTACGACGCGCTGCGCGGGAAGATGCGGTCGTTCCAGCTGCCGTCGGGCTCGCGCGTGCGCCAGAGCGTCTGCTGCATCCGCTCGCGCAGCGCGGGGCGCTCGGCCTCCGGCAACTGCTCGATGGCGAGCGCCGCGTAGGTGTGGCCGTAGAAGAAGTAGTACGGCGCGATGCCGTAGGGGCCGGCGTGCGTGCCCTGCTGGCTCTTGCGTGCGAGCAGGTCGTCCCAGTGCGCGAAGAAGGCCTCGACGGCCACGCGCAGGCGGTCCTGGTCGCTGCGCCCGGCGAGCAGCAGGCACAGCTCGGCGATGGACGCGCGCGCGGCGGCGCCCGGCATGAGCATGCGGTTGGCGTCGCGCGGGGCGGAGCCGGCCCCGTCGTCGCCGTCGCTGACCGCCGGCGGGAGCACTCCCGAGTAGACGTACGCACCCTCGGCGCTGCGCGCGCGCTCCAGCGCCGCCAGCGCGCGCTCGACGAGCGGCTCGTCCACGTCGAAGCCCTGCGCCCGCGCCTGGAAGAGCGGCAGCAGCGTCGAGCCGGTCATGAACGGGCTGGCCTCCCGGTCGTTGGCGTAGTTCCAGCCACCGCCCGGAATCTCGTTGGCGGCCAGGCACTCGATGAGGCCCGGGATCGCGCCCGCCACGCGCGCCGCGCGCTGCCCCTCGAAGGTGCGCGTGCGCATGGCGAGCAGGAACGCCTCGAGCGCGTAGGCATGGCCCCAGCCGCGCACGTCGTAGCCCTGCTTGGGGCCGGCGGCGAGCAGCTCGTCCTGCGCGAGCGTGTCGAGCATGAAGTCGAAGGCGCGCTCGAGCGCGGCGAGGCGCGCGGCCGGCGCATCGGCCGTGGCGTCCTCCGGCGCGAGCAGCAGCGCGCAGCACACGATGGCCGTGCCGCCCACGCGGTAGCCGGGCGGGATCGAGACCTTGCCGTCGATCGGCACGCGGTAGACGCCTTCGTACGGCCACTCGACGCCCGGGGCCTCGGCGGCGCGCAGTCCGGCGAGGCGCTGGCGCTCGGCGGCCTGCCACTTGCCCAGCTCGGCATCGCCCAGGCGGCCGAGCGGCGGGTCGGACTCGTAGCGCTCCTGCCACTCGAGCAGGAGCCTGCAGCCGGTGCGCAGCGCTTCGTCCACGTCGGGCGCCGCGGCGCCGGAACCCTGGGCCTGCACGGGGCCGGCCATCCCTGCTGCGAGCATGACGCTGCGAAGTGCGTGACTCGCGTGGGTTCGAATCGTTCCGCGACCCATGATCTCTCTCCTGGCGGACAGCTCTCGGCAGCTCACTCCTGCATGACCAGCGTGCTGGCGATCGGGTGCCAGTCCGCCCCGCGACGCTCCAACGACACGAGCATCAGCTGCATCGTGAGTTCGCCGCGATCCTCGCCGATGCCCAGCAGCGCCCGGTCACCGGCCGGGTCGAACGCGACCCGCGAGAAGAACAGGACGCATGCAGCGCTGGGCGCGAGAGCGGCGCGTGCGTCGTCCGACGCCTCCAGCGAGGACTTGCGCCTGAAGCGCTCCACGGTCCGAGACCACTCGTCCGCTGAGAGCAACGGACAGAGCGCAGCGACGGCTCCCGCCGGGATGTGCGCGGTGCCAGAGAGCGACCACCAATCCCGCACCAGTGACGGCTCGATTTGGAGCCTCTCCGCCGGGGCGTCGTAGGACGCGTCAGGATCGCGCGCTGGATTTGGCCACACGAAGCACTCGTCCAGCAGCGCGCTCTCAGAAAGGTCGTAGCTGGCCAGCGGCCCGGAGGCCCCGCAAGCCCGCAAGACGGCGTCGAAGACCTCGAGCTCGCGCGCATCGGCCGGGAGAAGCTCCCGTGCGCTCGGTGCTCCCGCCGCGTCGGAATCCGGCGCCGCGGGGTCGCCCGACCTCTCCGGCCGCGCGCCCTCCTCGCAGCCCGGCAGCAGCACGGCCCCACCCACGCCGACCCACAACAGAGCGCGTCGCAGTGCCTCGAGCATCCTGAGCGTCGCTCCCCGGGGACGCGACAGACCATACTCCAGCCCTTGACGGCGGTGGGTGCATTGAAGGACGTTCGGGCGCGGGCTCGTGCCGTCTGCGAGTGAACGGCGGGGCCTCGGGGCCAAGGCAGGGAGAGGCAGCATGCGGCAAGCCGTCGTCGTCGGGTGCGCGCTGCTCGCTGCCTCGTGCTCGGGCTACGTGAACCGCCTCGAGCCGGTGCATCGCCACTTCTACGCCGACGCGCCCGAGCAGGCCGCGGCCACGCTGCGCGGCTTCCTCGACCCGCCGCCTGGGCAGGAGGACGAGGTGCCGGACGGCAGCGACCCGGCGCTGCTGCGCCTCGAGCTGGCCTCGGCGCTGCAGGCCGCGGGCCGCTACGGCGAGGCCGCGCTCCTGCTGCAGGAGAGCGACGACGCCCTCGAGGTGCTCGACTACACCCACCAGGAGGCGGCCGAGGTCGCCGACTATCTCTTTGCCGGCGAAGGCGCCGAGTGGCGCCCGACGCCCCCCGAGCGCCTGCTGGTGAACACGCAGGGCATGATCAACTGCCTCGCCGACCGCGAGAACCCGAACGGCGTGAACGAGGCCGCGGTCGAGGCCGAGCGCGGCGCCGCGCTGGTCGGAGTGAGCGAGTACGAGCAGTTCGGGAACCCGTTCTTCAATGCCCTCGCCGGCTTCAGCCTGGAGGCCGACGGACGGCCGGGCGAGGCCGCCGACTTCTGGCGGCTCGTGGACGAGGGCAGCCCGCTGCGGGCCTCGGCTGCGCGACGCCCGGCCCTGCCGCCCCGCGCGCCGCTCGCCGAGCCCGTCGCCGGCGCGCCGGCCGAGCCGGAGGCCTACGGCACGCTGCTCGTCATCGTGCAGATGGGCAAGGCGCCGGTGCGCGCCGAGCAGCGCATCGGCTTCCCGCTGAACGGCCAGGTCTACCAGCTGCGCATGCCGGTGCTGGCCCGGCGCTCCGACGCCTGGCATGCCGCCAGCGTTCAGGTCGACGGCCAGGACTGCGGCCCGACCGCCAAGGCCTTCGACTTCGGCGCCCATCTCGAGCAACGCTACGAGGACGACCGCCCCGGCCTGCTGGGCGCCGCCGCCCTGCAGTTCATCGTGCGTGCCGCTGCCGCCAAGGCGCTGGGCGACGAGGCCGGCAAGGACGACCCCGACAGCGACATCGGCTACTGGACCGAGTTCTTCGCCAACCTGCTGTTCGCCGAGTTGCAGCCGCCCGACACGCGCTGCTGGACGCTCGTGCCGCAGTCGTTCCACGCGCTGCGCCTCGAGCTGCCCGTGGGTGAGCACGAGGTGGCCGTGCAGCTGTCGGGCCGGCACGGCAGCCAGCAGGTGCCGCTCGGGCCCGTCGCCGTCTCGCGCCGCCGGCCCGCCGTGGTGAACGTCGTCGCGGAGCGCTATCGCGGCTGGGACGACTCCGAGGACCGCGGCGTGCACGTGCCGAAGGCGCCGAGCGAGCAGGAGGTGACGCAGTGGGAGGGCTTCGGCGACGTGCAGCAGTTGATCGTCGCCGCGCTCGCCGAGCAGGCCGAGGAGGGCGGCGCCCAGGGCAAAGCGGCCTCGTCGGCGGCGGCCGACGGCAAGCCGGCCGGCAAGGGCAAGAAGGCCAAGGGGAAGGGCAAGGCCAGGCAGCAGGACGAGCCGGCCACCCAGCCCCGCCGCCAGGCGCCGGGCGATGCGTGAGCGCGGGCCCGGCGCGGGTTAGCATCCCGCGCCATGGGCTGGTTCTCGCGCAAGTTCGGCAAGCAATCGAAGGTGGCGTACTTCACCTGGCACGCGGGCCG
>Ga0315912_10005557_pt1 | contig 11556 bp, 11 predicted proteins | sample VfabasoilMG_FD_204469 | JGI IMG/M metagenome (GOLD analysis project Ga0315912, IMG submission 204469) | Garden soil microbial communities collected in Santa Monica, California, United States - V. faba soil | ecosystem: Environmental > Terrestrial > Soil > Garden | place: USA: California...
GCTCTTGATGCCGATCAGGTGGTGGCCGGCGGCGCGCAGGTTGGCGATGCGCGGGACGAGCTCTTTCGCCGGGACGCGCATCAGGTCGCGCTCGAAGCCGTCGGCGAGCAGGGTGCCGGCGCGCTGGCGCAGGTGATCGCTGAGCGCGCGTGCGTCGGAGCGCAGCACGCTGAACACGAGGTAGGCGCTGCCGACCTGCTGGCGGCGTATGGAGGGCTCGCGCGCGGTGCGATCGAGCAGCGAGAGGTAGCGCAGCATGCGAAATAGCGAGAGAAACGTGAGCGCGACCAGCCGGTGGGCCTCGACGCCCGGCATGCTTCGGATGAGATCGAGCACCTGAGCGGACTTGATGCGGTCGAACTCCGGCCGGAACTCGAGCGCGCTCAGCGGGTTGAAGTACGTGCTGCGATCGACCTCGCGGTACACGGTGGAGAGCAGCGCGTGAAACAGCCGGAACGGCACGCGCGGCACGCGCAGCACTCCCTCGATCACCTCGAGCGATCCGGTGAGGCCCTGGCGCAGCGTGATGAGGCTGCCGGCCGGCGTCGCCTGGGCGGTCCCTTCGGCAAGCAGCCGCGCGCGGGCGCTGTCTTCGGGCAGGACGGTCTCGAGGTAACGGTGAAACACGAACGCGCGGTCGAGGGGGCCGAGCAGCTGACGCGCGAGAGCGATCGCTCGCTGCAAGCCGTCCCGGAACACCTGGAGCGCGGGGCGAAAATCGTGGGAGACGACCGCGGAGCGGCGCGGCGCGCCGGGGTGGTTGCGGGGGTTCGAGAAGCAGGCGGCCGCCTTGAGCAACACCTCGAGCTCGAACAGGAGCTCGTCGCGCCCGTCGACGGCGAGTGTGGTGAGCCATGCTTCCCGCGCCGAGCGTTGCTCGCGCTGGAGCCTGCGGGTGCCGCTCAGGAGATCCGCGTAGGCATCGGCCCCGCCGTTTGCCGACGGCTGGGAACGACGCGCTACGCCTTCGATCATGGCAACCGCTCGCCGGGCTTAGCGCTGCGGAGGTCCGCCGGGCATGAAGTTATACGGGTAGTTCACGTTGGTTTCCATCCCGCGCGTGGAGGGGGGAAACGCGATGCTCTTGATGGTCTTGATCGCGCAGTCGACGACGGCGGCGGATTTGAGCGTCGAACGCTCCTGGTTGAGCTCGATGGTCTTCACCTTGCCCTCGGGGTCGAGGACGAAGTGGATGATCATGTCGCCCTGGAGCGACGGCAGGTCCTTGCGCGCCTTCTCGTAGCACTCGCGCACTTCGGGCCGGCGATCCTTCACGAGTTTCTGGATCACCTCGATGGTGCGCTTCTCTTCGACGTCGCTCTTGCCGGCCGGCGCCGCAGGCTTGGCGTCGCCGCCCGTCGCAGGGCCCTTGGCCTCGCCCTCGCCCTCCCAGCCGTCGCCCGCGGGCTTGTCAGTGCCTGCGGCGGGCGCTGCCGCAGCGGGTGCGGCCGCAGGCGTCGCCTCGGTCGTGCTTGCCGGTGTTTGAGCCTCGGGCGCCGAGCCGCCGCAAGCCGCGAGGAACAGACCCAGGGACCAGCCGTGACGCAGGACAGTCATACCCTCGATGGTAGGCGAACCCGGCCGCGCGATGCCACCCGCGCGAATGCGCTGAAAAAGCTCGCCAGGGCGTGCCCTGCTGCCGGGCGGCGGCCGCTCGGCGAGGCGTGCTCTACCCGGCTTTGAGGAACGGTTCCCACTGCCGGTACGGCTGGCGCGTGACGAGCAGGATCTGCGTCGCCGTCGACCACTTCGGCACGTGCGGAGCGCGCAGCAAGCTCATGCCCGCCTCGGCCGGAGTGCGTCGCCCCTTCTTGAGATTGCAGCCGCGGCAAGAGACAACCAGATTTTCCCACGACTCTTGCCCGCCACGCGAGCGGGGCACGACGTGGTCGAGATTGAGGTCACGCTGGGTCGGGCGGCGACCGCAGTACTGGCACTGGAATTGATCGCGGATCATCAGGTTGCGGCGAGTGAGCCGCACGCTGAAGCGTGGAGCGCGATCGTAACGCGTGAGATGTAGGACGCGCGGAACCCGGACGGCGCCGCCCACGACGGGCAACGGGTCGTCGCTGCCGCGCAACGGCAGGCGGTACCAGTCGTCGAAATCGTAGGTGTCGCCGTCGTCGTCGAGGGCCCGCGCGGCACCGCCATACAGGAGCACGAACGCTCGGCGTGCCGTAGCGACGCTGACCGGCACGAAATGCCTGTTCACGAGCAAGACCGGGAGGGTCAGCACGTCGCGCCCCTCTGACGTACTCGGAGTCTCCGCGTGCACGGGTATACAGACTAGCATTTCCGGGGGCTTCGAGCGCCTGGGCACCCCGGACGTTGGCGTCGCTCGGTTTGTGGGCTAAGTCCCGGCGCCTCCGTGACGAAACAGTGCCTTTTCCGGCTTTCCTCCGCGCTCTGCCTGGCGCCTCTCCTGAGCCTCGCGGCCGGCTGCGGCGACGCCACGCCCGACGCCAATTTCCCGCCCGTTGCCAAGCAATGGTTCGATCGCGGAAACGTGAGCTTCCAGGCGGGCGACCTCGAGGACGCGGAGCTCGCCGTCGAGAACGCGCTGCGCGCGGCGCCCCACCACCCGGACACCAAGCTGCTTGCAGGGCGGGTGTCGCTGGCACAGCTCAACTACGACCGCGCCGTCCAGGTGCTGACGGGTCTCGACTCCGCCGAGGCGCGGGGTGTTCGGGGCCGCGCGCTCTGGTACCGCGGCGACGTTCAACATGCCGCCGACGAGCTCGACGCGCTCCTCCGCGATCCGCAGGTGCACGACGGCTGGGCGGTCGAGATCGTGAAGCTCGCGCGCCGCGGCGTCGGGCGTAAGCCGTTCGAGATGTCGGGTGGCTTGCTCGCCGTGGTGGAGATGCCCCGGACGGGCACGGCGTCGATGATCGTGCCGCTCGAGATCGACGGCAACCCCGCCCTCGGGATGATCGCGACCGGCACCGCCGAAGCGGTACTGGACGCCGCGGCTGGCGCGGAACCTTCGTGGGTTTCGCTACGCTTCGGTGAGCGCATCGAGGTGCGCGACGTGCCCGTGCTCGCCAAGGATCTCTCCGGGCTCTCGAAGCAGGTGAACGCGCCGGTCAAGATCCTGATCGGCGTGAACCTGCTCCGGCACCTGCACCCGACCATCGATTTTTCCGGCGGGCAGTTCGTCGTGCGGAGCTTCGAGCCGCCGCCACCGCCCGCCGCGACGACCGTGCGGCTCAACTACGCGCGCGGTGGCGGCATGATGGTGCGCGGCGCGCTCGGAACGGGCGACGCGGCGCCGGCGTGCTCGCTGCTCATCGATACGTCGCTCAGCTACCCGATGGCGCTCGCCGGCTCCGCGTGGGCCAAGGCGGGCGTGCCGGTCTCGAGCATGAAGGAGGTGCCCAACTCGGGCTCGCTGCGCTCGGGCATCTTGCCTTCGCTGCGGCTGGGTGCGTTCGACGTGCCGCACGTGCCGGGCCTGCAGGGCGACGGCGTCTTGAAGGAGCGCGGTGAGGGGCTCGGCGTCACCGTCGACGGCCTGCTCGGCTCGGGGCTGCTCGCCACGTTCCGCATGACGCTCATCGACGGCGGGCGCAGCATGTGGCTCGAGGACTTGCCGGCCGAGGCGCTGGTTCCGCCGCAGCCGATCGTGCTCCCGGCGGAGTCCGAGGTGATCACCGACGACGAGACGGGCGAGCCCGAGGCCGAAGCGGAGGACGAAGCACCCCCGGCCAAGGGTAAGGGTACCAAGGGCAAGACGGTGCCGAAGCCGGCAGGGGCGGCGAAGAAGCCATGAGCGAGGCGGTCGATCTCGCCCTCTACGCGGGCAGCTTCGACCCTCCGACGTACGGTCATCTGGACCTCGTCGAGCGTGCGGCCCGCCTATTTCCGCGAGTGATCGTCGCGGTGGGTACGAATCCGACGCGCTCGCCCCTGTTCAGCGTGGCCGAGCGGCTCGAGCTGCTGACGCAGATCTGCGCGCCGTTCGCCAACGTGACGGTCGAGAGCTTCAACGGCCTGCTCGTGGACTACGGCAAGCGCGTGGGGGCCAGGGTCGTCGTTCGAGGGCTGCGCGTCGGCTCGGACTTCGAGTACGAGCTCCAGATTGCGCACGCGAATGCCGATCTGAGGCCGGAGATCGACACGGTGTTCTTGCCGACCCGGACGACGTACGGCTTCATTTCGGCCTCGCTCGTGCGGGAGATCGCTCGCTACGGCGGGGACGTGACCCGCTACACGCCGGCCGCGGTGTGCGAAGCGCTCAAGCGTAAGTACCAAGCCGCGCCGTAAAAGCGCGCCATTGGGTCCGGGCGAAGCCCGCCGCGGGCCGAAGGCCCGCCGCGACGACGCCTGAGTCTTGGCAGAACAGATCGATCGGCCACGGCGGCGAAGGCGCGTACGACAAACCGGCGAGACCGGCTCGGCAACCTAGCGCTCTGACACGGACGCCACCACGTCACCCTCGCGCTCCACAAACAAAAAACCAACCTACTCGACCAGCGCCATCGGCGTGGGCATGAACAGCCCGATGAACAACGCGACGCAGAGCCAGCCGATGGCCTTGCGCGTACGGCTGAGCTCGCCGGGCTCGCACGGCGGGTGACCCTTGCCGGAGAAGCGCTCGAGCACGCCAAGCACGACGAACCACACGAGCCAGAACAGCGAATTGCCGACCGCCGTCGCGATGCCGAGCTTGCTCGGGTGCCCGAGCTCCGGCCCCACGAAGCGCACGAGGTTGATGGCGAGCAGCGGCAGCGTGGCCCAGCGCACCCACGGCCCGAACCGGTTGTGGCGCTCGCCGAAGAGGGCGTAGGCGACGTGTCCGCCGTCGAGCTGCCCGAACGGCAAGAGGTTGATCATCGTGAGGAAAAGGCCCACCCACCCCGCGAAAGCCGTCGGGTGAAGATGCACGTCGGCGCCCGGAGGAATGGGGCCATGCACGAGCCACTTGATGAGAAAATAAATGAGGCTCTGCCCCTCCTGCTCGTACGGTGGCACCGAGATCAAGACGGGGGAATGCGCGATGCCCCAGAACAGCACCGGCACGGCGACCAGCATGCCGGCGATCGGCCCCGACGCACCCACGTCGAGCAACGCTTCGCGTGAGCGGATGCGGTCGCGCATCGCGATGACGGCGCCGAGCGTCCCGAAGCCGAGCTTCGGCAGCGGCAAGAAGTAGGGTAGCGACGCCGGTACGCCGTGGTAGCGCGCCGCGAAGTAGTGGCCGAACTCGTGAGCCAGGAGGATGCCCAGCAGGGGCACCGCGTACGGCCAGCCGGCGAGCCAGCCGGGGTGCGTCTCCTCGGACGGCATGCCCGTCCAGAACAGGCTCACGACCGTGGCCAGGAACAAGACGACGTTCAGCCGCACGCCGCGCCAGGTGAGCGCGGGAGGCTCGCTACGCTCGGGCTCGCCGCTTTCCGCCGGAAGGCTTGGGTTAGCCACGCGCGAGCGCCTCGCGCAGCTTCTCGGCCAGTCGCTCGAGCTCCGGGGCGAGCTCGGCGTCGAGCGTCCCGATGTCCGTCTCGAGCCGGAGGCTGCCGCGGCGGCGCTCGCGGTCGACGACGACGAGCAGCGGCGGGGAAAGCTCACCCGCGCCGAGCGCCCGCTCGAGCAAGGGCACGTCTTCCGGGTGCGCGGCGATCGTGAGCTGACGTGCCCCGCGCGCTTCACGGAGCGCCTCCCGCGCGAGGGCCACGACGCGCCCGGGCTCGAGCGCGAGCGCTTCCCCGAGCAGGCGTTCGGCGAGCAGGCGGGCAAGGTCGACCACCTGCTCGAGCTGCCGCTCGAGCGCGGCGCTTTCGCGAGCGGCGAGCACGAGCTCACGTGCGGCGACGGCGCTCGCCGCTTCGGCGCGGGCCCGCGTGGCAAGCTCGGTACCGAGCTGCGCGGCGCGCGCTTCGGCGCGCTCCATGATCGCGACGGCCTCGGCCTCGGCTCGAGCGATGAGGCTCCGGGCTTTGTCGCTCGCCTCGAGCACGTCGCGTGCGGCGACGTGTCCGAGCTCCGGCGGCCGCCCGCGAGCCTGCGTCGTGCGCTCGGACTCGGCCGCCTCGAGAACGACGCGGCCGAGTCTCATCGGAAGGTCCCCGCGTCGAGCGCGCGCACCACGCGCCCGATTTCGGCGGCCAGCGCCTCGGCCCGCTTCTGCCGGTCGGGCTGGGTGAGACGCCGGGCGACGGCTTCGCCCTCGGGCGCGGCGCCGAGCGGCGCTCCGAGCTCGGCGTCGCGCGCCCCCAGGAAATAGCGCATGGCGACGAAGGCTCGCTGGTACTCGGCGGGGAATTCCGGGGCGCTCATCCTGCTCGTCACTTCGGTCCGACCGAACGCTCCGTCAAGGTCGCTCGACGATCATGGCGACCGCCTCGCCCCCGCCGATGCACAGCGTGGCGAGGCCTCGCCGGGCGCCGAGGTCTTTCATGGCGTAGAGCAGCGTGACGAGCACGCGCGCGCCCGAAGCGCCGATCGGGTGCCCGAGCGCCACCGCACCGCCGCGCACGTTGACGCGCTCGAGATCGATGCCGGCGAGCTTGGCGCACGCGAGCGTGACGCACGAAAACGCTTCGTTGATCTCCCAGAGGTCGATGTCTCCCACGCCGAGCTTCGTGCGAGCGAGCGTGCTCTCGATGGCCTTGGCGGGTGCCGTCGTGAACCACTCGGGAGCCTGGGCCGCGGCGCCCCAGCCGACGATGCGCGCGAGCGGCTCGAGCCCGCCGGCCTTGACGGCGCTTTCGGTGGCGAGCACCACGGCGGCCGCACCGTCGTTGATGCTCGAGGCGTTGCCGGCCGTGATGGTGCCCTGCGGGTCGAACGCGGGTTTCAACGTGGAAAACTTCTTGGGATCACCGCGAGCGGGCTCCTCGTCGACCGAGACGAGCAGGTCGGGCCCCTTTTTTTGCGGGATGGGCACCGGCACGATCTCCGCCTGGAATGCGCCCTCGGCGTTTGCCTGCTGCGCTCGCCGGTAGCTCTCCGTCGCGAAGGCGTCCTGCGCCTCACGGCCGAAGCCGTGCTCCTTCGCGCAGAGCTCGCCGGCCTTCCCCATCGGGAATTGATTGTAGGGGTCGAAAAGCCCGTCGAACATCATGCCGTCCACGAGCTTGCCGTCGCCGATGCGGTAGCCGCTGCGCGCGTTCGTGAGGTAGTAGGGCGCGTTCGTCATCGATTCCATGCCGCCTGCGACGGCGATGCTCGCGTCGCCGACGAGGAGCGCCCGACCCGCGAGCACGGCTGCCTGCAGACCCGAGCCGCAGACCTTGTTCACGGTCGTCGTGGGCACGTTGTTCGGCAGGCCGGCGAAGATCGACGCCTGACGCGCCGGGGCCTGGCCGATGCCGGCGGACAGCACGTTGCCCATGAAGACCTCGTCGGCCTGGTCGGGCGAGACCTTGGCGCGCTCGAGCGCCGTCTTGATCGCGAGCGCGCCGAGACGCGGCGCCGGCAGCGACCCGAGCCCACCTTGAAAAGCGCCAATCGGCGTGCGCGCCGCTCCGACGATGTACAGCCCTTCGTTCGGCATGCCCCGAGCGTAGCACTCGGAACCGAGCAGGCGGATGGGTCGAGAGCGCCATCGAGTAGGGCCCATCATCGAGAGGGCCCATCACCGTAGGGGCCATTGGTGGCAAGCGCCCCCTCGAGCACGGGCGAAGCCCGCTGCGGGCCGGAGGCCCGCCGCTACGACGTGTGAGTCTTGGAAGAGCAGATCGATCCGCCAGCGCGGCGATGATGCGTACGACAAGCCGGCGAGGCCGGCGCCAAGGTTCCCTGGTCGGGAATTGACGCGCAAACCCTCACAGAAGCCCACTCACAAACTAGACAAATTCTTCTGGAGCCGCGCCTGCGGCTCTTCCAGATTCGGCACGAACGGCTCGCCCGTGATCTGCTCGACCGCCTCGATGTAGCGCAGAACGGCCTCGATCTTCACGCTGTCCGGGATCGGCGGAATCGGGCCGTCGCCGCGGAAGCCTTGCTCGACGAGCCAGCGCCGCACGTACTCCTTGTCGAAGCTCTCCGGATCGCGGCCGGCGGCAAAGCGCTCCTCGTAGCTTTTCTCGTACCAGAAGCGGGACGAATCGGGCGTGTGGATCTCGTCGATCACGACGAGCTCGCCGTCGCGAGTTTTCCCGAGCTCGTACTTCGTGTCGACGAGGATGAGGCCGCGCGCCGCGCACACGCGCTGGCCCTCGCGAAAGAGCGTCATGGCCATCTCGGCGGCACGATCGAACTCGGCCGCCGGCATGCCCGTGAGCGCGAGAATCTCCGCACGCGAAGCCGAGACGTCGTGATCGCCGTGCGCGGCCTTGGTGCTCGGAGTGAGGAGCGGCTCGGGCAAACGCTGGTGCTTTCGCATGCCTTCCGGCAGCGAATGGCCGCAAAATTCGCGGGCGCCGCGCTCGTAGTGCACCCAGATGCTGGTCGACGTCGTGCCCGTCAGGTAGGCGCGCACGACCATCTCGACAGGGAGCGGTTGGCACTCCTTCGCGAGGAGGACGTTCGGGTCGGGCACGCTGAGGACATGGTTGGGCACGAGCGCTCGCGTCTTTTCGAACCACCACGCAGCGACGAAGTTCAACACCTGCCCTTTGAGCGGCAGCGTACCGAGCACGTGGTCGAAGGCGCTGATGCGATCGGTCGTCACGAGCACGCGGCGCCCGTCGGTGAGCGTGTAGTTGTCACGCACCTTGCCCTCGTACTTCTTCCCGAGGTGCGAGAAATCGGTGCGCTCGAGCGGGTGAGCGAGCGCGCGGCGCAGCGTTTCGGCGGTGACGGAGGGCACGAGGGCGGCGAAGCTAGTGCCGAGCGCCCCGAGCGGCAATTACAGCCCGAGATCGGTCTTTTTGGCCCAAAATTGCCGTCCTTCCGCCGGCATCACGTCGAGGGCCCGCGGGAGCACGCTGGCCCAGCCCGCCATCACGTCGATCAGGTAGGTCTCGGTGTCGGGCGCGATGCTCCCGATCACCGGCTCGTGATCCTGCGCGGCAACACGCAGCGGTACCTCGCGCGTCGTCCTCACGACCCGCGGTTCGCCGGGTACGGCGAGCCGGGCGACGCCGCGGGTGTTCGGAAGGGTGGCGAGCTGATCCATCGTCTCGCCGCGAGGGAGCGCCGAGAGTGCCTGCGTCTTCGCCCACGCGTCGACGACGATGTCGGCGTGACGCTCGACGTGCACATACTCGCCGTGTTGCTCCGTGCTGAAGAACAGCACGGCATCCTGTTCGGCCGTCTTGTGGAGCACGCCCACGGCATTGCCGCCCGGAGCGGCATACAGCTCGAGCGCGCCAGTCCGCAGCGCGTAGCCGCGCGCGTCGCCCGGCGGGGTCCAGCCGGGCGGCGTACCGGCCTCGAGCGCCAGCGCGCTGCAGATCGTGAGAGCGGAAAACGTGCCTTCCAGGGGCTTCGAAGCCGACCGCTGCACGGTGATGCGATCCGCGGCGACGCGCTGGATCGAGACGCCGCGCCGCTCGCCGATCCACACGTGGCCAGGGAACACCGGCAGGGCCACGGTGGTGACGAGCGGCAGCTGGGCCGCGTCAACCAGACCGCGCACCCTGAAGCTGCTGCGCGCCGTGCCGGTCTCGAGCCGCGCGCGCGGCTTGGCGGCGAGAGTGAGCTCGCTGACGCTCACGGTCACGTCCGCGCCGCTCAGGCGTCCGATGGCGTGGCCCTCCGCCGACTGAATCACCGTGTTGGGTGGAAACGGCACGCGGCCGCTCAGGGCGCAACGCACGGCGGGCTCGGGGGGAGCAGGCGGCGGCGTGGGACGCGCCGCGGGCGGTCGTGGGGCGGGTGCCGGGGTGGGCGCCGGACGCGGGGCGGGTGTCGCGGCGGGCGCGGGCTGGGCCGTGCTGACGGCGACGATGGGCGGCGTGCTCGGGGGCGGCAAGGGTGGGAGGTCGTCGACGAGCCTGCCGCCGCAGGCGGCGACGAGGGCCACGGCTAGAGCGCCGAGGGCCGGGAGCGACGGTGCCGCGAAGCGTGCCGAGTGGCGAGAAGGCATGCGTGGTAGGGATTCTACCCTGCCTTGACCGACCGAACGCCAGAGCTCGCCTTCGGAACGCCGCGCAAGCTGCCGAAACCCGAAAGCCTTTCGGGACGGGTCGGCGTGCTCGACATCGCTTTCGCCGGCGTCGGCGGGAAGAGCGGCAACTTCGAGGGGGTGACGCGCCCGTTCATCGACGGGCTCGGCGCGCGGCTGCGCGTCTGGGTCGACCACCACGATCACGACGAGCATGCTCGCTTCGCCGACGATCCACGCTTCGTCCTCGCCACCAAGGCCCAGCACGGCGCGTGCCCGGAGATGATCGACCCGCCGCTCGTCGAGCGCATCGGCAAGCTCGACACCATCGTGTGCCACACCGACTTCGACGGCCTGGCGAGCGCCGCCAAGTGGATGCGCGGTGGACACGAGCCGTACCCCGGGGCCGACGACGACGCGCGGGCGATCGATACTCGCCTGGGCACGCCGGGGCCCGCGGCGATCCGCATGGATCGCGCGCTGCGCGGCCGCCCGAATGACCACGGCTTGATGGGCGTCATCGTCCGCCACCTCGCGGGCGGGCTCGCCGACGCCTCGCTCTGGGAGCCCATCGATCGCGCGGGCGAAGAGCTCGCGCCGATCGAGCGCGAAACCCGCCGCGCGGCGCAAGGCTACCGCCGCCTGAATCCCGGGGTCGCGTTCGTCGACGTGACGACGGGCTTCGCTCGCCTCGACAAGACGTTGCTCCTCTTGCTCGGGCAGGAGCGCGAGGCCGTCAGCATCGTGCTCGATCGCAACAACGTGAGCGTCGCGGCGCGCTTCGACAGCGGCAAGAATTTCATCGAGCTGTTCGAGCTCGAGGGCGGCATGCCGACGCGTGTTTCGCTCCCGCGCAAGCGCCTGGGAGACATGCTGCGGCGGCTCGGCGTCGATCCGGGAGACGTGGCGGCCGTGGCAGAGGGGGTCGAGTGAGACCGCTCGCGCGCGGCATCGGTGCTGCGTGGCTGTTCGTCGCCGCCCGCGCCGCGTCCGCCCCGGTAGCCGCGCCGGCGGTGGCCCACGCGGGCGGCGGTCAGGCGGCGCTCGCGGTCGGCTTCGACGCGCAGGGCGAGCTCCGGGCCGCCGTGTGCGCCCAGGAGCCCTGCGGCGTGACCGGCGGGGTAGCGCTCGGCCTGCCTCGCGCGTTCCAGGCGTCGCGTGACAAGGCGCGGCTCTCGATCGTCGGCATCGGCGCGGGGCGGCGGGTGATCGTCGTCACCGTGCCGGGGGATCGCCCGGAGCGCAGGTTCGAGGCCGTCGTCGCCGGGCCGCTCGCGGGCAGCGCGCCGCTCGTGGTGTTTGCCGGCCTCACCGGCCTCGCGGAGGGCGAGGACGGCGTGCGGCACGGCGGCATGGTCGTGGTGTCGTCGCCGGACGAGAGCGGCGTGCGCAGCGTCGCCGTCGGCGAGGCGCGCGAGGAGGTTTCGATCTGTGGGCGTCCGACCATCCTCGCGCCGCGCCAGCTCGATCCGCGGAACCTCGAGCTCAAGCCGGCGAAGGTGCAGCGCCTCGACGCCGACGAGCGCCAGGGCGCCCCGCGCCTCACGGCGGAAAAGGTGCCCGTA
>Ga0315912_10005558_pt1 | contig 11549 bp, 11 predicted proteins | sample VfabasoilMG_FD_204469 | JGI IMG/M metagenome (GOLD analysis project Ga0315912, IMG submission 204469) | Garden soil microbial communities collected in Santa Monica, California, United States - V. faba soil | ecosystem: Environmental > Terrestrial > Soil > Garden | place: USA: California...
TGACGCGGACCCGGTCAATCGTGAATCCGCGGCGCTCACGGCAGTAGTGCTTCGCGCACCTCCGCTCGATCTACGCACCATCGACACGCTGGAAGGAACGGCCTACGTGGTCTCGTTCATGGACGCCCCTCAGGGGAACGACTCCGTCAAGGCGGCCTACTCGGCCGCCTCACCGATCACGCACGTGACGACGCGCTCGCCGCCCGTACTGCTGCTGCACGGCGATGCCGACAAGGTGATTCCCTATTCGCAGTCGGTTGCGATGCAGGCCGCGCTCGAAGCCGCGAACGTGCCGGTCAAGCTGGTGACGATCCCTGGCGGCGCGCACGGCGCGGATTTCGGCTCCGCGCAGCCGCCCGCGAACTGGCCTGACTACTTCGGCGAGATGGTGTCCTGGCTGGACCGTTACCTGCGCGGCAAGTAGCGCGCGGCTAGTTCGATCCAGCCGGCTTCGGCCCGGCCTCGTTCGAATAGATAGCGGTGGACGCGGGCTGCGCGCTCGTCACCCAGCCGCGATACATGCCGCTCGAGTTCATCGCGAACGCGATGTTGCCCTTCCCGTCCATCGCGATCACACCGCCGTCGCCACCTATCGCGCCGATATCCGCGATCGTGCCGGCCGCCGCCACGTCCACGCTGTCACCGCGCCAGGCGATCCGGTCGCAGAGTTGGCGCGCTGCGCTGGTGCGGATGAAGAATTCGCCCGAGCCGGTCGCGGACACGGCGCAGTTGCCGTCCGCGGCGTAGGTGCCGGCACCGATCACCGGTGAATCACCGACGCGACCCCAGCGTTTGCCGGTCATGCCGCCCGTGGATGTTCCCGCAGCGACGTGCCCTTTCGTGTCGATCGCCACCGCGCCGACGGTGCCGCGCGAGTGTGTGGGATCGATCAGCTTCGCGTTGTCACGGCGCCAGTCGAGCAACTGCTGCCAGCGCTCTTCGGTACGAAAGTAGCCGGGGTCGACCTGCGGAAGCCCCTGCTCCACGGAGAACTGGTCGGCGCCTTCGCGCGCCAGCATGACGTGTCGTGATTTCTCCATCACCGCGCGCGCCAGGCTGATCGGGTTGCGGGTCCGGGTCACGCCCGCCACGGCACCTGCCTTGCGCGTCGCGCCGTCCATGATCGACGCATCGAGTTCGTTGCGGCCGTCCGCGGTGAACACGGCGCCGCGTCCGGCATTGAACAACGGGTTGTCTTCGAGAACACGAATCGCCGCCTCGACGGCGTCGAGGCTGGAACCGCCGCGTCGAAGCACCGCGGATCCCGCGTCCATGGCCGTCAGCATCGCCGCGCGATACGCGCTCTCCTTTTCCGGCGTGAGCGAGCCGCGCTCGATGACGCCGGCGCCGCCATGAATGGCCAGCGCCCAGGTGCGGGGCGCGTCCTCCGCCCGAACCGGCACCGCAAGGACACAAACACACAGCAACACTGACTGGAGAATGCGCGGGGTCATGGAAGGTATCCGCTCGGCGCCGGAATGGCGCCGGCCGATTATGCGCGCACCGTCGACTCGGCGCCCCCGGGCCCCATAGAATTCCGGCATCCAGGAGCAACCATGACGATCTACGGACTACTCACCTTCTGCGCGGTGTACGCGCTCACGGTCGCGGCACCCGGGCCGGGCGTCGCCGCGGTCATCGCGCGCGGGCTCGCGCACGGACTCAAGGGCACGCCCGCATTCATCGCGGGCTTCCTGGTGGGCGACCTCGTCTGGTTCGCCATCGCGGCCACCGGCCTCGCCGCGCTGGCGCGGACCGCCGCCACGCTGTTCGTCGCCATCAAGTGGGCGGGCGTCGTCTATCTACTGTATCTCGCCTGGAAGCTGTGGAGCGCGCCAGCCGGGCGGGTGGCGGTCGATGAGGCCGACGGGCGGCAGCACGGCTGGCGGGCATTTCTCGCGAGCCTGCTGCTCACGCTGTCGAACCCCAAGGCCATCCTGTTCTTCCTGGCGCTGCTGCCGACTGTCGTCGACCTGGCGTCGCTGAACGCGGTCAGCTTCCTCGAGATCTCGGCCTGCATGTGCGTGATATTGCCGGCCGTGCTCTTCGTGTACGCGTATCTCGCGGCGCGGGCCCGCGAGCTCTTCACGACGCCGAAGGCCGTGCGCCGGTTGAATCGCAGCTCGGGGATCGCGATGGCCGGGGCCGCCGTGGTGATTGCCACTCGTTAGAGGGGAGCAGTCGCTCAACTTCAAACTACAGGCCGCTATTCGACTTCGAGTGACTCCACGCTGCGCCAGCCACGCGGCAACACCGAGCCGCGCTGCGCACGCTCACCTCGATAGTCCTTGAGGTCTTTCCACTCGATGGTCATCTTGCGGTCGCCGGATCTCACGACCAGCGATTTGTCCTTGGGCACCACGGTCATGCCCGTGAGGAAGTCTTCGCGGCTCGCAAACTTCTTGGAGGGGATGTCGAACAGCTTGTTGCCCTTGCCGCGTGGCAACTCCGGCACGTCCTTCACCGGGAACACGAGCAGCTTGCCGCCTTCGGAGGTGACCGCGACCAGCGCGTCATCACCGGGCACGGGTGCCGGCGGCAGCACCAGCGCGCCTTCCGGAATATTCAGCAGCGTTTTGCCGGCCTTCTTGCTCGCGTAGGCCTCCTTGAGCCGCACGGTGAAGCCGTAGCCCGCGTCGCTCGCGACCAGCCACAGGTCTTCAGGCTCGCCGATCATCACGCCACGCCACTTGGCGCCATCGGGCGGATCCACGCGCGACGACAGCGGCTCGCCGAGTCCACGCGCCGAAGGCAGCGAGTGCGCCACGAGACTGTAGGCACGACCCGTGGAATCGAGGAACACGGCCTGTTGCACACTGCGGCCCTTCGCCGCGTGTTGGAATTCGTCGCCCGCCTTGTACTGCAACGTGCGCGCGTCGATCTCGTGGCCCTTGGCCGAGCGCACGAATCCGCCCTTCGACAGGACGATCGTCGCAGGCTCGTTGGCCACGAGTTCGGACTCATCGATGGCGACAGCGGCTTCGCGCTCGACGATCTTCGTGCGCCGGTCGTCGCCGTACTTCTCGGCGTCCGCCTCGATCTCGCTGGCGATGAGCTTCTTGAGCTTCGCCTTGGACTTGAGGATGCCTTCGATCTCTTCCTTTTCCTCGGCGAGCGCCTTCTGCTCGTCGCGGATCTTCATTTCTTCGAGCTTGGCGAGGTGCCGCAGCTTGGTCTCGAGGATCGCCTCGGCCTGGATGTCCGACAACTTGAAGCGCTTCATGAGCACCGGCTTCGGCTCGTCCTCTCGCCGGATGATGCGGATCACCTCGTCGAGATTGAGGTACGCAACGAGCAAGCCATCGAGGATATGCAGCCGCTTGTCGACCTTGTCGAGGCGGTACTGCAGTCGCCGCGTGACGGTCTGCGTGCGGAAGGTGAGCCACTCGTTGAGCAGGTCGCGCAGGCCCATGACCTTGGGCTTGCCCTCGAGCGTGATGACGTTGAGGTTCACGCGGTAGTTGCGCTCGAGGTCCGTGGTCGCGAACAGGTGCGCCATGAGCTGCGCCACGTCGGCACGCTTCTTGGGCTCGATGACGATACGGATGCGTTCCTTCTGGTCCGACTCGTCGCGGATGTCCTCGACCATCGGCAGCTTCTTCTCGCGCATCTGCGCGGCAATCTGCTCGATCAGCTTGGCGCCCGACACCTGGTACGGCAGCTCGGAGATGACGATGACCTCGTCTTCCTCGCGGTACACCGCGCGCGCCTTGAAGGTGCCGTTGCCCGTGTTGTAGATGGCCAGCAGATCGGACTTCGGCGTGATGATCTCGCCGCCGAGCGGCAGATCCGGGCCCTTCACGTACTTCATGAGCGTACGCGTCATCGCGTCCGGCTCGTCGAGCAGATGGATGCAGGCCTGCGCGATCTCGCGAAGGTTGTGAGGCGGTATGTCGGTGGACATGCCGACGGCAATACCTTGCGTCCCGTTCAGCAGCACGTTCGGCAGTCGCGCGGGCAGGAATGCGGGTTCTTCCAGCGTGCCGTCGAAGTTGGGTTGCCAATCTACCGTGCCGTCAGAGAGCTCCGAGAGCAGCACTTCGGCGTAGCGCGTGAGCTTCGACTCCGTATAGCGCATGGCAGCGAAAGACTTGGGCTCGTCGGTCGAACCCCAGTTGCCCTGCCCGTCGACGATGGGATAGCGGTACGAGAAATCCTGCGCCATGAGCACCATGGCTTCGTAGCAGGCCGAGTCGCCGTGCGGATGGAACTTGCCGATGACATCGCCGACGGTGCGCGCCGACTTCTTGTGCTTCTGTCCGGCCGAGAGGCCGAGCTCGCTCATTGCGTAGATGATGCGGCGCTGCACGGGCTTCAGTCCGTCGGAGAGCGACGGCAGCGCGCGGTCGAGGATCACGTACATCGAATAGTCGAGGTACGCCTTTTCCGTGAAGGTGCGCAGCGGCTGCTTTTCGACGCCCTCGAAATTCAATTCGTCTTGCATGTCTTTAGCTTTCAGGGAACGACCGTCATGGAACTACTTCGGCAAGGTTACCTTTCTCTTCCAGCCATTCTTTGCGGTCGGAAGCGCGCTTCTTGGCGAGCATCATGTCCATGATGCTGTCGCTGTCGTCTTTCGCGGAGATGGTGAGCTGCACCAGGCGCCGCGTGCGCGGATCCATGGTGGTCTCGCGCAACTGCGAGGGATTCATTTCGCCGAGACCCTTGAAGCGCGTGACCGAGGGTTTCGCCTTGGTCTTGCCTTCGTTCTCGATCTTCTTGAGCGTCTGGTCGCGCTCGGCTTCGTCGAGTGCGTAGTACACGTTCTTTCCCGCATCGATGCGATACAGTGGCGGCATGGCGACGAATACATGGCCGTTGGCCACGAGTGGACGGAAGTGGCGCAGGAACAGCGCGCACAGCAGCGTGGCGATGTGCAGGCCATCCGAGTCCGCGTCCGCGAGGATGCAGATCTTGTGGTAACGCAGACCGGACAAGTCGCTGGTGCCGGGATCGATGCCCATGGCCACCGAGATGTCGTGCACTTCCTGCGAGGAATTGATCTCGCCGACCGAGACTTCCCAGGTGTTCAGGATCTTGCCGCGCAACGGCATGATGGCCTGCGTCTCCCGGTCCCGCGCCTGCTTGGCGGAGCCTCCGGCCGAATCACCTTCGACCAGGAACAGCTCCGAGTGCTTCGGATCGTTGTTGGTGCAGTCGGCTAACTTCCCGGGCAACGCGGGACCGGCCGTGACGCGTTTGCGTTTGACCTGGCTCGCGGCCTTCGTTCGCTCCTGCGCGTTCTCGATGGCGAACTGCGCAATGCGTTCGCCGGCATCCGGATGCTGGTTGAGCCACAGCGACAGCGAGTCGTGCACGAAACTCTCGGTGAGCTGCGCGGCATCGCGCGACGCCAGCCGCTCCTTCATCTGCCCGGCGAACTGCGGCTCCTGGATCTTGATGGACAGCACGAAGCAACACTTGTCGAAGATGTCTTCGGGCGTGAGCTTGAGTCCACGGGGCACGAGATTGCGGAACTCGCAGAATTCGCGCACCGCGCCCGCCACGCCGGCACGCAGGCCATTGACGTGTGTGCCGCCTTCGGCGGTCGGGATGAGATTGACGTAGCTCTCGCCCATCGAACGCTCGGCATTGGGCGTCCACACCAGCGCGTACTCGACATTGCCGACGCTCTTCTGCTCGTTCTTGGCGAAGATCGGCTCGGCCGGCAGCATGTCTTCCTTGCCGATCTCTTCCTTGAGATACGCCGAGAGGTCGCCGGTGAAGTACCACTCGTCCTTTTCCTTGGTGGCTTCGTTCTCGAAGGTGATCTTGAGGCCGGGGCACAGGACGGCCTTGGCCTTGAGCATGTGCCGCAGCTGCGGCACGGAGAACTTGTCGCTGTCGAAAAATTTCGGGTCCGGCCAGAAGCGCACCGTGGTGCCGGTATTGCGCTGGCCGACGCTGCCGACCACTTCGAGCTTCGAGGAGACTTTGCCGTCCTTGAAGCTGATGTTGTATTCCTTGCCGTTGCGCTTGATCCAGCACTCGAGCTGCTTCGACAACGCGTTCACCACCGACACGCCGACGCCGTGCAGGCCGCCCGACACTTCGTAGGTATTCGAGTTGAATTTACCGCCAGCGTGCAGCCGCGTGAGGATCAGCTCGACGCCGCTCACCTTTTCTTTCGGGTGGATGTCGACGGGCATGCCGCGGCCGTCGTCGGCCACCGACAGGGAGTTGTCCTTGTGCAGCGTGACGTTGATTTCTTTGCAGTGGCCGGCCAGCGCCTCGTCGACCGAGTTGTCGACGACTTCGTGCGCGAGATGATTCGGCCGGGAGGTGTCGGTGTACATGCCCGGGCGGCGACGCACGGGCTCGAGACCGGACAAGACTTCGATGTCGGATGCGGTGTAAGACATTCTCTGCCGCTGTTACGAGCCAAAAACGCCGCCTGTCAGTGCCGCGCGGCGCGGAGTGTAACAGCGATTGGCGCGCGGGGAGAGACGCGCGGACTGCGGGATCAGCTCAATTCGTCGCGCAATCGGCGGACCCATGGAGTGAACATCAGTCCGAAGATGAGCGCCGCACCGGCGATCGTCGAGCTCATCGTCAAAGTGATCCGCTCGATGATCTCCGGGGAAAACTCCGCCGTGGGACTCGCAACGTCCGAGCCGGCGAGCATCTGGGCACCGAGAAAGAGCGCGAACACCGCAGCCCCACCGAGGACGACCAGGTTGATGACCTGCATCCAGCGCGCGGTACCGGGAGCGACCTCGGCTGCCCGCAGCGTCGCCGGTGCCCGGCGCGATTCTTCGGCTTCGATTCTTGCCCACACCCCCGCGTCGAATCGACGACCGAGCACAGGTACTTTTACCTGAGCACGAAGTGAACGTTCGAGTGTGGTTTCGATTTCAGTCTTGCGGCTCATGATTCCACCTCCGATTCGCCCGCGAGCGCCGCGAGGCGCTTTCGTCCACGGTGCAGCAGCGCCTTTACGGTACCTGTCGGCATCGACAGGAGCTCACCGACTTCTTCACAGCTTCGGTCTTCGAGATAAAACAACACCACGACGCGTCGATACGGCTCCGGCAATTTCTCGAGCAGCTTCGCCACGTCGTATTCGGCCGCGGCCTGGCCGGAAGTCTCGACCCCGGCATTCGCGGTTCCGAACAGCATGGGATCGCCGTCATCATCTGCAACCTCGGCAAAATCCTCGAGTGGCACCATGCGCCGCTCGCGCGTGACCGCCGACAGGCAGGTATTGCGCGCGATGGTGTACAGCCAGGTCGAAATGGCGGCGCGCCCATCGAACTTGGGCAGCGCCTGCCAGACTTTGACAAAGGTCGTCTGCGCCAGATCCTCGGCCAGCGCGGGGTCGCGCACGATCGAAACCGCCAGGTGCATGACCTTTTGCCGGTAACGGTCCATGAGGCCCTCCAGCACCACCCGCCGCTCGCCACGCCGCAGGGCAGCGACCAGGTCGGCATCGCGCTCCATGGCAGGACTGGGTGGTGGGACCGCGGGCGCAAGCCCTTCATCAACGTTCATATTTACCGCTGGCTGCACGGGCTTGATACTCCGCCGGGCCCCTGGTGGTTGCAATTGCAACCGGATCGGCCGCTGGCGGGTTTCAAAGGCGTACGACAAGCCTATTCGGAGAATCTGATCATGAACTGGGTATTTCTCATTCCCATCACCGCCATCGTCATGGGCATCGGCATCGGCATGCTGGGCCTGTGGACCGAACATAAGCGCAAGTCTCAGCTCATGGAGCAGTTGCACCGCGAGCGCATGGCGGCCATCGAAAAAGGCATCGAATTGCCGCCGATGACGTTGGATACGCACGCCCTCGCGAACGCGAAGTCCGCGAGCGCTCCCAATACCGCCAAGGTCGTGCGATTTGGCGTCTTCATGCTGACGCTTGGCATCGTTCTGTATTTCGGACTCGAGACGGTCGGTGCGGAGGCGGCCGCCGTCTTCGGTCTGATTCCCGCAACCCTCGGGGTCGCGAACCTCGTCTACGCCACCGTGCTGTTCAACAAGGAAGGCAAGGCGGAAGCCGAGAAATCACGCGCGCGCCTGCCGGACCTCTGATCCGGCCGCCGCTCAGTCGAGATCGGTTGCCAGCGCGGCGCGCACGTTCTCGGGCGCGGGTGATATCTGGTGCTGATACCCGGGATGGTCGATGCCGATCGACAGCGACGCCCCACCCTTGAGCTTCGCCGCCATCGCGGTCGTGAGCTCGAATCGCAAAAAGTGAACCGCCGACGTCTTCACGTCGTTCTCGCGTTCCAGGTCTTCGTCCGCGATCGCGAACACTCGTTCGAAACCTGACACCTGTACCCAGCAGCGGTCTTCGATGCCCTTCAGACGTTCGAGCTGCACGCGGCGCACTTCGGCGTCCGGGTACTCGATGAGGAATGTGACCTTCCAGTTGCTTCCGTCAGGGATCAGCGGGTTGTAGGCGCCGAGTTCCTCGGCAATCCCTTCGGCTTCGAAGATGCGCTCGGTGCGGAGCATTTCCTGCACCTGGTACTGCACGGTGAGCCGGTCTTCGAACAGCCACATGGTGTTCGGACCCACGTTCACCTGGCGATTGCGCTTGTGCGCGATGACGCGCGTGCGGAATTCAGGGCGCTCGCGCGCATACCGCTCGAGCGACAGCAGATCGGATTGGGACAACTTCCGCATTGTCGCCATCAGATTCCGTAGGCCTTTCGCACCAGGCTCATGGGATGCTCCGGCTCACGGGGCGCGGCGCCGGATTCATCGGGAGAGAGCCCGCTCTGAATCTGGTGTCCGGCCATCGGGCAGTCGCTCGAGTAGTGGTCGGCCTTCGCCTGCGCGACTCGAGAGACCACGGGCTTGCCGATCTTCACCGAGGCGGCGCGATATTCCTTCTTCACGGCGTAGGTTCCGTTGTGCCCGGAACACCGCTCGATGACTTCCACCGTGGTCTCCGGCACGAGCTTGAGCACGTCGCGCGTCTTGAGGCCGATGTTCTGCACGCGCAGATGGCAGGGCACGTGATAGCTGACCTTGCCTAACTTCTGCGTGAAGTCGGTGCGCAGCAGTCCCGCCTTGTGGCGCAGCATCAGGTATTCGAACGGGTCGAAGATGTGTTCCTTGACCGCCTGCACGTCCGCATCCTCCGGGAACATGAGCGGCAGTTCCTGCTTGAACATGAGCACGCAGGAGGGAATGGGCGCGACGATGTCGTAGCCGTCGTCGATGAGCTGCTTCAATTGCGGGATGTTGAAGTCCTTGTATTTCGCCACGGTCTCGAGATCGCCAAGCTCGAGCTTGGGCATGCCGCAGCACTTCTCTTTCCCCACGACCTTGACGGGTATGGCGTTGTGTTCGAAGACGGCGGTCAGGTCTTCGGGCAGATGGGGTTCGTTGCGATCGCCATAACAGGTCACGAACAGAGCCACTTTGCCACGCGTCTCGTCGGTGGGTTTGGCATCCGCCGTGGCACCTGCGATCTTTCGGGCGCGCTTGCTGCCGGTGTTGGAATGGAACCTGGGGAGCGGTGCCGTCGCATCCACGCCGAGCGTGGATTCCAGGAGCTTGCGGCCAACCTTGGTGCCGTTGACCGCATTGACGATCTCGGCGACCACGGGAATGCCGGCGATCTTCCCGAGGCCGCGCGTATTGCTGAGTAGTTTGTCGCGAAAGGAATGCCCGCCCTTGCGGTGCTGCACGTGTTTCGCGCGCAGCATCAGGTGCGGGAAGTCGATGTTCCAGGGATGCGGCGGAACGTACGGACATTTCGTCATGAAGCACATGTCACACAGGTAACAGTGATCGACGACGTCCCAGTAGACCTTCTTGTCGACGCCGTCGAGCTCGAGCGTTTCACTCGCGTCGATCGCGTCGAAAAGCGTCGGGAAGGAGTTGCACAACGAGAAGCAACGTCGACATCCGTGGCAGATGTCGAAGACGCGCTCGAGTTCTTTCTCGAGCGCGGCCTCGTCGACGAATTCAGCGCTGCGCCAATCGAGTGGGTGACGCGAGGGCGCCTGCAGGCTGCCCTCGCGAATTCCAGTGTCGGAAGACGACACGCGTGGCCGTCAGATGGAATCGAGGGCTTTCTGGAAACGGTTTGCGTGCGAACGCTCGGCCTTCGCGAGCGTCTCGAACCAGTCGGCGATCTCGGAGAACCCTTCTTCGCGCGCCTGCTTCGCCATGCCCGGGTACATGTCGCTGTACTCGTGCGTTTCGCCGGCAATGGCTGCTTTCAGATTCGCTTTCGTCTCGCCGATCGGCAGACCCGTGGCCGGATCGCCCACCGTCTCGAGATATTCCAGATGACCATGCGCATGGCCGGTCTCACCTTCCGCCGTCGAGCGGAACACGGTGGATACGTCGTTGTATCCCTCGACATCGGCCTTGGCTGCGAAATACAGGTAACGACGATTCGCCTGCGACTCACCGGCGAATGCGTCCTTCAAATTTTTCTCGGTCTTGCTGCCTTTCAGGTTCACTGCTCTCTCCTTAAGTTATCTATTCGAGAATTGCTCTCATTTAGACTTGTTCTAAGAGTGGGCCGGCACTGTAAGTCCGCGCGAGCGCGGGCGTCAATCGGGACCATCAATCGTTTGACCCTCGCAAGCGCTGACGTAAGACTCGCGCGCGTGAAAACAAAACCCCAGACGAAAGACAAGTTACCAGACTTCGAGCAATCGCTTGCCGAACTCGAATCGCTCGTCACGAAACTCGAACAGGGCGATGTCCCGCTCGAGGATGCGCTAAAGACCTTCGAACGCGGAGTGGCGCTCACGCGCCAGTGCCAGACTGCCTTGCGAACCGCACAACAGAAAGTCGAGGTGCTGCTCGCACGCAACGGCGAGGAGTCGATCGAGCCATTCGCGGACGATGAGGACGACGACGATGACAATGCCGCGCGCTGAAGTTTCGCTCCCGGCATCGCGCAGTTTCCTCACCGATCGCGTACCGCACTTCCAGCAGCGCATCGAAGGCGTGCTCGCGCGCGCGCTGGAAATCGACGGTGGCGACTCGCCGCGCCTCCTCGAGGCGATGCGATACAGCACGCTGGCGGGCGGCAAGCGCGTGCGTCCGGTGCTGGTGTATGCGACCGGCGAAGCGCTCGGGGCGGAGCTCGAAACGCTGGATGCGGCCGCGGCGGCGGTCGAGCTCATTCACGTCTACAGCCTCGTGCACGACGATCTGCCCGCGATGGACAACGACGATCTGCGTCGCGGACGGCCTACCTGCCATCGGGCCTTCGACGAAGCCACGGCGATTCTCGTGGGCGACGCGTTGCAGGCTCGCGCCTTTGAAATGCTGGCGCTGGCGCCTCCCGTCATTTCCGCCAGTGCGCGCATCGAAATGCTCAAGGTGCTCGCCGATGCCATCGGGACTCGCGGCATGGCCGGTGGCCAGGCCATCGACCTCGAAGCCGTGAAGCAGGTCCTCGGGAGGTCCGATCTCGAGCGCATGCATCGCCTGAAGACCGGCGCCCTGATCCAGGCCAGCGTATTGCTCGGCGCGATTTCCGCCGGGAGTCTGGAAGCTTCGCAGCGGGCCGCGCTCGCGGAATTCGGTGCGGAGATCGGTCTCGCGTTCCAGATCCAGGACGACAT
>Ga0315912_10005559_pt1 | contig 11548 bp, 4 predicted proteins | sample VfabasoilMG_FD_204469 | JGI IMG/M metagenome (GOLD analysis project Ga0315912, IMG submission 204469) | Garden soil microbial communities collected in Santa Monica, California, United States - V. faba soil | ecosystem: Environmental > Terrestrial > Soil > Garden | place: USA: California...
CAACGCTCCGAAGGTGTCCATCGCGCCCTCGGCGGCGCCCGTGGCGGCACCCGCGCCTAACGTCGTTCTGCCACCGCCACCGGCCGTGATGCTGCAGCCGCCACCGGCGGTGCCGCCGACGGCCAACACAACAGCCACGCGCGATGTCACAACCGCACGGACGAATGCCGATCCGTTTCGCGCGGATTCGGAGAACTGGGCGCTGGCGAAAGTCGTCGCCGAGTTCTCGCCACCGTCCGTGCCGGCCCCCAGTTTCGCTCGACCGCTCGCCGCCGGTGGCGGTGGCGGCCGGGGTGGTGGGGCTGCTGCCGGTGCTGGTGGCGGCAGTCGCGCCGCGGCGGCGCCCGCTGAACGCGCGATCCCCCGTGTGCGCTGGCGCGTGCTCGCATCCGGACAGGTATTGAAATCCACGGACGATGGCGAGTGGGCCGTGGTCACGATCACACCGGCCGTGTTCATCCTGAATGGCGACGCGCCATCACCCACGGTGTGCTGGCTCGTCGGCCGGGCAGGCATCGTGATGCTGTCGACCGACGGCACGAAATTCTTGCGCGCCAAGCCTCCCGCTCTCGCGGACCTTCGTTCGATCACCGCTGTCGACGCCCAACAAGCCACCGTCACCACGACCGACGGGCGCGTATTCACCACCTTCGACTCCGGCGAGACCTGGCTGCTGAAACATTAAGGACTGCCTCTCCCGCAGTCCTCTGCAAGCTTTCCGGGTGACCGCGTTCTAACGACATACGCCCTGCCCGATTTGGCGAGGGCGAGTCGGAGGTCTGTCATGTCCATCGGAACGCGCCTGTCCGTCATCGGACTCTTCATTCTGGCCCTGTGCACTGTCCCGGCACTGTTCGCCCAGCAAACGACCCAACAGTCGGGTCAGTCCACAAGTCCTTCCGTGACCACTGCCCGTCTTGATGGCGTCGTGCGAGACAAAGACGGCGGCGCGATACCGGGCGCCACCGTGGTGCTCATCAACGCACAAACTGGCGTGAAGGCTCCGGCCCGCGTGACCAATGCGTCCGGCGCCTATTCATTTGCCGGCCTCACGCCGGGCCTCTACAAAGTGACCATCACGTTGTCGGGCTTCAAGACCGTCGTCATCGATGTCCGCCTGGCCGCGGGCACGACGACGACGATCCCGTCGGTGCTCGAAGTCGGCATGCGCGAAGAGGTGGTGAACGTCAGAGCGGGCAGCGAACTGGTGCGCACGGAGACGCCAACCGCCAAGGCCGCCGGCGCGCCAGCGGCGGCGCCTGTAGCGGCGCCGGCGGCTGCCGGGGGCGGCGGGCGGGGCGGCGGTGCCGGAACGACGATCGCCGGACTGTCCAGCAGTCAGTCCAACATCACGATCGACGGCGTGACGCGCTGGACAGGGCGTCTGGACGCCGTCGAAGAGGTCGCGCTGCGCAGCGGCGAAACCTACTCGCGGTTCCAGCCCAATACCTTCAATGCCACGATCGACCGTCCGCTCTCGACGTTCGGCGCCGATGTGGATACCGCGTCCTATTCGAATATCCGCCGCTTCCTGTCAAACGGCCAGCTGCCGCCCAGCGAGGCCGTGCGCGTCGAAGAACTCGTGAACTACTTCCGGTTCGCCTACGCATCGCCGCGCGACGGCCAGCCGATCGCGCTCACCACGGAAATTGGCGACTGCCCGTGGGCGCCGTCGCACAAACTGGTGCTGATCGGCGCCCGCGCGGCCGCGCCGGTCACGCGCGAAATCACGGGTCGCAACATCGTGCTGCTCATCGACGTGTCGGGTTCGATGGCGCCGCCGGAGCGCCTGCCGTTGATCAAAACGGCACTCGGCCTGTTCGCGGATACGCTGCGACCCGACGACACACTCGCCATCGTCACCTACGCGGGCTCGAGCGGGATTGTGCTCAATCCCACGCCGGCGCGTTATCGCGACTCGATTCAACGCGCCATCGCGAGCCTCAACGCCGGCGGATCGACGAACGGCGGCGAGGGGCTCGTCCTGGCGTATCGCACGGCGCGGCAGGCCTTCAAGCGCGGCGGCGTCAACCGCGTGATTCTGGCGACTGACGGCGACTTCAACGTCGGCGTCACCTCGCAGCAGGATCTGTTGAACCTGATCGAACACGAGCGCGAGTCGGGCGTCTTCCTCTCGGTCTTTGGCGTCGGCACCGGCAATCTCAAGGACCGGACCATGGAAATGCTGGCGGACCGGGGCAACGGCAACTACGCCTATCTTGACTCGTTGCAGGAAGCCCGGCGGGTGTTGATCAAGGAAGGCGACGCCACGCTCGAGGCCGTGGCGAAGGATGTGAAGTTCCAGGTCGAATTCAATCCGGCGATCGTCTACGCGTGGAAATTGATTGGCTACGAAAACCGCGCACTGGCGGCCAGGGACTTCAATAACGATCGCAAGGACGCGGGCGAAATGGGCGCCGGCCACACCGTCACGGTGCTGTATGAAGTCATTCCTGAGGGCATCGATCGCCCGACCGACGACCGTGCAGGCGATCGGCCGGAGGTTGATCCGCTGCGTTATCAGCAACAGCCGGAACGATCGGTGGTGCGCCCCGTCGTCCGTCCCAACGCGGCGGCTGCGACCGGCGAGTGGCTCACGGTGAAGGCGCGCTACAAGTTGCCGGAGAGCGACACCAGCGATCTCATGACGAAGGCCGTGCGCCTCGGCGGACAACCGCAGCATCTGCCGCTCGCCGCCGCGGTGGCGGAGTTCGGCCTGCTGCTTCGCGATGATCCGAGAAACATCGATCGCTGGACCGCGCTGTCACGGCGACTCGATCGACTTTCCATACCGGCGGGGCTCGCCAGCGACGTCGACGGGTTCAAGGAACTCGTCGCGACCGCCAGCGGACTCGCTCGCATACGCTGACGACGAACGGGTGAGGCTGCCCGCCGCGGACTAGAATGTCCGTCGGCGCCGAATGAAGACTGAGCCCTCGCGTTCCTCGCGGCAGCGTTATCGGCGCTTCGTCGCCGACTACAAAGAACGGCGGCTCGACGCGATCGCGGACGAGGCGGCCGGCCACAAGTCGGTGCAGGACGCGACGGAATCCGAGACGACCAAAGGCGCGGCGCCTGGCAGCACGAAGGCCAGGCGTCGCGCCCACATGCGCGAGTACTTCCGCTGGCTGTGGCCGCATCGCGGCTCAGTCGTGGCGTTGTTCCTGTTTGCCCTCGCCACGGCCAGCCTCGAAATGGTCGAGCCGCAGTTCATGCAGTTCATCGTCGACAAGGTGCTGCTGAACGGCGAACTGGATGGCCCGACGCGCCTGCGCTGGCTGCATCTGGCCGGCGGCGCGTTTCTGCTGGTCGTCATCCTCCAGAGCGTCATCAACATCTTCAAGAACTACCAGCAGCGGCTCGTCAATACACGCGTGATGCTCTCGCTTCGGCGCGCGATGTTCACCCGGCTGCTGAATCTGCCTCTGCCGAAGATGTGGGATATGAAAACCGGCGGCATCCTTTCCAGGCTGACGGGCGACATCGATACCACGGCGGGCATCATGCAGTCGGCCATCATTTCGCCGACGATTTCGGTCATCCGGCTGATCATCGTGATCGCGATCCTGTTCACGAAGAACTGGCAGCTGGCGCTCGCGACACTTGCGATCATTCCAGGCGCCATGCTCATGAGCTTTACCTCGGCGCGCCGGATTCGCCCCATCTACCGGTCGGTACGGAAGGATGCCGAGTTGATTGACGGCCGCGTCGGCGAGACTTTTTCGGGCATCCGTGTTGTCCGGGCCTTCGGGCGCGAGATGCGTGAGCTGATGGAGTACATGGTCGGCCGGCACGCGGTCCTGCGGAAGGAGCTCTTCGCCAACCGGCGGGAAACCGTGTTGTGGACCTCATGGGGCCTGCTGGTGTCAGGCGTGACCGTGGTCATCGTGTGGTACGGCGGGTATCTGGTCATTCACGGCCGCGCGACGACCGGTCAGATCTTCGCGTTCCAGTGGTACGCGTTTCTCCTCCTCAATCCCGTCTGGAACATCGTCAATTCGTTTTCCGAACTGCAACGATCGCTCGCGGCCATGGAGCGCGTGTTCGAGGTGCTCGCGATGCCGAGCGACAAGCCGGACAAACCCGATGCCGTGGATGCGCCGCGCATCGTCGAACGGATCGTGTTCGAGGATGTGGAATTCGAGTATCGAGAAGGTCGTCCGGTCGTCCGTGACTTCTCGGTGAAGGTGCGGGGCGGCACAGTGGTGGCGCTGGTCGGCCGCAGCGGTGCGGGCAAGACCACGGTGACCGACCTGGTGGCGCGTTTTCACGATCCCACGCGCGGCCGAATCCTGGTGAACGACACGGACATCCGCGATTTCAAGTTGAAGACCTACCGCGACCTGCTCGCGATCGTCCAGCAGGACGTGTTCCTGTTCGACGGATCGATCCGCGACAACATCGCCTATGGCCGGCACGATGCGACGGCGGCCGAAGTCCAGGACGCAGCCAGACGGGCGAATGCCCACGAATTCATCGACAAGTTGCCGGACGGCTACGAGACGTTCGTCGGCGAGCGTGGCGTCAAGCTGTCAGGCGGCCAGCAGCAGCGGCTGGCGATTGCGCGCGCCATCCTGAAATCGCCGCAGATTCTCATCCTGGACGAGGCCACGAGCAACCTCGACACGGAAAGTGAGCAACTCATTCAAGCGTCCATGGCCACGCTGCTGGCCGGGCGGACGACGTTCATCATTGCGCACCGGCTGTCGACGATTCGGCGTGCGGACCTGATTCTGCTGATGGACGATGGCCGGGTCATCGAACGAGGCACACACGATTCGCTCATGACGTCGCGCGGCATGTACTTCGACATGGTGCAGCGGCAGGTCGCGGCCGGCCAGCACGAACTATGAGTCCGGTGTGTAGCAGGCGGAGGGGTCAGGCCGAGGCCTGACCCCCTTTTCTTACTTGCCTTTCTGCAAGAAGGGCACGCCGTCGATGAGCCACTTCGGCGGCGGGGCGCCTTTCAGATAGTGATTAAAAAACTCGAAGTAGCGGATCGTTAGATCCTTGCGGTTCGCCAGGCCGGTCAGACCGTGACCCTCGCCGGGATAGGCGAGCATCACGGCGTTCTTCTTGTTGAACCGCAGCGCCTGGTAGAAATTCATGCCTTCGGTGAACGACACGGTGGGATCCGCCGTGCCGTGCATGATCAGGATTGGCGACACGGTTTCCGGCACATGCGTCAGCGCGGACTCGAAGTGATACACCTCGGGCTTTTCCCACGGCGAGAAGCCCCAGCGGCCCTGACCCTCCATGTAGTAGTCGGCCGCGTTCGCGCCGCTGCCACCCGTCACCTGATATGTCCAGCCCCAGCTCTGCGTGAAGTCTGAGTAGAGATCCGTGACGCCGGCACCGACGCCGACGGCGGCGAACATCTTCGACCGCGTGCCGATGAACGCCGCGCCTTCGCCGCCGTAGCTATGGCCGTTCACGCCAATCTTCTTGGGATCGGCATAACCCATTTCAATCACCTTGCGCGTGGCGGCTTCGACGCAATCCAACTGGTCGCTGTGCGACGACCCCGTGTTGTAGTGAATATCCGCCAGCATCGTCAGGTAGCCTTCGGTCACTGCCTGCATCGGCGACGAGCCCATGCCGGACAAATACGATGGCGCATTGTAGCGATGCAGGTTCTGCGAATTTTTTTCGTAGAAGGTCACGAGCATCGGCCGCTTCTCGCCAGTCTTGTAGTCGTCCGGAATCGCCAGGATGCCCTGCAGCCGGACGCCCGCCTTGTTCTTGTAGTCGAACAGGATGCGGTGCCCCCAAAGAAACTCAGACTGCTGCGGATTCGCGTCGGTAATCTTCTTCGAGGTCTTGAAGTCCGGCCCGGAGACGCGCAGGTCCGGGTACTCGACGAAGGTCTGGCGCGTGAACATGAAGCGATCGGCCTTGGCCGCGCGCGTGGGCGTGCTGAATGCCGCGTCCTCCCAGATCAGGTCTTTCAACTGGCCGCCTGAAAGCTCGGCAAATCCAGCCTTTTTCGTCCACTCGCCGTACGTCGAGAAGGTGACCGCCTTGGACAGATCGACCGTCCGCTGAAACGCGGCCGCTCCGCCGGGGCCGTAGTCGGCCAGCGGATCGATGCCTGCGAATCGGACAATGCGATAGCGGACTTCGTTCTTGGCGCCCAGACCGTTCGTCAGATTGCGAGGCGCCGATCCGTCGAGCGGCACCAGCCACAGGTCGTACCGGTGCTGTGCAATCGCCGCTGTGCCGTCCGCGGTGTAGCCGGCGATACCGTACGAATTCTTCGGTCCGGGGTGGTCATCTTCCATATCGACGAAGCTCACCGCCGTGCCGCCGAGCGTCTTCGTCGAGACCGATTCCAAATCGAAGGCCTGGAACTTGTTGTCTTTCCAATAGACGAACGTCCGGCCATTCGGCGAAATGCCGAGCACGCCGCCGCCCGTCGCCTGGTCCTTCATCATCAACGTGCGCTCGCCGGTCATCGTGTTGACGCGATAGAAATCGGCGAGCTGCGGCCCATAGTCCGTAACTTTGCCGCGTGTGTCGCGACCAACGGCCCATTTGCCGGTCAGCGCGATGTCCAGATCGCGCATGGTGGGATCCGCCAGTTTGACGAACGTGCCTGTCGCGACGACCAGGGCCGAGCGGTACGTGAAATCGCGATCGGCGTTGGCGCGCGCCATCTGCAGCGACTGGACGCGCTCGTCCTGCGTGTTCCACACGTCCACGTCGGCGGTCGTATCGCGGTTCGCCCGGGCCGGATCCACGACAGGCACCTGTTCTTTGATGCCGAAATACACGCGGGTGCCGTCGTCCGAGAACGACACGGCCGCGCGATCGCTCACCACCCAGTCCTTCGGAAAGCCGGCAGCCTTCGTGGGATCGAGCGTGACCGGCTGCGGCGCGGGCCCCTGGGCGTCGATCGAGGCGCGGACGTTGGGATAGACGACGAGCACGTTCGGGCGCTCGCGCATCTTTTCCGCGTCGAGCCCCTTCAGAACCGCCAGCGAAGTGCCCTTCTCGTTCCAGACCAGGCGGTTGTAGACCTTGGCGTCATTCTCGAGCGCGATCACCCGGCCGCTCGCGAAATCGAGAACGAACAGACCGTTGGTGTCCTTGACGGCGGCGTCAACGGAGTACGCGAGGACGTCGCCCATCTTGTTGAAGGAAGAATCGCCGACGCTGCCGAGGAGCTGGTCGCGGTTCGCCTTGAGATCGTGCACGGTCACATCGACGCCACGCGGACCGGCCGGCTGGTTAGCCGCCGCCGCGCCACCACCCGCACCGCCCGCGGGAGCCGCAGGCGCTCCCGCGCCGGCACCCGCGCCACCGCCGGTCGCAGGTGCGGCCGTCGCAGGCCGACGCCGCAGCACGAGATGCGTGGACTTGGGTGAAAACGTAAATGACTGGATGTCCTGCCACTGCCGCACGACGGGACCGACTGAACCACTGGACAGATTGCGCAGCTCGACGCGGCGCGGCTGCGCGGGCGCGGGCGTCGTCGCCGGCGTCTGAGCCGGGTCCGCTGGTGGAGCTCCGCCAGCCGGCGGCGCAGCACCGCCGCCGCCGTTTCCTCCGGCCCTTCCTCCGCGACCTCCCCGTCCTGCGCCACCCGGTTCGACCGTATAGGCCAGCCATGTTGAATCGGCCGAGAACGCCGCGTTAGTCGCATCCGGCACCTCGACCTTTTCGTTCGTGTCGAGATTCAGGATGGTCAGCACGGGCTTCGTCTCAGCCTGCGGAACATTCGTGAACGCCAAGCCATACACGACCCACTTGCCATCGCCCGACATCTGCGATCCGCTGATGGTGCGCCAGCGGGTGTAGTCCGCGATCGTCAGTGCCTTCTTCGCGCCTGCCGGTGCGGCGGCCGGCGTTTGAGCGGCCGTCTGCGCGGACGGCACCGCATAGGCCACAGCCATGATCGCAATGAGCGCGACCGTGAGCCAGGGCGCGCGATAGGAACGGCGAGTCGGGCGTTTGGTGGACGTCACAGGGAGATCTCCTTGGGCGGGTATTGTGCCAGAAACTTGTACAGGGCAAAGGGCAGAGGGCAAAGGTAAGTCATAGGGGCGGAACTTTGGCCCGCCGGCGGCCGTAAACTCGGAGGCACATGAATCGCCTGCGTCAGGACCTCACTTACGCCGTTCGCACCTTCGCGAAATCCCCGGGCTTCACCGCGACCGCCATTCTCGTGCTGACGATTGGCATCGGCGCCAATACGGCGATGTTCACGCTGGTCAACGAATTACTGCTCCGGCCGCTCTCCGGCCGCGCGAGTGCGCTCGTCAACGTGCACAGCCACGATCGCACCCGGCCGGATTCCTACCGGCTCTTCTCCTATCCGAATTACACGGACATCCGCGATCGCAGTGGCGTGTTCGAATCGCTGATGGCGCATACGTTCACGATGGTCGCGTTGGATCCGGCCGACAGCAAACAACGCGCCCTGGCCGCGGTCGTCTCCTCAAATTATTTCGAGACGATGGGCATCGGTCTGGCGGCTGGCCGAGCGTTCACCGCCGATGAAGAACGGCCCGGTGCGCGCGTGCCGGTGGTCATCACGTCCTACGCGCGCTGGAAGCGTGAGGGCCTGGATCCGGGCTTTCTGGGCCGCACGATCACAATCAACGCGGACCAGTACACGATCGTCGGCGTCACGCCTGAGGGATTCACGGGCACCATGGCGATGGTCGCGGCCGATCTGTATCTGCCACTGGGCATGTTCGACGCGGTGGTCGGCGATCGGTTCAAGAACAACGGACGCGGACTGGCCGATCGATCGAACGCTGGGCTCACGGTCTCCGGCGCGCTCAAGCCGGGCCTCACGGATGCGTTCGTGGCGACGCGAATCGACGCCATCGGCCGTCATATCGAAGCCGCATTCCCGGCGGAGAACCAGAATCAGGTGCTGTCGGTGAGTCCGGTTGCGCGCGTGGGCGGCGGCGCGGCCCCGCGCACCGACACGGCGTTGACCACGCTGACGGCGCTGCTGCTCGGACTGTCCGGGGTCGTGCTCGTGATTGCGTGTCTCAACATCGCCAACATGCTGCTCGCGCGCGGATCGGCGCGCCGCAAGGAACTGGCCGTGCGCCTGGCGCTCGGTGCCAGCCGCGGACGCGTCATCCGCCAGCTGCTCACGGAAAGCCTGGCCCTCGCCGCGGCAGGCGCCGCACTCGGACTCGTGCTGAGTCAGTGGACCACTCGCACGCTCGCGTTGTGGCTGTCGGCGGCGCTCCCGTTCAACATCGTCTCCCGAGGTGCACCAGACACGACGGTCCTGGTCGCGACCATGCTGTTCGCAGGATTGGGCACGATCGCGTTCGGCCTGGGACCGGCACTTCGGCTGTCACGCCGCGATCTCGTCGTGGACCTGAAAGATCGAAGCGCGGAGGGTGCCTTGTCGCGGCGGTTGTTGAGCGGTCGCAATCTGATGGTGATTGGTCAGATCGCATTGTGCCTGGCCAGCCTCACGGCCGGCGGCATTTTCGCGAAGACGACTGTCAACGCCGCGAACGTGAGCCCGGGATTCTCGCGAGACCGCCTGGTCGTGGCGACCGTGGACTCGACGCTCGCCGGGCTGGACGAGACACGAAGCCGGGTGACCTACGGGGATTTGTTGACCCGCGTGCGGTCCATGCCCGGCGTGGCGGCCGCATCGCTCGCGTCCTCCATTCCCTTCGGTGAGTCGCAGGAAAGCCGTCGCCTTGAACGCGTCGGGGACGGCCACTCGCCCGTGCAGGCGCGAGGCTACCGGATCGCCGGTGCCGACTATTTCAAGACGCTCGGTCTCCCGATGGTGCGCGGGCGCGAGTTCACGGTCGCGGAAGAAACGTCAGCAGACGCGCCTCGCGTGGCCATCGTCGACGCCGCGTTCGCCCAGCAGCTGTTCGGCTCCGAGGATCCCATCGGCCAATTGGTGCGCGAAGCCGGCGATCTCGAGGACGTGGCCCCGGGGGCTCGGGCGCCCGAACCCATGGAAATCATCGGTATCGCGCCGCCCATCCGCGAGGAGTTGCTCGATAACAAACCCGTGGCGCACATCTATGTGCCGTTCGGACGGCACCACCGCGCCGCCATGCATGTGCAGGTGCAGCTGATGCCGGGCGCCGACGCCGCCGTGGCGATGAATCTGTTGCGCCGGCAAATCACGGCCGTCAACAACCGCATGCCGGTGCTCGCGCTGTCGAGCATGCAGGCGTTTCAGGATCGCAGTCTCGAATTGTCGGCTGTGCGCGCGACCGCCGGCGTGTTCGCCGGACTCGCCGCCTTCGCGCTGATGCTGGCCACTATCGGCGTTTACGGCGTCCGTTCCTACGTCGTGTCCGAACGCACGCGGGAGATCGGCATTCGCATGGCACTTGGCGCGACGGCTCGCGATGTCCTGCGCCTCGTCATTGGCGATGGACTGTTGCTCGCGGGCATCGGCGTCGGGATCGGTCTGCCGCTGGCGGTACTGCTGTCGCTGGGACTTCGATCCGTCTTCGTTGATGTCGGCGGAATCGACTACGCCGTGCTCATCGTCGCGACCTGCGTGCTCGCGGCGACCGCACTGGCTGCCAGCGCGATGCCAGCCCGCCGGGCCGCGAAAGTCGAACCGCTCACCGCGCTACGGACGGAATAAGAAGGCTAGAGCTCAGCGCCGTAAGGCTCGTCACCGCGGCGCCGATGAACGCGTACCAGGTCCACCCCACGGATCCGGTCCACCAGACGGCGACCAGAACCGCCGTGCCAGCCACCATCCCGATGAGCATGGACTGCGCGTTGACGCGGGTCGTGAATACACCGATCAAGAATGCCCCGAGTACCGGTCCGCTGGCGAGCGACAGCACCGCCAGACCGGCGTCGAGCACCGATCGGTCCATCCATTGCGCGGCCAGCGCCACCGCGATCTGCACCACGCCCCAGGCCACTGTGGACTGCCGCGCCAGCCGCATCTGCTGCGTCTCGCTCGCGTCGGGCCGCACGAATTTCAGGTAGAAGTCACTGACCGTGACGGCCGCCATCGAATTGAGCGACGGCGACAGCGCCGCCGCCACGATGGCGGCGACGATGAATCCGGCGATCCCGCCGGAGAGCGTGTGCACGACGAACGACGGCAGGATTTCGTCGGCGCGGCCCAGCGCCGGCGCCGGCACGTGCTGGTAGTAGGTGAACAACGCGATGCCGATGACGAGAAACAGCGCGAACTGCGCAAACACGATAAAACCGCTGAGCACAAGCCCCAGACTCGCCTCGCGCGCCGATCGCGCCGACAGCAGGCGCTGCACGAGAAACTGATCCGTGCCATGCGTCGCCAGAGTCAGGGCGATGCCGCCGACGAGTCCGGCCCAGATTGTGTAGAGCGTCTTCGGATCCGTCGACGTGCTCAGCACCGCAAATTTCCCCGCCGCTGATCCCACGGAAAGAATCTCCGCCCATCCGCCGGGGATGCGGTGCAGCAGCGCGACAAACACCACCAGCGCACCGGCGACGTACACGAACATCTGGACGACGTCTGTCCAGATGACGGCCGACGCGCCGCCGCGCACCGTGTAGACAATCATGGCGGCGCCGAGAATCACGACGACCCAAC
>Ga0315912_10005560_pt1 | contig 11548 bp, 5 predicted proteins | sample VfabasoilMG_FD_204469 | JGI IMG/M metagenome (GOLD analysis project Ga0315912, IMG submission 204469) | Garden soil microbial communities collected in Santa Monica, California, United States - V. faba soil | ecosystem: Environmental > Terrestrial > Soil > Garden | place: USA: California...
AGCCTCTAATTCTGAAGTGCTACATGCGTGGCCCGCTAGGGTTTTTATTTCACAGGCGGAGAGGGCGTAGTTGTAAATTCGGATGTCGTCAATAAGGCCGTTGAAGTATTCCCCATACGCGCTGTTATAGCGCCCAAACGTTAAAGGATCGGCATCGTAGCGAATTAAGCCCGACACCGATTGTCGGCCCCATTCCACGCCATCCACATAGAGGCTCATCGTACTGCCACTATATGTTCCGGCGATGTGGTGCCAGACATTCGTCGTGAGGTCAACACCATATGTAAGCGAGGTCATATCGCCATTCGCCCCCCCCGTGACATTGATGCCCCAATATAATTTGTTGTCAACAATTCCCAAGTTATAGCTGGCACCTCCAGCATACGTCACGCGGCTCTTTTGGATAATTACATTTAACCTGCCACTCGGCTGAATCCAGAACACCCACGCACTCACGGTGAGCGATTGAATTAATCTAAGTGAAGGTGTATCGCTGACTTCTAGGTAATCATCCACGCCATCCAGCTTAAACGCTTGGCCGACATACCCAGTAGCGAAAGTTATCCCGTTATAGGGGATAGCATGATTGACCCCTAAGCTATCTTGGGTGTTGTTCTCCCCGCGCCACCAACCGACTAGGCTGGGTGAGGCTGGCTGGGCGGGGAGTTTCCCCCCACTGACCATTGGGAAGAAAGTCGAGTAGGCCCCCACCTGGGTTGAGCCAAGCGAAAGTTCGTCTAAGAGAACCCGGGTCTCCACGCTGAATTGTGCCTGCGACAACTCAACCCGCATCGTCGCTGTTGGGCCAAAACCGGTCGGTAATGGCCACCACCAGTGCCTCCAGTCAGCGGAGGGCGTGAGGGGCACGGAAAAGGTCAGCATTTCCGTCGCCGAGGTGAGGTAGAAGCGCAAGGTGTCGCTCACCGTCGCGCTGACGACGCGTCCGACCAGCGACAAGGTGCGTGTGGCCGGTGAGACCAGATTGAGTGTTTGTGAGACGCTACTGGTCCAGGGTCCGCTGGGCCGCGCGCGGCCCAGAAAAGCGAATGCGCCTAATTGAGTGGTCGTGACGACCAGTGTGTTGCTGACGGTGTTAAGCGTGCCGGTGAGCGGTTGCCAGGTCTGTGTGGTTGGCTCAAACTGCCAGAGCTGTAATGAAGTCTCGGTGATGACCTGCGCTGTTTGCCAGAGGGTGTCGGTGTAAGTGAGCGTGAGGGTGAGCGGCGTGAGAGTGCTGGTCAGAGCGAGATTCGGGCTCAGCACTCCCTGGATGATGAAGTTGCGCCCGAGTTCCTGCATGTCGGTCATGACGGCGGTGACTGTTGGGATATTGGTCACCGTAAAAACGGTGGTCGTCGTCACCGCGTTGGGGCTGAGATGCACCGTCAGGTTGGAGGCGTTTAGAACCTGCGTGCTTTGGGTCAGTGTGGCGCTGACGGTGTAGGGGGCAGTGGGGGTGACAAGCGGCGCTATCCCTATCCCGCCCAACTGGAGGGCCGCCAGCCCGGTGTGCGCTTCGGTGATATTTGGCGACACAAATAAGCCGCTGGAATCCCAACTGGTCAGCCCGTTGTTTTCAAAGCCACCGTTCACGATGGTCTCTTCAGCTGGAGGCAGATAGAGCGTGGGCGCAGTGGTGACGCCGGTGACGGAGATGCCGCGCACAGCGGGCAGAGCGCCGAAGTCCGCGCGCGCGACGGTTAAACTGTAAGAGCCGGTTTGATTGAAGTAGAGGGCGAAGTGGCCGCCCCCGCTGGATAAGGGAGTGTTGAGGGCCGGGGCGGTGGCTTGGATGTTCACGGCCATGACCGGTTGTTCCTGATTGTTCAAGACACGCCCGAGCAAGGCGTGGGCCGGGGTTGTCACGGACGCATCGCCATTGCCACTCGCATAGTTCTCGACATTATCCAGGTTATCCCACCCAACCGATTGGAAGTAATACGTATGATTAACTTCCCCGAAAAAGGTGGCTGAAGTGTAGGAGGTGTTTTGGAGCCACAACACCCAATTGCCCGATAGACCATCGCGGTAGAGGACATCATAAGCTTTCAATCCGGATTGTGTGTCTTGTCCACCCCACCTGGCGGTGAACGCTGGGGCAGTGGCTACGATGAGGCGAACGGCAGTGGTGGGGGGCGTCATGTCCACTGTGGTCGAAGCGTCGCCCTCCCCTGCCGGAAATTCTTCTAGATTATCGAACCGATCTTGCGCCCGCACGCGGAAATAATAGGTGTGATCACTTTGTCCAACATAGGCGGCGGAGGTGGCGAGGGTGTTGTTTTGCCAGCTCGTCCAAGTGCCGGTTAGTCCATCGCGCACCTGAACCTCATACGAGCCCACGCCAATCTCAGCGTCTGACCCGACCCAGAGCACGGTAAAAGTCGTTTTTGACCAAGTGGGTAAGGCACTGACCTGTGACACAGGTGGGGCACCATCCACGGTGGTCTGGGCATCGCCATCCCCTTCGGAATAACTCTCTTGATTAGCCACGAAGTCGCGTGCGCGCACGCGAAAATAATAAGTGTGATTGTGCTCGCCAGTAAAAGTGGCCTGGGTCTGGGATGTTTTCAGTTGCCAATCGGTCCAAATGCCGCCAGCACCATCGCGGTATTGTACGTCGTACGCTCTAATTTCGGACTGGGAGTCAGACCCAGACCAGCTTACTTGAAAAGTGGAGCCAGACCAGGCAGGCAGGGCGGACACTTGCGAAGTCGGTGGCGTCAGGTCAGTGGCTTTCCAGTCTGGAAACCAATCCGTGTTGGTTTGAGACAACGAGAATGTTGTGCGATCATTCAAGTTCATGGCGTAGATATTCGCGGTGTCCCAGTAATATTGATCGACATACCAATTCCAGTGAATGACCGTGAACGCAATGGTTTCACTATCCGGGGCCCAGGTTGGTAGCGCTTGGTCGGTAGTATTTTGTGAAAACAGAAACGGCGTATGCTCTGAGCCATCAATGTTGCTGGTCGCCACATCATCGAAACCATCGCTGTTCCAATCTTCGTTGAATAAAATGCGCGACCCATCGGGCGACCAGGTGGGGCGATAACAATACAAGGCACATTGGAGGATCGGATGTTGGTTAGACCCATCCGCGTTCATGATCCAAATTTTAGACACAAAATCGGCGTCGTTCACGTAGACGATCTGTTTCCCATCGGGTGACCAATTGGGATAACGATCGCGGGACGCGTTGTAGGTCAGGCGGGTTTGCCCGGAGCCGTCGGCATTCATCACATAAATTTCCGAGGTGGAACGGTTGTCATCGCGATAAGAATAGAAGACGATCCGACTATTGTCGGGCGACCAGGCGGGCCAATAATCGTTAGCATCATTAACGGTCAGGCGAGTTAAGCCATTCCCATCTGAGTTGACCGTGTAAATCTCCAAGTTGCCATCCCGATCAGTTTGAAAAGCCACCCGTTCACCGCCTCGTGTCAGGCTGGGTGCAAAGTCATCGGCGGGATTAAAGGTCAGTTGTCGCAGGTTCGTTCCGTAACCATTCGCCCAGAAAACCTCAAAGTCATTTTGATTGCGCGCCGAGACAAAAGCCAACGCCGAGCCAGAACCTAAGTCGGCTGGGCTGGCTGGGGCAAAGGGCAATTTAGCAGGGCCCTCTGGCTCCCGATAGGTGCGAGCTAGGCTGAAATTATCGGCATGATGGCGTTCAGCGAACGCTGGGGTAGGCGGTGGTGGTGTGGCACCGGGGCCTGCGCTCTGGGCGCGAGTGGTGACCGTCAGGGTCAACGCTCCTAGCACCAAGCTGAAAGCTAAACCGATTTTCAATTTATGAATAAGTGGTGACATGTTTGTTCCTCCTGAGGAAATCATTACAATCTATCTGGCGGGTAATTATATCTCCCCTTAAAATCGTCAGGAGCAAGTTAACGCCATGATCTTTCTGGTTCATTTAGCCCTTTCCCCACTTCCGCATATAATCTCCCCCATTATGTCCCTCGCCACCGAGACCCAATTGATCACCACCGCTGGCCTGATCCATCGCGTGCGCGTGCCACCCGCGAACGGCCCGCACCCAACGGTGGTCATGTTGCATGGGCGGAGCGGCACCGAGGAGGTGATGTGGGTCTTTGCGCGGGCGTTGCCGGCGCAGTGGCTCGCCGTCGCGCCGCGCGCCATCATGGATGACCCCGATGGCGGTTATGCGTGGCATCCCCGTAAACGCGATGAATGGCCGGCCTTGCCACTATTTACAACCGCCGCACAAGCCGTGTTTCAATTTATTCAATCGCTCTCCGCGCTTTATCAAGCCGATCTCAATCAGTTGTATTTCATGGGCTTCAGCCAGGGCGCGGCGACGGCGTTGGCGGTAGCGTTGACGCACCCCGGTGTGTGCAAAGGTATCGCAGGTTTGGTGGGCTTCATGCCGACCGCGAGCGACGCCGCGCTTGCCACCGACGCGCTCCGTGGCTTGCCGATCTTTTTTGCAGCGGGGACGCGCGACGAAACCATCCCGCTCGAAGTCTCACGGCGTAGTGCCGAGGCCTTACGCTCCGGCGGCGCGCAATTGGATTACCGCGAATATGAGGCGGGGCATAAATTGAATAGCGAGGGGATGCGAGATTTGAAAACGTGGTTTGAGCAGATAGCGAAAGGCGTTTCTTCAGGCTAACCTCTTCATTATCGTCATCCTGAAGCCGCGCTATTTGCGGCTGAAGGGTCTAAGCTACTATCAGTTGATGTGTTTCAGCGTGAACAAGGCATCTCAACTTAGATCAATTCGTGACATTCGTTTTTTTTATTCGTGCAATTCGTGACCTATTGCGCGTTTTCCTAATAGTTTTTTTGGTCACGCATAACACGAATTTGATCGAATTGAACGAATAGCGAGAATCATTACTCTTTAAAAGAGTCAGGCAACTTTGGTTACCTGAATAACGGCACAAGGATTTTGATCATGAATCTCTGGCGAGAATTTCACGGTTCTAACGCAGGCTTTGTTTTAGAACTCTACGAGCGCTACTTACAAGACCCAGCGACGGTAGATACCGCTACGCGCGAATTTTTTGAGCATTGGACGCCGCCACTCGATGGGGCCGCGCCCTTGCCCAGTGCGCCCGCTACCGGCGAGGCCGCCGCTCTGCCCACCGCGCAGATTGTAGGAACCGTGCGGCTCGCCCAAGCCATCCGCGAGTTTGGGCATCTCGCGGCGCAGATCGATCCCTTGGGAAGTCCGCCGCCCGGTGACCCCGCGCTCGATCTCGAAGCCCTCAACATCACCGAGGCCGATCTGCGCCAACTGCCCGCTAGCCTCATCGGCGGGCCAGTGATCGAAGGCACGACGAACGCGCTAGAAGCAATCTATGCGTTGCGCGCGATCTATTCTTCATCTATTGGCTATGACTACGATCACATCCACGACCCGACCGAGCGCGAGTGGCTGCGCGAGGCCGCCGAAGCGCGCCGCTTCCGTTCGCCCAACCGCATTGATGACCCAGTGGTGTTGCTCAAGCGCCTGACCGAAGTGGAAGTCTTTGAGCGGTTCTTGCATCGCATCTTTCCGGGCAAGACGCGCTTTTCGATTGAAGGCTTAGACCTGATGGTGCCAATGCTGGATGAGATCGTATGTGATGCGGCGGGCGCGGGCATCTACAATGTGTTGATCGGCATGGCGCATCGGGGGCGGCTGAATGTGCTAGCGCATGTGTTGGGCAAACCCTACGATCAAATCCTCGCCGAATTCAAAGACCCGATCCGTCCCTACCATCGCGGCGGCGACATCGGCTGGGCAGGCGATGTGAAGTATCACAGCGGCGCGAAGCGCGAAGCGATCAATCTCGTCGTCACCCTCGCGCCTAATCCGAGCCATCTTGAAGCAGTGAACCCAGTCGTGGGCGGCATGGCGCGCGCGGCTGGCACCAATGTCGCGCAACCCGGCCCAGCGGTGTTCAACCCCAGCGTCACTTTGCCGGTCTTGATTCACGGCGACATGGCCTTCCCCGGTCAGGGCGTGGTGGCCGAGACGATGACCTTTTCGCGCATTCCCGGCTTTCGCTCCGGCGGCACGATCCACATCATCGCCAACAATCAATTGGGCTACACCGCCCTCGGTGAGTCGGGGCGGAGCACACTCTATGCGAGCGATCTCGCCAAGGGCTTTGAGATCCCGGTGGTGCATGTCAACGCCGATGACCCCGAAGCATGCCTCGAAGCGGCGCGCTTGGCGTTGGCGTATCGGGTGCGGTTTCAAAAAGATTTTCTAATTGATCTCGTGGGCTATCGTCGTTATGGGCACAATGAAGGGGATGAGCCGGGCTTCACGCAACCGTTAATGTATCAACACATTGATAAGCATCCCACCGTGCGTGAACTATGGGCGCGCCACTTAAAAGCGCGCGGCCTCATCGCCGAGGGCGTGGGGGAGGATATGGTGCGCCAACACATGGAAGAACTCCAGCGCATCTTTGAAAATCTCCAACCCGAAGAATCGCTCAATGAGCCACAACTCGAAGCGCCTCCACCTGGCGCGGCGCGACGGGTGAAGACCGCTGTCCCAATTGAGCGTTTGCACAGCCTCAATGAAGCGTTATTGCAATTGCCCGAAGGCTTCACGCCGCATCCTAAACTGGAACGGGCCCGGCAACGGCGTTATAAGGCGTTGGATGAACTCGATCAGACCACGATTGATTGGGCGATGGCGGAGGAGTTGGCCTTCGCCACGATCTTGGAAGACGGTGTGTCCATCCGCCTCACGGGTGAAGATGTCGAACGGGGCACGTTCAGCCATCGGCATGCGGTGTTGCATGATTATCAGCGCGGCAAACAACATCTGCCGTTGCAAAAATTGCCGCAAGCCAAAGCCGCCTTTGAGGCGCGCAGTAGCCCACTCTCCGAATTTGCGGCGGTAGGTTTTGAATATGGCTATAGCATTCAGATGCCGCAACGCTTGGTGCTGTGGGAAGCGCAATATGGCGACTTTATCAACGGCGCACAGATCATCGTGGATCAATTTATCGTCAGCGCGCGTGCCAAGTGGGGGCAATCGCCCTCGTTGGTGTTGTTGTTGCCACATGGTTACGAAGGCCAGGGCCCCGAACATTCCAGCGCACGCTTGGAGCGTTTCCTCAACTCTGCCGCCGATAAAAATATGCGTGTGGCGAATTGCACCACCGCCGCGCAATACTTTCATCTGTTGCGGCGGCAAGCGGCCTTGCTCACCATAGACCCTCTGCCGTTGATCGTGATGACGCCCAAGAGTTTGTTGCGTCATCCGCTCACGGCCTCCACGCCGCGCGATTTGGCCGAAGGCATTTGGCAACAAATCATCGCTGACCCGCGCGCACGCCAGAAGCCCGAAGCGGTGAAGCGGCTGATTGTGTGCAGTGGCAAGGTGTATGTGGACTTGGTGAGCAGTGAGCAACGGGAGAAGTCGCCCGCCATTGCTATCTCACGGCTGGAGCAGTTGTATCCCGTTTATCCCGATATGCTCAAAGAACTTTTCGACAGCTACCCCAAACTGCGGGAGGTGGTGTGGGTGCAGGAAGAGCCAGAGAACATGGGCGCATGGGAATTTATCCGCCCGTACTTTGAGGAGGCGTTAGAGGGCCGATGTCCGTTGCGGTATATCGCCCGTCCGCGTGCTTCGAGTCCTTCCGAAGGCTCCTCAGCGCGCCATGCGATGAATCAGAAGGCGATTGTGGCGAAGGCGTTTGAAAAATAATCCACGAATGGACACGAATAAAACCTAAGCCTAGAGCGAGGTGAGCGATGACGGATTTGTTATTTAAAGAGGAGGCGTTCGCTATTGCCGGAGCGGCGATGGAAGTGCATCGCGTGGTGGGGGCAGGCTTTTTGGAAGAAGTGTATCAAGAGAGTATGGAACTTGAGTTTGAACTGCGCGGCGTGCCGTTTGAACGACAAAAACGATTGCGAATTCGCTATAAAGAGCGTTGGTTAAAGAAAGAGTATGTCGCAGACTTCGTGTGTCACGCCTCGATCATTGTCGAGTTAAAGGCGCTTGCTCAATGGTCGGGCAAAGAAGAAGCACAGGTCTTGAACTATTTACGCGCCACTGGCTTGCGCTTGGCGCTCCTTCTAAATTTCGGCAACCCAAAAAATTGGAATGGAAGCGCTTTGTCTTTTAACCGCCTGGTTTATTCGTGCCAATTCGTGTCCATTCGTGGATCATTTACGGAGACCCCTCTATGCCAACTAAAATCCTAGTCCCTCAACTCGGTGAGTCAGTGGTCGAGGCCACCGTCGGCCGCTGGCGCAAACAGGCCGGTGACGCGGTCGCCATCGGCGATGTGCTGGTGGAATTGGAAACAGAAAAAGTGAATTTAGAAGTCGGCGCGGAACAGGCCGGGGTGTTGGCGCAGATCGCGCGCAACACGGGCGACGACGTGAAGATCGGTGATGTGCTGGGGGTGATCGAAGAAGGCGCCACCGCTACTGCCGCCGCCCCCAAACCCGAAGCCGACGCAACACCAGTGGCGAAGAAGATGGCCGAGGTCGAAGGCGTCAACTTGGCGCAAGTGTCTGGCACCGGCCCGGGCCAAAAAGTGACCAAGCAAGATGTGAAAAACTTCTTAGAGCAACAGATCGCGCCACCTGCGCCCGCCGCCAAAGCCAGCCCACCGCCCGCACCGATGGTCGCCGCGCCCGGTATGCCAGCCGCCGCCCCAGTGGCCGAGGCAACACGCCGCGAAGAGCGCGTGAAGCTTTCGCGCCGCCGCCGCACCATCGCGCGCCGCTTAGTGGAAGCGCAACACAACGCTGCCATGCTCACCACGTTCAATGAAGTGGACTTGGGCGCGGTGATGGACATCCGCAAGCGCCGTAAGGATTCATTCAAAGAGAAGCATAACGTCGGGCTGGGCTTCATGTCGTTCTTCGTCAAGGCCAGCGTGGGCGCGCTCAAAGCCTTCCCGCTGATCAACGCCGAGATTCAAGACGATGAAGTATTGCTCAAACACTACTATGACATCGGCATCGCGGTTGGCGCAGAAGAAGGCTTGGTCGTGCCGGTGTTGCGCGACGCGGATCGCCTATCGTTCGCCGAGATCGAGCGGCGCATTAAGGCCTATGCCGACAAGGCGCGCGCGGGTTCGCTCTCGCTCGACGATTTGCGCGGCGGCACGTTCACTATCACCAATGGCGGCGTGTTTGGTTCATTGCTCAGCACGCCCATCCTTAACGCGCCGCAAGTGGGCATCTTGGGGATGCACAAAATTCAAGAGCGCCCGATGGCGGTAGGTGGGCAAGTCGTCATCCGCCCCATCATGTATGTGGCGCTCAGTTACGATCATCGCATCGTGGACGGGCGCGAAGCCGTGCAATTTTTGGTGAAGATCAAGGAGCTCTTGGAAGACCCCGAAACGCTCTTGCTCGAAGGGTGATCCATGGCGCGCCTAAAAAAGCAGATTGGGATCGTTGATCTCGGCTCAAACTCGGTGCGCTTGATCGCGGTCGAGTACACGCCGGGCTTCGCGTTTCAGATCACTACCGAATTTAGCCGCCGCGTGCGGCTCAGCGAGGGGATGGCGGGCACCAATCTCTTGCAACCCCACGCGATAGAGCGCACGTTAGACACGCTGCGCGTGATCCACGAAATGTGCGACGCGCGCGGCATTAAGCGCATTGTGCCGGTCGCCACGGCCGCCGTGCGCGATGCGACCAATCGCCAAGAGTTTCTCAAGGCCGCGCAGAAAAAAACCGGCCTGCGGTTTCGCGTCCTCACCGGCGAAGAAGAAGCCGCGCTCGGCGTGCTGGCGGTGATCAATGGACTAGGGGTGCAGGCGGGCATCGTTATGGAGATCGGCGGGGGGAGTATGCAGGTGAGCGAGGTGCGGCATGGCAAGTTTCAGCATGGTCTCACCGCGCCCTTGGGGGCCGTGCGCCTCACCGAACAGTTTTTGCCTAGCGACCCCGTTGATCCCTTGCAACTCTCACAACTGGTCAACCACATCGCCGCCACCTTGCAACCGCTGGAGTGGATGCAAGCCGCGCCCGGCGAGCGGTTGGTGGTGGTGGGCGGCACGGCGCGTTCACTGGCCGTGATTGACCGCGAACTGCGCGGCTACCCAATTGATCTCATCAATGGCTATGAGTTGGAACTCGCGCGCCTCTCGGCGCTCATCGAACAAGTGCGCGCCTTGCCCATCAAAGACCGCAAGAAATATCTGCCAGGCCTCAAAGCCGACCGCGCCGACATCATCCTCGCGGGCGCGTTGGTGCTGGAGGGCGCGATGTTGCGCGCAGGCGTGGATCGCGCGACGATTTGCAGTCAGGGGGTTCGGGAGGGGTTGTTCTACCAAGAATTTCTCAAACAGCGCGCCTCGCCGCTCATCCCCAACCTGCGCGAATTTAGTGTGTTGAACCTACGTCGCTTGCATGGCGCGCACCTGCCTGACCAAAGCCCCGTCGCGCAATTGGCGCTCGATTTATTTAACGCGCTCGAACCAATGCACGGCTATCAACCTCCCGAACGGGAGTTGCTGTGGGCCGCCGCGCAACTCTTGGAGATCGGCGCGGATGTGGACTTTCACGATCCGGCGCGCCACTCAGCCTATTTGGTCTTGAACAGCGGTCTGCCCGGTTACTCGCATCGGGAGATCGCCTTGATCTCGCTCCTCGATCTAGCGCAACGCCCGGCTGGCATGGCCCCGGCCACTGAGGCCTTTGGCGGCAAAGAGGCGGCGGTACTCGCCAGCCGCCTGAGCGTGATCTTGCGCTTGGCCGCGATCTTTGCGGGTAATCAGTTGCGCGCGGTTAAAGTGAAGAGCGTTGAGCGGCAAGGCGATCAGTTGCTTTTGCGCTTCGACTCGTTGCGCGACCTCGCTTGGGAATTGGCGGAGGCGAAGAATCTCTCCAAGGCCTTTGAGGAGGCGTTTGGGTGCGGGTTGTTGGTGGTGTCGCCGTTGTGAGAGTGAGCCACGAATCGCTCTGCGCACTAAGTGGCCGTGGCATCGGTGGTTTCAAGAAGATTACGGAACCACTGATTACACGGATTTTCACGGATTTGGGTTTTACATGATCTGGCTTCCGGTTAAATAAAGAGCCGTGCATCCTGAGCGGTGAGCGTGCCGAACCGTCGAAGGATGCTGGTCTGAGAGTGAGCCGTAACTGAAAAGATCAAAGCGAATTGTAATGCGCGCCCTTCGACAAGCTCAGGGCGAACGGGTGCTGTTATTTAGAAGCACTGTAGTCGAACCATCAGAGCGAATGGGCGCTATTAAGCACGCGCGCTCATTTCCCTTTTCCCCTTTCTCCGCGTATAACTATCGCCTCCTACTTGGGGCAACCGCATGAGTGACGACCCTCCTTCCAGTAGCGTCAACCTCAACGACCTCGGCGAGGCGAATATCGCAGGTGATGTGGCCGGCCGCGATGTGGTGAAGATCACCAACATCTATCCTGGTGCCACTCCGCCGATTGACGCCGCGCCCGCCCTAGGCGACCCGCCCTACAAGGGCTTGCGCTATTTTGATGAAGCCGACGCCGATAATTTTTTTGGTCGAGATGAGCTGACCCGCGAACTGGTGGAGCGCGTCGAGGCCGGGCGTTTTCTGGCGTTGGTGGGCGCGAG
>Ga0315912_10005561_pt1 | contig 11545 bp, 7 predicted proteins | sample VfabasoilMG_FD_204469 | JGI IMG/M metagenome (GOLD analysis project Ga0315912, IMG submission 204469) | Garden soil microbial communities collected in Santa Monica, California, United States - V. faba soil | ecosystem: Environmental > Terrestrial > Soil > Garden | place: USA: California...
ACCATTTCCGGACCGCGGAACGTGAGCCGGTCGGCAATTGGATAGTACAGCAATACGTCATTGTACGACGTGCCCTGTTGTAAAAAACTCTGGCACCTCGCGATGTACCTGTTGAGTGCGGCAAAATCATTCCACTGTGGGTTTCTCGGGTTGAGGTGAACGGCGGCATAGAAGAGCCAACCGGGCCAGGGCTCACCTGGCGGTGAGTATGAAGTTCCGTGATACAAAGTGTGATTCACCCCGTTGGCCAGGTACCTGTCAATATTTTTCTTGATGTCGCCCAATCCCGACATGAAGTGCTCATCGAGCCAGGTTGCTGACTCCGACGATATCAGTTGCTTGCCAGTCACGTGGCCAGCCGATGTTGCCATGCGGATTCGCATGGGCTCGACACCTTCTGTTTCAGGAATATCCACGGCGGCATACAGGTCGAGAATGTTGGCGGGAGCACCATGCGCCTGGTTGCGCACAATCTTGTTCTTGTCGTGGGCCCACTTCGCCCAGGGCCGCGTGAAATTTTCCAGCAACAGCTCGCTGATCGTAAGCCGGTAGTCGTAGAGAACTCCTTCACTTTCTTCCGTATCACCTTCGCCAAAAAGTTGTGGAAGATGATCCAGGAGATTGTAGCCTCTCCTTTTTGAAAATTCCGTGATGAGCGATGGCGTCCAGTCGGCAGCGCCGCGGGCGTCATCAACTTCATAAGAGTCGTTGAAGAAAGCGCGGAGGGAGGAGATGTCGTGCCGGGAGAACGCGCTGTCAAATTTTCTCAGGTAGTTCGAGAGTGCCGCAGAAGAGAAGTGATCGATCACGTTTCCTTCGCCACCCGGTCCGGCGCGTTCCACCATTTTGCCATGCCATCCCTGGAAGGCTGCGTAAAGTTTCCATCTGCCGGGAGGAGCAACCCAATCCAAGTTACCTGTCTGGTCTACGGAAGAAGTAAGATCAATGCTCACTCCATTTTCGTCGTATGCCACCAATGCCACGAGCGGCAACTGTCTTTCGAACTGAACCTGGTCGAGGGCCAGCGACTGAAGGTCGTCGTTTGCTGACACCGGTTGCCTGAGCTGTTCAATCCTGATATTGGCCGGATCAAATTTTTGAAGTGGTTCCTTTCGTGTGCCGTCAACCTTTCGCCCCTCCAGTTCTGCGTTGTCGTGAACTTCGTACACCTGGCTGCCGACTGCGCGGAGAAATGGTGGTTGAGTGAATGCGATCTTTTCAGGAACTGTTTGTCCGCCTTTGACGACATATACCTTGTGATAAACGTTCTTGCATGCGTCCTCATCCGAGACCCACGGGCCTCCGAAGGGCCAGCCAGTGCCTGTTGCCATGTCGACGCCAAGGCCGAGACGGTCCGCTTCTTTTAAAGTGTGGATCAGCAGGCCCATCCATTCGTCGGACAGGAATTGAACGAACTTGTCTTCGTAGCCGTGCACTCCATATATAGGTGTGATCTCCACGCCGCCGAGTCCTGCCTTTGCGTACGCTTCAAGTTCAAGTGTGATTCCTTCCTTTGTGAGCGCACTTCCATGCCACCACCATCGGGTCCAGGGTTTGTGTTGGTTGGAGATGGTGGGCCAGGCCTCTGAGTTTTCGTTTTGACTGCACCCCGCAAGGATGCTTACCAGGGCAGTGATTGGGAGGAATCTGATCAGCGCGCGCATGATCAGCAATTTATTCTTTTGGCGGGTAGGTCAAATGTGGAATCAGCCGAGAGTAGTCCAAAAGGCGGGGGAAGTGATCCGGCAGGGAATCGAACCCCGAACCGTCAGCTTAGAAGGCTGATGCTCTATCCAATTGAGCTACCGGACCTTTACTCATGACTGCCCGTCGACAGATTGTGTCCACGAAAAAGGTCGCCTTCGCTGAGGCAGCTACGGCGACCGATGCGGAGAGGGGGGGATTCGAACCCCCGGTACGGTTTGACCCGTACGGCGGTTTAGCAAACCGCTGGTTTAAGCCACTCACCCACCTCTCCTGAAAGTGATTGTGCTTAATGATTTCGTCTAAAACTGACGACCGACCTTGTCTTCCCTCTTGGAAGTGAGTCGGTTGCGTCGGGGTGGCCAGATTCGAACTGACGATCTCTTGGTCCCAAACCAAGCGCGATACCGGGCTACGCTACACCCCGAAAAATTGAGGTGCGAATATGCGACAAATTTTGGAAAAAAAGAGGCAACCAGGGCATGGTGCATGTCATTTGGTTGGCTTTTTAATAGCTGTCCGCACCAACTACTTCAGGAACGCCTCGATCGCGGTTGCTCTGGCCGCAACGTGATCATTTAACGATGCCACACTGGTTGAAAAGCTGGTCAGGTTTGTCAGGTGGGTGTATTTTCCGCTTTCCACTGCGCGTGGTCCCTCCACGTATGGCGCGATCAGGTTGTGATGATGATCAAACAACACCCTCATCTTCTCCCCTGTAAAAACATTGGCTGAAAAATCCGCCACGAGCGACTTGTACCTCGCCTTATATACGGGGTCAGCGATCACGTAATGGATCATCGGCCAGGTGCTTGTCACCTCAGCAAGCGACATGGATAAAAAGGTTGAAGTGCCTCCGTTTCCGCCTCCTCGCCTGGCACTCAATACCTCGTTGTGATCCCACGGGATCCACGTAAGTCCATTCACGGAATGGTGGTATAAGTAATAATTGTGCGGCATAATACCGTATGAGTCCCAGTTCACCATCGCAGTGCTTGCCGCCAGCCAGCGGAGGAAAACATCTACGTCCACAACCTTTTCGATTCGATTCCGCCATGCGGCCGGATCAGCACTTGATGAGCTCTTGAGATCATTGATAAGCGATTGTATGTCGCTGTAGTCTGCCGCCTCTTCATTGTTCTTCTTTTCAAATGCCTGAATGTTGAAAACGTCCAGCCTTGACTCCGGCTTGTAGATATTGCCGTCGTCTTCGCCAAAGACGCGTTCAATCATCGTGTCGTCAACTACTTCCACCATAGTGTAAATGCCGCAGTACATCTCGCCCGCGCCAAAGTCGATATAGACCTGGTAGAAGGCTGTCTTGCATACCGGCACTCCCGCTGCTTCCATCAGGTCGGAGCCCAGCTTTTCCCTGATAAGTGACGGATCATTTGCACCCGGAGAGAATGAAAGTTCCTTGAAGCCAAAGAACCGCTGATCGTTGATCTGTGGATATCTGTCTTCAAACTGGTCGAAGTGAAGCCGGAATGGAAGTTTATAAATTCCCCGGCTCCAGCTTCCTCTGAGTGTTGAGTTGCCCTTCAGCCTGAAGCCGACCTTGTACCATTCTTTCCCTTCGAAAGTGACTGATAGTGGCACGTATTCCGGATCTCCTGGCACAGCGTCGAGCCCGCCATTCTGGTTGTTGGGAATAGCGGTTCCGAAGGCCGAGCCGGTCCTCCCTTTCATGTCAGCCTGGATTGCATCCCAGTCTTCGGTAGTCATCCGGATCCTGATGGTCTTCACTTCATCCTGACTGAAGACAATGTTATAATCCGGCCTGGCATCCTTCCCGTGAGTGGCATCTGTCCAGTCAACCGGTTCAAAGTACGCATCCGGCCAGGGCTCCGGCTGGCAGGATAACAATAGCGCAGCGAGCCCCGCTGTACCTAGTTTGACGCCTGGTGTTAGTGCCATTTGAGATACAAGTTAACCGGCTTACGTGTAATTTTCTGACTTCTTAATAAACAGGTTGAACAGCCGCGAATTCCGGGTCCTGATCAACCTGACGGTCATTCAAGATCACATTCAGACTTTATTTGTTACTTTGATTGTGAAGTACTCTGTATTTACCGCTGTCCTGATCATTTTGGTTACGTGGCGTGCTTCGGCCACGCATCTTCGCTCGGCGGACATCAAAGTTGAGCCGGTTTGCGGCAGTCCATATACGTTCAGGATCACCGTCATTGCCTACCTGAATACGCTGTCCAACACCAGGTTTGGAACGAGCAGCGAAGTTCACTTTGGCGATGGCAGATTCGTACGGATTCCGACTACCGTAGCCACGCCCCGTCCTGATCTGGGCAAGAACATTGCCGTTGCAAGCTATGTAACCACTTATACCTACCAGACTGCGGGAACCTACCTGGTTACCTACATGGAGCGCGACAGGAGCACCGGCGTTTTGAACATCGAGAACTCGCTTGATGTGCCTTACGTGACAAACATTACCATCGATATCTCCGAAAAGTTTGGTTGCAACAACTACCCGGTACTCGCCGTGCCTCCGCTGGACCGCGCATGCCACAAGTCTACATTCTATCACACCTCCGGAGCCTACGACGTAGATGGCGACAGTCTGTCTTATGAACTGGCGGTGCCTTTGGCAACAGAAACCACACAAGCTGCATACACAACGCCGGTGCATCCACGGTATTATACAGATCCTGCACACGGAAACGAGGCATTGACAAGTCCTGCGGCATTCAGCATCAACGAACTCACCGGATTGCTCACCTGGGATGCGCCCGGCATGATCGGCGAATACAACATCGCCTTCAGGATCCTGGAGTGGAGGAAAAACGGGGACGGTAAGTACGAGCGTATCAGCACGACCACACGCGACATGCAGATCATCGTGGAAGAGTGTCACAACATCCGGCCCGATTTGATCGTGCCCCTGGATACTTGTGTTGTCGCCGGCAGCCTGATCGACATAGTTGCGAAAGGGACCGATGCCGACGGACACCCGCTCAAGATCGAAGTATACTCGGAGATAGTAGACTTGCCTGCGACCAGCAATCCGGCGGACTATTCACCACGGCCTTCAGTATTTCTTCCAGCCAATCCCCCTCCAATAACCAGGCTTACATGGAGTACCACATGCGCGCACGTGAGGCAGCAGCCCTACCAGGTTGTGTTCAAGGTCACGGACAATCCGCCGGATGGACCAAAGCTGGTCAACTTCAAAGTCTGGAACGTGCGTGTGATTGGACCGCCACCGCAGCAGTTTCCATCTCAACTTGATCTTGTAAAGCGACGAGCGTCCCTTAGTTGGTCTTCCTATGAGTGCACCAATGCGAAGGCAATTCAGGTGTGGCGCAAGGTGGGATCGTACCCGGGAGCGGCTGCCTATTGCGACATCCGGTCGCCAGCCCTGTGGGGATATAAGCTTATTAAGGAGTTGCCGACCGCCTCGACGTCATTCATTGACGACAACTTTGGCAAGGGACTTTCTGTCGGCGCGATGTACTGTTACCGGATAGTCGCCGCCATTGCGGATACGAGGAGCTACGCGTCGCAGGAATTTTGTGTGGGACCCATACAGGCCGACGCGCCGGTGATCACGCACGTGAGCGTAGTTGAAACATCCACTACGGCGGGATCGATGCAGGTCAGTTGGCGCAAACCGTTTAACATCAACAAGACCCAGTTCCCGGAGCCATACGAGTACGAGGTGTACCGCGCAAGCGGATACATCGGCGAGCACAAGATTGTAAAAGCCGGGCGCGTGACGGACACCACGTTCAGGGATAGTGGCATCAACACGGAAGAATCCGTCTATAACTACAGGATTGTTCTCTATGCCAAACCTCAGTTCGCCAGCGCGATTGTTCCTGTCGATACTTCGGCGGTTTCATCTTCCGTCTGGCTCTCGGCCAAACCGGGTAACGCCGAGATTGAACTTCAGTGGCGCGACAGCGTATCCTGGTCGAACGTTATTGCATCAAGTCCATGGCACCGAATTTACCGATCCATTGACAATCGCTCGCCCCGCGTCATGGAGCTTATTGACAGTGTGGACGTAACCATTGATGGCTTCAAGTATGTTGATCGCGGAGCGTTCAAGAATATCCCTATCGAAGAGGACAAGTACTATTCATACGGCGTTATGACGAGGGGGACCTACGGCAATCCATTGATAAAACCGTCAGAGAATTTTTCGCAGGTGACGTCGACCTACCCGCTCAATGACCTGCTTCCATGCGCTCCCGTGCTGCACGTTGAAGTTCAGAACTGCGAACAGTATGTAGCGCAGGAGAATTGCGACCTGACTCAATTTGTCAATCATATCAACTGGTCAGTAACCGGCCTGAGGGGTTGCCGAAAGGACATTGCGTCATACAGTGTGTATGCAAGCTCGGAGCGGGATGGAAAGTATGCCCTTATTGCCTCAATGGTTACCGACACTTTCTATGTGGACAAGGGCCTGAATTCATTCGCAAGGTGCTACCGTGTCTCGGCCATTGACAAGTCTGGAACGGAAAGCCTGCTGAGCGACTCCGTTTGCAACGACAACTGTCCATATTATGTGTTGCCAAACGTGTTCTCTCCGAACGGTGATGGGTACAATGATTCATTTCATGCACGATTCAAATCTGAATCGCCGGCCGGCGCGGCTAATTGCCCTCGATTTGTGCTCACAGTAGATCTTACGGTAACTAACCGCTGGGGCAACGAGGTGTATCATCGCCGGTCCGAGGAACTGTCCCGGGTAACCGATCTGGAATGGGACGGAAGGGACAAAAACGGAAATGAACTGCCGCCGGGTGTCTACTACTATTCTGCGGATGTCACGTTCGACATGCTCGACGACGAGAACAGCGGACGGAAGTACAAAGGCTGGGTGCAGTTGTTGAGGTAGCTCTTACTCACCATCGGTACGGCTTGCGATAGGTGAGGATCGAGCCGGTCAAAGACGCCAGTCCTCCCACCAGCCCACCGACGAGTGACGTTACAAGGAAAAGCAATGGTGTAGTTTTGGTTGGAAACAATCTTGCGACTCTCTCGGTGAGTGCGGTTTGCGTACTGATATCGATGAACAGCGACATTCCAAGCCACAGCAACCCCACACCGAGGAGCCCTGCGAAAAATGACCGCCAGCCGTTGCTCGCAAAAAGAAAGCCGACGGCAAACGCCCCGATCGCCATCGTCCACCAGGGCAGGAGAGCCTGCAGCGCTGCAGAGAGGATCATGATGAACAGGGTTTGGATGACGAATTTCATGGTGCTATTCTTTCAGCTCTGTTCATTGTTTTGACATCGAAAGTTGTTGCCTGGCAATTATTCGCTTGGAAATTGTCGTGCTGTCGCCGAAAGGCAGGCTGAAGTACGTTCCCTGACCCCACATTTCGATCATGTTGCTGTAGTACGGGCTGCCCGCATTTCCGGATTGACCGCCGGGATATACGCCCCAGGCCCTCAGTCCTGTCTTCTCAAGGCTCACCACCATTCGCCAGCTTGGGCCGAAAGTCCGAGAAGAGGCGTTGACGATGTCGTGGTTACCTCCATGCTGTACGTGAACGCTGAGTCCTTCCTGTCGCAGGAGATGGCCAATGTACGTGTCTTTGAAGTCGGCCCACCGTGGTCCCTTGTGCTTTTCGGATTTCCATTTCTCAATATCCTGAACGCCGAGCACAAAAGCTTTTCGCAGTACATCCGGTGCGGTCTCCTTTTCAGGCGTAGCCTGAATGTCAAAGAAAGACAGCCCGGGGTTTTCCTTGATGAGCTTGATTGTGGTGAACGTCGTCGGAAAGTCCAGGAGGTATTTGTTCCTGTCCATTTCATCCCAGATCAACGGCCTTAGCGCATCCCACCACGCCTCATAGTATGACGCACCTTCGGAGTCGGGGTCATTGTAAAAGTTCCAGCCCCTGAGGACCTGGTAAGCTGTTCTCTCCTTGTCGTTGAACGACGAGGTGTCGAGCGCCTGGAGAAACACCGGGAGGCTCTCGGCTGCTTTCAGGTTGTAGGTGTCGAACTGAAGGCGCATCATGTCTTCCGGCCCTGCCTCCGTGAGTTTGCCCAGCACCGCGTTGATGCGACGGTTTCTGTATGCCTCGTAGCTTGTTGATGTGATGTAGTAGGGATAAGTGGAATCAACAGGGTATTGATTGGCCGAACTCACAAAGCCACGTGCCGGATTTTTATACGTTACGTTGTGCGCGTTCGGGATGAAGGCCTGCCATTCGAAGGCCGTCCGTGTTCCATCAAGGACATACTTACCTTCTTCCGATCGCCGTAGGGGAAACTTACCCTGGACGCGCATCGCGATATCGCCTCGTACGCTTGCGAACACAAAGTTCTGCGCCGGGCCGGCGAAGTAATCCAGCGCATCCATGTAACCGGCATGACTCTTCGCCCTGTTGAGCCTGTGAAATGCAATAACTTCATCTGAAGGGTCGTGTGCCAGCCACCGGAAGGCGTAGGAGTTGCGCTCGTCGCCGGCGTGAAAGGACTGATCATAGGTTACCGGGCCATGATGTGTATATACTATTGTGTCGAAAAAAGAAGGCTTGCCTTTGATGCGAATCTCCTCGACCACCTTGCGGGCAGGCTTCCAAACAGAATCGCTGAGGTATTCATCTCTCTTTTCATCCCGGAACTGGATCTTGTAGAGGTCGACGAGGTCGCGTTGTGCGTTGGTCATGCCCCATGCAATGGAGTCATTAAACCCGGAGATGACGGCCGGAGCACCAGGCAGCGACGCGCCCATCACGTTAACCGTTGGTGAAGACAGGTGTATTGCATACCAGATCGATGGCAGGCTGAGTGAAAGATGCGGATCGTTGCTTAGCAGGGGAGAACCTGTTCTGGTCTTGCTGCCATGCAGCGCCCAGTTGTTGCTGCCGACATCTTTGTCCGGCTTGTCGACTCGTCGTACGGAGGTCAACCCTTCTGGTACGGCGAGGGGAAAGGAGTCTATTGTCAGTGGCTTGAACTTCCAGTTGCCCGCGTTATCCACGACCGGATCACCAACGTCTTCGCGATCCGGATACAAAAGGTCGATGGTCTCTTTGCCAAACAGTTTCAACGCGTTGGTCATTTCCATGTCCTTCTCACCCATGTTCAGTGTCTTTGCCATGTTCTTCAGAAGAATCGCGCACTTGACTGGAGTCCAGGGCTCCGGCGAGTAATCGAGAAGCTTGTATTCAAGCGGGAGATCCTCATAGTCCAGCGTGGCGATGTAAGCGTTGATCCCGCGCGTATAGTTTGTGACTATCTCTTTTGCCACTGGGTCAGATTCCATTGAACGGAGTGCATTTTCAGAGGCGTACATCATGCCAAGTCGCCGCTGTGTGCGATCAAAATCAAGGGCTGCATCGCCGATAATCTCAGATATCCGACCGGCGCCGGCATGTGTCTGAAACTCCATCTGCCAGAGGCGGTGTTGAGCGGTCACATAGCCCTGCGCAAAGTACAGGTCGTTGTCATTTGCCGCGTAGATGTGCGGTATGAGCATGCTGTCATAAAACACGGCTACGGTTGCACCCAGACCGTCGAGTTCGACTTCAGGGTTGATGCCGGGCCCGCTCTCGGCATTTTGCCAAAAGCCATGAAAGGGGTCGAGAAATTTTCCGAGTGCAGGCACGCTTCCCCACGAGCGATTCAGGGAATAGATTATTGCCGTGGTGAGCAATAGAAAAATGGCGAAGCGGGTAAACTTCATGGGGGTTTCGATCTTAAAATGAGAAAAAAATATGTGGTTTTCCTAATTTGACCGACACCATTTCTGAAGGCCTGGCGGACCGCCCCTCAAGTGCATGTCTTTCGGTCAGGAGCCGGCGGCATGTGGAAGTGGAGCCGCGATGTATCCTTTCCGAAATGCTTCGTAGCTTCGCGCCACTCACAATCAACTCCCATCGTGAAGGAAGTTCTTTCCCTGTATACAAAGTCGATTGTCAAGAAAGCCGGGACGATCAAGGCCCTGGTTTTCGATGTGGATGGCGTTCTTACCGACGGCAAGATCACCTATGACGATGGCGGCCGTGAGCTCAAGTGCTTTAATGTGCGGGATGGTCAGATCATCGCGCACCTTAAGAACGCCGGCATTATCGTCGGAATTATTTCGGGCCGCGAATCGGAGACCGTCAGCAGGAGAGCAAATGAACTGCGCCTGGAGTTTTGTCATCAGGGTATCGTCGATAAGACGGCAGTGTTTGAAAAAATAGTGGAGTTTCACAAGCTGAAGAAAAAGCATGTGGCTTACATCGGTGATGACATCAATGATATCGGTGTTCTCAAGCTTGCGGGCTTCCCTGTTTGCCCTGCGGATGCTCCGGCATATGTGAAGAAGCATGCAGCGATGACAACCAGGTCCAGGGGTGGGGAAGGCGTTGTACGTGAGGTTGGCGACCTGTTACTCGCGGCGAAGGGCTTGCTTGTCAAAATAGTCGGGTCCTCGTAGGGATCCCTCAGCCCGGTCGCGCCTCGCATAATTTACACATTGCCGTTCGGGCTTGTCTGCTTTATCGGTAGCTTGCGCCTTTTTTGAGCATGAACCGATTTGAGCATCCTGTTGAGCTGGCCCCCGGACTGACTTTGGGCGCCAAGCAACTGGTGGTGTTCGGGGGGCCATGTGCCGCCGAGAGCTACGACATCTGCATTGAAACAGGTTCGAAGGTGAAGGAAATCTGTTCCAGGCTGGGTGTCGGCTATGTATTCAAGTCTTCATTTGACAAGGCAAACCGCACCTCGGCATCATCCTACCGGGGTCCGTCAATTGAAGGTGGCCTGCAGATTCTGGAGCGCGTAAGGAAGGAACTGAAAGTGCCGGTTGTAACCGATGTTCATGAGAGCGACCAGTGCGAAGAGGTGGCTTCGGTAGTCGATGTGCTGCAGATTCCGGCATTCCTTTGCCGACAGACCGACCTCCTTGTTGCGGCGGCGCGGACGGGGAAAGCGGTCAAGATAAAGAAGGGTCAGTTCATGGCACCCGAGGACATGCTGTATGCAGTTGAGAAAGTAAGAGGCGAGGGCAACAGGAACGTGTTCCTTACCGAGCGGGGGTCAAGCTTTGGCTATCATAACCTTGTTGTTGATTTCCGGTCACTTCCAATCATGAGACAGTATACACCCGTCGTCTTCGACGTGACCCACAGCGTGCAGCGTCCTGGGGGGCTTGGCGGCAAGAGCGGAGGCGACAGGCAGTACGCCGGGTACCTGGCCCGCGCGGCAGCGGCAGTCGGTGTGGACGGATTTTTTATTGAGACGCATCCGAAGCCGGAGGTTGCGCTGAGTGACGGACCAAATATGATACCGTTGCCGGAGATGGAGAGTTTCCTTGCCGGAATTATTGAAATAAGCCGTAGATGAGTCTGCTCACACGGCCGACGACAACTAACAAACCCTAACAACTTGCCAGGTTGGTCAGCGACTCTGAAACACCCGGTACATTCCTGTTGATCGATTCATGACTGTTTGCATTATAGGAGGCGGTTTCTGTGGCATGATGACGGCAGTTCACCTGTTAAGGTCAACTGTTCCCGTCAAGGTGATCATCGTCAACTCACGGCATCCATTTGGTCGGGGCATTGCGTACAGCCCGTATTCGGGATCTCATCTGCTCAATGTTGCTGCCGGAAAAATGAGCGCCTTCCCGGATCGGCCGGATCATTTTGTTGAATGGATCAAGAGCCACACACATTTTGAAGGGCTCACAGACACAAACCTCATCGCGGGCAGTTACATGCCCCGCCAACTCTATGGCGACTACTTGCAGGATCTATGGACGGAATTCTCCTCAGCCCGGCCGCGACACGTTGAGGTCGAGGTTATAGATGGATTTGTAGATCACATTGAGTTCCTGAATGGTGCTTACAGCATTCGTTGCCAGGGGAGGA
>Ga0315912_10005563_pt1 | contig 11544 bp, 8 predicted proteins | sample VfabasoilMG_FD_204469 | JGI IMG/M metagenome (GOLD analysis project Ga0315912, IMG submission 204469) | Garden soil microbial communities collected in Santa Monica, California, United States - V. faba soil | ecosystem: Environmental > Terrestrial > Soil > Garden | place: USA: California...
GCCGGGGTGCAGGATCGGCCCGCCGGCCGACAGCGCATAGGCCGTGCTGCCGGTGGGCGAGGCAATGATCAACCCGTCGGCGCGCAGGTTGGCGACAAATTCGTCACCGATGTCGATGCGCAGCTCGACCATGCTGGCGGTGGCGCCGCGGCTGACCACCACCTCGTTCAGCGACAGGCCGTCGAAGATCTTGTCGCCGTCGCGCCAGACGCCGCCTTCGATCATCGTGCGGTGCTCTTCCTCGTAGTCGCCGGCGACCATGCTTTCCAGCGTCTCGCGGTAGTGCGCCAGCGGCACGTCGGTGATGAAGCCCAGCCGCCCCTGGTTGATGCCCACCAGCGGCAGGTTGTGGCGCGCCAGTTCGCGCGCGATGCCGAGCATCGTGCCGTCGCCGCCGACCACCACCGCCAGGTCGCAGTGCCGGCCCATCTCGGCCGGCGACAGCGCCTCGTAGTCGGCGACGCCGGTGTTCAGCGCGGTGGCGGCGTCGAAGGACACTTCCAGCCCCAGCCGCACCATGTACTGCGCGATCTCTTCGAGCAGCGGCCGGATGCCATGGGCCTGGTACTTGCCCACGATGGCGGCGTGACGAAAGCGCGTCGGCATGCGATCCATTACACCATAGGGGCCATCGCCGGGCGCGGCGTGCGCAAGCCGGTCCGTACAATGAAAAACATGCTGGACGAGCGCGCAAGAACCCTGCTCAAGGCCCTGGTCGAGCGTTACATCGCCGAAGGCCAGCCGGTGGGTTCGCGCACCTTGTCGCGCGCCAGCGGGCTGGAGCTGTCGCCGGCGACCATCCGCAACGTCATGGCCGACCTGGAGGAGCTGGGGCTGATCGCCAGCCCGCACACCAGCGCCGGGCGCATCCCCACCGCGCGCGGCTACCGGCTCTTCGTCGACACCATGCTCACTGCCCGGCCGGTGAACCTGGCCGAGGTGCCGCCTGAAATGGTGGTGGTGCGCGAGCAGCTGCACCCCGACCAGCCGCAACGTGTCATCGCCCAGGCGGCGAGCCTGCTGTCCAGCCTGTCCAACTTCGTCGGCGTGGTCACCGCACCGCGCAAGGCCAGCGTCTTCCACCACATCGAGTTCCTGCGGCTGGGCGAGCGGCGCGTGCTGGTCATCCTGGTGGCGCCCGATGGCGACGTGCAGAACCGCGTGATCTTCACCGCCCGCGACTACACGCAGAGCGAACTCGTCGAGGCCACCAACTACCTGAACCAGCATTACGCGGGCCTGAGCATCGAAGAGGTGCGCGAGCGGCTGAAGCACGAGATCGAGGCACTGCGCGGCGAGATCGCCGCGCTGATGCAGGCCGCGGTGCAGGCCGGCAGCGATGCGCTGGCCGAGAGCACCGAACAAGTGGTGGTCAGCGGCGAGCGCAAGCTGCTGGACGTGCCCGCTTTCGGCAACGACATGGGTTCGCTGCGCAAGCTGTTCGACGTGTTCGAGCAGAAGACCGAACTGATGCGCCTGCTCGACGTCAGTAGCCGTGCCGAAGGCGTGCGCATCTACATCGGCGGCGAGAGCCACGTCGTGCCCTTCGAGGAGCTGTCGGTGGTGACCGCGCCCTACGAGGTGGACGGCCGCGTCGTCGGCACGCTGGGCGTGATCGGGCCCACGCGCATGGCCTACGAACGCATGATCCAGATCGTCGACATCACGGCCCGCTTGGTGGGCAACGCGCTGAGCCACAGGTAGCGCTGCCTACAATGCCCGTGCGGCGGGCCGTTAGCTCAGTTGGTTAGAGCAGAGGACTCATAATCCTTTGGTCGCTGGTTCGAGCCCAGCACGGCCTACCACGTCCAGACCCGTCGCCTCGCCACCATCGCTCAGAAGTGTGACGACGGATCGCCTTGAGGCGATCGGATCGAGTGCGTATCGGTTGCGCGCCGGTGGCTCTGACGGCACATGGCGCTTTGAGGGCTCGTTCGACGATTCCTGTGGGCGTACCGGCGGCAGGGTTGCAGCGGTTTCAAAGCCGAGATCAGGCGGCGCGCCAACGTCCTGGGAATCGTCCCAACATGCGTCCGTCATGCGCCTGGCGTGGGCCGGCTATGCTCGCGGCCCTGGCCCGATGAAGCCCAGACGCAGCCCGCGCCCGCAGGCTCGCTGCGGCACTCCGAACGATCCCGCCCATGCCCCTGTCCGGAAACCTGCGTGCCATCACCGCCATGGTGGCCGCCTGCGCCATGTTCGGCTGCATGGACGCGCTGCTCAAGACCCTGGCGGGTACTTATCCGCCGTTCCAGGTGACGGCGCTGCGCGGCCTGACCGCGATGCCGCTGGTGTGCCTGTACGTGCTGTGGCGGCGCCAGATGGGCGTGGTCTTCAGCCGCCACCTGCGCTGGCGGCTGCATCTGCTGCGCGGCGTGATCACCGTGCTGATGATGGCCTTGTTCACCTTCGGCCTGAAGACGCTGGGCCTGGCCGAGGCCTACACGCTGACCTTCGTCGCGCCCATGATCATCACTATGCTGTCGGTGCCGATGCTCAAGGAAACCGTGCCGCCGCGCCACTGGATGGCCATCGCCGCGGGCCTGTGCGGCGTGGTGGTGGCGCTGCGGCCGGACCAGAGCGCGTTCCTGTCCATCGGCGCGGTGGCGGTGCTGGCGGCGGCCCTGTGCTACGCACTGTCCAACGTGGTGGGCCGCATCATCAGCCGCACCGAAGCGAGCGCGACGCTGGTCTTCTGGACCACCGGCAGCCTGGCGCTGGGCGGCAGCCTGCTGAGTGCGGCGCACTGGGTGGAGGTGCTGCCCGCGCATTGGCCGGTGCTGCTGGGCCTGGCGGTCAGCGGTTTCCTCGGCCAGCTCGCCATCACCGAGGCCTTCCGCCACGGCCAGGCATCGGCCGTGGCGCCCTTCGAATACACCGCGCTGGCCTGGGCGGTGGCGCTCGACTGGATGGTCTGGCGCACGGTGCCCGACGCCTACACGCTGGCCGGCGGCGCGATCATCATCGCCAGCGGCATCTACCTGATCCGGCGCGAGGCGCCGAAGGAGATGGTGGTCGTGCCGCCCTGAATAGCCCGCCGTCGAAGATCCGTTGCCAGAACCGGTCGAAGGCGCTGCTAGGCCGGCCCCGCGATACGCGGCGGGCGCATGCGCAGCGCCGCCAGCGTGGCGACCAGCGACAGCGCCGCCACCAGCCAGAAGGTGTCGGCAAAGGCCGCCACCGAGCCGGTGCCGCGCACGCGCAGCCGCCATTCCAGGAAGATGCCGACCAGGCCGACGCCGATGGCGCCGCCCAGCTGGCGCAGGAAGCTGATGGCGCTGGCCGCCTGCGGCACGGCCTCGGTGTGCAGCCCCGGCATCGCGCCCAGCGTCAGCGAGGGCAGCACGAAGCCCAGGCCGATGCGGCCGACCACCGCCCACAGCATCAGCAGCCACAGCGCCGTGCCCGGGTCGACCGTGGCCATCAGCGCGAAGGACAGCGCCAGCAGCGCCAGGCCGGCCACGACCAGCGCAAAGGGCGCGATGCGATCCGCCAGCCGGCCGCCGAGCGGGATGACCAGCGCCAGCACCAGCCCGGCCGGCATCAGCGCCGCACCGGCCTGCGACGGTGGAAAGTGCAGCGCCGACTGCATGAACACCGGCACCAGGTAGGTCGAGCCGAACAGGCCCATGCCGTAGATGAAGGCGACCACGCCGCCCATGGCAAAGGGCCGCGAGCGGAACAGCCGCAGGTCGAGCAGCGGCGCGGCGGCGCGCGACAGGTGCCAGACGAACAGCGCCAGCGCCAGCACGCCCGCCGTCAGCAGCAGCGCGGCCGTCCGCGGCGAGGCGTCGTGCAGATGCACCAGGCCGTTGAGCAGGCCCACCACGGCCACCGAGGCCAGCGCCAGGCCGGGCCAGTCCAACGCCTCGCCGCGCCCGCCCGGCGCCGCGCCGCCGGGAGCCGACACCGGCAGGTAGCGCCGCGCCAGCACCAGCGCCCACAGCGCGAAGGGCACGACGAAGAAGAAGATCGAACGCCAGCCGAAATGTTCGACGAGCAGGCCACCGACACTGGGCCCCACCGCCGGCGCCAGCACCACGCCGAAGCCGAAGATGCCCATCGCGCGGCCACGCTCGCCGGCGCCGAAGGCGCGCAGGATGATGATCGACGGGATCACCTGCAGCACGCCCGCGGCCAAGCCTTCGGCGGCGCGCATCGCCAGCACCAGCGGGTAGTGCTGCGCCAGGCCACCGACGATGCCACCGGCCATCAGCAGCAGCACCGCCCCCATGTAGGTATGGCGGTAGCCCCAGCGCGCAAGCAGCCAGGGCGTGGGCAGCATCGACAGCGTCATCGCCGTCATGAAGCCGGCCGCCACCCACTGCGCGCGTTCCTGGCCGATCGCGAAGTGCTGCATCAGGTCCGGCACCGCCACGTTGACGATGGTCGACGACATCACCGAGGCGATGCTGCCGATCATCACCGTCATCAGCACGCGCCAGCGGTAGCGCTCGCCGTGCCGCGCGGCCAGCGCGGCCAGCGTCTGTGTCGGATCGGGGTTCACTCGAAGCCGACCACCGCGTGCGGCCGGTAAGGCGCTTGCAGTGCCGCCACCTCGTCGCCCTGCAGTTGCAGCGACAGCGCGGCCACCGCGTCGTCCAGCTGCGCCGGCTTCGATGCGCCGACGATCGGCGCGCTGACGCCGGGTGTCTGCAGCAGCCAGGCCAGCGCCACCTGCGCGCGCGGTGCGCCGCGCTGCGCCGCCACCCGCGCCAGCGCCTCGGCGACCTGGCGGTCGTTGTCCTCGGTGTGCGCGAACAGACCTGCGCCGAAGCTGTCGCTGGCGATACGCGGCGTGTGCTCGCCCCAGGGCCGCGCCAGCCGGCCGCGGCCCAGCGGGCTCCAGGGGATGACGCCGACGCCCTGGTCCCGGCACAGCGGCAGCATCTCGCGCTCTTCCTCGCGGTAGATCAGGCTCAGCTCCGGCTGCATGCTGACGAAGCGCGTCCAGCCGTGGGCCGCAGCCACCTGCTGCGCCTTGGCGAACTGCCAGGCAAACATCGACGAGGCGCCGATGTAGCGCGCCTTGCCGGCCTTGACCACGTCGTGCAGCGCCTCCATCGTCTCCTCGATGGGCGTGTGCGGGTCCCAGCGGTGGATCTGGTACAGGTCGACGAAGTCCATGCCCAGGCGCTGCAGGCTGGCGTCGATCTCGTGCAGGATGGCCTTGCGCGACAGCCCGCCGACGTTGGGCGCGCGGCGCGAGGCGAAGCGCAGCTTGGTGGCGACGACGATCTCGTCGCGCCGCGCGAAGTCGCGCAGCGCGCGGCCGACGATCTCCTCCGAGCTGCCGTCCGAATAGGCGTTGGCGGTGTCGAAGAAGTTGATGCCCAGCTCCACCGCCTGGCGCAGCAGCGGCCGGCTGGCGGCCTCGTCCAGCGTCCACGGGTGCGCGCCGCGTCCCGGCTCGCCGTAGGTCATGCAGCCCAGGCAGATGCGCGAGACGCTCAGGCCGGTCGGGCCGAGTCGGGTGTACTGCATGGGCGGCTCCTTGTATCGTTGGGTGACGCAGCGTAGCAGCCACGATCCCGAAGCGAGGACACTTGCCATGAACCCACCCAAGGCCATCCTGGTGATCGGCGCCGGCGACGCCACCGGCGGCGCCATCGCGCGGCGCTTCGCACGCGAGGGCTACATCGCCTGCGTGACGCGGCGCAATGCAGACAAGCTGCAGCCGCTGGTCGAGCAGATCCGTGCCGAAGGCGGCCAGGCCCATGCCTTCGGCAGCGACGCGCGCAAGGAAGAGGAGATGGTCGCGCTGGTGGAGCGCATCGAGCGCGAGATCGCGCCCATCGAGGTGGCGGTGTTCAACATCGGCGCCAACGTGCGCTTTCCCGTCACCGAAACCACCTCGCGCGTGTACTTCAAGGTCTGGGAGATGGCCTGCTTCGCCGGCTTCCTGATGGGCCGCGAGGTGGCCAAGGTGATGCTGCCGCGCGGTTGCGGCACCATCCTGTTCACCGGCGCCACCGCGTCCTTGCGCGGGCGCGAGGGCTTCGCCGCCTTCGCCGGTGCCAAGCATGCGCTGCGCGCGCTGGCGCAGAGCATGGCGCGCGAGCTGTGGCCGCAGGGCATCCACGTCGCGCACCCGGTGATCGACGGCGCCATCGATACCGAGTTCATCCGCAGCAACTTCCCCGAACGTTACGCGCTGAAGGAGCGGCAGGGCATCCTCGACCCCGAGCACATCGCCGACGTGTACTGGCAGATCCACGGCCAGCCGCGCGACGCCTGGACGCACGAGACCGAGCTGCGGCCCTGGCTGGAGAGCTGGTGATCAGGGGCAGACTGCTGCGCCGCGGCGGCGCGGCGCTGGGGATTCTGCTGGCCGCCGCGCTGGCGTGGCTGTGGGCCGCACCGCCGGAGCTGGTGCGTGTCGGCGCCGGCTACAGCGCCAAGATCGTCTGCTCCAGCGTCTTCATCAGCGCTCGCGATGCGCAGCAGGTGCTGCAGCAGGACGTGCAGGCGCCGGGCCATCCGCTGCTGCGGCTGATGCGCGTGTCGGTGGACCGCGAAGCCCGGGTGGTGCGCGCCGGGCTGTTCGGCTTTGCCGGCGGCGGCCTGGCGGTGGCACGCGAAGGCACCGGCTGCGCCAGCGTGCCCGACGGCGACCTGGCGCGCGCCGCGGCCCACGTGGCACCGGCCGCGCCCGCAGCGGCGCCGCGCGCCGGGCGCTGGCCCGAAGGCGACGCGGTTGACCCCGCCGCGCCGGCGCTGGCCGCGCTGCTGGCCGATCCGGCGCTGGCCGGGCCGGGCATGCGCGCGCTGCTGGTGGCGCATCGCGGGCGCATCGTCGCCGAGCGCTACGGCGAAGGATTCAGCGCACAGACGCCGCTGCTGGGCTGGTCGATGACCAAGACCGTCACCGCCGCGCTGGTGGGCACGCTGGTGCGCGACGGCCGCATCGACCCCGCGCGCGAAGACCTGTTCCCGGCCTGGGCCGGTGACGAGCGGCGGCGCATCGCCGCCGCACACCTGCTGTCCATGTCCAGCGGCCTGAGCTTCAACGAAAGCTACGGCAGCGTCAGCGACGTCACGCGCATGCTCTACCTGGAGCCGGACATGGCGGCCTTTGCGCGGCAGCAGCCGCTGGCGCAACCGGTGGGCAGCGACTTCAACTACGCCAGCGGCAGCAGCGTGCTGCTGGCGCGGCTGTGGCAGGACGCCGTTCCCGGCGGCGCGGTGCTGGCCTGGCCGCGCCAGGCGCTGTTCGACCCGCTGGGCATGCACAGCGCGGTGATGGAAGCCGATGCGCGCGGCACCTTCGTCGGCTCGTCCTACATGTATGCCACGGCGCGCGACTGGGGGCGCTTTGCCCTGCTGCTGTTGCAGGACGGGCAATGGCAAGGCCGCTCACTGCTGCCCGCCGGCTGGGTGGCGCGCATGCGCGCACCGTCGGAGGCGGCGCCGGACGACTACTCGCAGGCGCAGATGTGGCTGCACGGCCCGCGCGCCGGCACGCCGCCGGGGCACAACCCCGATGCGGCCTTCGCGCTGCCCGCCGACACCGTGTGGATGAACGGCCATGACGGCCAGTCCATCGCCCTCGTGCCCTCGCGCGAGCTGGCGGTGGTGCGGCTGGGGTTGACGCCGTCGAAGCTGCAGCACCGGCCGCAGCGGCTGGTGCAGGCGCTGTTGCGCACGCTGCCCTGAAGATCCCTATGATCGCGCTCGCGGGAGGGACAGTCGATGAGCGCATCCGTTTCATGCTCGCGCGGCCTGCGTGCCGCGGTGGTGCTGGGCGCCGCCTGGCTGCTGATGTCCTGCAACGACGACGATGGCCTGGGCCCCGATATCCCCGAACCCGAGGTCCTCAACAGCCGCAACGGCGTGCTGCAGGTCACCTTGACGCAGGCACCGGCGCGCATCACCGTGGCCGGGCGCAGCTTCACGTCCAATGTCTTCAACGGCCAGTACATCCCGCCGGTGCTGAAGATGCAGCGCGGCGACCGGCTCGAACTGCAATTGGTCAACCGCATCGGCAAAGCCGACATCCAGATCGACGGCCCGCAGCCGACCAACCTGCACTACCACGGCATGGTGGTGCCGCCGGCGGCGCCGGGCGACGACGTGTTCCTCGACGTCGGTGCCGGCGCCGACTACAACTACCGCTGGCAGGTACCCGGCGACCATGCACAGGGCACACACTGGTACCACCCGCATTCGCACGGCGTGGTCGAGCCGCAGATCCTCAGCGGCATGTCCGGCATGCTCGTCATCGACGGGCTGATCGCGCAGCACTACACCGCCTATGCGGGCCTGGTCGAGCGCCACCTGCTGCTCAAGGACATCGTGCTGCCCAGCGCCGACCCGGACGCGGCCAACACCAAGACCATCAACGGCCTGCTCGGCGGCACGCTGCGCATGCGCCCCGGCGAGATGCAGGTGTGGAACCTGGGCAACCTGGGCGCCGACGCCTATTTCGACTTCGCGGTGGACGGCGCGCAGCTGTGGGAGATCAATCGCGACGGCAACGTGCGCATCCAGCCGAAGCTGCTGGATTCGGTGTACTTGCCGCCGGGATCGCGCTCCACGGTGGTCGTCGTCGCGCCGCTGCAGCCCGGCTACTACCGCGTGCGCACGCTGCCGGTGGAGACCGGCCCGCAGGGTGACCCCAACCCCGAGGTGCGGCTGGCCACGCTGGTGGTCAGCGGCACGCCGCAGGACAGCGCGGGGCTGCAGGCGCGGCTGCTGCTGCCGGCCGACAACCAGAACACCATCGGCACCACGCCGGCCGAGGTGGCGGCGCTGCCGATCACCCACCGCCGCACCATCACCTTCTCCGAGACGCCGGACGGCAACACCTTCTTCATCAACGGCCGGGAATACGACATCAATCGCGACGACATCACGCTGACGCTGGGCGCGGTGGAGGAATGGACGCTGCGCAACGTCAGCGGCGAGCGCCATGTGTTCCACATCCATCAGCTCGACTTCCTCGTCACCTCGATCAACGGCCAGGCGCAGCCGGCCGACGTGCTGCGCGACGTGGTCGACCTGCCGTACGCGCAGAACGGCGTGCCCGGCGAGGTGAAGATCATCATCCCCTTCACCAACCCGATCATGGTCGGGCGCTTCGTCTTCCACTGCCACATCGTCGGCCACGAGGACGCCGGCATGATGGCCAACCTGGTGGTGCTGGCCCCGGGCCAGAGCGCGATGGCGCCGGCGCGCATGCGCACGCTGCTGGCGCAGCCGAAGCAGGACTTCTTCGGCTGGCTGGCATCCTGGACCGGCCGCAGGGCGGTGCCCGAGCCCTCACTGTGGGAAGACTCGATCTGTCGCCCGGGCGAAACACCCTCGGCCAGCCGGCGCAGCGTGCGCGTCAGTGCCAGCCTGCTGCGCTGAAGGCTCAGCCGGCCGGCCGGCCCAGCGCCGCGAAGTGCAGGACCCACTCGCGCGCCGGGTCCGCCGCCACCAGCGCCGCCGCCTCGTCGTCGTAGAAGGCGCCCACCGCGCAGGCGCCCAGGCCGCGCGCGCCGGCCTCGAGGTAGATGCGCTCGCCGATGCAGCCGGCATGCAGCAGCGCATGGCGATAGGCGCGCGCCGGCCCCGCGGCATCGGCGAGCAGGGCGGCGCGGTCCATGGACAGCACGAAGACCACCGCGGCGTCGCCGATCACGTCCTGGTCCAGCGCGGCCGCGCGGGCGGCGCGGCGCAGCTCGATGCCGCTGCGGCGCAGCAGCAGCGCGTGCTGCTGCGGGTCGTGGCGGTACGCACCCGGCGCCAGGCCGTCGACCGCATGCACCACCACGTCCACATGCAGCGGCTGCGCTGGCAGCAAGCTTGGTGTGGCCGCCAGCGCGGCCAGCACGCCGGACAGCGCGCCCAAGGGCAGTGCTTGGTCGTCGAAACGGCGCACCGAGCGCCGCGCAGCGATGACGCGCGTGACTTCGCGGGGCACCGGCACGACCGGCGGCAGCGTGATGGCGTCGGCGACCGAGGTCGTGGCGGGCAGCGCGGTGCGCGGCGGTGCCGCTGCCACGCCGCCCGGCACCGCATGCAGCGAGCTCGCGGCATACATGGCGCCCGTGATGCCCAGCGGATGCGGCTCCAACGCCGCAGTGCTGCGCCAGCCCAGCGCAGGCCAGGGCGTGCCCGCAGCCGGCAGCCGCGAGCGCGGGTGCAGCGCCAGCAGCGCGAGCACGCCCTCGCCGACGCCGCGCAACTGCAGCGTCGCGGCGCAGCGCGCTTCGTCGAAACGCATCGCGAAGTGCGCGTGCAGCCCGCCGGCCTGCGCCGTGGCGCGCAGGTTCTCCAGCGTGTGGCCCAGGTCGGCGAGCACGTAGCGCCAGCAGCGGTCGCGGTACTTGTGGCCCGAGCGCTGGAACACCGCGGTGGCCAGCACCAGCGCGGCCGGTTGCGGCGGCCAGACCTCGCCCACCGCGGCCGGCGCTGCGGCCGCCGCGGCACCGCGGGCGACCGGTGTCAGCGCATGCGTCAGTGCGTCGTAGTGCCACAGGCCGGGTGCCAGCCCGGCCACCTCGCGCGCCGCCACGTACAGCTCGGTGGGAAACAGCGCCCCCGACGACGGCGACGCGCGCAGCTTGAGCGGCCCGGCGCTGTCGGTGACGCCGGCGCTGTGCCACAGCAGCGTGGCCAGCGCCGCCAGGTCGAAGCTGTCGTTCACCGCGCCGCCCGGCGGCGGCAGCGTCACGCGCTCGTGCGCAGCCAGCGTCTTGAAGGGCGCGGGCGCGTGGCCCCAGTCGATGCCCGGCGCGCGCAGCACGCCGCGGCGCGAGTTGGACGACAGCTGGTGGTAGCGCTCGACCTCGGCCCGTGCGGACGGTGCCGGCGGCGCTGCCGCGCCGCGGCCATGGCGAAGCCCCAGCCAGTAGGCCGCACCGCCGGCCAGCACACCCAGCGCCAGGCCGAAGGCGCGGCGGCGTGGCCGCAGGTCCGCGGCCGCGCGGGATGGCTGTGCACTGCGCGGCCGCGTGAAGTAGCGCCACACGATGCGGCCGTTGAAGCCCAGGTGCAGCAGCACCAGCAGCAGCGTGGCGTAGCCGAACAGGTAGTGCCAGTCGAACACCGGCAGCTGCTGGTTGGCGACCCAGAAGATACCCAGCCCTGCGGTGGTGGACAGGTAGGCCAGCAGGAGCAGGCTGAAGCCGATGTTCAGCGCATGCCGCGAGGGCGCGCGCCGGCGCAGCAGGCGCCAGACCAGCAGCACGGCGGCAACGAGCAGAGGCAGCAGCACCCACAGCAACTTGGGCATCGTTCTATGATGCCCGCGACGAGGTGTTGCATGAAGATCGATTTTGTGTCCGACGTGGCCTGCCCCTGGTGTGCAGTGGGTCTGTATTCGCTGGAAGAGGCGCTGCGCCGCGTCGGCCCCGAGCTGAAGGTGGAACTGCAGTTCCAGCCCTTCGAGCTGAACCCGCAGATGCCGCCGGAGGGCGAGGACACCGTCGAGCACCTGGCGCGCAAGTACGGCGCTTCGCCCGAGCGGCTGGCGCAGACGCGCGAGATGCTGCGCCAGCGTGGCGCCGAACTCGGCTTCACGTTCGGCGAGCGGCCGCGCATCTGGAACACCTTCGA